>Ga0247760_1000078_pt1 | contig 90834 bp, 96 predicted proteins | sample UWRJL171409R4_FD_179936 | JGI IMG/M metagenome (GOLD analysis project Ga0247760, IMG submission 179936) | Plant litter microbial communities from Arlington Agricultural Research Station in Wisconsin, United States - UWRJ-L171-409R-4 | ecosystem: Environmental > Terrestrial > Plant litter >...
AACAAATTTGGCCGAGTCAATTGGCCTGGTGCGGGACGATGGAAATAAAATTCAAGGCGGGCAAGCACAGGTAGACACCGAGACCGATATTCGGGCAGAGATATAGGGACGGAGTGATTGGGTAGGGTTCCGGTAAGTAAGAGAAAGACCGCAAGGCTCGGAGCTGCATGAAAGTTGTGTCAATCTGTCTCCTGATGAGGCGAGATCGGTTGCTTCCACAGCTGCCGTTCCCCGCTCGGGGTTGGAAGTTTTGGGCCACGCAACGAGGGGCAGAATTCCTTCCGCTGCGGGGACTTCGCGGGGCAAGTCGAATTGCCCAATTGCCAATTGCCGCAACTGGAACGTTGCGGGCCTGTGCCATTAGTCAGGCCATAGAGGTCCGCCATGCAGCCGCCAACGAGGTACCGATCCGATCCGAGAAGTTGGGTTGAACTTCGCAGAGACACAGGTAATAGGCCAAAAGTTTCAACATTGTCTCTTAGGAGGATTAAGGGTGCTGCAGCTAACCATACGCCAATAGTTTCTACTGTCTACTCACTGAGGCCCACAATTATGCATTAAAGGTTCTCTCCAGCTCTGTACCTATTCCCAAGTGCCTTTCCGCCTTTCCCGCCCGTTCCGCCGACCTTCCCGGCTCGTGCCACCTACTTTGACCCCTTGCTGCCGGACCTCTTGTCTTGCTGGAGGAAACTCTCGAGTAGCTGATACGCCCGCTGCGATACTTTTTTGTCCGCGCTGAGTGAGTGATCTTTGATTCGTCCTTGTGACGATGAGGACGACGAAGCAACCACGTCGTCGGACTGGATGCCGTGCTCCCTTATCTGGTCACCTGACTCGGGGACTCGAGCATCACCTCGGATGGAGTGCTGCTTTGGCCGGGATGGACCTAGACTCTCGACCCTCTCATCTGCCTGCAGATCGTGTTCCTTATTGGCTGGGTTTGGCGCCAGGACACGGCTGTCCTGAAGGATGTCATGCTCCATATTCAACCGTACTAGCTCTGGAGTCGGGACTCTCTCATCAAGGAGAATTCCATGGGAGCGTGGGCGCCTAGAGGTAGGAGTGGGAACACGAATATCTCTCGAGATGCTGTGCTCCCGGGGCTGGAGGAGTTCCGGTGTTGGAACACGCGTATCCGATTCGAGGTCGTGAGATTGTATGTTTGCAAGAGATACCGTCACCTGTGGATCTTCTCCTAGATCGTGGCCCTGCTCAGGCTCTGGGCTTGACGAGGACTCAGGCTCTTCCTCGAGACTTATCACTGTGTCTGAGTCAAGACTGTGCTGGCGAACCGGCGTTTCACCCACAGATATATGCCTGTCCGCCCCGAGGCTGTGCTCTCGGCCTGTGGATGCAAGAACTTCGACGACCTCGTCGGCAGTCAAGTCATGTTCTGGCATTGGTGAAGGGTCTGAGGTGGTAACCCGTGGATCGGCTTGAAGGCTGTGCCGTCGCTGGGGCCCGGAGGCATCCGAGACTACGGTGTCATCCTGGAGGCTATGCTGATGTTGGGATTCTAGGGGACTGGCAACAAACATGTCTGCTTGGAGACTGTGCTGGCGCTGTGACTCTGAGGGGCTAGCAACTCTGATGTCGGTGCTCAGGTTGTGTTCAAGAATTCGTTTGATCTCGACAGGTCCGGAAACTGGGCCGCCAGCACCCGCAGAGGCAGCACGCGGCCTTGTTGCCCCTACACTGGGCTCCGCGAGAATATCAGGCGTTCTCTTCGGGGTCCCTGCCGTTTGTAATTTCTTCTTGCTGCTGAGCTTTGTGCTCGTCTTGTGTTCCGGCTTCTGTGATCTTTTGAGCTTCTTGTCGGGTTTAGGGCACGCCTCCGGGCATGGCTTTCCGTGAGGCGACACAACAGATGGCGGGTTGCCAGGCCCGGCTACTAGAATCGTTTTCTCGACGATGGGTTTGTCTCCATCCAAAGGGCTCATTGACCGGAGCCAGTGACGAACCTGAGGGAATTGCGGATTGTTTTCCCTCAGCTGCTGCAACCGTGGATCATCCAAGCTGTCCTGCTCACTAATTGGGGTCAGAAGCTGGGCTCGGCGTTCAATCCCCTCCAGGGGGCTTGCAACTTGAGGGATTTCAGGAAGAGGGTCCAACCCCCTCCAACTTCTCTCGTGGTCCCTGATCTCCTGCTCTGTCGGATACAGCGGGACTGGACGGGCACCCTGTCCCCCTGACCCCTCAGCTCCCGGATGGAAGTGCATCTCGCGGCCTTGTTGGATGGGGATGTTTGCTGCGGTCATGTAAGGCTCCGTTCGATAGCCCTCAGTGACTGGCATGGCATACATTTGACGATAGTTCTCCTCGCCGAATGGCAAAGGGGGGCGTAGGCCGGCCGCAAGCTCGATGTTATTGTCCACCTTTTCGCGCCGGCGAATCTCGAGGTCGTTTCGGATCAGGGAGCATGGCTGGCAGAATATACCCTTGGCAATGTCGTCGCAGTAGTTGCCCTTGATATTGTATGTCTTTCGAATCCGTTTGGTCTGTTTTCCTGTGTAGATGCCGCTGCCGATGTCTTCTTTTGTCAGCAGTGTCTCCATCGGAGTCCAGGTCATCACACGAGGGAGAGTCAGAGAGCGTACATAGGCCCGCGATACACAGAAAGAAGTAGTCCCAACAGCTCGAATTGCACCCTTTGTAACTGGAAAGGTCCAGGGGGTCTTGATGGCGATCAAGCTGAACCAGGCGATGGCGTGTACGGCCGAATTGGTCGCATCCAATGAAACATGATCGTGGGCAGTCGCTGTCCTCGCCAGAATCGCACAAGCCGGTGTTCCAATCCCCCCGAAGTGATGTGGACATTGTTACGTCAACTGGGTCCAGGAGTAGAAGCACCACAAGAGGATTCGGGTAATAAATATGCCGTCTCAGAAATGTAGGGCGGGCTTGGGATTAAGAGAGATGGCTGTGGTGTTCTGGAGAAAGCTTCTGCAATCCCCAGAAATGTGTTTATGAGATTTGGGATGGCCCATTCCATTGTCCCTGCCTTGTCTAGCCTGGTTCTCGAGCTCTTTGAAAACCGTAGATCCGCTGAGCGCGCGGGAGTTGCGATGGGGGGTTTTCAACGGGCATTGGCGTCTTGCCGTTAACTTTATCTTTGCATTTGCCTATCGATAGCAAGCACGAATTTACAATTCTGTCTCATCAATCGACTACCCGGAATATTAGCCGGCCAAACTTTGAGAGCATCATTTCTCGGTTGGGCCTTTGGAATCCGGCTTGTCTGCATTGCAGCTTGATAACCAAAGAGTCAGCGCGATATATAGGCCCATAGGGCAAAGCTACTCGTTACTTACGTTTTCCTGAGGGTTATTCATTTCTGTGGAGTTCGCCTTTGAAGGATCATCTGGGTGTTTAGACTTGCGCTCATCCTGGGAAGCTAGTTAATTCCTTTGGCTATTCCTTGTGTACTTTACCGTGGTCTTCTTCATGCAATCTAAACCGTCTTCAGCTTCTTGTTTGGTTGTGATCTGTCGATCTAACGGAGCAAACACGCTGCTGCGCACTGGTCACATGGCTTTGGAAAGAGCAGCCAACTGTCAAGGTACAGCGTCAGTTGACTACATATTTGACAGAGCGCTGGGTATTTCCATTCAAGTTTTAAAGGAAACTGCCAAAAGGTCTTCTGGTTGATAACAGTGAAAGCTCCATGAAATGATGTAACCAAAGCAGCTTCTTGCCTGTCGTTACCTTGATGGCCCAAGCTCCCGCCCATTGACTCCACATGCCAAGGATGGGTTGCCGGCGCCATCCCAGGGTTGGCTCTTGGCGATTTCGGATCGACCCTAACTCCGTGCTGAGTCGCAGCTCCGAGAGCTGAGCGCAAGATCCAGCGAGTTGATGCCCATCAGGACTTACCTTGAAGGCTGCAGATCTTGGAACTGTAGAGTCGAAGGGTTTTTGCAGGATGAGACCTGTGTTGGGGTTGCTGATCCATAAGGCGTCAATGGCACTGGACCCACCAGAAAGTGGCTTGTGCGTCAACCCCGCGAACTTTTGCTCCGAGTCCTGAACCCCACCATCCCCACTTGGTCATGGTTGCCTGTGTTCTCACCACGGCGAACTTGTGAGCTGCCGTCTTTCGCGGTAACCAAGTATTTTAGCAGCTTCGGATGCAAAACGACTGCAGAAAACTTGCGAGGAGAAACTGACCACAAGCCTCGGAACTCAATCTCTCCTCTCTGCTGGTTCGGCCAAGTACCCCGCTGGTATGTTCACCACATCGCGCCCACTGTCCAAACGAACACCACATCAACACGTTTGGCTGTGTGTATTTATGAGCCCCAGGGACTAACTCGATGTTCTGAGAGCTCAGATACACGATACCGGACTTGGAATAAAGTCAAACCCGCTCTTACAAAAGCGCAGCCCGGCCAGCGCAGTTGGGTCACCATGGCGACCACAATTCCAGCGAACCCGATTCCGGCGACGGTGAACCAGCTGCTCCAGAAAATTGGCGACCCAGACCCCGATTATCGTTTTATGGCCCTCAATGACCTCCTCACCGTCTTCAGCATTGCAAAGCCCGACCTTCTGCACCACGACTATAACGTAGCCGCGCGCACCGTCGATGCTGTAGTGAGGACGCTTGACGACCAGAATGGAGAAGTTCAGAACCAAGCGTTAAAATGGTTGGAGAAGCCCTAACTATTCCAACATGGACAAGCTGTGTTGCTAACTTTGCCTGCGCAGTCTTGGACCGTTAGTCAAGAAGATTCCGCACTCACTGATCGTCCCCATGATGGAGAAGCTTTCGACTCTGAAGCTCAAGAATTCCGTCGACAACTCTGTTCCGGCCATGGCAATGCGTTCCATGGTAGAGGCACTTCCGCGTCCTATCCCCGGAATAGCACCCACAAAGGATATAGCAGAGGCATATGCAAGCGTCAGCCGGATCCTCATCCCTCGGTTTCTTGGTCGATACACTGTTCTTGGAAAGCCCGTTCCCGGGCTGTTGGAGAGCGACAACGATCTAACTGCAGACTCGGTCGACGTGCTCATCGAATGCGTGCGATGCTTCGGGCCTATGCTGGCACAAGTTGAAATCGAGGCCTTGCACGACGCTGTCGTCACATTACTCGAGCAGGATAAGGGAAACTCGGTAGTCAAGAAGAGGGCAGTCGTTGCTGTGTCCATGCTGGCGCACTACCTGTCGGAAGACCTCTTGACCGCCTTTATAAAGAGGACTGTAGGTGTGCTTAGCCATCCACTCCTGAGGGGGGTGACGCGCCGTCTCTATATCACCATCCTCGGCTCGATGGCTCGATCCATTCCTTATCGTTTTGGCCAACACCTCCCAGAGTTTGTGCCGTTTATTCTCAGTACCCTGAGCGAGGACGAGTTGCAGTCGCAGGCCGATGAGATCAATGAGGGCGGCGAAGCTGGCTTAGAGTTCAACGAAGTCAGGGAAGCTGCCTTGGTCGCGCTGGAAGCATTCCTTTCGTCTTGCCCGACGCAAATGCGTCCCTTCACCGAGGCATCCATCGAGGCTTGCCTCAGATATCTCAAGTTTGATCCAAACTATGCGGTGGATGACGATGAGGATATGGACGACGAAGACGACAATGAACTCGACGAGGATGATGAATTTGAAGACGACGATGGCTTTGATGACGACGACGACGCAAGCTGGAAGGTCAGACGATGTGCAGCGAAGGCTCTCTACACTATAATTTCTACAAGGAGCAGCGGTGACCTTTTGGATAGCGGCGCTCTCTATGGAAAAGTGGCTCCGGCGCTCGTAAAAAGGTTTGATGAGCGCGAGGAAAACGTGCGTCTGGAGGTCCTCTCTGCGCTGTCACTCCTCATTCGCAAGACTGGAGAGGGTGTGATCCCCGAGTTTTCTATCGACAACAATCAGAGTGAATACCTGAACCAGCTACCCCCAAGCAGAAAGCGTAGGAGACAGAGTAGCGGTGGCGGCGCGTCGGCGTTTGCCATTACCTTGACTTCGTCATCGTTGTCAGGTACGGGTCTCACGTCGCCCACGCTGGAAAAGATTCCAGCTTCGGGACCTCGCGCCGACCTTGCCGCGCTCACTCCAGCCATTGTCAAATCGGCAGCCAAGCTCCTCAAGGGAAAGCTTATTCCTACTAAGCAGGCCACGATCAATCTCCTAGATGACATGGTTACTGTGCAGAGGGGCGGTCTGGCGCCGTATTTCGAACTTATCACCGGGCCAATTGTCGATGCCATCAAATTATCTGGTGGGGCGTCTTCATCAACATCCCTCTCTGTTGCGGGTGGTAACTCAGCCGCTACGGCCGGCACGCTGAGGATTTCTGCGCTCCGGTTGACCAGCGATATTGCGAAGAACCACTCGTCAGCAGTTTTACAGCCGTATCTGCCAAAGATTGTTGCTGGTGTCGTGTCAGTTGTGCACGATAGGTTCTATAAAATATCGGGGGAGGCGATACAAACGTCCGAAGAAGTTGTCAAGGCGATCACACCCCCGCGGTCTCGTCTGACAGCACAGAAGTTCAAGGGAGAGCTTCTGAAGCTTTACGATGTGATCATCGATCGCACAACAGCAAACGATGCAGATGCGGAGGTGCGGCAGAAAGCAATTCATGCCTTGGGCACTCTCCTGTCGAGGACTGCCGGAACCGAGGGCTCCAATCTTTTGCCAGAGGACAAGCGGCAGGCAGCACTTGGTTTCCTCCTCGAACGACTCAAGAATGAGACCACAAGGTTAGCCGCAGTCCGCGCGGTGGATACTGTTGCTGCTCTGTCCTCAAGCGGCGTTCAGCTCGAGTCGTCGTGGATTTGCCAGGTCGTTGTTGAGCTAGGGGCTCAACTCCGGAAAGCCAACCGCGCTCTGAGAGGTTCGAGCATCATGACTCTCAAGCACCTTGTCCTCAGTCCTGCTGCGAAGGGCGCTTTGGACGATGCGACAATCCAGAGCACCGTCGCCGCTCTGATTCCGGTTATTACAAATAATGACGCGCAGCTCCTCGGTCCGGGTCTTCTTGTGCTGGCTCATCTTGTTAATGAAAAACCGAAGATTGCCGTCACCCCCCTCCTCATCCGCGCTCTTTGCGATCTTCTCAAATCTACGGTTGCAGGTTCTGTTCTCGATTCCCTGCTCGTACTCGTCACCAATGTTGGTCAAGTTGGGCATGGGAAGGCTCTGATGGCGGGCCTTCTAAAGGATGTGGGGGTCAGCGGTGAGCCTTCAATCGTCGGCAAGGTCATTGGCACACTTCTCGTTGCGAGCGGGAACTCGGCTGGAGTTACTATGGATAGCTTCGTCCAGGAGATCAAGGCCAACTCGGGTGATCAGGCGAGAGTGAGTCTTGCGCTCGCCGTTCTCGGCGAGGCAGGGTTGCGTCTCGGGCCTAAGTCTCCCCTGTCTCCGGACCTCTTCTTGTCGCAGTTCAACAATGAATACGACAAAGTATCTCTGTCTGCCGCGGTTGCCCTCGGCCGAGCTGGAGCGGGTAATGTAGCTGTGTATGTGCCGGTCATCATCCAGGCTCTGAAGAAGGAGGGCAGCACCCAATATTTGCTTCTCCAATCGATCAAGGAGGTCCTCCAGCAAGCGGCTCTCTCGTCCACGAATATTAGCGAATTCTCCTCGTTGATCTGGGACCAGATCCTGGCTGCCGCAGGGGCTGAGGACAACAAGGCCGTCTGTGCCGAATGTACGGGACGTATGGTTATTATCGATCCCAAGACATATATGCCCAAGCTCGAGGTTTGTTATCTCCTGGTTCATTCCCGTGGGTTTACCTGGCTAACTGGTTTGCAGTCTCTCTTAAATAACAACTCACCGGTCCTGAGAGCAATTGCCGTTCAGGCGTTGCGGTACACGCTTCCTGACGAAAATGAGGCCTTCGATACAGTCCTCAAGGGCTACCTGGTCGATATGCTCAAGACAATGCTGGGAGATCCTGAAATGGAGATCCGCCGTCACGCTATGTCCACTTTCAACTCGGCATCGCACAACAAGCCTGAGCTTATCCTTGGTCACCTCAATCAACTACTGCCGTTCGTCATGAACGAGACAGTGGTAAAACCGGAGCTTGTTCGCGAAGTTCAGATGGGGCCATTCAAGCACATCATTGACGATGGCCTCGAAGTCCGAAAGGTGAGCATATATTCCGGGCTGTGGCCGTATCTGTTTTCCAGCTAACCTTTATAGGCCGCGTATGAATGTCTGTATGCGCTCATGGAGACCGCCTTCTCTCGCATCAGCATCATCGATCTTTATGACCGGATCGTTGCCGGCCTTAGTGATGACAACGATATTCGGTCCCTGTGTAACCTGATGGTGTCAAAACTCGTCTATATGGACCCGGATGAGACAAGCCGACGACTGGACTCTATTGCTGAGGCCTTCCGCAAGACTCTCTCTCATAAGTTGAAAGACACAGCTGTGAAGCAAGAGATCGAAAAGCAGGAGGAGGCGAACAAGGCTGTGTTGCGCGTGACTCTTCAGCTTGGTGAGAAGTTGATGAAATCTACGGCGGCCAGCGGTCTTGTGAGCACTTCGAGCGGGTCCAACCAGGTGTGGGCGAGCTATTGGGAGTGGGTTAACAAGGATTTTGCTTCCCAACTCAAGAGCCTGCGAGAGGAGAGTAAAGATCAAGGCCCTGGCCATGCCTAGGTCGGGCCAAGCCAAGACGCTACAGGGCGGGATTTTGGCTGTGCCAGGCGAAGCCACGACGTAGCCACGACCTATCATTCTGACCGGATAACGACTGCATTTATGCTTAAGAATTTGGGGTCTAGCGAACTAAGCGAAAGTTCTACTCTTTTGAGAGTTTTACCAGCCTCACACGACGTCAAGATGTGAATCTTTCGTTGATATTCGGACGTTGGGTCATTTATGGTTTTGGGGGGAAGAAAAAAAGCGAAAAGAATGATTCTGTCCCGCAAGAATAACGGAAGTATCGTTTGAGATACAGGTACAAAATACAGACCATTCTAGTCCCTTGCCTACGTCGCAGTAACTGTGTTATGTAAAGACTCTCGGAATGGGATGTGCTACCCTTACGTGGACAGTGTTTTACAGTGCGCTGTACTGTGCGATGTACTAGTACGAATGAGTGGGTTTGGCCTAAGCCACGCCAAGCAGGGTGGGGGAACTTGTGTGGCTCGACGTCCCACAGCATCAACCTTTCCAACAGCAGCGACAGCCCTGGATAGTAATGATTCGGTCGGCGATCAAAGCGAACTAAACAAGCCATCCGCTCTCCAACCATGGCGCACATGGGGGCAACCGGGAAAACGGGCGGCAAGGAGCCCGGCCTGCGATATCCCGCCAACGGCAAGACAATCTTCCACCGCCCGCTCAACCGCAGCAAGACGTCGGAGCTCAGCCAGGCCAGCTTCGCCTACCTGTTCTCCGAGATGATCAGCTACGCGCAAAAGCGCGTCACGGGGATTCAGGACCTAGAGAAGCGGTTCGTTCCCCTCTGCCCCTCCCCCGAAATATCAGATCATCATCCCGCTGATTCACCCTCCCTTAAACAGACTCAACCTCCAAGGCCACCCCATCGGCCTCAAGCTCCTCGACCTCCTCCTGATTCGCGAGCCGCCGCGCTCGCAGGCCCGCCCGCTGAATATCATTGCCCTACTGCACTTCATCAAGGGAAACTTGTGGACGCACCTGTTCGGTCGCCAGGCCGACCGCCTCGAGAAGAGCTCCAACCCGGAGACGCCCGACGAGTACATGATTATCGACAACGAGCCGCTCGTCAACGCGTACGTGAGCGTGCCCAAGGAGATGAGCCAGCTTAATTGCGCGGCCTTTGTCGCGGGCATTGTGGAGGGGGTGTGCGACGGTGCGGCGTTCCCGGCGAGGGTCACGGCGCATACGGTGGGCGGCAAGGAGGAGGGGGAGATGTGGCCTGGGAAGACGGTGTTCCTGGTTAAGTTTCAGCCGGAGGTGCTGGAGAGGGAGGCGCTGATTGGGAAAGCGTAGTTGAGGGGTGGGAGGGTGGTTGTCCCTTTGGCATCGTCATGGCGTTTGGGGAAGGGAAATATATCATGATTTTTCTGCTTTGCTTTCGGAGGTAGGTAGCGGTTTTATGGGTCTTTTGATATCAGCAGGCTGGCAAATAGAGGAACGGTCGGCAGTGTGCATGGTGGTGGAAAGTCAAAACAGCGCAGTTAGTGAGGCGCGTTTGGCCCACATAGCGGACATCGCTGCTTGAAAGAAATAATCTCAAAAACGCCGTCTTAATGCTGTTCCTCCCAGTTGATAACCCCCATCATAACCCATCCCTCCGACTCCAAAAGACAATCCCATTCTCCTCTTCACCTGCCACCGTTCACCTCGGCAACCCCCGATACCCACTCCCTGGTCCCCCTCTCCTCCTTCCCGCACCGGTCCCGGATCGCGCCCCTCCATTCCCCCCCTTCGACGACGACCCCTCCCCAGGCCCCTTGCCCATCAGCTCCCCCAGCCCGAGGTCCTTCCACGCCGGCTCGCGCACCTTCTGCGTCGCCTTTGTTATGCCAAACGCCGCGTGCTGGTCCGGAACCACGTCATCCTCGTCCTCCGGGTTGATGGGCTGCAGGTGCGGCGGCACGTAGATATCGTCTGCGGGGAGCTTATCCTTGCAGAAGTCCTCAAACAGATCCGCGTCGCGGGCCTGTTGCATGTGGACGTAGGTGTATGTTGCGTCTTTGTTCTGGGGGGTTTTAGAATTTTGGGATGAGAAATATGAGAGGGAGGGGAGCTTACCATTGTGGATGAGATGGGGGTGTTGAGAATGTATGTGAGCTCGGCTTCTGTGATTGTCTTCAAGTTGGGGGTTGATGATGAGGATGAGCCGCTGTGGTTCTTCCCTGAGCCTGAGCCACGGCCGGGATGCGGGTTGGATGCGGGCATTGGAGCGGCTTGGCGGGGTGGAGCAGGGGTGTGATGGCAGGCTGTGGCTGAGATGTACTGGTACGAATGGCGATGAGAGGTCAACAGATACAGCGACGGTCGTGGTTGGAAAAACTTCAGAGTTGCGAGTGCGAAGGTCACGGAAGGAATATGTTTAAGGCATAACACATTGCATTTTTTTGGTATCTAGGTTGCCTGTCTGTTGACAAGGCAGCGATTTGCTTCAAATCTGCAAGATCGATCCACCAAAATTGACCCTAACCCTCAATGTAGAGGAAGCAACGACACGGGTGATCACCACCGTCCGCTGCACTCAAAATTCCCTTCATATAGGACTGTTTCCTTGGTGCTGCCTTGAGCTACCGTCTCAACTGCCCCGGAAGCCGAGCCAACGAAAATTTCTGGTGCTGATAACACATCGGGCTAGATATTCACTACTATCGAGTGTTAGCCTCTATTTAATCTCTTCACGACCGTCAACTGGGGAGTTCACATACGTGAAAGGTAAGATCGGTAAATCCATCGCTCCAGTAAGCTCCCTGACCCTTTTCAGAGCAGTTTCTGTGCAGACTAATCATTGTGTTGATAAGTTGACGTGTGTCATATCTGCTGCCATTCGTCTCCTGGTAGAAACTGCAAATGGTTCCGGTGCAAGTGTTTCCTGGAGTCGACCCATCAATGCACTGACTAGACTCGAAATCGAAGGGGTTAGTCCAGAGATTCTTGTTGAAAAGATCGTTGATGGCTTCGCGGCAATCGGTTCCGTTGAAGTCGGAACGCATCTGCTTCGAATCGGTGCAATTGGCTGTTGAATTTCCAACGATCCGAACGATGGGGCTTGTCAGTCTCATTGGCCTGAGGTATGACGTCCTGTTGCCAGTCACCGGCTCTGAGTCATCGCGAGCGCTCAGTTTCACGGGTGCAGGTGTTCCTTCCACTGGAGAAAAGGTAGCGTTCCAGCCTTGGTTCTGGAATAGACCATAGTGGCCATTCGCAATGCAGGATTCGAAAGCCGTCTCAGTGAGCCACTGTTTGATCTCATTCGGGTCGAATTCTAGCTCTCCAGGACCATCCAACTGCGTCATTTGGTCAGCCCTCGCTATGAACATTGCAAAGAGTATGGTACTTACCGCATTGCAGAGCATCAAGCTGCAGGTGCCTGATCTGATGGAATCGGTGCATACCCAACCCTTGAGGTGGAATTTGCCGTCACTGTCGACAGGGATGCTATTGAGGGCAGCACCACAGTCGGCAGCATTTGGGGCTCTGTGTCCAGCATTGCATATGGTTATATTGTCGTTGCCCTGGCGCTTCTCCGTAACCTGGTTGGTGACGATGACAAGTCAGCTCAGGTCAACGTCTAACGGCATGGGAACGAACCGCGTCATCTTTGGGGAAAGCTCCGACCTGGAGCGGGCCCAAGATGGCCAGCAAGGCCAACAAAAGGCAGATTGGCGACAGCATGGCCAGCGTCGCGATGGATTGGCTTTGGTGTTTCGTTGGTGTGAGACTTGGAGTGAAGTGCGGAAGAGAATGGAAGAAAGAAAAGTGTGGTGTTCTGATGAGAAGGGAGAAAGTTGCTGCGGTGGCTGGGGAGATCTGGAAACCCCTTGGTCTCGAGAACTAAAAAAAAAACAGGCAAGAGCGAGCTCGAGCTCGCCGAGGTCAGCAGTTCACTTTTAGCAGAAAGCTACACTTCACATCAGACGGCAGCAGGTTTCTGGCGTGACTTTAAGGCACATCGAACCAAAGAATCAAGTTTCCAGTGATGTTCTTGCCAATAATGGAAATAGTGTCTATTAGCACTGTAGCACCAGCGTCGAAGTGCGTTCCTACCGTTATGGCAAGCTATATTACATCTGAAAGAGAGGCCTTTCTGCATTCTTTGACGGCTTCTCATAATAATATAACAGCAGTCTTCAACAAGACGAAAACAAAGTTTTCAAGGGTTTCTTTCCAAGCATTTTTAGAAAGATAGGTGCTGAACAGACAGAGGCTACGGTGTAAATAAACATACTCGTGATAAAGCCGCCCACTAGCAATTCAACTTCCCCAGGCGGTTCGGGAAGTCACATGAGACACGTCCTGCCCATTGATTCGAATTCTACCTCTGGTACTGCCAGTGAGTACCTAGGTAAGGTGAATGTAGTTCCGAACACAGAAGTAAACCTTCGAATACCGGCATCCTGTGGCTGATTCGTTTGAATGCCAGACTAAATATTCGAGATAACGCCTGATCATGTTCGCACGACATCCTCCTGGATGGGGCGCAAGCGGTCTTATCTCAGTTGTGACTCAGAAGATACGCGGGTGTCCGGCTGACTTGACCAGCGTCCTGAGGAAGAGACGGCTGGCTCCAACAACTGCAGCATCTGGTGACGGGGTTCTTGTTCAGACTCGGACTGGCGGAGGTGACCCGGTCACATAAGGTACCTGGATGATCTCTGCTTTCGCCAGAAGCTCTACTGTGACGGGAGGCTTCCTCTTCCCAGAACCAGGCTCTACGACAGACTCCGCCTCCGCTTCTGAACACCCGAGCTTCTACTCATCTCGTATTTCATGTCTCGTGCGATGTTTCACCACCGCACCGCTACGAGCAGACCGATTCAGGGACTGAAAATGCTACCACCGTGACACCCATGTTTGTGGGACATCATAGTGCCCAGATCACCGCGAATACCCGCGCTGCCAGACATTCCACCTTGCTCATCTTGATTTTGCTGACCTCATCGCCAATTGCCATCGTCAGTTTCATTTTGCCTGCCATGACCTTCATACCTATGCGGAAACGATGATGGTGCAGAAGAACGGCAAATCTTACCACATCCCTCGGCTCTCAAACCGCCACGGCGGTTGGCGGATTTCAAGTTTCGTACGAACTCGAGCTTGCGATATCAACATGGTAACCAAGTGGACAATCCAAACTTGCGGCGCGGAACTCCCGTAAACGGAAATTCCGCCATTCAAGCAGGATTTTGAGGTCCAAGAGGCGCAATAAGCTCTCGTGGTTGGCCGATAGCTTCGATTTCTAGTTCTAGTGACGTAGCTGCCGATCTCCACTTCACCTTTGTCCCCGGCAAACTCCAAAACATGGCCGCCGAGAATCCTTCTGTCGATCCTCGGAACGTCGCCGATATTTGATTTGTAATGGTCAAAACTTATACCTGTCGCCGTTGCCAGTTCTCGTTCATTTTAAATGTGAAGCATTAGCGCTGATACCCATCATCATCCTTTAGGAACCCACCGAAGTATCGATGTTTGATTTCGAGTCCTGAGAGCTGTCATTGCCCCAGACAACAACCTTCACCGCTCACCAACACTCTCCAGCCACTATGGACGCCCCAATTCAACCATTCAAGATATCTGTAGCCGACTCGAAGTTGGAGGCACTCAGGGTGAAACTGTCGCACGCGACATTCCCCGACGACGTGCCCATATCCAACGACTAGGAAGTCGGACCGCCGCTCCCGGATCTCAAGAGACTCGTCTCCTACTGGAAAGACGGCTTCAACTGGAGATCTCAGGAAGCCAAGATCAACCAGCTCCCTCACTTCACAACCCCAATCGCTGTCGAGGGATTCGGGGAACTAAACATCCACTTTGTCCACAAAACAAGCCACCAGAAGGGGATTATTCCCCTTTTGTTCTGTCACGGGTGTAAGTAACTCACCACACTTACAAGGACGCAAGTGGTCGATCTCTTGAAGCTGACACACTGCAACGTAGGGCCAGGGAGTTTCCTCGAGGTAACCAAGATTCTCCCGCTCCTGACGGGCCTTCGTTCGATGATGAGGATGGGCCTTCGTTCGATGTTGTGGCCCTATCACTGCTAAACTTTGGATTCTCCTCCGCGCTGGCAAAGCCCGGGTTTGGGATAGCCTAGTACGCCGAGTGTCTTCACAAACTGATGCTGAAACTTGGCTATGATGAATACGGTATGTTTGAGGTCTAGACTTGGCGGGCATGTTTACGCGGCGAAATGGCACTAACCTCAGACACGTAGTGACCCAAGGTGGCGACTGGGGCTATGCAGTAACTCGGATCATAGGCGCTCAATACCCCAAACAATGTGTCGCATCTCACCTGAACTACATCCGTGCCAACGCACCGACGATCCAGAAGCCCCTGCTTTATCTCCAGTATCTCCTCCCGCGCACCAAGACGGAGAAAGCTGGGCTCGCGAGGACAGACTGGTTCTTCAAACAAGGGTTGGGCTACAACATCGAACAGACAACCCGACCAGCGACGATTGGAGCAGCCCTCGCAGACTCGCCTGTGGGGTTGCTGGCATGGATCTACGAGAAGCTCCACGACTGGACCGACAGCTACGCGTGGACCGACGATGAAATCTTGACATAGGTTTCGGTCTACTGGCTCTCGACCGCTGGGCCGGCTGCAAGCGCGAGGATCTACTACGAGGCGCAAAACACAGTCCCCAGCCCTCGTCACGACGAGCGGATGCTTCAGTACAACCCACATGTCAAGCTGGGCCTGTCATATTTCCCGAAAGACCTCATAGTGCTCCCGCCTTGCTACGGGAGGACGCTCGGCCCGGTGGTTTTTGAAAAAGTACACAGTGAGGGTGGGCACTTTGCAGCGTATGAGAAGCCGGAGCTGCTGGTGACGGACTTGAGGACAATGTTTGGGAGGAGCGGAGGCGCCGAGGATATCGCCGGGCTCTGGCGGTCGGCCAACAAGTAGGCATGAAGGGTGACGGGTGACGGGCCATCGTTCCCCGTGACAGGTGCGGTGCAGCCCAAATCCGCAACTTGGGGGGTGACATGTGATCCCATCTCGGCGGGTGTGTTGCGAGAGCTGTGAGACAGACAATGCCCTAGAAAAAGTCACTGACAGAAAGAAATGCAGCTCCGACTCGTGGCGATTGACTTCGGTTTGCTGTGAGCGTGCAGCCTATGCCGCTATCGGCGCGCCCGAATGACACTTGAAGGCCCCACGGATGGATGGAATAGGGACTAAGTGGCATGGTGACCCCTCCGCGAAAAACTGCCCTTAATCGACAGGCACATGTTTGGACTGCGGAGATGGCAGGTGGATACAAATTTGGAAGGCCGGCCTGGAAACCTTGGGAGCTGGCCCCGAAATTCTGGAGAGACCCTCTTTGACCCCGCAGGACACAAGAACGGGTCTGCAGCACCTCGCGCAGGGACCAAGCCAAACAAGTGGAGCTAGGCTGTTTTTGACGGGTGGGGCTGGCCAACGACCGTGTCAAAAATGGGACGGATGAGGTTGGTCGAATTGTCGGGAGCTTCCGTGCTGTGCATTTGGAAGGTGGGTGCGTCAAAAGCTTCTGGATGCGATGATACAGAAAACCTTCTACGTCTCCCGGCCACACGAAAAGCTTGGAACCGCAAAGACCCTCCCTTTTTCTCCCGCCAGTGACGACAGAGGTGGTATCAGCCCGTGTGCCTCGCCAGATAAGCTCGCTCCGAGACATCTTGGCGAAGCACGTAATTAATCGTCATGCTAAGGAACGAGACGGCTCCAATTGCTTCGCACCACACGTGTGTCGTTCAAGCATCAATTTATTCATTGCTGTTTCCGTTTTGGAAATAGCGGCTTGGGGCGGGAGTTGTGGCTCGGCTGTCGACAATGTCCTGTGATGGTGTAGTTATTGGCGTTTGAGAAGAGTCTCGAACGTCCGTTCTTCCGACTGTGCTGCTGCAAGCCCACAGGCCATCGGCTCGTTGAGGACAAACGGTGACAAACGACGACAAAGAGGCAGGCGATACGGCGCGTGTGCCTACACGGTGTCTACAGTGAAGACTTTTCAATCAAAGAGACAACTCTGCTCTGCTGTAGGTCGAGCACAGCGCAGACCGGGATGCAAGTGCGGTTTTGCCGCGACTGCAAGAGGACTGCAAGAGCATGAGCAATGGAATGGCTGGTGTGCGTGCTGGAGGGGCGATAGAGCCAAAGAGGGGAAAACGTGCTGCATCGTTCGCGCTTGCGACACAGTCGAGCAGATACCTGCCCTGTCGTCTGCCCAATTGGTGGTGGGCAGGTGGACGGCGGTTGGTGGGCAGGTTGGTGGACCTGCATAAGCACCTACTTCCGCGCCCATTGTTTAAAAATCCCATGAGCTTAAAACCCGAGATGGGGGTGCAATGGGGTGTCAGAAGGCTCTTGGGGATGCGCCTGGGCAGAGAGATGGCTGGTTGCTTTCAAAACGGCAGGTTGATTGTCGAAGCATGTCGTAAGGTGTCAGGCAACCCGCATCAAAGTCGACTTCCAGGTTATCTGGGCTGCTGCCAAGGAAGCGTCTGCACCCACTCGACGAAATTCACCGCTATCAATCCGCCACCATGCAAGCTCTCTCTTTTCCAAGTTCGTCGCTGGGTGCCAGCTAGGTAAGGTCGGGTGCGTTCTGAGCTAGACCGAGCTGCAGCGGGCAACCTCACCAAAGAAGCAGGCGACTGATTCATTTCAGCCTGAGCTTTCGCGCACCTCCAAAGTTGCCCTCGCCTGTGAGGTGGATCGCTTGTGCCGCTATGGCCATGACCGTGTGTTAGATTAGATTGTCAGTCGCTGGCTGTGCTGTGCTGTCATTGATGTTTTGGCAATAAAGGCCGACTTGTCTCGGTCGGTGCAGCTTGCTTTCGCGCGTCCTCCTGGACAGGTCTCGTGGATTGGCTCCCTATCGCCTTGATGTCTAAGGACGCTGGATGGTGTGTGAGGGTGTTCTTGACCTGGAAGAAGCAAGGGTCGCATCAACAGCGCGCTGTGGCGTCAGTTGTGAGGGCCCCAACCAATTAGATCGGCGCAGGAAGGCCCGAAATGGAAATGGCTCCCATCATACCCCACTTGCGCGCTGGCGGTGCCGCAGCACAGCATGATGGACGCTTGGTTGGGGCGAGCGCGCCTGGCAAGTCCAGGTGGGCCCATATCTCTCCAATGCAGATGGCAATGCACACCCGGTGGGCCGTCCACTTGTCGAGCCTTTTCCCAGATTGGCCAGGTACGTACCGCCTAGCGTAGGCCGTCCCTGCTTGGTAGTGGGCCGGCCGGTTCCCCAGGGCTGCTCGCCGCTGCTCTCATTTCCCATTTCTTCACCAATTACCCATTCTCCTCCTTCGCGACGACAAGCTCTCGCGACAGCCAAATTCTCCCAATCCACCGTTTTCCGGTTGGTGTGTATGTTGTCTTGACTGCCCACCACTGGATTACATTGCTGAGTGGACGGGAGTCGAGGCTGTTGCATCTACCCACCAACTTGCCCCCATTCTTTGACGCCTTTGTGACCGGAGCAAGACACTCGTCTCCTGCTGGAACGGGATCGTGGGTGCCGCCGCCGTTGTCTCGACCCCCTTTCTCTTCTCCGCCGACCGTTTACACAGACGGGTCAAGTGCAATTGCCAGTCAGTACACTTGCCACTTCCATCCTGTACTCTCTGGTCCCCTTCCACAAGATTGTCATGGCCTTCCCAAAAGCCGTCCGATCCCCGCCGCCTCGTGCCCTTGTGGCTCCCAACCGCCTGCATCATAATGTGACTGACACCTTCTAGCCTCCGCACGATTCACAGCTTTCGGGTCCATATATCTTTGAGCTCCTGCACCACGTCTCGGCGACATCGAACCACCAACTCTCTCCCATAAAGGCATTTGCCGCCATATACTTAACATCCAGCAATTACACAGCTACTCCCGCACCATGGCGTCTGTAACAGTCCCCGAAAAGGTCGGCTTGGTCGTCGACACCCAGGCAACCCGCTTGATTCAGAAGCCTTCGCAAGATACGCTCACCTCCGAAGTCATGACGCCCTCAGCAGAGAAGACAAGAATGGTGCCACGAACCTCGAACGTCTCCACGCCCGCGAGTTCACACCACGCAAACCCCTTCGACACGGACATCGAAGCTATCATCACGACAGAGACATGCAACCGAAAGTCGACAGAATGCACAAAAGGAGGGCCAGATTGCCAAGTATGGCCTGGGCGAGACCACTGGCGGCGAAAGGCCAAGGCCGCCAAAAGGAGCCGACATAACTGCAATTGCCTTGCCAACCTGAGCAAACAGAATCGGATCATGGTCAAGATCGCAATCGGCCTCCTTATTATCGGCATCGCAGTCGGCGTGGGTCTAGGCATCAGCAAGCCTCTCGGGGCTGGAATCTGGCGCAGCGAGAATCAAAACCAGTGAGGCGTCTCTCGAGCTTGCTGCAGAACAACGTACCGCAAGGTACAGCGTGTCGACCTCCTTTACCCGACAATTCTTTCACTTGGCGACAGTCGTCTTGTCGCAGCCACATGCCATATCACGACCACACGCGCAGATTTCTGTCCACTATTTTTAAAATCGAGCGGCTTTCCAGTCCAAGCTCCCAACGGCGGATTCACGTCACGGAGAGCGTCGTCCCCTGGCGACAAGGCAGACGTGATGGACCTGTCGGACACGGTCGGCCGCTGATATTCGATTCGATTCTTCTCTGTGTATACTTCGGTTCCTTTGTGTTCGACTCATGACCACTCTGAGGGTCCCGGCGTTAGTGCATTTTTCTCATTTCAGTTTGGTTCTAGACCACATCTGTCTCGGCGTTGGGTGGGAGGCATGATCGTTTAGGTTGATGGTGCTCTCGTTCTGGAAGAAGCCTGTTGCCCTCGGTCCCCAGAACAAGGAAGGGTTTCGTGGCCGACTTAGGATCAGTGCTTGAGGACTATGATCAGGCCGTGTATTACAGTCCCGGGTTTAATCATGCATTTGGCAAGACGGGAGGATTTCCCGATGGGTTATGACGGCTGGTGTGAGATGTAGCGAATTTAGGCCTCTTCTCGGTGTCCTCATGCCTAACTGATTTTCAGTGCTTGGTGCTCCATTGTTATACGGATCCGTACGTATGCAGAGTTCCCGACATCCGAAGGAATTCCGGAGCCGGTATCTCTGGAGAGCTCGTGCTGACGGTGCCCCTGACGCCATCGGGCCACCAGGCGTACCCGAAGCAGTGAGGCTTTTCCAGACCCACGGTTTCGATCGGTAGTGGCTGTCTTGGCCCCTAACTTGGCTGCTGAAAGGGTCCCACCAAAACATTCCGAAAGCACGTGGGGCACGGGGTCTCCAAGCGCTCAGCTCTTGGCCACAGCGCGTGAGCGACAGGGCAAGCAGGAAAAGCAAAACCCACACGCACCTCAATTACTGTACATACTACGCCGTAATTAAACCGGTTTTCATCCTCGGGTGGTCAATCGGAAATGGGCAAAAGTAAGAATGATGTATTGATGGATGCACACAAGAAAACATTCAGCGGATAACAATTTATTTACACCGTACACAAGGTACTTGGTTGGTATGCATGCACGCACGCATCCTGTTATGGAAAATCTCGCCTCATTTAGTCGGGCTCAGTCAAATCGGTCAACGGAAATCGGAGGTCCGTCTGTCTGGACTGGGCGGTAGAGTAGTTGGGGGTTTTGATCATTCCTTGAATTCCTTCCTTGCTTTGATGCTTGCTTGCTTGCTTGCGCGGCAAACACAAACACGGCTTTTGCTTTTGCAGCGGGCATGCTCGGAGGTGTGTGTAGGGCAGAGCAGCATGGCAGGGAGGTGAGTACGTTGTACGTGTACAGTGAGGCTGGGACGGAGAGAGACAGTCGGAACACGGAGTTCGGTACGGTACGGTGTACAACGGTTGCTGCTGCTGCAAGCAAGATACGGGGTACTTGCACTGCCACCCCGCTGCGGCGCGGTCGCGCGGGTATTATTCTAGGTACCTAGGTAGGTTGGTACGGGTTTTGGATTCCGTGTTGGGGATTCCATGTTAGTGGTGCTGACAGTGGGGAGGGACAATAAATTCGAGACAGAGATGTTGTCAGGGTCGATAACAGAGAGGGAATAAGTGCCATATTGTTGGGTAGCTATGATAGAGAGAGAGGCTATTGTCATGCTTGATGATCGGCAGCCGTCGGTTGGTGCCCAATGTGAGTTGAGTGTTGTAAGAGCTTGCGAGAGGCGCGATTTATTTATCCACCACTGCGGAATACTATCGGTACTGTACAGTAATACCCGCGCTTAAGAACGAGTTTCGGTGTGTACGCATGTACTTATCTCGGTTGCTCGCGTTCTTTGCGTACAGTGCCATGAGAGAGGCAAGGTGAAGTGCGGTGTCTGCCGAGGTAAAGAGAGGTGTGCCGAGAGGCAACAAAGGGGCTGGGAGGGGGAGTACTAACCGGCCTTGCAGTTGGGGACCCATTCAAGACACGAGCTAACTTGCGTTCCTGGTGCGACATGAGATGGAAGCAACAATTCGCGAAATACCGAAATCGGTGAGACAACACGGGACTAACTGAGAGACATGGCCAAACCTGGGGAAGTGGGAATGTCGGAATGCGCGCTAGACTAGAGCAAAGACGTCTTTGCCGCTAGTAGGGCCGCGAGCAGATGTCGATTTTAGATCTATCTACTTGTAGGCAAGGGGAATTCGTTAGCTTTCTTTGGATTCCTAGCCCTTAGGTAAAGGTAAGGGGCACGACGGGCACGTGGGGAGCACAGCGGAGAGAGGGAAGTGGATAGATCCATGGTCTAGTAGGGCCTGGAATTAGGGAGGGGTCCAGATCTGGATGGGCCAAGTCCAGCCTACCCTCCTTACCTTAGTGCAAGCAAGACATACGCACACGTGCATGCAAAGGCGACAAGAAAACCAAGATAGCGGCCCGTCATCGTGAGGGAGGGTGGTGGCGACATTGGATGGGACGGATTGCGGGGGTTGCGGTACGTACCGAGGAACTTTGGAAGGGGGGGGGGAGGCGGCGGCATATCCGGCCCATTTATGCGGGAGATAACGGTTGGTTCAAAGTTGTCACTTCGGGAAGGAGCGTGGATTATTATTGGGGTCTTGAGGGTGCAGCACTTGCTGCTTTGGGTCGTTATACGTCGCTGTCGCTATCATTCTGGGTCAGTTTTCGATAAACTGGGGGGAGTGGAGGGGGCATGAGCTGCCTGATTTGGGATTGAATTTGGTTAGGTAAGCTCTCCTCTATCATGGTGTGTATCATGTGTTTCTGGATGGCTTCGTCCTCGGGCTGGTCTTGACTGATTGAGGATTGATTGATTTTTTTTCAGACTCGGGCTGGTTGATCGAGCGCGGCCTGCAGCGTCCTGGTCACGACCCGGCGAAGAAGAATACTATGTAATCTATCTTCGTCGACGACCCTGGGCTTCGCTGAAGACCATACCGGTCTTGGGATCGCCGAAAGTACCGTCCAAGCCTTTCTCGAAGCCTTTGGTAACCACCTCTTTGACGCGCTTGACAAAAGCACCGAGTGAGGAGCTTTTGCGTTCCGGTGGTGGAGTCCTCTCCTTAGAGCGTCCTCGGGGCTTTTCCGGGCCGGTGTGATGTCGCTCACGCTCACGCTCTCTCTCGCCGGCGCCTTGGCTCCGAGACCGCGGCTTTCCATCGCCACCATCGAAGGATCGCCTGTGGCGGCGGCGGCGTCGGTGTCGCCCACCCTCGGTGTCCGTTTCTGGTCGCGGCGGTGAATAGCGCTCCTCTTCGCTGACTTCATGGGCTAGCTGCCGCTTCGCAGCCTCTTCGATCTCTGGGATGTGATGGATCAAGATGAAGTCGAACAGGGCGCGCGTGCGCTCCCCGCTGACATCGCCGTAGAGGCGAAAGGCATCCATACCCTCGGTCGTCGCCATAGCCTCGCACGCGGCTGCGATGTTGGTAGCTGAGAAGTCGCGGGGTTCCAGAGGGCCTTGCGAGCTAGTCCGCAGGGGTACCGCTGGCGCCAGCCAAGCGGGCTTGCGAGTAGACACGGCCTTGGGAACAGCCACGGGCGGCGGCGGAGACGGAACCTGGTCAGCAAGGAGGTCTGGGGGAGGCAAGCCGTAGCCGTCGTAGCGGTCACTGACATCCAGCGATGATAGTGAGATCTGCGGTAGGGGCTTCAGAATTGGCAGAGGCGGAGTCAGAGTCGGCGGTCGAAGGGCTGTTGGCACCGAGTTGTTGAGCCTTTCATACACTTTGCCCCGGTACTTTGAGCTATATGCGTTAGGTGGCGGACTGATGATCGGCTGTCTCTCCGACCCGGGCAGCTGCTGCTCTGCGAGCTGATCTTCTTCGCCAGCCTTCTGGAGGAACTTCGCGAAAAACCACGGCTTGTCGGCCATCTTGATGTCTGGCTCCTTTCCCTTCGCCTTGCGCCATCGGATCACGCGGATCTTCCACACAAGAACCGAGCACACGAAACCCACAGCGACCACCGAGACTGATACGTACATGGGGATCGCCCATTCCTTCTTGTCTGCCTCCTGCACACCGGTTGTCGAGGGGGCAGCCTGCTGGGGCTCTGCAATGGGAAAGGGCGCCATTTCAAGTTTTGTTTCTAAGGCTCACTTATGTAATCAACCCGAACTTGAAGCGTCCGATACACACAAAAAGGAAAACTGATAAACCGGTTGGATTCCGTCCATTTTAAATCAAATCTTTCTCTCTGGATGTCTCGGCGCAGCTGGCAATCAGTAGATACAGTTCGATTGTTGAGGGTCTTCTTCGAGTAGAATGTTCGTGTATATATCGCCTAAGATGTCTTAGGACGCGAGAGACAAAGATATAGGGGGATAAAGTGGGGAGTGTGAAAGGACAGCCCCTTTTTCAAAGAACTATGCCCCTGATATTCTTTGTCTGGCGGCCAGCGCCCCCTTACTCAAGACACTCGGCTATGGAAAGTCTTCATACCTTGCACCCCTCTCGATGTCTCTCGTCATACAGCTGTGTATTGTGCGGACATTGCCCTTGTTCAATTTCAACAGCACGGTGCCAGAATCGCAATGTTCACGGAGTTGTGTTTTGGCAACTTGCATAAGAACACTACATAAGCCCGAGCCAATCCAAACTCGAAACCACACCAAGCGCGCGGCTATCCCTGGGCATCCTCAAGGCAAACCATCATCAACAGTTGACAAGTATCAGGATACTTGTACCGAGGATTCACCCTTACAATGTATTTCTCCCCTCAGTTGTTCCTCTTGGCCACCCTGGCCACCGTGCCAGCCGTCCTTGGCACCCCCATCTACAGCACTGCCGTGAATGCCACAACATTTCACACCACGGCCATCGCGCCTACTCCCACGAGTACTAACATCACTACTACAAGCTTCGATTACATGATCGCAACAGTTCCCAACCCCACAGCCGAGCCAACAACGGTTAATTTGGAAGTGGAAGCGTCGGGAGACCACTTGGAGACGACCCAGTGGATTGATCACGGAATTGCAGGTATGTCGACGACGGCGTTCATTGCTCTTGTTGTCTGTCTGTCTGGTGCTGTTTTTTTTGGTTTTTTGTGTTTTTTGTGTTGCTTGTCACCCGTCGCGGTGGCCTCTGCTGCTGTTTTCCGATTCCTTGCCCTTTTTAGTGAGGGTGATGCCTGGCCGGTGATAGATTGGCGTGTGGTTTTGTCTACCAAGCCTTGATGGTGTTGGTCTAGACACGGCAGCAAAGGAAGATGGAGTAGAAAACTAAATAGAAAAGAAGAAAAAGAGATTGATACAAATTGAAGTAGCTCCCCTTGGCTAGATGTGATTTTTGAAGATGACGGGAGTGAGCTGATAAGACAGGAGTTTGGAGAATGCAAGAAGGCCTCGTTCCAATGTAACAAGGTCTGTCGTAATAATACGGGTAGGGATGCGCTTCAACATTAGGTTACTTTGAAATTAGACATTCTCCTCTAAAATAATGACTGAGAACCTGAAAGGTTGTGCTGAAAGGTAAACGGTGCCTTCCCGAACTTTCACTGAAATTTTGGCTTTGGGGGCCCGAGTCACCGAAGGCTCAAAACCCTACAAATAGAAAGAACCTAAGTAACCACACTCACAATCCCCCACAAAGATTGCTGTCTTCTAAAAAATCAGTTTCGCCCTGTCTTCTACACAGCAACAGCAGCCATGGACTCGGACGACAAAAAGACCCAACAGCAGCATGAACCCATCGAGGAGCAGCCGAGGTTCCCTCACCTAGATATATTGGGTGACGACGAAGTGAAGGAGCGATACGAATTGATCGAAGAGCTGGAAAAAAGATGGTGGAAGCGGGACTTCATGGATTTGACATCTGGCCCGAACCAGCCTACGCAGTTCCAGCCCTTTACCGACATGCAGATCGCCGCTCTTTTGCACACCGATATCAATCTGCTGCGATCCATTCGGCGATCTGGTAGGGGGCTCTCCGCGGGCGCTCTCCTTGAGAACCTCATCAAAATTCCACGCTTGGTGAAGATGTGTGGGTTTCCAATTCTTTCCATTCAAAATCCTTGTCGAGACTGACAAGATAATTCTGCAGATGGAGAGAGAAATGACCCCCTGGCACAGGAACGGAGGAAACTGAGACTGGAGGAGTTCAATGAGTGTTGCAGAGCGTCGAACAAGAAGTACCATGAAGAGGGTGGTGACTGGGTTCCCGAGTTTCTGAACGAACACCTTCGGTTTCCGGGACTGGAGGGTAAAAGACAGGATGCTCTTGACGAACTCTATGGCCACTTGAAGTCAGATCGAGGAGCAAGCAAGACGCAGTCTAACGATTCGGAGGGCGAGCAGGACGCCAAGGATGAGAAGCAGCCCGAGGCCGATGAAAAGGACAAGCAACTCGCAGATCACGAGACGGGTAGTAGTCAAACCGAGGTTGATGAAGAGGCAAAGCAGCTTGAAGACAAGAAGGAGGAGAAGAGAATTGACGAGAAGCCCTTGAAGCAGAAGCACAAGCGGTTTGGCTTTCTGTCAGCGTGCTTCAAGCCGCTGGCCAGCTGCGTTAAGAACTGAGGGGGCATTTACCAGAAGGAAAACGACGGTGCCGAGACTGGGGAACAAGGCCATTGTAGGCAAACAGGGCCATTGATGACGTTGTGCCTTAGCAAACAAAGAAACTTCCGAGAGTCTGCAATCCATTTAAAACCCTTGAAATCAGGGGAATGTAAGTTTGTAGACTGGTTGCTCTTCACTCCTCGTGCATAGAGAAATCGCAAGCTCTCAACTTTCCTAGTTTCCAGCCGTCATGTCTCTGTCCACGAATACTGTGAGTACTCAGTACCAGCCCCGCATGGATGGTATCTGGCCAGCGTGGACTGCAGCACCCGTTATCCTACTTGCAGTCATAATCTTCGGAAATCAGTGCGTCGCGCTTTGGATGACGAGATTCGGGGAAGTCAGGCCGGTCGCTGAAGACGTTGTCCGACGTCTGCACTTTGGGAATATCCGCCATGCGAGATACAAGGGATTCAACATCAAAGCTTATGATTACAGAGACCGTACCATTAACGGCTTGCAGAGCCCTGTTGGTCGCCAATTCCCCGTCAGTCAGCCGTCTGAGACCGCTGATGGCTTTGAGATGGTTGAGCTGTTCAAGTCGGCCGAGGAGACCAGGAACCAGCCAGCCATGTGGTAGCTCGGAGTGGAGTTAGCGAGAGAATGCGCTGTGAAGTCTCTCAGACGAAGTTTTTTCTTAAATAAACGACTTGTTCTCAGAAACATAGATGTAGGTAATTTCAACAGCAACGGTGAACCCCGTGCAATACCCCTGAATTTAATTATGATGATGAGACTTTCAAGACGCCACAGATACTTCATATAAAACATGCTCACTACCTAACTAAACCACTGTGCACATTTCAACACGAGGTTACGATCAGGAGTTGTAGGTTCAAAAAGAAAGAAAAAGATTCGGAATTTGTATTTTCAATTATGCCACAATCAGACACCAGCCACTGGCACCCACTAATCAGACCAAGTTTCCCTACACCCCCGTCCCCAGAGGAAAATCATTCTCAAGCGCTTTCAGCTTCTCCAGAATAACTGCCGAGTCAACATCTGCCGAGTCAACATCTGCATCGACATCCGGAACCCAACATTCATCATATAAGTCTTTCAACTCCAAGTCCCGAGAGAGAGGGCCGGGCCTGCGACGTCTAGATGAGTGACGCCCAGGATTTGAGGGCGCGAAAAGCCCGAGGAATGGTAGGGGGATGTAAAATGCTGCGATGGCGTCACGGAAGCTGCCGGTAATGATTGCCTCGGAGAAATTGATGAGAGCATGGGTGAACCAGCTGCAGTATTTGGGGTAGAAGGGGAAGGCGGCGATTAGGAGGAGGATCCCTAGCCACTCCATGACTGTTGGGGGTGGTAAAAACTTTTGGTATTGGTGTTTTGTAGCAGCTTGTATGTGTTGAGGGGTTGAAAGGATTGAAATGGGGGAGGTGGTTGACATGTTGTTACGGATCCGTACAATGCGTGTTTTAAATCAAATGCAACGAACAAAGTAATTTGACACAACTGTGGGTATACCAGATGTAAAAATCACGATTTGGATGCCAAACAAAGGGCTTGGGAAGCCTGGTCCTGCGCCTTTCCCCTGATCCTTTGTCTGATCAGATGAGCCGTCACGGAGCACGGTCATGACCCGAGCACACCTGCCAGCGCCCACCCCTAACCTCCTACAGCCAGCTTCCAGTGCCTGTCAATATTCCCCATCAGCAAGTTGAACCCACACCATCAAACCAGGACTTGAAGTTTGAAAAACAAAAAGCTCTATTTCCTCTGCCCAGTTACCCAAGCCAACTCACCCACCGAAGGTAAGCTTCAAATGAACCCCCCAGCCTCATAGTCCGCCCGCTTCATTTTCCCACCGCCGCCCACAGGAGTCCAATTCTGCGCCTTCCACTCCCTCGGAGCTCCCACGCTTGCATCCCACAGCCTCGAGTCATGGCTACTCCTCACCGACATCGTCTTCCTCGCATCTCTCACCCCTCTGCTTGTCTCGCCTCCCTCTTCCCCCTCTTCCTCTATCACCTCTAGCTTCCCACCGGCAGCCCCCATTGACAACGCCCCCTTCCGACCTCCCACCGGGATTCCCATCCCTACTACCCTGTTTAGGTTTTCATCTGCCTCTGCCCCCACCCCCCTATTCATGCTCCCGTCTGCCTCTGCCGCCGGCAGCTCAAATCCCACATGCTTTCCAGAAGGCTTTTCAGAATCTCCCGAAACCTCGTTCTCCGCCTCCCTATCCTCCCCTTTCCCCTTGCTTGCAGCGACAAATGCCTTCTTCCTGTTCCTCCGCTGCTTAGCCACGCAGAATACCCCAAAGGCTATCGCCGCTGCGACCAAGAGGCAGGGTATGACTACCGCGGGGAGTGGGAACGTTTTCGGAGGTGGCTGCTGGCTGTCTGCTGGTGTTATTGATGGAGTTGACGGTGATGATGAGTGTGATGCAGTCGCGCTTGAAGTCAAGCTGTTCGTCGCCGGTGCTGCTGCTGAAGGAAGATTACTACTGCTGCTGCTACTCGGATGCGCCGTGGACGTTCCGTCATGCGGCGTCTGGGCAAGAGGATTTCCCGTCTGCGGCGGCCCCGGCAGAATGGTGTCTGTCTGTGGCTGTTGCGTGGTGGTGAACTCCCCCGAGCCGTCGCCACCAGGTCTCACTGTCGAAGGGGATGGCCTCGTCAGGCTGCCGGTATTTCCTTCTGTAGATGTCGAATCAGACGGCTGCGCGCCGACCACGACATTGGGGTTGGTGAGGTGGGGTGTTTGGGCTCTGCGGACAGGGGCCTTTGGAGGCAAAACCGAATGGCGTTGAGGGTTGGCGGTGGTGGTCGTGATGGACTTGGACCCGAAGTAAGGGCGACGTCCATGTGCATGTCCGCCTTGGACGTGTGTACATTCGGTATGTAGGGGCGGCACTGGGGTTCTGGTTGTCGTTGGGAGCCATCGGTGGGTAGTAGTGAGACTGGCCTTGAAAGACTCGGGAGGTCCGAAGCAGGGGGCGGTCCCATCTCCGATTTGAGCGTGCGGATACGCCAGGTGCACCGAATCCGTATCCTGAGACATGTTATTTGCTGCCAGAGGAACAATCAAGGGCTACATTTCGGGGAAACGAAGAGAGCAGACTGGATCTTCGAGGGGAAACGGCCATTCGGGCGTTCTTTATCCAAGGGAATACCCGATTCAATGGTTTGACAACGACGGGCATGACTTCTCGTCGGACCAACCACTCTTCTACCCTCCTCGTGATGCCATCGTATTCATCTGCGTTTCCTCCTGCTATTGTATTGCAGGGCATGAGCTTACGGCTATGACTCGATGTCCAGGTGGGTACCGCGAAGGAGGCCGGCCGCGACCGCTCCGGCCGACAGATCACATGGGATGAAGGCCATCAACAGTTCCTTCACCCAACAGCTGCTCGTAGCTCGACCCAAGAAATGATTCACCTCTGCCACACTGGACCCCAGAAAGCCGGGTAGCATCCGCACAACCAATCACAAGAAGCAAACAAATCAAGAAGCCAAAATGGTATATCCTGTCTCCTATCCTAAAACGCCCCAGAAATGCCTATGCCGAAGCCCGCACGCTGACGCTGACAACCAGAATTTGAACAAATCCAAAGCATCCCACCCATTTACACCGACCGCTTTCAACATCATCTAGCTTCTTCACATCACCCTCCCAATCCCCAACCCGTCCTTTGGACTCTGGGCTTCGATCGGGCTCTGCGTGAACCGTGTATCGCCGTTCGGGCCCGGAGATAGACTGGGATCATACACCCACCGCCTGCTGTGTTCCTCCGGTATCCTCACTCGTGGCGTCTTTCGGCTACCCTCTCCGTTCGTCTCGGCGCCACCTTCCCATTCCTCCGCAGGTGGCGTGAATGGTGGCCGAAGGTAATCTTCCCCCAGCTTATTTCTGCTCCCTCTACTGTATAACCCCGGGCCCGAGTTCCCGCTCCCGTCCCACGGCCACGAGAACCCCGTCTCGACTTCCGACGACGCAGACGTGACCGTCTTGATTGACACAGTATCCCCCCTCTTCCCCGGCTGCATCGGTTTCCCGCCGCCGCCGCCACCACCACCACCACCGTCAGACACCTCACCCCTTCCAACACCGCCTTCGGAATCCCCGGCCCCGGCGAGGTTCCCGCTGTTTAACAGATACACTGCGCCGTCAACGTGCTCTACCTCCTGCATTAGGTCTTGGTCAGTGGGGAACAACGACTTGCGCAGCGCCGTGACAACGAGCTCGAAAACTACCACCGCGCTGAGCACCATAAAGGTGACCAACCACCACATCCAGGTCCTCCCAAACCCCTTGACGAATGCATCGCGCACCAAATACGGGGCCGGGTTGCGCGAGTAGAGGAGGGAAAGCAGGACATTCCACATGAACCACCCCAGTAGCGAGAGGAAGAAGGCTCCGAATGTGACGATGGTGGGGCTGTGCATCTCCAGAACGAACAGTTTGATGTTGATGAAGAGAACCACAACGCCAAAACCAAGCTGGCCAACGGCGAACAGGTCGGTCCGGACCGGGAAATGGGAGCAGGCGTAGACGTAGTAGATCGTGTAGTAGATGATTGCCGATTCGACGAGAGCCATAAGCATCCATCCACAGTAGATCCTCAAGTTGAAACCCAGGCACCGCTGCCCGAATGTGTACAGCTCCGGAACGACCATCAAAGTGGCAGCCGGCAGGTCCTTATCGAAGATGCCGGGGATGATCACTGGAAGGGAGGTGAACACGGTGTTGAACACGGTGAGACTGGCTGACTCGAAGAATGATGTCCCCGTAAAGCCGTTGTATTGTTGGAAATGTGCCTGCAGCACATAAAAGACCATTTCCTTCCAAAACGTGCCGAGAACATACTTGCCTGTCCGGATGTATATCCAACGCCCGTGGACAAAGAGGAGCCGTTGCAGAAACCTGAACTGCGCAATCGAGTAGTCCGAAATGCGGGCAGCCTGGAGCCCCTCTCTCCCTGAGATGCCGATGCCAACGTGAGAAGCTTGTATCATGGCGATGTCATTGGCACCGTCACCGATTGCAAGCGTCACCAACGACGGATTGGTGTCTCGGATAGATTTGACCAGCGTGGCCTTTTGCGATGGCGAGGCGCGGCAGCAGATGACCGAGTCAACTCTGGCCACCAAGTCGAAAAACAAGATCTTGAGCGACTCATCCTCTTCAACCACCCCCAAAGTGTGACCGTCAATAACAACCACAGAATGGGGAATCATCCCTCGACCCACGTCAATGAGCGTAGCCGCGACTTTCTCTTGTAGGTTGTCCTGGGTCACATCTAGTATATAGACCTCCGAGAATGGCTTGCAGATTCTGGCAGAATGTGCGATGTTGATGGCGGTTTCGCGCTTGTCGCCCGTCAGCATCCAGACTTTGATGCTGGCCCCGCAGAGATTATCGATCGTCTCAGGAACACCATGCTGCAGCTTGTCCTCGATAGCGGTGGCCCCGGCCAGGTCGAAACTCTGCTCGATGAGTTCTGCCGCGGCCTCCACCCGCTCCTGGCGATTGACGAGGCTCGTGGTGGCTTCGTGATAGACCTCTTTCCATTTTACGTATTCCTCATCCTCCAGATAGCGGTAAGCGTAGATGAGCGTCCGCAAACCCTCTGATGCGAAATCGTCGACGTGTTGGAAGCAGCGTTCAAACACTGCAGCCTCATTGAGGGACAGGCTCTCGTCGACGAATCCATCATACGGGTCACCGGAGAGCGCAATGTCTGCAGAGAGGCGGGAATGGGCCATGGAGAGTCGTGCGTGTTGGCCAGCATCCTCCGCAACTGATCTTCGGCCGTGCTCCCCATCGTGACGAGAAAGCCGGGAGTCGGTTTCTCTGGTAAGATTCACGGATTTACGCAGGCTGTTGCCGACCCGTGAGCCCCTGCGGTCCACGGTGGAGGAGTGGCGGCCGAGGTTCATGCTATCCCGGTTGGGGTTGTAGCTCCAACGGGAGAGAGCCTTCTCCTGCTCCATGCTTTTGCGCAGGCTCGCCCTCCGCCCAACGGCGGAAGCGGCATCGACAGCTAGTTGCCGTTGCCTCAAACGGGGCAACACGGCGCTGTCGGCACCCTTGATGAATAGGCACACTCTCCCGTCGGGCATACGGATGATGATAGACATTCGTTTGCGCTTGCTACTGAACTCGATGACGTCGAGAACCTCAAACGTCTCCATGATGGTCGAGCCGGTAGCGTCAAGGGACTGCAGCTTGATAGACTGCGAAGGCCGGTCAATAAGCAAATAGCCCAAATCCCGTGCAGCTTCTACAAGGGCGAGCTCGTCGGGGGATGCTGCCTGAAATGTGATCTCTCCATCGTCTCCCGTCTCAGGAAGACAAGTGTGGCATAGTGCGATGCAGAGGATAAACTGGCGGACCTTTCGCGCAAACGGGGTGTGTGGCTTGTGGTGAATATACCGGATCAGATCCTCAGTCTTTAGCAACTCCGGCGGAGTGTTTTCTTGGTGGACTGCATAGTCAGGGAGCGCCGTAGGACGTCTTGGGGCATCGATATCCTCGCTGGGACGCTCATTTCCTGATCCAGGATCGGTGGCACCATTAGCCGCATCTCTACGAGAGGATCCCCGCAGCTTCTTCTTCGGCTTGCGATTGTTATCTGTTTTGTCCTTGTTTCTCTTCTCCTCCGCCTCTCGTAGATCTAAATCGTGGAGGAAAGCGGTTCCCGCTACGCTCATCTTGCGGAACTTCATGATATTCTCCGTCAACGTGCCTGTCTTGTCCGAGAAGACGTAGCTAACCTGACCGAGGTTTTCGAGGATGGTAGACGTATTCGCAACCATGGGCGTGTCGGTGATAGGGTCGTACATTTCGATGTCGTGCAAGAAGTACAGCTGCCCAAGTTTGACAATCTCGAGGCTGACGTAGAGGGACAGCGGAATTAACGTGTTGAACACGATGATGAAGCCGATCAGAATCTCCTTGACGGGCACTGAAACTCGACGAAAGTACCAGGCGCGGCTTTCGTAGCGATGGCGCCATATCTGGTAACCAATTGTGAGACCGATGCTTAGTGACACGACAAAAAAGACGAGTAGGATGACAATGCGGTTCACGGCGTATTGCATCTCTGGGGCCTTGGCGCGCACGTTTTTGTGTGCGTTCATGCGGATTTTGCACTCCTCCCCCGTGTTGATGACCAAACCGACCGCTTGGTTGGTGTTACGCAGGGTGGATCCTCGGTATAGCACCTGGTTCATCGTCAACGGCATGGTCTTTCCCTTGGCTGTCACCCGGCCCTCGTAGTTGTAGAGGTCGAGGTTGGGGTCCTCGGAAACGACCTCGGCTTCACATGAAGCGATGCCAGCTGCCGAGCTGCAGTCACCAGCCAGCAATGGACAGGCCTGCTTGCTCTTGAGGTTCGTCTCGCCGTCCAGCGCCATGGTCTCGATATATGCCATCCCGTTTGGCCCCGTGGCGTGGAGGAGAGCGATATCCGCGGGCACGTTATCGTCTCGCCGTAGCCGGATGATATCGCCAACTCTGACATCCTGCCATTCAATCTCGGCCCACGGCGTGGCGTCTTGGTCGCCACCGCGCATGCCTTGGAGGTCGTTCATTTGCACGCCAGCGTCAGCTGACTTCTCCGGCTTGAAATTTGCCTTCTGCTTCCGCCGTCTCCTACTGGGCTTGACTGTGCCTTCCGGGTCCAGCACCCAAGCCGAGCTTCTGTTTTCCTGCTTGTCAAGCTGGTATCTCCTATAATCATCGTAGCCCTCCTTGGCCATGCTGAATCCCACGAAAAAGATCAAAGGCCCGATCGTTGTGTATGTGCCAGTAGTGCTGAGCCCGGGTATCATCTGCATAACACCGATGACAAGGAAATAAAAGTTGGCCAGCTTGCTAAACTGGAAGAAGAGCTGTTTCGGGAGGAAGTTCCAAACGGTATATCTGCTTGACCGGATGAAATTGGTGATATAGGGGCGACTAGTCCGTTCATCTTCAAGGGGCTTCCGCCTGGCCAGTCCAGGACTGACGGGAATATGCCTCCCATCCTTACTCGGCGGTATTGGCTTCTGGCGGAGGAGTCCTTCTATTATGTATCGTTTGTAGGCGGCGCTGACGGCGGCCTTGACCCTCCCCCAAGGTCTGGTCGTACGCCTTCGCTTCTTTTCCCGCCGGCGACTCACCCAACTTCTGTAGTGAGAAAGAGTTGCGTGCGTCTCGTGGGCGGATGCCATGGCGCCCTTCCCATTCCCATCCACGTCGTCAAAGCGCCGGCGCGGGCTTGTTAGGGATATGCGGCGGTCATCCGACAATGCGGGCCTGAACCGTCCTGGCTGCACGCCGCTGGCAGCAGTATGCGATTCGATCGTGTACAGCCCAGTTTGGAGATGCGGCGGCGGGTGTGCTTGTTGGGTCCGGTTATTGGGATCCGGGTCGGCAAATCGCGCGCGTGGGTGCGGTCTCCAGGTGCCAGGGGCCGTTGGCGTCAAGGGCGTCCATGGAAGCTCCTGGTTCTGCGCATCAGAGGGGCTGGTGGTGCCAGTGGTGCTCGAAGTGTCTCTGCTGTCGGGGGGCAGTGTGTCGGGGTTGTGTTGATGATGAGATGTGCCCGGCGATTCGGGCAGCTCGCGCTGGTGCAGCTCAATATGCTCGAGCTGGTCTCGCAGGCCGGGGCCGCCCCCGTCGCCCGCGGGTTGGCGGCTTTGGCTTCTTCTACCCGACATGGCGCCGCAGCGCAGGCGAGACCGAAGAGACACCTAATGGCGACACGAGCGCCGAGTGAGCTGTGGGAGGGCACCAATACTCGTGTGTTCTGTACTATATTCCCACATGACCGATTGGAAGTACAGATCGTGCTTTGCGCCTTTGACGGGGAATGGGATGGTGTTCAATAATCTTGGCGGCTGAATTCAAGGCGGGCCCATCACTGGCTTGGAACTTGGCGTGGCTGACAGCGCTGAAGGATGCCCGCATGAAAGCCGTCGCGGAAAGAGACCGGCCCAGACCCAGACAGGCCCCGAAGCGACGGGAATTGGAGAACGATGCTGCAGGTGGCGAGACAATAGATTGCGGCGACCCAGAAGACACAATGCCAGCTACCTATGCCGACAGCACGCACCGCCGCGCAAGGCACAATACAAGTCTCGTGTTGCGCAACGTCGGAGGAACACGCTAGCTACGACGCAGTACAGGTGGCCAGGTGGATGAAGAATAGGAGAGAAAGATACGAGCGACAGCGCTTCTGCTATGATGGAATTGCGATGGATGGTGTCACAGTTCCAGCCAAGGCCCAACACGGGGAACGTCCGATTTTGGCATTCTGCAGTCCGCGCATGCCGTGTGTGTCCCCTAGGTAAGGTACATCAGTCCTAGTCCTCCCCTCCCCCGGTGTTCCGCTTGCAGCCTGGAACATTGCAGGCCTTTTAGTGTATCAGGCTACAGAATAACTCACTCGCAGCACGAACAAGAAACCCGGACAGGAAGGCGGGGTCCACTCTACTTGCATCCATGTGCTCAGGGCAAGCCATTCTATTTGGCAATTGCGACGCAGCGGCTGACCCAAGGTAGGTAATCGGGTAGCTCGTAACCACCACGGGGGCTACTTTTGACACACGTCCATGACCTTAGCGTTGGCACCGCCACATATCATCGCCAAAGTCCCCTGAAAGGAGAGACAGGATGACAGTGGAGGCCAGTCGGGCAGCACAAGAAGTGTTAATGATCCCGCGTTGCATGCTGTCGCGTCTCACGATCTGTCAGATGTCGGCGCTGACCATCCAGCGATGAAAAGGCCGGCGGCGATATGCTGATAATCAACGGTTTGAAAGCGGGCACCTACAAGAGCACTGGACACAGATGGCCGCTCGTCTATTCGGGGCGATCAGGTGTCGTCGGGATTAACTAGCCTCGGCGGGGGACCCTAAAAAGCTTCTCTCTGCCCATTGGTGTGGGTGAAGAAGCAAATAAATGCTATCCCACCTCGTCGCTTACACTAGTGCGCACGTTCGGGACAGGTTGACCGTCGTGCCGCCCTCGGCAGCACAGCGCAGAATGCAGGATGCAAAAGCATTTCCGCAACTAGCATTGCAGAAACTAGAGAGTATCGACATGTGAGCCTCGACATCAAATGAGAAGGGGGTTCAGTTCATCCTTCGGCAGTCTGATCCTTCGCACAAGGCTTCCAGAAAACCCCCCGATCTCTCCAGCCCGAAAAGGGACGGTCGACTCCATTCCGGAATGCGACGTTGTAATTTCTCCTTTCCTCTCTCTTTCGCCTCCGATTTTGATGCCCGATTTACTCGTAGGATTTCTAGAGGGGAGAAAACACCGCGTAGCATCGTCCGGCATTTCGGCCAGCTATAGGCGCGGTAGATGGCCGCCGAGCGCCATCAGGGAACGTATGCTTGTGCTGGTTCATGTGCCAGATCGCCCTCCTTCAAGCACTATCGCATCTCAGCCCTACAGCCGTTTGATTGGATTTACTCGTTGAGCCCAAGGCCACAAGGCTTGAGATGCGTATTCGGGACAAAGTGAGGGAAGTACTGGTTACTCGAGAAGTGTTTTCGGTGGTATATTGTTCATTTATTATGGATCCTGCCGTGAAGTCATGAAAGAGCAACCCCAGGCGACAGTAAATTTCCAATACAAAGTCCGCCAACTTTCCCCTTAAATTCGCCCCTTCTCATCAGAGAAGCATCTTTAAGCACCAGCCGCGGGTATTCCTTCTTCCCCTCTCGGCTCTGCGCGTCTTCCCGTCGATTCGGACTGCTCCGTGTTCTCCAGCCCGCAAGACAACGGCGGCCAGGATCGCAACCCTGACCGACGTACTCCCTGCAACCCAAATGCTCGAAAACCCAGAATTAAATCCCGAAAACCTAAAGAAGGCCTCCTGGGCCTTCGCAATTCATCTTTTCCCCTGCAGCCGCCCACCAGTGCCTCTTTTCCCTCTGACAACTGCTCCGCGCGCCAATCCCAAAAAGGCTCAAGAGCCGGGTAAAAATAGGTATTAAAGAGGTAGCCCGAATGCTGTGGGATTGATGATCCGGGACAGCAACACACAAAATCGCCACGCAAAAGCAAACGAATGGGCAAAAGCATAAATTCCAAGAAATGTAAAGGAAATTGAGAAAGATGAGAACCGCTGTGCCAGACACGCATGAAAAAGTAGGTATCGTCATGCAGATTCGTGGCTGAAAAGATGAAATGGAGCAAGAACGGAAACTCCGGTGGGGCTTCTCTCCACCGTGGTTGCATCGGAGACGACTGAGTATGTGTCGGCGAGTCTTCAGCGGCAAGGGCGGTGGTGGTCGCAAGCTTCCTGGTATATACAGCAAAATCCCCCAAACGCCGTAAATGGTCGAACCGGTAACCTTTCTCTCGATGGGTATAATACGTCATGAACCGTCTATGAGCTGATGTTGTCAAGCACGGCGCTAGGCGCACGGCTGGGCAAAGGAAAGGTAAAGCATCGTGTCGTTGCTCACTAGGCGTGCTGGTGAACGCTCTCAGGGGACAGAGAGGCAGGATCAACATCGAAATGCTTGAGATCCATAAACTGATTGAGCTCCAGCTCGGCCTGGTTCTCCACGTATGGCGAATGCGGGTGCATTGGCAGGGTGATTTGGTGCTTGCCGGGTTGATACATATCACTCAGACTGTTTCCATCATCCGAAACCGCTGAGCTCTCATAGATCGGAGCCATCGACGTTGGTGGGGATTCGCCCACGATGGCCGGGTCAGAATGATGGTTGAAGGATAGGGGCGAGATCGAGGGAGGGGGCACTCCAAGGTTGCTTGGGTTGACGAGAGGCGAAAAGGTACCGCTGTAAGGAGTGAAGCTAGCTGCCGGAACGCCGCCATTGTCAGGTCCGTGAGACGCGAAGAAGTTGGGGCTCGAATAGTCTGACGGGGATGGTGCTGTCGTCGCAGAATGGGGATACTGGCGCATATCCAAGGATCCAAAAGAAGCTTGGGTATCAATACGCAGGCCAGGTCCAAGAGGTCCCAGCATCCCATTGGGTTGCTGAGGAATGGGGCTGAACAGATGAGGGTTGTGCGAAGAGGCATGGTTCTCGTGCTGAGTGATGTGGAAGCTCGGCGGTTGCTGCTGCAAGAACTGCATCGTCTGGAAATCAATCGGCCCCGGCACGCTACGACTGCGCTGCCTCTTGTGGCCCGGACCACGCATCATCATGCCACCATGGGCGATGCCCCACTGGGTTTCCTGGAACAAGCCAACGTGGGGCTGAGCAAAGTTGGGCTGCGACGACGGCCTCGCGGTGGGGGATACGGGCGCAGACATGGAAAGTGGGTGGAACTGCTCGAGAATCGGGCCCGGAGGGCTATGTCGGTGCATGAAAGATTCCAAGCTGATAAGCTTCGCCAACTGGCCGCTCAACACCTTCGGATTTCCACCGAGGCGGTGCGTCATGACATGCGAAGCCTGCTGGTCCTCAGTGAAGTCACCACACGCGAAGAAACCGCCACCACCGGTTGAGGCTGTCGAATCCATGAAGAAGAACGGGGCGTTAAGCAGCTCGATCGTAATTCCGCCGTTATCGCCCTCAGTCGTGTCAAGGAAGATACTCTTGATGTAGGCGAAAGGGTACTCGATCTTGTACCCCGCCTGTTCGCTATTGATGTAATATGTCATTGTGCATTTGTCGGGCGAGTAAAAAATGATCAAATCCATGGTGTTCTGGCCGACCCGAGTCCACGAGCCGATCGCAAGGGAGCGGCAGGTAAGATGGTGGATCACTGTATGCACCACGTTAGCACACGGCCCGAACCCAAAGTTATTGCTCCCGGGGCCACTCACAAACTTTGCCCTGTCCGCCCTGGTCGCCACCAAGACCACCCTGCTGGCCGTATGGCATCATGCCAGTGCGGCCACCAAAGTAGCCGAAGCCCTTGCCCGATTCCATGGCCTGGAGGTGAAGATACTGTCGCATGGATTCCGGCATATCGTTGATATCTTCACCAGTCTCCAGGCTCTTCTTCGCCATCATCTTGATCTTGGCGCGTCTGCTTACAGTTAGCTCGGGCGCACGCGGGGCGGATACATCAGGCACTGCTCACCGGTTCTGGAACCAGATCTGAACAGACCTCTCGGTCATGTTGATCTCATCCGCTATCCTCTCGCGTACGGTGGCTGTGGGCGTCGGGTTCTTGTTGAACTCTACTTCCAGCGTCGTCAACTGGTCTTGCGTCGCTCTCTGCCTCTTCTGGTTCTTTTGCTGCTGCGTCAGAGTGCTCTTGCGGGGAGGGCGCCTAGAGGCAGAGTTCGGGCCGTTCGAGGTTGACGTCGAGGGCGAAGGAGTCTGGCTACCCTTGGCAGCTGAGTTTGGTGTGGGAAGGCCAGCATGGCTGCTAGCGGGCGAGGCGGACGAGCCCGGTGCCGGTGGAACCAGACCGTCCTCCTGCTTGATGCTGTCGGTAGCCATTTCGGGGCCCATGTGTTTCGTCTGTCGTTTGAGTTGCCAACGACGCGCTTTCTATCCTTCGATTATCTCCCACTGGATCCTGAGAGTTGATCAAGTGCAATTGAAGCCGCGGATCGATCCTTGGCAGCGTGTCGACCGGATTGGAGTCGCGAATGTCTGGTTTGCGTCGATGTCGCGATTGGCAAGCAGATGTCGCGTCTTGGAACCGGTAGCGTTCGAATGAATGACTGAATATAAAAATGGAAATCGTAATCTGTAAGGAGCGTCGTCCTGGTCCACGGGAAGGAGCAGGAGGTTTATTGAGTGGCGTGCTGGGGGCAATCTTCCAAGTCGTGGGAGATGATGCCAATTCAGGGCTGAAAGAAGGTAGTGGTAATGGGGACCCGGAAAGAGTGAACGGGTTCCGCCAAAGGGCTGAATAGTTATTCTAAGAGAGTGACTGTGGTGAGAAAAGCGAAAACAGAAGTGGGGGAGAGGAAAGGGGAGAGCTGGTCAAAGACCGACGTGACGATGGAGCGACGAGGATGGATAAAAAGAAGGACTGGGGAAGGAGAAAAGACGGCGACGAGGGTACGGGGGGGTGGGTTCATGAGGGAAAAGCAAAGCGGCGAGGAACGGCGGGTGGGTCCCCCCCTGCTGTCTTCCAGGGAAGGGCGGCTCCCACACTTAGCGGGCCAGGCGGGTCGCACCCTGTCAAGCGCCTCAAGAGACTGGCAGAGCCGTCCACCGCCTGACATGGAAGGGCGGGGGCTCCTCCTGGCGGCCACACAGTGCCGAGAGGGCAGGGGCGACGCTGTGTCTGCACCTGCCCGACTTGGCTCAATCCAGTCAGCGTGCAAGCGTGCAAGCCTGCACGCCTTTGAGCTGCAGCCACCGCGCAACGCTCAAGCCGGACGTGCTCCCACCGTTAACTTTCTCGCTGGCTGACGGGAGTTTCCACGCCGAGGTGCCTTCCAAGACCGCGGGTGTGCTGCCATCCATGGACAGCGCCGCCTGCGAGCCCTTTAGATCTCCGCGTCTCCAAAACCTCAACCGAATCTGCCCGGCTGTCCCATCCCTCCTGGGACTCGCCCGACAGGACCTGGTTTGCCTGTCTTGGGCTCTTGGGTTGGCCATGTCATGATGCAAAACACTGAAACAGCGTGCGACGGGGCGGTGCCTGCCTGGCGGAAGCACTGGGAGCAAGGGCCAATCGACCCAGCTTCCCACAGCGGCGCTGCTGCACGAATTGTCCGAAACAGGGCTAGCTCCTGTGGTTCTGTGCGGAGACCCTACCCGAAGACGAGCACCAGAAAAGGGGGTCGTGCTGTTCGGCATCGTAACACAGCACAGTGCCTGACCGATCTCGCGGCCCACGAGCGACAAGAGAGCCCACCCAGAATTCGACCGCGAATGACCGGGAGCGAGGCGTATAGGCGGTACGGTGCGGATCCAAGGTCGAGCGCCCCGTCGTCTCCGAGGAAGCAGCAACAACGGGACCGCGCTAGATCCAGAATCTTCAGCAGATATCCATCCCATCACCAAGTGCCATCTGGAGTTTTCGTCGAGCCCGGTGGTAGGGGCCCCTCCCATCGTGGAGAGCACTCCGTTCGTTGAGAGCTGAGACACGCTCTTTTGATCGAACTGGCCCCCTAGCTCGTCCCCAGAGTCGATTACGGATCCGCAGACCACACAAACTCGCTGCTGGTGCGCTTGCGCTTGCGCTCTCATGACATGCCGGAGCATTGAGCCAACTTAACCCTGCAGATGCGCCTTTCCACTGCAGATGCCACCGCTATGCAGATTCTCGCTCTGCGAGTTTACTGCTGGCAGCTCAACCACGGCAGTTCCTCTCTCGAATTTGACAGCTTCCGGCCAGGATACACCTAGGATTGGCATGTCGGAATCCGATGAGTGTAGTGCCCCTGCCTCGAGCATTCAGCGGCGGCGGCAGCAGCAGCAACAGCGGTAGGCCCACCTTTTGCTCTCGACGGCTAACGTTAGCATCCTTGCAGTCGCCTCATCGAGCCGATTGCAAGCGTTTTCTGCTGAGTCCACGAGCTCCACGCTTGTCTAGATTCATTACTAGCGCATCGCCGGGGATAGGCCGACAGGATCGGTATCAACGGTGGCATCATCCGCGGCCCATGGATCACTCCTCGGGACCCGCTGTCGCTGACTCTCCGTCGTTAACAGGTAACGGATTATACTTGGGGTAAAAAAAAATAACCAGGCTGTATCAGTCTTGTATCCCCCCCGTTGCTCCTTCACTATACTCGCTATTTTTGACGGATGCGGAGTAAGACTGCGGCCTGCACGCTTTGCAGCCTGCGGTCTGCACCAAGATGGTCTTCTTGGTGTTCACTCCAGACTCCTCGGCGGATTCAAGAACCAATCGTTGTCGTTCGTGCTCCCCCCACCGAATGCGGGTGGCACTCATGCCTGCGAACACGCAGCGGAAAAGGGGGAGAGTCGATGCCAAGCTCAAACGACTTCTGCCCGAGGCAAAAAAAGCCTGGCACTGTGCGCCTTGTGCGCTCCGCCGTTGGAGATCTTCCAGGCTCGCACATACGGACAAACACACGCGCTGTTGGGGGGGAAATCGCGCACTCAGGCACCATCTCTCGACGGGATGAGACTGCACAGCCGTCTACCATTATAGGACCCCAAAACTCCCTCTTACTCGTATGTTGATGGAGTCGCAATCTCAGTCTGGAGGACTTGGGCTTCCCACCTGACTGTTGAGCATGGACAGAACGGAACGGAACGGAGTATGCCTGGAGTATTATTTTCCATTACATCCCTAGTTTTCTGCGCACCGAGCGGTGAGACAACGACGCCCTCGCACTGGCCAATGGTAGCGGTGGGCGCAGATCATCGATCGCCGTGGTCCAGCCAAGCTGTCAAACTACACTCAACTCGGCAGAGAGAGACCTTTTGTCCGCCTTTGCAGTGGTTTGGGCCGAAGGGATTCAGTTCTGGACTCACCCAACGACCAACTTCGCCACAGGCTCGTGTGTGCGACGACAAATCATCTGTTCCTGCAGAAACGCGGAGCAGCCAATGCAATGCATGGCCTCGACACCTTGCGCAACCTGCCGTGTTCCTGCGTTAGTTCTCGCTGCACCATCCTCAGCGAGCTCCTTTCCTGCATGGTGCAACCAACTCGCAAAACCCAGGAATCCTCGGACAAGAAAAATCTGGGCCGTCTGGCCGCCCGCGATGCCTCGCACCTGTGAAGCGCTGGGAACCTAACGGGCTCCTGCAACTGCAACTGGCCGATGGATCCGCTTGGCTAATCGCCTCTGCCCCGTACCCAAAGTAACGTGCCCCGTCGCTGCGTTTTCCTTCAGCTCAGCGCTCCGTACCACTTCTTCGCTCCGGACGACCAACAAAGGCTATGGACACTATTAAGGTGTGTCCAGATCACCTGGTATACGCTTCCCACCGCATGTCATAAATGATCAGACGAGATGGAGTCATGGCTGGTAGTTGGCACACCCACTGCAAAGAATCAGACAGGACCAGAAATAGAAGCAGAACTCATGCTGGGCTGCTGGCGTTGCTCTGCTTCGACCAGCAGCCTGAGCCGACTTCGTTTTCGCGCGCGTCTGATCCCGACCCCAACGAGCCTGGCAGGCAGCCGCTGGGACCACAACACCGAGGCGAGTGGTCCAGAAGTTCATGCCACCAGCCGAGCGCGCAATCGATCTCGTGTCCCAGGACTCACAGATCATCTCCATCCACAGCGTTCGAGGGCTCCCCCCAGAGCCTCTACAAGACAGGTACGCTAACCCGTCGCACCACAGGGCAAACACTGCCTTTGAGATATCCGGTCCGTTCCCGACGAAGTCCACTTGCTGGGGGCCGCCGTCTGTCTTGGGGTGGGGCAGCGGTGGCCGTGGGTCTTCTTTTCTCTGCGCACTGTGGCCCGATTTCGTCCGCCCCCTGAGAGACCGAAAACCGCACCACAAGCCAAGGCTCCCCACTTTACCCCTGATTGTGGGAGGGCGCCAGGGGTGGGTTGCAGGGATCCTCGCAAGACCTTCACCAGGAACGCTGCTCAGGCCGCGACGCGCGATTGGTCCCGCTCGTCTTAACACCCCGAAATAGGTTAGCAGACGATCGTGTCGCACCAGGTTGACGCTCCTCTTCGTCTGATCTTTCGCCCTGATGTGAAGCGCGCCCACACACACCGCACCGCACCACACACCACAAACCGTCGGCAGAATTCTCTGCGAGCCCTCAGCCTACCACCTGCCCCTCCATCCGGACGTCGCGACCACAGAACCGACAGACGGTGCCTGGCAGTCGTCGGCACTAGAGCACTACGTGCCATAAGTACCATCTTGCCAACCCTGCCAACCGGCAAGGTGGTGGTCGTGCTCCACTCTGTTCTTGATCTGCGCATCTGCAATCCTTTGCGCGCCTGTTCATACACTTTGGATGTTCTTCGCGCTCAACGACCGAGTCAATTGTGGATCAACCCCACGCGGCCGGGGAGTATACTGTCTCGGCCCATGAATTCCACGAGCATATCTTTGCCTGCCTCGGGCAGGATACGTCTCGGTGGTAACCGTCCTGAATGAAACACCGATAGAACACTGGTCGAGTCGATGTGTTGTTCTTGATCCGCCCAGGCCTGTACGCGACAGAGACGCGCATGGGACCAGTTGGGCGCGTGAGCTTCAAGATGGGATGGTTTTTCATGCGCAGGCCTGCACGGGAGCCAACGCAACATCGGGCAATTGACCAAATGGGGTCTGCCGTTCATGCGATCCCACGTACGCCCAGACAATGCGCGAGCGACCGCCTCTTGCCGTTGGGCACGCGGACCTCTCAAGAAATGCAAAACAACGCGAGCAGAGCCATGTGGTTATAACGAGGGAGCCACGGCCCTGTCTTTGGCTGTGGATTGGCTGTTGACGACAGAGCGGGAGTGTCACACGCCAGCGAATTGACTGACGAGCACCTGCCAGTGGATCACTGTCGGTGGCGCCGGCCTGGAATTGCTCTCAGCCCTGAAAGTCTGGAAACCACAGCGAAGCCGCCGCTTTGATTCTCCTGGCCAGTCCCCTGCCAAAGATTTGCCGATAGAAGTTCCCAAGAAACTGGGCGTCGCGGAAGATGGTGTGGACATAAAACTTCTGACCGATCATGGCCCGCCATGGGCCTCCGGCTTGGCCCGGACCAGGAATATCATCGTGCCCACCTGCCGCGATAGGCGAGAGCTCATATAACCACCCAGACTCTCTCCCAGGACTAGCTGTTGACGCCATGCCTTTCGGGTCGCATCAGGAGCCCAGCTGGTCGTTGTGCTGACCTGGCTCAAGGCTCTCGTAATGTCTCCCTGCGGATCGACGCTTTCATCAACGAGTGGTCCGGAGATTTCGCGCCCGTCGTCAACTGGGTTAGCTGACTGGTTGGACTTCGGTGAATCGGATGAGCTCAGGTTCTAGCTTCTCAGCTTAATGCGCGCTGTCTCCTGGATCACCCTCAATTGACCGACGAGCCAAATCGGACTTCACACAGAAGCCTGTCTCAAACCGGAAAGTAGTAGATGACGATCGCAGCACCCCTTTTTGGACCTTCCGTCACATGCTTCTCTCCGTCCATGTTGACCCGGATATGTTGCGGTTTCCTGATGGTATCGAAAAGTGGGGTTGGCAAATACTAGAGAGCTCCCAGCGCTCAGTCCCGGATTCCCGGGGCGGGGCAGACGGAGGTACGGATAGCGTTGAGTAGTCCCACCCTTCTGACACCTGATGGGTCTCTCTGCACGTTTCTCCGGCGCCCTTGCCTGACAAAATAAGAGTCGGCTGGGTTTTCATATTGTTCCATGCACCTTGGCCTATGCGAAACTTCAAGAAAGGCTGAGCTTGGTCCTGAAACACGATGTTTTCCCTATTCACCAGGCTACCCCTGATGAATACGTGCAGCTCATAAGACGTCCTGGGCAAGCAACCCCAGAAGTGACGGCCAGACCTGAGTCGGCGCAGCCACAACAAGATTTATGCACAACAGTCGTCCCCTCCACTTCAGTTTCGATTTACACAAGCTGCTAGCTCCTTGCAGGCGGCAGTGCGGGATGCATACTCGCAGGACGACACTAACTTACACTATCCGCACTAAGTGATCGAGCATTAATGCTCAGTCAACGAAGGCTTCGACGAACAGAGAGAGACTTCCAAGTCAGTGTGCAGAGTATGTAAGCTGCCCTCTTACTGTCAAGCTGGCCATGGGTTTGTTTTGATGTTGAAAGCCGTGTGGCATTCCGGAGAGGCCCTTTATTTTGGCCGGAACTCTCGAACACTTCACCTCTGGAAGTATCCTGCCTACCTATTCTTCCCTTCGGCGTCTATTCCGTCACCAACTACGCTCTCGTGGTGCTGAACAAAGCATGCATTCATGAATCCTTAGTCGAGTGCAACCTCCCCCACTTGGACGTCTCCGTCCCCATCAACTTGCGACATAGGATCGCCGTGATGGTCGATCGGCAAATATCTTAGACGGCTACGGGCAGATATTCGTCTGATGTCGACGATGCCATAATAGCGGCTGATCGGCCGATCTTAAAGTATCCCCACAGCTTGGGTTTTACCAGCTGGGCAGTGCTGGCAGATCAGGGACCCGGGGTAGCTCCCGCGTTGCCCCTTTCCCCTCGCTCTTTGCCCGGCTAGAAGGCCTACGGAGGCTTCGAGAAGGAAGAACTAACGAAGATATTATTCCGTCGACAAATTGCTGGGCAATATGCTACCATAACTCTCAAACATGCGGGGATTATTTTTGGAATCTACTCTACACACCTCCATACCCCCAGGCCCAGCATCATGGGTCAATCTGCACGCAATACAGCCGGGAAGCGAGCTCGCATGAGGTTTACCACCTTCGCGGCCCCTTTCAGGTATTACCCTGTCTGCCTCGGCCCCGCGCAGGCTTCGTCTTGGGCTCTCTACTCCGCATCATCGGCATTCGGTGTTTATTTGTCCCAAACACTACGGCCAGCCCAGCTTGCCGCCCTTAAAGTGTTTTCGGTTCGATAAGACAACTCGTTACCGAGTTCGAATCGCTGCCAACCATGGCTCCGCCTGCTTTCCACCAATTGGGAAGGACCACAGGTCGCGATAATGGTTATAAACTCTTGTTAAAGGGCGTGAGGCTGGTTCGCCGAGATTGCGGCGTCATGGCCTGCTGTCAAACATCACAAGCGTCATTGTCCCAGAGAATAAGGACCTTAGGCGTCCATCCGCCTGCCTTGCATAAGTTGGCGCTAGAGCTAGCTCGCGTGCCGTTGTTTTGCGAGATGCGACTGCTATTACACAAGTGCGCTGGCGCCGTGGTGTTTCCTACCGGATGAGACGGCGTCTGACAGTCACGGAATGCAACGCTGAAATGCAGCTTCTCATCTTGGTTGAATGCGAGAACGGCACTGATATTGCAAAAGGCTAGCGAGGTTGCGATCTCGGCATGCTTGGTGACCTGCAGGTTCGGAAGTTTTGCGTCGTTCCCCAGATAGTATTCCCTGTGCAACGGCAGAGTGCGACGGTATAGAGGCGGGTGGACTGTGGGCAAGCTGGAAAGCTGGAAAGGTGGCGGTTTGGGTAGGTAGTGCGTAGATATGCCTCTTGCGTCTGACCGAGGTGAGTGTGCGGCTGTTGAAGACGCCGCGAATACATGATGGCGCAGAAGGGAGAAGTGCTTGCGGCGCAGAATCAGAACAGATCTTCCCGGACTAGCGAGCTGTTATCGCATCTGTTGTCAACAGTCACTGAAGGATTGTAGTCTGTATCTTGACTGAGAACTACAGCTCCTTCATGACCTCCCCGACGGCCTGCTTCGCGATACGTTTCCTCTGCTCCTCCGACATACCGGCGGTCCTTTCCTTCACAGCCTGGAGCTTCAACATCATGCGCTCTATCTTCTGGACGTCCTCCTCGCCCATCTCTTCATCCTCATCCCCTCCCTTCCTCGTGGTGTCTGCGCCCCCGTTGGACGACGCCTCCCCACCATCAACATCCATCGTCCCATCCCCGTCCTCCCTCCCCTGACTCCAGATCGCCTTCCTCAACCCGGCGAAATCCTCCCGGTCAAGCCCAAAGTCCATACTCTCCGGATCAAAATCCCCCAACTCATCATCCCCCTCTCCCGCACCTGCAAACCCCCCAAACTCCCCATCCTCTTCACCACCGCCTCCACCAGACCAGTCATTCGCCTGCAACGCCTCCAGCGCCCTCGGGATCCCCATCTGCTCACCGAACTCATTTCTCCCTGCTGCTTCCTCCCCTTCCTGCGCCGCCGCCGCACCACCCCCTCCCACAGCCTTGGTCATCGTACCAGGTACATGCACAAACTCCAGCCCCCACTCGGTACAGACATCCTCCCACTCATCCAACTCCTCCTCCCCGTCCTCGCCAGGACTGAGATCGCCCACTCCCACCGCGAGAAGAACCCCGTCCCATTCCCACCCGCCTAACCCCTCGCGAACGACCCTCCCAACGTGCGCGATGAGCTCCTTTGCGCGCGTCTTGGGCCCTTCCCCCGCCGCAGCACTGGCACTGACGGAAGGGGGGATCCCAAACACGAGGAGCACGCCCCCTAGTACGTCGAGGACTTCCTTGGCCTCGGGGGCGAGAAATGTCGCGGCCCATTCGGATGGGGAGGTGATGAGGTCGAGCCAGACGGGGACGGCGGCGGTGTAGTACTGTGTTGCGAGGGGGAGGGTGTGGGTTGTCCCTGCGAGAGAGGCAGAGGCTTCCACGGCGGAGGAGGGGTTGGGGTGGGAGCCGCTTAGTTCTATGAAGGGGGGTTTGTTAGTTAGTGAGTTATCGGGTGAGTGAGTGAGTGAGTGAGGATGTGAATGAGATGAGGCCTTGGCGGGGTATGTGTTTTTTGAGTCGGTATTTTGGTGAGGGCGTACCTTTGATGACCCTGCTCAGATGCTCGGTTGACTCGGCCAGAGACACGGCTAGGACGCGTCGCGGGCTAGATATTTCCGTCATATTTCTTTTCGTGATGTAAGAGCGCTGTTGCTTGACTTGGAGGGGTTGAGGTGATGTTCACAAAGGTGAACTGTGAGACGGCGGGGTTGTTCTGTGAGATAAGATAGCCAAACTTTTGGTTGGCTGGAAAACCTCCAGTGGCAGCAACCCCAACCCCAACCCTTCTGGTAGAGTTAGGGTTCTTTTTTATCTGTCAACCTGGGGTTAGGGGGCTCCAGTCACCTCCGTTTGCATGGATGACTGACATGAGATCACAACTCTTGCGCTTTCAGTTTGACCAAGCGCGGTGCAGCAATACACGCTGAGTGGTTGCTGTCATCGTGTGGAAAAGTCAGCATTGGCCCAGAATCCGGACAGTCACTTGGTCTGAACGACCCCGACTCTGTATCACTGATAGCACATTCGACTTTCGACTTTTTCAGAGAACAATAGAAATATGAAAGTCTTGTATACCCATTCTATTGAAACTACTTAATTTAATACCAAACCCTTTCACTCCTGTTCGAGCCGACTCCGGATCCCAGTTGTAAATATACACAAACATGGAGACACCGAGAATCGGGAGCGTTTTCCACTAATTGTAATACATTCGAAGAAAAAAAACACCCTACTGTGTACTAGGTTCCTCTGTAGTAGCCCCAACTGCCTCCTCATCCTCATCGACATCCACCAACTGTTTTGCCTTGAACGCCTTCTTCGCCGCCTTGGCCAGGTTATCAAAATCTCCGCTCGTCTCGCACATCCCCTTGAAGCTGCCGTCCGGCATTTGCATCAGCTCCCAAGGATGCCCATACTCGACTACTGACCCCTTATCCAGCACAAGCACCTTGTCGTAGTCTACGACCGTTTGCAGCCGATGCGCAATCGTGATGATTGTGCTAGTCAGCTCCCGGATGGTGTCTTGGATTGCGGCGTCCGTGGCATAATCGATGGACGCAGTGGCCTCATCCATGACCAGCACCCGCGGGTTCTTAAGTAGAGCCCTAGCGAGACATAAGAGTTGGCGTTGGCCCTGCGACAGGTTGCCTCCCGACTCCGTCACGGGGGACGATAGGTCGAGGAAGACATTCTTGTTGGTGATCGACGCTGGCCGAGACGCCTCTGCTTCTTCATCAACGATAGCAATTATGGGGGTCTGAGGCAGCAGCGGCGTGGCCGGGGTGGAGGTGCGCTCGTCGGGCCCAATGAGTTGCACCCGGCGGAGGGCTGCAAAGATCTGCTCATCGCTGTAGACATGAAAAGGGTCGAGGTTTGTCCGAATCGTACCCATGAAGAGCGTAGGTTCCTGAGGCACAATTGTGATAGCCTCGCGCAGGTCGCGAAGGCCAATCAAGCCAATGTCGATATCGTCAATCAGGATCTTGCCTTCATCGGCCTCTAAAGCGCGGAGGATGCCAAGCGCGAGCGAACTCTTGCCCGCACCAGTCCGCCCAACAATGCCAACCTTTTCTTGCGCGTTGATCTTGAACGTGAGATTTCGTAGAACAGGTTCCAACTCCTTGCGGTAGCTCGTGGTATAGTTGATGAACTCGACTGAGCCATTGGCAGGCCAGTTCTCTGGCGGCCTGTTCTTCTCAACAATAGCCGCGGCTTCTTGCTCAACATCCAGGTACTCCTTGATTCGCTCAACAGAGTTCATGTTCTGCTCGTTCATGGCGTATAGACGCACCAGCCACAACATATTGTCCGCAAAACCAATCGCATAGCTGAGCGAGATACCCGCAGAGCCAGGACTGATCTTTCCCAGACCGATGATGACAAGAACGCCGGCGAAGAAAGACACCAGATCTCCGAGCGCATCGGTTCTGAAGGCGAGCCATCTGTTAGCAGCCCACAGGTAGATGAAAGGTCGCAGTTGCTTGTTGATCCTGGCCAGGTTGTCCCGGACAAAGCGTCTCTCGTCGCTGTAAGCGCGAATTGTTGTTACGCCAGTCAGAGTCTCCCCAAACTGCTGGAACAGCGGGCTTCTCTCGACCGACTCCAAGCGTTTGAGGTCCCGAGAAGCATGGAGGTAGAAACTGCCGAGGAAAACATAGGCAAGTGTGATGAAAACACCAGCAACCAAGAATCCTGGTGTGACCGCAGCGATGATGACAACGGTGACGACAATTCCGAGGGCGCAACTTAGAACGCCAATAGCGACAGGTGCAACTTCTTGGTCGATACCCTCCAAATCCTTACTGAAACGGTTCATCATCTGGCCCAGTGGCGTCACATCAAAGAACTTGAACCTTGCTCCAGCCACGGTCTTCATAAGACGGCTGTGAAGTTCCCACGAGGCAGTAAGAGACCCGAAGAAGACCCAAAGGTCCCTGAAGAAAGCCGAAACAGCGCCAGCAACTCCAATAAGCGCCAAGATCGTCAGGTAGTAAGAGACGTTCACTTTTTGAGGTTCCCCGGCCATAGACATGGCACTGTCGTTCTTTCCACAAATGGCGACAGAGGCAAAATAGGTCGGTGACAAGGATGAGGCCGAGTAAGTCTGAGAGTTCATGTTAAACAGCGCAACCACGCTGTCTTCCTGGACGTATTGGTTGGACCACTCCTTGATCCACAAACTGGAAGCAACTCCAAGGACTTGCTGCGCGCCGAAGACAACTGTGACGATAAGCCAGAACCACCAAGTACCCATGGCCTGCATGTATAGTTTCAAGACGGGCCACTTGACCGCCCCGACCGCTTTGGTCTCTTCCATAGCGTCTTGCTTCTTTGTTTCCTTCTTCGCTGTCTTCGCCTGGGTCTTCTGTGGGGTACCATCTGGCTCGTTGATCAATGTTGCGCCGCTTTCTTCACCCACACTGGAGGGAACGCGGGATGGGACGCGAGAGATGTGAGCAGAGCCGGGCACCGACTTTTGAAGGACGTCGTCGCCGAGCTTGCCTGAAGCAATAATTTCCTTGGAAGGACCCTGGGCTGTGACTCTTCCGTTGTTCATAATTACCACATAGTCGGAGGATGGTACGCAGAGTGTGATATTGTGCGACACAAGGATGCAAGTTCGGTGGCGCATCAAAGGGCCCATGATACCGTTGCTGAAGATCCACTGGGCAGTATGCGAGTCTACGGCACTGAGGCAGTCGTCCAGGAGAAGATGTTTAGAGTTCGAGTAGACGGCGCGGGCAAGGGAGATACGTTGCTTCTGTCCGCCGGACAACGTGATACCTTTCTCGCCGACCAGCGTTTCGTCTCCGTTGTCCAGAATTTCCAAGTCGTGCTCTAACGCACAAGCAACGATGACATCTTTGTATCGTTGCTCATCGAAAGGTGCAGAAAAGAGGATGTTGTCCTTGATGCTTGCGTTCACCAGCCAGGCTTGTTGGGAAACGTAGGCGCATGTCTCAGCGAGCCCTGTCTCCGGATCCGGTCGTACGTCCTCGCGGCTGCGGCCTCCTGGTAGGAATACTCGGCCCTTCATGATGGTCATCTCTCCAAGCAGGGCCATCAGCAAAGAGGTCTTGCCGGAACCCGTTGGGCCGGTGATAACGTTAAGTTTTCCAATCTTGAAGTCAACATTCAGATCAAGAAGACGGAAAGCCATCGTCCCGTCCTCGGCAACCGTTGTTTTGCTACCCCAAATGAAGGTGGCATCCCGGAATCCAATAATCCGTTGTCCAGATTCATCAATGTTCTCCCGGCCGAGTTGCTCAAACTTTTCCGTTTCCTCTTCAGCGAGAAACTCCTCGATACGATCGATAGACACCTTGGATTCTTGAACATGGGCGATCATGTCGCCGAGCTGGTCAAGAGGGTACCGAAGTAGCATGAAGAGCGAGATGGCTGTGAAAGCAACTGAAGGATAAAGCGGCTTTCCTTCAATGACGGTGTAGAAAAAGAACGAGAAGAACGTGATAATGATGGGCACCGTATTCCAGACACCCACTGCGATAGCCCACAGGACGAAGCGATTGCGTAGAGCCTTCAGCTCAGCCCGTCTTTTTTCGTCAACAATCGTAGCATATCGGTGCTCCCAGGCAAAATATTTGATGATTCGGATGTTTTGGAGAATCTCATTCGTGGTGTGAATACGCTTGTCGGTTGCCGCCATAATCTTCTTCTGTGTTGAGTTGAACGCTTTACCAAAGCCAATATTGATAGGCAGCAAGAGTGCCATTACGATGAAGCCCGGGATAGCGCTGAGCCCCATAACTTGGTAGAGCAGCAGGACCGAGACAAGTAGCTGCGCAGGTGCTGCGGCAATGAGGTAATGCAGATAGGCAGTGATCTCGGAGACCTTAAAGCTGTCGACGGACATCAAATTGATGATAGTTCCCATGTTAGCCTGCTCGTCCGTGTCCTTCTCATTGTCGCCATCCTTTTTGGTGCTGTCGGCCGGAGCAGGAGCGGCTCCATTTGTATTCGGAGCCGTATCGACGTCCTTCTGATCTTTGGCGAGGCCCAGAGCCTTCATGACTTTAGCCACAAAGCCCCCCTCCGGAGCGGTGGCGGGCTTCTTCTTCTCACCAAGAGTCGTATCTTTCCCAGCAGATGCTTTTCTGCGTAGAGCTTTTGCGAAGATTTCACCCACCAGAATTGCTCGAATGTTGATGCAAATCTTTCGCCCGATATAGAGAGCTTGCCCGTCGGCGATAGACCGGACGACATCGGATAGCGGGAGGAGAATGACATACAGCCACAGGACGTTAACAGGGGCCACATCCGGATTCTCGACGTATTCGAGAATGGATTTCAGCAGCAAGGTTGGCGCAAAGGTAAGAACTCCACCGACAACAGCCCACAATGCTTGGACAAATAGCATGCCCTTGAAGTACTTGACGAGGTGGAATGCCAGAGTGGTCGTCTTCTTGAAGTGACGGTAGTTCGCCAGGACAACGGCAGCTTTATCCTTGGGGAGCAAGTTCCACACTTTGCTGGTATCCAAAGGCTCCTTCCACCCCTTCCAAATAATGGTATCAACCCAAGAGAAGGTATAATGTGAGAACAGGGATGCCAAGTGCTCTCGGCCTGGTTCGATACCGTCCTCCCACTCCAAGAGGACCGTCTTGTTGCCCTTTCGCGTGGATATGGCCATCAGGAACAGCAGCGTAGTCAATGAAAATTCGATGACCACCAGAAACTGTGCCAGTCCTGAAGACGGGTGGAGGATGACGGAGCGGAAGATGATTACGGTAAAGAGCCACTGCAGGCTGTAGATGGCAGCGGTATGGTTCCATATCCGCGGAACGCGCCATTGTGTGTTTCCTAGGAACAACCGGAGGGAGGCGAGAATCAGAACATAGACCCAAACCGCTAGGCCAACGACGGCCGAGAGGTTGCCGTAGGCGCCGCGGATCAAGGCGAAAGCGTTGGTTGCGACGAGGCCGGCGATGGCAAGCTCCTCCACAACGACGGACAGCGTCTGCGCAGGGGGTGCGTCGGCTTGAACGATGGATCCCTTTGTAGTCGTCTTGGCTAGCGCGAGACGGCCCCCGTTGATCGTGAGGGCCTCGTCCTCCTCATCCTCGCTGGTGGGCTCTTCATCCGGCGGGAGGTCCGTGTGATCGTGGGGCGATATCGGAGCTGCGGGATTCGGAATGGGCTGATAACGATGCCCTCGTTTTAACTTGGCAGCGCGAAAAATGCTGTGGACGACGAGCTGAAGGAGGGACAGGCCCATTACAATCAATGGCAGCAGGATCTTGAGGTAACTGCAGAGAAGATGTTAGCACGACCGGATACGACATGTGACACTGCGACACCCCAACAATGCGCCGTGACCAGCGCATCGCGGCCAGCTGCGGAACAGGACTCACTCGTGGAGGAAGCATGAGCTAAAGTCGTCCGTTTGCCATATTGGCCAGGAACATGAGGCAAACCCCATGTTTACAATCTGGCGGCGCGTCTTGGGCCGTGATGATGCGCGGGGAGCGCGGTGGGCGGCGCGCACGGGAGGGCAGGAGAACAGCAGTCGGTCGAGAGCTCGTCCGATTCCCGAGACAAAGTTGGAGCTATCTCAAATCCCAATGATAGAGGCGCTCGAGCTGCCTGAGGAGGGAAGAAGACGTGCAATGCGAAAAGGACTGATGGATCGCAGCCCGCGAGCTGGGCGTGGGGCGGTTAACTACTCCGTCCTAGTTGCAGCGTTCTGCATCTGGTGGTGTTGTATTTGGGCTTTTTTTCTTCGGCAGCGGGCCAAGGTTTAACTATAGGTAGGCGGGTCGGTCGAGATCCGCACTTTTGCCCCGCCATGATGGTACCCGCGATGGGTGGGGTTTTCTTCCCATGCCCTGGCAGTATTTCCTCGCCCCAAGGTACTCTCTGCATGTCTAGGCATGTACAGCTCGCATCCTGCCGTCCCTTACTTAGGCAGGTCGGTCGATTGGCAAGGCGACGAGTCACCGGCGGGCATAAATGTAAGTTTTGGTGGCCTTCCGTTATCATCTGAGAGCCCATTGCCCCGGGCTTACTTGGAGATCCTCCTTGGACCTCCAACCACCTAGCATGGCTTGCGCGGAAGTGTGGCCCAGAAGCATGGGGGTGGGACTCGGCACTGAATCTGAGGCTCATAAAACTCCTCGAGGCGTTATCCGTCAAGAGAACATGGCGCCTGCACACGGGCAGGATGCACATTCACACCGATTCCCCGCCTTCGCTGCGCTAATGGCCGTTTCTGTCTCACACCCACCACCTTTCCCGCGCGTTGCCAGAGTCTGTCTGGCGGGTAGGTACTGAGTACAGAACTGTTCCATAGAGAAGGTTAATGATGTCAGACATGGGCGGGCCCTCTTTGAAAATCTGTACAACCTTGGAACGCCAGATGGAGCCAAGTGGGTTGGATCCTCTGGATTACTAATTACTGAGTCCAATACGGGCCGCCCCCTTCAAGAGCCAGCTCCCATTGTGAGATCCAATGTTTCCGAGGCCCATAACTCGGAGCTTCCTACCGGATGGATGGCGGCACCCGACCACCCAATGCACTGCATGGATTCGTCCGCACGCTGCGCTTTTAGGTGCAGCGATAGCGTGCCGGCCAGGATTCCCGAGCCTGAAGCGCGCTACGACCAAGCCGGACGGAAATCCACATCCGACGCTTCGCGCTTTGCATCTCGTTCCACTTGCTGTTGCAACGACACCTTCCTAATCAAATGATCCACCCTGGCCATTCATCAATGTGATGGGCAATTTTTTATACTGCTTACACCTCCTTCTCCCCCAGCGGCGTGAGTCACCTCATCGGTTATGGAAATAGAGGGCACGTTCGCCAAAGCACACCATGCTGCATCTGCAGCGTTGCGGCAATATCCTTGACGTACAGAAAGGCGGGATCCGCTGGGTCTTGACCTCTTGCAATCCTCCTCGAACCCGCCATCTAGAGCTATCGCAACCACCCCCCCTCCCACAAGCTTCTCCTTAGATGTGCCGCTTGCGGGGTATTTATTTAGCGGTTTGGCGGATGGGAAGCTCATTGGGTGTATCGGCGATCTGGTGGATGAGAACCCTATTTAGCATCCCAGGAAGTGGTTGCAAGATCCTTCCAACTGACCTCTCTTACCGCCTCATTGCACAGATGTTTGCCAGCTCTACCAATAGCACTGAAGCTATCAGCTGGGGCACTAACAAGCTTTCTATGGTGCTCCGGCGGTACCGTCTTTAGCGACTACCAGGTCCTTCGAGCATTTAGCGGGCGCCTTGTGAATCCCTTCGGGCGAGACGGTGTAGCCTGGACGCCTGATGGGGGTTGCCATTGCGCAGGCGGCGAGCAATTGGGGCCGACGACGACCACAATTGAACATTTCCAAGCCTGTGATGTATCGCGACTGCACAAACGGCGGGCAATCGGGGCCGATGACACCACAATTGAATGATTCCCGTCGTTTGTGTCGTATCGACCGAGGTGTCACTGAAGGCATCATCACTCGGAATATTAGGCTTGCGTCATGGTTATCCAAAGGGAAGGGAATCACTCCAGACGGCTTCGGCTGTGATGAGCCGTGGAGGGTTGGGCGGGCCGACAGTCGCTTCAGGGAGACGAGACACTCCACCTCGTTTATACCATGTGTTGATGCCTCGGAAACCGAAGGCATCACCGAAACTCCGCCAGACACGCAGTCAAAATAAAGTACAGAGAATCCTACTGGGCAGCTGGTCCTGAAGTAGACCCAGAGTTAGAAACTGAGGCCAGGTTTGTACTCCTTTGTACTGACTGGTATCTACACTTCGGGGATTTTCGGTCATTGAAGCCTTGTGGACCACGGCAAGCACTTGTCGTGTTGTATCCGACGTGAACAGTGAACACCAAGTCCAGTCAAGCACTGAAGCTCTGGTTCATTGACGATTGAGAAGCTGACTAAGAATACCGTGCGCGCCGTAATGCAATTCCCACCCGCTTTTTACGAAGCCACCCTTTATGATGTTTCTTGCTAAAATACACAGCGTCCATTGCTCTCTCTTCCTAGAGTCAGTGTCGCCTGGAAAATCAACACATAGTGAATTAGATTTAACATCTCATCCCCCCAAGCGAGACTATTCCAATAAAAGCTATGCATGATAGCTCAGTCACGGTATTGTAATGGCGGATGAGCAGCTTGCACAAAGAAAGCTTAGCCCATGATCATTCCCTTCATGCCGGACAGATCACCCTCCTTCGCGGCGATTTCAAAGTAGCCGTAGATGATGCTGAGAAAGATGTTAGCACACTGCAGAAATGATTCCGAGAAAATGTTAACTTACGTGACAGCAAGCAGAGTTCCGGTTCCGGAACCAAGCGCACCCATGAGGTCGCTGGCAACGGAGAGGGCACCAATGCAAGCACCGCCGAAGGCGGCAGCGGTGGGAATGATGCGCTTGAGCTCCTTGTACATGCTCTGGTCGCGATGGCCAGCCATAACCAGACCTTGATCCTTGAGCTGCTTGGCAACGTCACGAGGGCTCGAGCCGGAAACTTCAATCCAGGTCTTAGAGAACACGGCGCATGCAGTGAGCATGTAGGCGATGTAGACGGCGGTGTGGATGGGGTCGAGCAGGGCGTCCTTGAAGTTGAGAGGAGGCGACATGTAGTAAACGAGGCCGGAGATGGCAGAGAGCTGAGACGAGCCGTCCTTGGCCTCCCAGACACCGAAAAGACGGACGAGGAGGTTCTCCGAGAAGCGAGAATAGAGCATCTGGCTGATCAGGAAGATGTTGGACGAAAGGGCGGACTGCAGCATGATGGGCATGTTGGAGGTGTAGAAGAGGCGAACAGGGTACGAGCCGCGAGCACCACGCTGGCGCGAGGACTTGACGGGGATCTCAACACGGAAGCCCTGGAGGTAGATGACCGCGGCGAAGACGAGGAGGGTGGCCAGGAGGTTCATGATGTTGGGCAGGTTCTGTCTGTAGAAAGCCTCCTGCAGAGCGCGCTGCTTGTTGGGCCAGGTCATCAGAAGGTGGAAGAGCGCGATGACGGCACCTTCGTACTCGGGGCCACGACCAGTGTTGATCGAGGTCGGGGAGAAAGCCTTCCACATGATGGACTCGCAGATGTTGGTGGCAATGAAGAGCGAGATACCGCTTCCAAGGCCATAGCCCTTCTGGAGGAGCTCATCGAGAAGAATGACAATCATGCCGGCGACGACGAGCTGGAGGATCAGGAGGAAGACGATGCCTGCACCGAGATCGCTGGGAGGGCCATAGAGACCGGTGAAGACGTAGACGGTGGCCGTGCCAACAGAAAGAATCAGAGCGAAAAGCTTCTGGGCGGTCTGGTAGAGCTCGCGATCCGACTTGAGGTCGAGGTTGACGTCGATCATGTGGGTGCCAGCAAGGAGCTGGAAAACCATGCCAGAGGAGATGATGGGAGTGATACCCAGCTCCATCAGCGTTCCTCGGTTACTCGCCATCATCATACGCAGCCAGTATAGCGGGTCGGATGTGTCGGAGGAGACAATGCCATAGAGCGGCATCTGGCTCATGACCAGGAAGATCATGAGGGTCAAGCCAGTCCACATCAACTTTTGGTTGAAGGGGATCTTTGTCTCCGGCTGCTGGACCTCGGGGAGGAACGGCACGAAGGGCTTGACCAAGTCAAGGAATCGTACTGCAAATGGTAGAGACACGTCAGCGCACCGTCGCGAGACTAGGAATGGCCCGGTCGGAGCTGCGAGAGCTTCCCTCGAAGCTTCGGGCTCGCGATGTCGCACAACGCGCAGGAGGGCACTTACAGGAACTCATGTTGGGCAATGGCAGAGAAAGAAAACCCTAAAGACTAAATCATCCAGAAGAAAGTGGAAAGAGGGATTGGATTGAGCGACAACGACTCCGACGGGATGCGAGTGTTGTCGGCGCGCTTTTGTGGAAAGGGGGAGAAGAAGACTGTGGAGTGGCTGCTCCTCGAAGATCTGGCTTCTTACGCTGCAAAGTTATTCTGTGATGTGTCCAAATTTGAACGAGGTCTGCACGTGACCCGTGCCAATTGAATTGAGCATGGGTGCACCGTGCGGCAGGAGCTGAGGCTGGCGAGCTAAGGTTAGGGGGTCCCCAATTTCCAACACGCCAAGTCTTTCTCCAACATTTCGTGCCAAGGTGGGGAGACGAGGATGCGACCTAAAATCCTCACCCGCAGCCTCGCAACGTGCACAAGTTGCACAACGATGCGCCACGAAGAACGACGTTGGCAGCACTGTCCTGGGCATTGTCAATGACACTGCGCTTCCTCTTTCGTCGCAGCTTTTCAGCCTTGCGCTCTTTCAGACGAAACATGGAGCCTCTCGTTGTCATTTTCGGGTCCACGGGAACCGGCAAGTCCGATGTGAGCAGCCCAACAGTTTTGGTTTTCTGGAGGGATTGCTTTTGGACTGACAGCATAGCGCTAGCTCGCCGTGGAGCTGGCAACCAATTTCAACGGCGAAATCATCAATGCCGATGCGATGCAAATGTACGAAGGCCTTCCCGTCATCACAAACAAGATAACGCCAGAGGAGCAACGAGGAATCCCACACCATCTTCTCGGGAACATCCAGCTTGGCGAGGACCCCTGGACGGTCGTGGAGTTTAGGGAGGCGGCATCCAAGATAATATCCGAGATCAGGAGCAGGGGGAAGCTCCCTATTCTTGTCGGCGGCTCAACGTACTATCTTGACGGCCTGCTCTTCGACGACAGGCTGGTCAAGGACCAACCAGCGCCCGAGGTTGGTGTTTTGGATCGCGATGGGCTCATCAAGAAATTCCCCGTTCTGTCCGAGCCACCGGATGTTATGCTCAAGAGGCTGCGCGAGGTAGACCCGGCGATGGCCGAACGGTGGCATCCCAATGATGCGCGCAAGATCCGTAACTCTCTTGAGATCTACTTCACCACCGGGCGGTGCGCCTCCGAGATCTATGCTGAGCAGCGGAGCCGGAAAGAGTCCAAGTGGACGGCATCGGGCTCTGAGTCTACACATAGCCCCTGGAATGTGTTGCTGTTCTGGCTGTATGCCAGGCGCGAACCTCTGAATGACCGACTCGACAAACGTGTGGACAAAATGGTTGACAACGGTCTTCTTGACGAAACGGCCAAGGTGTACGATTGGTACCAGGCCAGGTTGGCTTCTGGGGAAACCGTAGACCGCACGAGAGGTATCGTGCAGTCCATTGGTTTCTGGCAATTTGAACCGTATCTCCGTGCCCTCAAGGAGACCCCTGAGAGTCCTGATTTAACCAAGCTCAAAGAAGCCAGCATCCAGGACACCAAAACGGCCACCCGCCGTTATGCGAAATACCAGGTTAGGTGGATCACCATGAAGACACTGGCTTCCCTGCAAGAGGAGAAGCTTCTTGACAAGCTGTTCCTCCTTGACGGCACAGATGTACAAACCTGGCGCGATGAGGTTGCTCGGAGAGGTATCGAGCTGACAGGGAAATTTCTTGCTGGCAAGGAGTTGCCTCAGCCGGTGGATCTTTCAGAGACTGCGAGAGAGGTCCTAAATACCAAGGTTGAGAGGAGTAATCGCCAAGACACGCCATGTAATAAGACCTGCGACTTGTGTAAGAAGACCTTCTTAACCGAAGAGATGTGGCAGGCACATCTCAATAGCCAAAAACACTCGAAGGCTATCAGATGGGCAAAGAGGTTGGCGCTCGTCGAGTCGGATCCGAGGAGGACCGCCTTGAAAGACCTCTCAGACGACCAGGTAGCACATATGACGCAACCATCATAACAAGGAATTTGAAACTGTCTAAGGAATCATGGGCAACAGACCCTCTAGTTTGTGTTGTTGTAAGCATTGCTTTTCTGACCCGAGCTTTTGTCCGGCCCGCTGTTTTTTATCTACAAGAATATGCTTGCCAATCGCCAGCCAAAGTACACAAGGTATCACGGCAGAAGAAGAACGACATTTATATACAAGAAATGTGGTACTCGATCTCAAACTCAAGAGATCTCGTTCTTCACCCACTTCTCCAGTCCACCACGAGCGATAATTTCTTGGACGTTGGGGGGCAGTTCGCCAACCTTCTGGTTCCATTCCTTGCCACCCTCACCTTCGGTGATGGTAACCTTGCTTCGCCGAACGTCCCACACAAACTTCCAGCCCGTGCGAATTGTCAGAGCCTTCTCGCCCTCCTTGTTGAACGTCTCCCGGAGCCGCTGCACTAAGCGCGGCACCTCAACACCCATCAGGGCGTTGTTGATGCTGTTGCGGCTGAAAATATTGCCGAAACTGCCCGCCACTACGAGTGGGATCTTTTTTGCAAGGATAGACGTGGCTGCTTGCTCGCGGGAGCTGCCGCAGCCAAAGTTAAAGCCAGCTACAAGGATGTCGCCGGCATGGGCGACGCTACCGAACGACGTATCGTAGTTTTCCATGCACACCTCAGCCATCTTCTCTACCGGGACATTGTCTTGATAGGTGTCTGTGGTGTGTGTCAGTCACCGAGTCAAGCTTTCGAGAGCGCGGTGTCGGGAAGCCGGCCAAAACGGGAAAGAGCCCTACGAATCGGTACTCACATTTGCCAGGGTAGATCCCATCAGTATTGATGTTGTCAGCGTCACAGAAGACAATCTCGCCCTCGACCTTTTCCGGGAATCCTGGGAGGACCTCGGTCAGGGTCTCTTCCTCCTTGAGAGCCGGGGCGGCCGCCTCTTCTCCTGTGATGCCGCTCTCTGCGTTGGCGATGATGCCTTCGGCCTCGGCAATCAACTTATCCAGAGCCTCCTCGATGCTGATGGCTTTATCGGCCTGGAAGTCGCCGCTGCCCTCGCCAATGATGACCTTCTCGACGCCTTCGGGCTTCTGATACCAGCCTGGCCCTGCGATCTTGCCCTTCAATGCGCTAGCAGCGACAACTTCGGGACTGGCGAGGTACGCCTTGGCATCGGTAGAACCCATACGCCCCTTGAAATTACGATTACTCGCGCTAATGCCATTCTCACCTAAATATCGTTAGTATACTATGAAGGCATGTGGGTGACCATCAAACCCAGCGCCCGGTCAATGATTTTTCATCAACTTACCAGGCTCAAGCAGTCCCTGTAACAACTGTTAGCTGACATTCCATTTTTGGGAGTGCTTTGTATTTCAAGAGGGACTCGATTATTCACTCTCGACGTCGCACAAAACAAGCAAGAAGAAGTATTGGACACTCACAGTTCCAAGCCCAATGCAGGGCCCACAGCCTGACGGAAGAGGCTCGGCTCCAGCATCAAGCAAAACCTGCCAGTCTCCGGCAGCTTCCGCCGCCTGCTGTTCAAGCATTGAGGCAGCAGCGATGTAAAACTTGACTCCGTCCGCAATCTTAGGCACGAATCCATCCTTTGCCGCATCGCGGAATACCTTTGCGGCGAAGGAGATATCTGAAGCACGGCTGTTGGTGCAGGAAACAAGACTTTGTGGGAAATGTTAGCGGGAAGATCCTGTGCTGTTAAGACTGGGCAGTGGCATGTCTCGGCAGTTGGCCTTGCCCTGTCGCACAAGACTAGAAACGGAACAGCAATACGAGGTGAACATACTATGCCTTGTCGACCTTGATATTTTGCACCTCAAGATCCTTGAGAGGTGTTGCAACCTTTACCGAGTTGGGGCCTGCGACGAACGGGGAGAGGGTCGACTGCGCGAATGTTAGCCGATAATTACCATATCTCATGTCTCGGTATTTCGGGAGACCGTGATCAATTTCGGCTCACAAACTAGTGAGAAAGAGGGTAAATGGACAAGAAAATCGTTAAGGTTGGCACTCACGAGATTCAAGTAGAGCGACTTGGCGTACGTTGCGCCTTGATCGGCAGTCAACTGGTTCTCGACAAGATCATCGATCCTTTCATGAGTGAACTTGCCCTTTGCGGCGTCGGAGCTAAGCATGGCCGAGGTGGTGGCCTTCGCCCTCAACCATGACTCGAGGACTGAGTCGATAGGGAATAGTCCACTGAGGGCTAGCAACGGCTGTCAGAAAAGCTCAAGGGTTGAGGATTGGGAGCGAGCAACAAGATGCGCCAGGGGAGACTGTTATCCCTTGGCAAACCTGAGCCGGTATAATGACTGAATATGGGAATTAACGGAGCGAGACGTACCCCCCCATTCGGTGGTCATGTTCGCGATGGCAAGCCGGTCATCCACAGGAAGGCTTTGCAGCCCATATCCAGTGAATTCAATAGCATGGTTCAAGACGTCGTCATTGTTGAACAGGCCGCAAAGAGCTACGATAACGTCCTTGCCAGTCACACCAGGTGGCAAAATGCCTGTAAGGGTCACCTTCGCGATTGGCGGGATCTGCCACCACGTTCGCCTAATGGTAGATGTCAGTCAAATCCTTTTGCTTCAAGTGCCGAGCGAATTCAATATGACATACCCAGTGGCCCAGATACTGGCAGCGTCAGTCCGTACCATGGGCGTTCCAAGGCAACCCACTCCACCATACATGTTTGAATGCGAATCCGAGGCCACGGCAACGGTTCCAGGCCAAGCATGGCCCTCCTCAACCATAATTTGGTGACCAATTCCCTAGTGATAGGCGTCAGCCAGGGACTTTTCTAGGATTTACTGTGATAATCACGCCCGGAGGTAACATACCCGTCCAGCGGGATAGAACCGAACGCCATGCTTCGAAGCAAACTCCTCGATTTGCTTGTACTTCTTCAGGTTGGACTCGGATTTGTTTTGGACATCGTGGTCAAGGGTCATGATGATCTGTTGGTTGTCGTGGATTTTGGAGGCGCCGATTGCCATGAACTTCGTGGCCACAGGCCAAGAATTATCATGGGTCATGCATGCCTGCGGCTTCAACGTCACATAGTCGCCAGCCTTGACCTTCTTCCCCGGCGCCAGGCCGACGGAGTACCTTTGGATAATCTTCTCGGTCAACGTCTGCGGCTGCGAGGGCGCGGGCGAGTCGAAGTACGAGAACAAGGTTGGGGAGCCGGCGCTCTCCAGCTGTGTTCGGAAGGCATCCTGGCGGTGAATAGGGGTCGTGCTGTAGGATTCGGCACAGAATCGGAGGGGAGCGGGCCTCAAAGTCGAAGGGAGCGCGCGGGTAAGGCGGAGTTGGCGACAGCCTCTGTTGGCAGCCAATGCTAGGCTTCGTCTCTGGAGACCGGTCAGAGGGGGCGGTGACGCGCGACGGCTGTACTACACATACCACAGGCAGAATCATCATGGCAGAGGGTCAATTGACCATCGCTGGACTACGTCGAGTCAAATTGGTGAACGGACGTGAGGCAGATGGCGCAAACAACTTCACAATTCAGTTCCACGCCACCGCTACGCAACAAGCTCCTGCGTAATGCTTGTGCTGGGACTCGAGCGGCAGAAAATTTCAGTGGATCCGGTTATCAGCGTTTGGAGGCCCACCGGCCTTACCGCCTTTGAAGCCCACATAGAAGACCCAGCGAATCGGAACCTTTCTCGACGAGTCGGCCAGATTCCGCTCCCTGACCCCGACCCAGCGACCCTCATCGCGACCCCTCCCCCACCCCATGCGAAGGGGTGGGGTTGACCTCGTTCTCCAAGATTGAGCTGGTGGACGGTTCCAGAATCCGACACACAACGCGCGCGCGCGGCATTCTGTGTGTTGCGGTACACTACAAGGCGGCATCCGAAGCACGGCAAGGTAATGTGCAGTGCGTATGCCAGGCGCCCATTGCGTGTGATTGGGTCCCAAGCTGCAGCCTCAATGTGACAATTTCTCAAAAGTTCCCGGGCCGTTTGGGTCCGCGGCGGCCGATGCCGATTTGGACACAGTTGAGCAACAAATCGGTTGCCCGCTGACACATTGGAGATCGCCTGTTGAGCCTCCCGCTTGTTGTTCCCTGAGCCCTGGCGCAGCTCCATCACAAGCATCCTCCGCCCCACTGGCCCTCAACCTCGATGCGATGGTAGTGGACGGTGACGAATACGCGGACCGGATCGCAAGGAGGGACGCGATTCCAGCCCGCACTAAAACCCACTGGTTGCTTGCAGTTTGCATCCTGTACCGAAGCTAGGATTAAAAGTTTGCGACTCGCATTCGGGTTCGTCCCATCTGCTCAGAGACAGCAACGGGGCGGAGGCCAGCTCTCGGTGTCCTTCTCGCCTGTGTCACCACAGTCAGTTGAGCTTCCTCCGGAACTTCCTCATCGGAAATCAAACCCAGGCAGCCAGACAGACGTGCGGAATTCTCAGGCAACCAATTCCGCCAACCCACCCAGAATCCTGGTTGCTGCCCTGCTGAGCCGCTTCAGGCTCCCAGGCTGCCCAGTGTGAGACGAGCCGACTGCGCCAACCTGCTCGTGCGTCGCAATAAGCACCACGTTTATTATCCCGCCGTTGCTTCGGGTGCAGCACCTACCGATCACCTCCAGGCTCTTCGGCGGAACCAAAACCTACTGCAAGGCAGGGGGCGGGCCTTTTAACTTTAGACTTATCCAGCTATCCCACCCCCGCCAGGGTCGCAAGGTCCCGTCGTTCGTCATCTTTGTCATCTTCGCTCACAAGTGTTCCCTATCTTGTCCTCGTGGTTGATGGATTTTGTGGGTTGATGGTGTCTGCCCTGAATCGCCTCCCCTATTTCCCTGCCCAACCCATTCCCAGTCCCGCTCAAGGGCACCCGTCAATCGCTGTGCTCGACTCCCGGCCGAACTCGTCGCGATGGAGCCCTCATCTGCCCAGAGCAAGCTCCAGTCGGCTCCCAGCATTGCGTCCGCCAGCAAGGCCCCGCGCATCCTCGCCTGTGTACTCTGTCAGCACCGCAAGATCAAGTGCGACAGGCACTTTCCCTGCGCAAACTGTACCAAAGTAAGCGGGCGACGACGACGAGAGTCGATGTGGTGCACCACCCGTGTGCGCGCGTGACCTGGCTAACAGCCCAAAGGCAAATGTGAAGTGCACGCCAAGCACCCCGGCACCGGCGCGCAAACGCCGGCGGCCCAACCAAGATCTCCAGGAGCGACTGGCACGTTGTGAGGAGCTGCTGAAAGAGTACGCGACTGAGAAGCCCGAGGACGAGGCGGCCACCCCGCCTCACCGGGAGCAGGCGCCTCTGTACGACGATTCCAAGTCCAACTGGCAGCCGGCCGGCAAGCTCATCCAGGAGGACGGCGGTGTTCGCTTCATGGATAATTTCCTGCTCGGCACCGTCTATGACGAGGTTGGCATCCCTCCTCTGCGCCTTGTTGGCCGCACTTACTCACGCCTTTTGTAGTTGCGAGCAATGCGCCAGATAGTTGACGCGGATGATACGGAGGAGACATCGCCCGAGTCAATGACCCCTGACGATCAATCGGAGCTGATCCTAGGCGCCGATTCACCAGAGCAGGACATCGAGGACCTTTGGCCGGAGGCCGGTCACATCTTCCGCCTGTGGCAGGTCTATCTGGACCGAGTGAATCCGCTGACCAAGATCATCCACGTGCCTACGCTTCAGCCTTACCTCGCCGAAGCGATAACTCGGTCGCACAATGTCCCCAAGAGCATCGAGGCGCTACTCTTCTCGATATTCTTGATGGCCGCTATAGCTCTCACCCCAGACGAGTGTCAAAGCCTACTTGGACAGTCGAGAGAGGAGGCTTTGCAGAGGTATTCAAAAGGCGTTCGATTAACGCTCTTGCGAATGAACTTCCTCAAGGCTCACAACCTGAACACCCTTCAAGCGCTCGTAATCTACCTAGTATGACGCCACGCTCGTATTACTTTTCTTGACTTTGTGCTGACTATAGGTTCAGATATCCTTACAAGGTCGATACAATCGGCACGCGGCCTGGATCCTGAACGGAATCGTGATCCGCATGGCCCAAAAGATGGGACTTCACCGTGACGGTGAGCTCCTCGGGCTAGGACCGTTCGAAACGGAGATGAGAAGGCGAGTATGGTGGCAGATCATCATGGTAGACGCAAAGTACGCCATGTTTTCTGGGCTCAGCCATACTCTCCTCCCGCGGAACTGGGACACCAAAGCGCCGAAGAATGTCAATGACGCGGATATCTACCCCTCAGCCACCGAGCCGTTCCAGGACCGGGATGGGCCCACGGAGATGATCTTCTGTCTGTTGACTTACAAATTCGCCAAGTTCATGGTGGATAACCCCGGCCTTGAGCAAATGCTCATCGCGCCGCAGACTGCCGACGTGATGCACACCCCGGGAGCACTATCCGAGGAGCAGATGAAGAAGTATCGCCATACCTGCGAATTGCTCGGCAACGAGCTGCTGGAGATGCTCGACAAGTACTGCGACCCAACAGCTGGGCCCGTCCACGAAATGGCCATCGCAATGAGGAAATTCATCATCGACAAAATTCAGGAGCTCATTACCCCGCCCAAGCTACAGAAGGATTTCAGGGGTGAGGTCCAAAGCTCCAAAGACAACGCCTTCAAAATTGCGGTCGCCACGCTAGAACACAACGAGCAGAACTACCTGTCCTCCAAAGACCGAGGATTCATCTGGTTCTCGCTCCTGCACTTCCAGCTCGACATCTTCCTCTATATGACAGGGCAGCTCTGTCATCGTGCCGAAGGTAACCTCGTTGAGCGGGCGTGGAGGCAGGTCGAAGTTGTCTTCACCTTCCATCCCGAGCTGTTTGATGTCTCAAACAAGACATACTCGACGGTTGCAATCTTCATCCTGAAGGCGTGGAGGAAGAGGGAGGAGACGATTTTCAGGCGAACAGGGCACTATCCCGAGACCCCTTTCTATGTGGAGAAGTTACGGGCGTCGATGCCAAACGACGATTACAAGACGGAGCCGACGCCGCCGAATCCGTACACACCGTCCAGTCTCGACGATGGGCAAGAAGTGGATGCGACGGGCTTTGACCAGTTTCTGGGAGGGCTTCTCGACGCCCCGGCCCTTGAATGGGATATGTTCTCGGGAGCTCCCGTGCACAACTCAGGGGTGTCTTCGTACGGGATGTATGGGATGGGGGGGCCTCAGCCCGAATGGTGAATATTTTCGGAGGATTCCAGAGGAAGATTACGAGAGTCACGGACGGCTCGACACTCCTCTCAATACCGCAGCGGCGTTATGATACCCAGCCGCGTTGGTCAATGTGTTATTAGCATATCTTCCCTCTCACGACTTGAACGAACTGTGCTTGCGATAAGTGTATGATGGGGGAAACCGGGGAAACGGCCGGGCCAGGTCGGGACATGGGAGCACAGTCGGGGGCTGCATTGGCCGCGCCGTAGCCGTACGCGGCCGGTGCTTGATCCCCGCACATCCTCTCGGGGCTGCCGCTTAGAGGTGACATGAAAATAGCGCAAAGACATGATAGCTCGCATTCCTCGCTTTTTCCAAATGCTGTCGCGTGACAGACTCGACATGTATGACGACCACAGCCTGGTTACACGACACGAATTCTTCCTGAAAGATCCGAGATGCAGGCAGGGCTTTAAACCGAGCAATGTGGGACGGGGGACGCAAGAGGTGGCCGTTGAGTCATACGGGTGGCTGGTTCAAATGATGTCAAAAAGACGGTCGCAATGCTGACCCGTGTTTGGTAGGGGTCAGCATCGGAAACAAACGGCCTGTTTTCGTCGTCTAAAAAAGTTGTATGCAGAGGGGAGCCAAGGGCTTGTGTTGGATTTGCACATGGCCAGGGCCCAGCTGGGCCTTCGGAGATGAACGGGGGCGGGGGAGGGAGGAGGAGTTAGGAGTTACAGGAGTTAACCGTCCTAATACAAAGTTCTGGTTTTGGGGGTGGAAACACACAACGCCGCCAAGTTTGACGGCACAGCACAAACGCTTAATACCTAGGTACCTGGATACGCTCCGTACCGACCCAGCTCCTAGGTGCATGCTTTCGAGATGGCTGGGCGACTGCAAGATGATGTGCATGGGGAGCTGGCACAAAGAATTGAGCCTTTACCGTTGTTTGATTTAGATTTCGCCATGTCTCAAGTGTTCTGCGGAGACAATAAACAGAAGGGCTGACTTTCAATGCTTTACGGATCCGTATAGTGTACTGAATCCGCTCTTGTTGGATGAGGCGGCCTTCCAATGTTGGGTAGGCAGTCACTCGGCGAGCAAATCTGGCACGGTGAGACCAATCCGGCAACGCTCAACTTTCACGCCCTGTTGCCGCACGGCAGTCGGCACGTCGCTGCAAGCCGAGCCCGACCACAACAATGACAGTTTCAGTCCTTATAAGCGGGAACCGCCAAGCTATTTTCGACATCGCTGCCGTCGATACCACACAACAAAGTCGCTGTGTAATATCACACCATTGGTTGGGATTGGCCCAACGACTTTGGTTTTCCTACTCATACTCCACTAATCTTTTTCATATCTACTTTCGGCCGCCCGTAATTCGTTGAGGTTATTCGCACCTTCCGATTTCCACGACCATTCACCGCGCAGTAGCGACTTCCAGCGCCATGTTTTTCAGCAAAAAGAGCAAAGAGCCCGGCGTTTTGCCGGCACCAAAAGAGATGCCGACCGAAGTGCTCCCCCCATTGGAGCCCGTGGAAACCGTGACGGAGTCGGACCCCAAAGGCGAGGCCTTGGCGCCGACAGCGACGGCGGCGTCTGAGATTGTATACCCCGAAGGCCTGCGGCTGTTCTTCTTGATCTCGTCCGTCTTCGTCAGCCTGTTCCTCATCTCGTTGGACCGGCTGATTGTCGCGACGGCTATTCCCGCCATCACCAATGAGTTCAACTCGGTCAAGGACATTGGCTGGTACGGCAGCGCGTACCTACTCACCAATGCCGCCTTCCAGCTCATGTTCGGCAAGGTGTACACCTTCTTCAGCGTTAAGGCCACCTTCATGATCTCCATCTTCCTGTTTGAGGCCGGCTCCGCCATATGCGGCGCTGCCCCGAACTCGACGTCGTTCATCGTTGCCCGCGCCATCCAAGGGTTGGGCGCCGCTGGCATCATGGCCGGGAGTGTTTGTCTCCTCAGTCCGCATGTGTTTTGGTCCAGCAAACTAACACCCGCTCTCTATTTTAGTTCACAATCATTGTGTACGCAGTTCCCCTCGCCAAGCGGCCCATGTACCAAGGCCTCGTCGGAGCTATCTTTGGTGTATCGTCTGTCCTTGGCCCCCTCGTCGGCGGCGCTTTCACGACGAACGTCACCTGGCGATGGTGCTTCTATATCAACCTGCCCTTCGGTGCTGTCGCCCTGATCTTTGTCGCGTTCCTGCTCAAGGTCCCTGACCGACCGGAGACCAATATCTCTCTCAAGGACAAGATTCTTCAGCTTGACCTGCTTGGCAGCGCTGCTCTCCTCCCCGGAACTGTCTGTCTCCTGCTGGCCCTCCAATGGGGCGGGTCAACCTACGAGTGGAACGACGGCCGGATCATCGCCCTCCTCACCCTGGCCTTTGTCCTACTAATCGGATTTTGCCTCGTCCAAGTCTACACCCCCAAGACAGCCACCATCGCCCCCCACATCTTCAAGCAGCGTAGTGTCATCGCGGCCGTGTGGTGCACCATCTGCAACGGCTCCTCCATGCTCCTCTTCATCTACTTCATCCCCATCTGGTTCCAGGCCATCAAGGCCGAATCCGCCATCGACAGCGGAATCCTCCTCCTCCCGTTTTGCCTACCGATGGTCGCCGCCACCATCATCACCGGCGCTATCACCACCAAAGTCGGGTACTACACACCTTTCTTGATAATTGGAACCTGCTTCATGGCCATCGCAGCAGGTCTCCTCACGACTCTGGACGTGGACGTCTCCAATGCGAAGCCGATCGGGTACCAGGTCCTTTTCGGCTGGGGCGCGGGAATGGTGCTGCAGGCGCCGAACTTGGCGGCGCAGACGGTCCTTCCGCGGAAGGACGCCCCGGTGGGACTGACACTAGTTATGTTTGTGCAGCTGCTGGGCGGAGCGGTCTTTTTGTCTGTCGGACAGAACGTGCTCAACAACCGGCTGTTGGAATATCTTGGTCCTGTTCCCGGGTTCAGCAAGCAGCTGTTGTTGAACAACGGAGCGACCACCCTCATTGAGGTGCTCGGAGAGCAGTTGAAGCCCCGTGTGCTGGCCGCGTATAATGAGGCGCTGATGTGGGTGTTTAGGGTGGGATTGATTGTTATCTGCTTGGCAGTGTTGGGGGCCGTGGCAATGGAGTGGAGGAGCGTCAAGAAGCCCCAGGAAGGGGGGAGGGGCGAGAAGGTTGACGGAGAGAAGAAGGCTGAGGAGGGGAGAGGGATGGGGGAAGTGAATGCGCCGAGGGCGGTTGATGATGAGGAGACGGCTGTGGAGGAGGGGGAGAGGGAGAAGGAGGGGAGTGGGGATAACGAGGCAGAGACGGCTGTGATCGAGAGGAAAAAGGACGAAATGGATGAGAAGAACGAGATAGAGACGGAGAAGGTCTCCCAGTGATGTATCCGTTTCGTTGGGAGAGTTGGAGATGAACCGGGGTAATATGTAAGATGTACGGGGGAGCTTGCAATTGGGATCTGTTGCTATAATCTGTAATGTACGATACTGGGATTGGTGTGGTTGGTAATGATACCCTCTCTTCTTTGCTGTCGATGATTGTCTGGGACGTAAGGATATGGGATATAATGTGACGACAAGGCTGGGCAGATTACTTGTTCACCTGAGATAACACACTAAGGTACACTTCTGTGCTTTGCTTGGTTGTCTTGTTCTTGTGTGTGATTGCTAATTGCAATCATCACGAACGGCTGCTGGTTTGGCAATTTGGCGCCGTTGCTATAGGCGACGAGGTAAACATAACCTGAGGCAGTTGAGAGTGACATCACGAAGGTTGAAAAAAAGGGTGGGAATGGAAGTGCAGAAGGCCCGCGATGGAGGCACGGAATCAGAGGAAGGCGACGAGGGACGAAAGCAGCAACCAACACCAAAGATGGGAATTGGCAGCAGTGGAGATGTCCTCAGAAAGCAGCGTCGAAGAAACACCATAACCAAAATCTCCGCCCAGGAAGGAGCACAGACCCAGCGCCAACAAAGAAAACATCGGATGAACTCGACTAGAACGATACGAACCTCATCGCAACTATATAGCCTCCGAGCCAATATCTCCTGTCAGTTCAGACTCAACAAGGAGCGCCTTGGTCGAGTGGTAGTTAGTGACGATCTTCACTAACACAGCTGAATAGGAAAACGTCACTGAGCTCATGCGTGGTATGGGTTCGAAACGTGTTTCGTCCGGCCCCGTCCCAGCCTGTGGTTTCTAGTCAAGTGGCTAGCGACCTGTCCCAAGTCCCTCCAAGTGGTGCCAAGTGGTATAACCAAGTGGTAGGGGACTTGTGTGACAACAGGTACTGGGGGGGGCCTAGCTTTATGTCGGTTGATCCAAGTTATTCACTGTTTTCTTTTTGGTGTTTTGGTATGGCGATTGTCATTGACGAGAGGCGAACTTGTGATGCTTATTGAGTTGAGGTAGCTATACACCCTACAGCTTTGGCGCTCCTTCTTCAGTCGTCTCCAACCTTGACGATGACCTTTCCCTTTGCGTGCCCGCTTATCAATGTGTCATACGCGTCAGGGACCTTCTCAAACGGCCACTCGCTATCCACAACAACGCGCACCTTTCCCTCACCGAACATCTTGGTTAAGCGCTCCATCATCTCTGCGCCGGGATCCATCATGCTGACCGCTATCCACGTCCTCCCCGTGCCGCCCAGCCAACTTGCCTTTGGCCTCAACCCATTCCACAGCAGCGTCATCCCGGCCTTGAACACCGACCAAAGCGCATACCCCTCGTAGTGAATACTCGCCGCGTCATACACGCCCTCCGGCTTCAAGAAGCCCGCGCAGTAGTTGAACAACTCCTGGTTGCCATACGCATCAAGCACCACATCGAACGGCTCCGCCCCATACCTCCTCGTCAGCTCGCCCGCGAGATCCTCATACTCAGTGTAGTCAATAACCTGTCCACCCCAGGTATCAGCACCCACCGGCAACTCTCACCGGGCCCACCCGGCAGAAGGAAGAACTTACCTCATCCGCCCCCAGCCCTTTCACCATCTCGACATTCCTCCCCGAACAAACCCCAACCACTAAACCCTCCCGTCCCACCACCGCCCTCGCAATCTGCACCGCCGCCGTGCCAATCCCCCCACTAGCACCATTCACCAACACCCTACTCCCCTCCTTAATCCCCGTCTCCTCAACCTGCTGCAACGCCGTACACCCCGCCAGTAACAGTCCCGCGCCATCACGAAGCGTCTTCCCCTCCGGCAGCTTCACCACGTACTTGGCCGGCACGGCGATGAGGCCCTGCAGCCCGCCTACGCCGCGCGTGCGGATGTGGTCGAATATCACGAAGGCGATGACACTGTCTCCTTTTTGGAACCGAGACTTAACTGTAGTCGCACCACCCTCCTGAGCAGCAGGGGTCCAAACATCCACCACTGTCGCAGTGAAGTCATCTATGGCAAATATCAGCTTATATTCTCCATTTTAGGAGATTACTTTGTGTCTCATGAGCAGGAATTCTCTCTTGAATCCTCAGACAGCATGGAATGGATAGAAAGGGAACAAAACCACTCCGATTTGCACTTACAGCACGGCACTGCAGCTGTGCGCGCCGGCCCAGACCGTACCATCACAGGCATGACGGCCATGCCGAGTACGTCGCCGGGGTTGAGCGCTGCGTAGGCGACGCGGAGGAGGAGCCATTCCGAGGATTGGTCGGCGGGTAGGGTGGGGGGGAAGGGGGGGACGGGGTGCGATTGGTTGAGTGTGAGGACCGCGCGAGGGGCGCCGCGCGATGAGTAGGTCCAGGCTTTGGTGGTGGGGGGGATGGTGACCAAGGGGATAGGGGGATTGGCCATTGTAGTTGTGGTTGGTGTGTGGTGATAGGGGGTTTGTTTTGGTTGGGAGGGTGGATTAAGGGGATGGATGTTGTGATAAAGGTTGGGTGGTGGTTTGGTCTGGAATCGTATCCCTGTAGTTGTTCAGATAGAGGAACGGGTAAAGCGATGTACGGACTACAATGCACTCATTGCGTCCCAAAACTGGTATAAGGGGATGATGACTTATAAGACGCACCCAACCTCAATAATCCTCTGCAAGGCTCGCATTCCAATCCTCAATCCCTTCCATCAAACCACGTTTCTTTTCTCCTCCTACTACCGATTGCACGTTGCATCGGGGGAGCGCATCGTATGCGCCACGTCAGTTGAGTCTCAGTGGCTTGCAGCTCGTCTCGCCCGGCCAATTGCTGACCCTTGTGCTCCCCAAAACAGCCCCGAAAGAGTGCAAAAGTTCCGCCGAGATCTCGCCAAGCCCAGGGCTGAAAAGAAAGACGACGCACTTGCCTGCATTCTTCGTCCGTATGACTCCAACAATTGAATGAGCCGAGGGATATCTCCAAGTAAAGCATGTGAAGACGCAAAGAAAGAGAATCGAGTAATTACAGCAGTAGGTATTAACTGTGCATCGCGATGCAAAAGAAGGCAAAAATATAAGACGGTGATCTATGTCCAGAGTCTTTCGACTCGATCCAGCCAATGGCAGCTGCTTTGCTTGTGTGCAGTCAAGCGCGCCAAAATCGCTCGCTCGCTCAGCGAGAGCATCCATCCTACTTGCTTTCTTCGACCTTCGCCTCGACAACGGGCTCTGACGCGGCCACTTCCCTCCTGGGTTCCTCCGTCCTTACTTCCGTGATGGTCTCCAAGACAGTTTCGGACGCATCCAACGCAGAGCCTGCTACGCCATACGGCGTATGCCCAGAAAGGTAGTCCTCAGACTCTCCGATGTGCTTACCGCCAGCTCCCCAGCGCGCCTTGCGCGCGGCGTGCCTCTCGGAGCACAGCTTGATCAGTGCTGGCCAGTAGACCGAGTGGTCGTACTCGAAGTCGAGGTCGCCCTTGAATGTTGTCCAGAGTTGCTCGGCTGGGACGTACTGGCGCATGTCCTCGTTGAACTTGAGCTTCTCCCGAGTGTGCGGGTCGATGAAAGGGGTGATGAGCTTGAAGAAGCCGTGCACAATCCAGGGGGCTAGAGAGCGGTTAGTTGGTCATTTGTTTTGGGTCTGTGTACTTGTCGGCTTACTGTTGATGATAAGAGCCCTCCCAAGCCTCTCGGGGTAGTGGTTCTGCAGGATATCGAGAACCTCGCGAGCCTGGGCAATGCCGGGGTTGGTGTTGGACCGAGTCTTGCTGGGCTTGAAGTCGATCATGAGCGAAAGGGTCTCCTGTTGGGCCGGCATGAGGTCGATCACGCGTTCGAGCATAAACACGAGGTGCTGGACTTGACGAGGCGATGGTTGAGTGTTCTGGCGGCCGGGATTGAGGTAGTGGCACACGCGGCCTTCCATGTCGTAGCCCAGAATCACCTGCTTGCCAGTCTCGTTCTCTGGTGAGCAGTGGTCAGGGGTAAGATCAGCCACGCCGTACTCCCGTCGCCAAGTCAGCGTCTTGAGTAGGCGCTTCTCGGCCTCCTTCTCGTGCCACTTGGTGGCCCGCAGATAGCGCAGCAGACACTCCTTGGTGAGCCATAGCTTCTCCTCGTCGGCAAGTGGCCCAGTCTTGCCCTTGGTAGAGGGGACTTCGGTGATGGCCTTCACCTGTTCGAGAAACCAGTTATATTTGGTCTGCTGGTCGTCGGTCAAAGCCACCGGCTCCTTGGGATGGCTAGTGGACGTTGGGGACACAATGGGGAGTCTAAGTGGGCCTGAAGACTTCTCCTGAACGGCATTCTCAACCATGGTAGGCGCGGCAACGGCAACGGCAGCCATTTTGTCCAACAAACGAGATAAATCTGTTCAGGAGTCAGCAAGCAAGCACAAAGACTTTGGACTTTGGGCTTGCCAAGTCTTACACCGCTGCGAGGTAACAGAAAACGGTCGTGAATTGGCCGCCTGTTCGTCCGATTGAAGGTATATGTACCGAAAAGTCTCGATCAAGCGTAGAACAGGACTTCAATGGGGCAGCGGGGAAACAGAAAGGAGGAAGCAAATGTAAGACACCGAAGAAAAGGTCGAAGATTGATTGTCAGAGTGCCATCTCGCGATACGATTACGAGATGCAAGTACCTGGGAAGTCCCGTCCCGAGATGCGGATGCGGGCCTGCAGGCCCCACTTCGGCCCCACAGTTATCTCCCTGTGAGCGCCATCCCGTTTTGGACCTAGCGGGCCATTCGCGTTAATTGAGTGCAGCGCGTCGAGTCGCGTCCCACTGACCAAATATTGATTCTGCATCGAGCCCCTCCATCGCAAACTCGCAGCAACAAGGGGATCACAGCAAACCATCAGGAGCGGACGATTGAGCAGTCGAACCGCTCACTGACCAACTTACCGATTAATTGACTCGATAACTCATCATGGCCGACGAAACCCTCACCGAGCTGACAGAGCGGTTCGGCTCTGGCGACAAGCCGCTGGAGCCCGATGTCGCCTCGGAGCTGCGCTCTATTATGCGCCTACATGAGCTGTCGCCGGAGGACATGTACTACAAGTGGGATGCCTACTGCATGAAGATGGATGCCAACGATATGAAGGTGTCGCTGGCGACCCTGCGCGCCTTCAAGCAGGACCTACAGGACGGCCTCGAGCGGAACAACCGCGCCCCAGTGCACATCAAGACTGAGAAGCGAGTCGGCGCAACCCCGCGGACCGCCGCCAAGGCCAACGCCGATGTCTATGGTATGCTAGACGGGCTCACAACCCCGGGCCCGGGAAGATCGGTGAAGCCCTCCTCCGCGAGGAGGAGGCAGCTCGAGACGCCGAGCGTATCGCGCATCAAGGCAGAGCCGATGAGCTCGCCCCTGAAGCAGGGTGATCAGTCCAGCTCTAAGGCTCCGTATGCTACACTTGCTTATTCTCGCCCTGTCTATTTGTGATTCTGACTTGCGCAGGCCATCGTCGTTCCACGACAGACAGAACCCCGGTGAGGTCGTCGTAACCCTCAACGAGAAGCTCCCAGCCCCTGAACCACCAATCGCCCCATTTAGCGAATCACGCATCCTCGTCACCATCGGTTCGGACCGCAAGAAGTGGGGGTATAAAACACTCGCGATGAAACTCTCAGAAGCTGCCGAGATACTCGACGATCGGATAGAAGAGTTTGCGAAGTTGGTGATGGAGCATCACAAGCTGGACGAGCTGGCATTCGGAAGCGCTGCAAGGCAAGGGACCGGCGAAATCGTCGCCGTTGGCCGGATTGCGTCCGACTCGTCCGAAGGCAAGCTCAACGAGGCCTCTCTCGTCTTGGAGACATCTAGATCCACAGGCAACGCGTTCCGTATTCCCCTCAACCTGAAGCAACTCAAGGGATACCAGTTCTTCCCCGGTCAGATCGTCGCCTTCAAGGGCACCAACGCCTCCGGCCGCGAATTTGCAGTCCGCGAGGTGCTCGAGATCCCTCTACTCCCCAGCGCGGCCTCTTCTGCTGCAGATCTCGAGACACATCGCAATCGTCTCCTCGGTGGCCCAGATGCCATGGACTCGGATACAGACCCCCTTCCGCTCAATACTATCTTCGCGTCGGGCCCCTATACTGCAGATGATAATCTCGATTTCGAGCCTCTACACACACTATGTGATCGCGCCGCCGATACCTACGCGGACGCGTTGGTGCTCGCCGGACCCTTTATCGACGCTGAGCACCCGCTTATCGCCTCAGGAGACTTCGACCTCCCCGACGACGTGACCTACGAGCCTGACACCGCAACCATGGCAACAGTGTTCAAGCACTTCATCTCTCCCGCCCTCAACCGACTGGCAAGTGCCAACCCGCAAATCAACATCCTGCTCGTGCCTTCAGTGCGCGACGTCATCGACAAGCATGTCTCATGGCCACAGGCTCCTTTCTCCGGGAGGAAGGAGCTCTGCCTACCAAAGAAGACCAACATCATCGGAAACCCAATGACCGTCAACTTCAACGAGACCATCCTGGGAATCAGCACACAAGACGTGCTGTGGGAGCTGCGCCAGGAGGAGCTTGTAGGCGGGAGGCCGTCTGATCCGGCGTTGCTCTCGCGCTTGTCTCGACACCTGATCGAGCAGCGGCACTTCTTCCCGTTATTCCCACCAAGTGACAGGACCCGACTTCCCAAGACGGGAACCGCTGAGGGAGTTCCGCCTGGGGCTATGATCGATGTCAGCTATCTGAAGTTGGCTGAGATTATGAGAACGAGACCGGATGTGCTCATCTTGCCCAGTGCGCTACCGCCATTTGTAGAGGTAAGGCTCTTTTCAAACCATTCGTGATGGAATCTTTGCTAACAGTTCATGCAGATCGTGCAGAACGTTGTTGTTATCAACCCTGGGTTCCTTTCCAAGCGGAGAGGTGCAGGAACATATGCTAGAATGGCATTATACCCGCCGGACACATCACAGCCAGAGATTAACGGCCTCATGGCACATGATGTCTTTAAGAGGGCGAGGGTAGAGATTACGAGGATATGAAAGGTCGCGTGTCGTCAGCGGAGACGTCTTTTCCGTCCAATGTTTAAACAAGGGATGCACGCAGCTAATGTGGTAAATGGTTGGGTATCAGGCTAGGGGCCTTTGTTTTGATCATGTAGCGCTGCTTATGATATACAATATTACACTTCAGCTTCTATCTGGTTTCTACCTTTCGCCGCTTATCGCTGTTATACAGATCCCGGTCGCGAGAAGGTGAACGCTTGCGCCGGTCGCCGTGACGATCATCGCGATCGCGCCTTGGAGAGCGTGACCTAGGCCGCCTGCGATCTCGCCCGTCGTCCTTGCGCCGGCTGGCATCGCGATCGTCGCGGTCATCATCGCCCCGTCGTCTATCTCTTTCCCGGTCTCTGTGTCTGTCGCTCTCTTTATCTCCATCGCGGTGTCTGTCTGAGACAGGGCGTTCCGGAGCTCTCGGAACACTCTTCCGATCACCCAGCGGGATGGCATTCGCCCCGTTGACGCCGGCGTCACGACCCCCTCCGCCGTAGTCACCACGCCTGTCGTGTTGATCTGGCTGGAACCGCTCGTCCCCGAACCGGTCGAAGCCTCCACGGCCTGGCCTGTCGTCGAACTGTCCCCACTGTCCGGTATCCTCGCTCTTAAGGTCTCGGTACCTAGTCGCGCCCTTCTTGCCGATCTTCGTCTGATCACGCAGCTGCAGCGCCTTGGGCAGCAGCTCGCGGTTTCGGATATCATCTTCGATGCGGGCACCCATGAGGTCGCGATCGGCAAGCCCAGCAGCCTCGCTCTCGTCGCGGTAGAAGGCGCCCTTGTGGAAGTACTTTTGCATGTAGGCCATCTTGCCGCGGCCCTCCTTCTCCTCCTTTTGCTTTGCGATATGCTCCTCATCCTCGGCGCGCCTCTCATCCTCGGTAAGGTTCCGCCGGCGCTCAAGCTCAGCCAGCTCGGCCTCACGAGTCTCAATAGCCTCTCGCTCGCGCCGGATACGCTTGAGCTCGCGCAGCTTCCACGCCGCGTATTCAGCCTCTGGGTCGAGATCGTCTGTATCGTCCACCTCGCCTTCGACATCCGAGTCGTCATCCCATTGCTTCCGGCCCCCCTCGCGCTCCGCAAGGTCCTTCCGTATCTGCTCCTCCACCATCTCATCCGCAGCTTTGAGACGCTCCTCTTCAGCCTTCGCGGCCTTAGCCTCCTCATCCTCCTCCTTTTCCTTCTCCTTCAAAACCGCACCCCCATTCCCAGCCCTTTCACTCTTCGGTATAAACTTCGGCCGCATCATAATCCTCCTCGGCGCCTCCTCCTCGCTCGATTCCTCCTCTTCACTACTCTCCTCCTCACTGCCACTCCCACTCTCCCCCTCCCCTTCCCCCTCTCCACTCCCCTCCTCATCCTCCGTAACAAACCCCTCCTCCTTCGCCCTCCGTTCCGCCTCAACCCTCGCCTTCGCCGCCGCAGCGCGCCGTTTCGCCTCCTCCGCATCAGCGTTCACGGAGCTCCCAATTGCCCCGGCAAGATTGATCTTCCCGCCCTCGCCGCGGCTGATGACCTTACCCGGACCCGCACTAGTAAATTTTGGAGGCGGGGCGATCTTGCGCGCAGGCGCCTTCTTGGTCTGGTTGTCGTCATTTTCGGAGCCGCTGCCTTCGGAGGAGGAGGATTCAGCGCCTGTGTCTTTGCCAGCCCGGTGGCGTGCGGGTCGGACGGGGTTTGCCGTCATGCGTTTTGGAGGCATTTTGGCGGTTGGTTGGGGTTGTGGTGGTGTGATGGTTTGAGGGTGTTGCGACGATGTGGGTTTTGGTGGAAGAGCTGGTTGCGCACCGCTGGAAATTTAGTGGAATGGCTGGACCCGCCATGGCAGGTAACTAGTTGTGCGGCTGAAGCGGGGCGGTGGAATTCGAGGATGAGGGTTAGGGTCACCCGTTTCCGGTGCTTGTATCTAGGTACTTTGACAACCAAGGACTTCTTTATTATGCGATATGTGCCGTCTTCGGATGGCAGGCTGCGGAGAATAGATACTATCCTAACACTCGAACTCCAAGAAAGAATGGGCCACAGAATCGGGCTTTTCCTGTGGATAATTTCCCCCGACATGCTCCCACCCGCTCAACAAACCATGAAAACAACCAGCACTCCGTAAACCCAACCCATCCGTCTCTCTTCTCAAGGCTTCCCTAAGTTCATAACTCCAAACGCCCTATCTAACTCCTCCCCCTCATCCGGAACCGCCATCTCGCTAACCCCATCCCTCCTCTCCTGGCCAAACTTCACCCCTCCATACTCCTGCTTGACCTCCGCACCACCCCCTAGTTCTTCTCCCACCCCACCGCTCTGCACCGGCGTGGCGCTCTTCCTCTCCGGCTCCAATAACCTCGCATCACTGTCCAACCACCCCGGCGCAACCCTCCTCTTCTCTGCAAGCTCCCTAGCCTGTATCCGTTCCTCTACCGCGCGCAGATCCGCGTCCGCATCGGCCTGGAGCTTGGCAATATGTGCCTGTAGGGCGCGACACGAGGCAATGATGTCGTCTGGGTGGGCGGCGTGGCCTGAGGAGGAGATGACGTATTTGGGTTTGGCGGCGGCGGCGGGGTCTTGCTCGCTGCCGTTCTGTGTGGCGACGCCGATGCCGGTTGCGGAGGGCGGGAGGGTCGAGGGCATGGATTTGTACGTGTATGGTAGGGTGGTGGCCGTGGGGAGGTTGACGAAGGGGGAGACGGTCAGGGGGACTTGTTGGAGGAGAGGGTGAGAGCCTGGAATGTTAGTCTGGGCAGAGCGGCTGGTGGGCAGTGGGAGTCACGTACGGTTGTCATGCATGGCGAATTGGGTTGGGGTTTGGGACCCGCGATTCGGACTTGGATGATCACCTATAGAGCTGGACTGGCTGGAATTTCTGAGAATTTTGAGAGAGTTGGATATAACGGGGTAGACAATTCAACTCTCAATGAAGATGTTGGAATAAGAGTTCGCGAGCGAGGTGAGGCGCGGGGCTGGAGACGTCAATCTAACGATGCTCGGCGCGTCGTCCCGGCAGGCAGCACCGGCGATAGGAGCGATAAGGATTCCACCCCACTAAAATTTCCCCAGCTTCAAACCAACCCCTCCACCGCATGTCAACATCGCCAGTTCAAGGCAACCATCGCAAACATGATGACCTCAACAATTCGCTCGCCTCCTTCTTTGGGTGACTACACTCCGCTCTCCGAACACCAGGAGCAAACCCCGGCGACGTTCCACGGAGGAAAGCCGATTCTGTACTACCATGCCATCGGCGCAAAGGCTTGGGTCCCCCGCTCGCAGCGGGGCAGCCTGCCCATCTTCCCAACCGACGCGTCGTCCGCCCCTACAGCGCCGGAAAATATCACGTTGAATGGTGCGTCTGAAGAAATAGTCGAGCAGAAAATCGATATCTTTGTAAACTCCGAGTTTGTCTCCCTCCCCCCTCTTGACTCCCGTCGCTAACCGCCATGTTTGCGCCAGAACCCTCACCATTTTCTCTCCCACAGCCGAGACTGGCGTTTCTATCCCGTACCCCCTCGTCAGCATCCACGCGATCAAGACCCTTGGCTCGGACGACAAGAAGTTCGCATCCGTGTATCTCCAACTGGAGCTCTCGGACGGCGGCGCTACCGACGACGAGTTCGAGACTGTCGAGCTCACTCTCATCCCGCCCCCTTCGGCATCCGCAGATGACGCGGTTCTGAGCGGGTCGCCTTCGTCAGAAACCACCAAGCTGTTTGAGGCAATCTCGGAATGTTCCAACCTGAATCCTGACCCCGTCGCCGATGGGGATGACGAAGAGGAGGATGGCAGGATTATTTTTGAAGCGGACCACGAGGCTTTAGAAGGCTACACCGCTGTGTATACTGGAGCAAGCGACGGTGGGTTGCCAGCGCCGATGCCTGGAAGCTCTGGTTGGATAACCGCCGAGAACGTGCATGAGTTCTTTGACGCGGATGGTAATTGGATTGGCGAGGAGGAGGAGGGTGTAAGTGGAGAGTTGGGTAACGGCGCTGGCACGGTCCATGGCCGCGAGGAAGAGGAAATCAATGAGTCTGAGGGAGGTGACGCAGCTGAGAGCAAGAGGTCTAGAACTGATTGAAAAACTGAAATGAGTCAAACAACAGTTACTTCTTGTTTTAGCGCGTAACTCAGTTCTTCTATTACATCAAGTCTACCTGTCTGCCAAACAGGTATGTAGAAGACCTCTATTTTGACTCGGAGTCCACGATTTGACAGTCTAAGGGGGTTGGCTGTTTGTTGAACACACCAGACGGGGCTCAAATCAGAAGTCGATTGCATGGTATCTCACCTTACATCCCACGTATGAACTGGAACGGAAAGCCTGGGAGTCTCATAATGGGCACCGATTGTGGAGCCTCTGTTCGCGCTTTCCCTCCCAGCAACCTGCCCTGTGCTTGGACTAAAACTCGTTGGCTCGGCCCTCGTGGTTTCTCTTCACTCCACCTCCTCGACAGGCTGTTTAGTTCCTGATACTACTGCCATTGCAATCGGGCACAGCGGAATTCCATACCTCAAACAGACGCCCAAATAGGTGTGCATCCTTGCCAGAACCTGAGGCGCAGATTCTAATTTGATTCAAAGGTCAGAAATTCAAATTCCAGGACCCCGAAGTGGCTGGGTGTGAGCAAGTCTATAATCGCCTTGGCTTTGCCTCCCACTCGGCGAGGAGCGCGGCTGGCTAGATTTAGCACCCGACAGGCATTGAGCAATGGCCGGTCAAGGCCCTCGAGTGAGAGGGTCGCAAGAGACAGGACGCCCTTGCCAGGGAACTAGCAGTATTAATATCGTTCCCTTGGCAGAAGATTCCCTTCCCCCGGCGGACGATCGACGGCGTCGCTGGAATATATCGACGGTTACATCTCCACTTAGCAGACCACCCAGGACCACGAGCCAAGCCAGGGACTTATATAGAGGACGCGACCAATTGCTCCGATGGCGACTGCCAGTGAAGCATCCACGCACTGGTGATATACGCTCCAACCAGAAGTATACGCTAATCACATTATCCGGGAGCAGTCCGGGGTACGTCAATATGCGAGAAACAAGCTCTGTGGCTGGCTTGGCCAATCGACAAGCGGGAACGAGCCGCTTAAATTCTCCGACCGCTATATCGCCGTCGACTACCGTACCCTCCGCCGTGCTGGGCACCTCTTCCCCACACTATCATGCTCAAAATGGCAATAAACCATAAAGAGGTGGGACCGGGGGCAGGCGGTCACTGGGCCTTCGGCAGTTCACCCCACGATGAATCGCCGTCTCGGTATAATGGGTCGTGCAGTCCTCCAGATGACTGTTGGTATAAAGGGGCGGATGAGTAAACCATGGGCGGGTCATCAACCCCCGGGCTACAAGGCAAAATATATCGATCCGTGACCCAAAAAGAAGGATCTAGGTATCCCGTCGCTATTCGAAACAGCCATCGGCAGTCACGTTCCCAACCAACATAATGGGGAACTTCAAGTTCGCTTCCATCCTCGCTGTTCTTCTTATCGCAACGGCGGGCGTTTTCTCCGCCCCTGCGGCGAACTACTTTTGGTCATCATGGACTGACGGGAAGGCCAAAATCACCCAGAAGAACGGGCCCGACGGCCAGTTCAGCGTGAAATGGTCGGGAAACAAGGGAAACTTCGTGATCGGGAAGGGATGGAACACGGGAAGCAACAGGTAACTAATTATCTCCTCAGTGTGTGCACTTATGTATTTCTCCTATGCGGAGCCTTTCTTTGATTTCAGTCCGCAAGTTGCTGCCCGGAGATGCTTTCTGACCAGGCCACAGAGAAGTTGTATACTCCGGCGACTTCAAGCCCGTCGGGAACGGATATCTCGCCATTTACGGATGGACGACCAATCCCCTGGTGGAGTACTACATCATCGAGTCATACGGCGACCACAAGCCGACAGACAACCCCGAGGCCAAAATGAAGCAAAATATGACCAGTGATGGCGGGACCTACGAGATCATGACCAAGAAGCGCGTCAACAAACCATCGATCCAGGGTACAGCTACTTTTGACCAGTTCTGGTCCATCCGTACTGACAAGCGCGTGGGCGGAACTGTCACGACCGGGAACCACTTCAAAGCGTGGGCGGACAATGGTCTGAAGTTGGGGCGACACAACTACATGATTGTTGCCGTCGAGGGTCAGGATAGCTCTGGCGAGGCGAATATCAATGTCGGCGTACCTCCTGCGCCAACGCCAACAGCGGCTATGGCGGCTCCATAGATTTTTCTCTTCGTCGACGTTTGAATAGCTATTTAGTGTTGGTATGGATTATGTCATCTTGTAAGTACGCTTATATATCAGCACCTTCAATCATATGATCCCTTTCAGCGAAGAAATTGATAATCAAATCCAAAGGCCACGGTCCACCGGGATAACTGCGAGTCATCTCACCCCTCAACATTGGGGCTCTTTTCAATGAGATTGCCGCTAAGGTTACTCTAGCAAGAGAGGCTTCATGTGCGTTGCAAACTCTGGCGCTGCTCGTTTACCTATATTCAACCACTTGGTTCCTAAGCCGTCCATTCGTTCATACTCGTAAACCAATCCTCATCCTAAGGCGTTCCGCTCTTTTGTTCAACCTTGATATGGCCGCCAGCGTGTCCTGTGTTATCAAGTCGTGCAATAGGGAGTGTGTTAGTGCCATCTGGTAGGCCCCGCCGGTTGGAGAGGCCTGCTGTTCCTCGTTCCTATCCCTCGAAGCGCCGGCCACAGCCATCACTGTACTCCATTGCACTCGAGGTTGAGTCAACTCGTGTCAGCGTCGAAACCATCACCGACACGCTAACGGCCAGATCGACGACCACAGCGCTTGCTTCCACTACCATGCGCCGTGTTTGCGAAACGCCAAGCAGCATTTGTCCTTGAGCGCCCGGTTGAGACCATATGGGAAATAAAGATTTTGAGGATTCTAGAGGGGTGTTTATAAGAGCTAGGTAGAGAAACTAGCCCAAGAAGAGTGCAGCGGAAGCCCGACACAATCGTTCAAACACTTTTTGGACATTGAATGGCTCACAGGGCAGGAGCCCCCAGTCAATTTAGGGTCATACCATGGCAGGGAATAACTGTGTTTGTGTTTGGAGGATTTGTGTTGTTGAGCTAACCTTGTGCTCTGAGACACCAAGCTAGTGATGGTTTGTGCTGCCCTTTCCCCGGATCTTCGGCACCATGTCCACGTTGCCGAACACGAGAAGTCCCGAGGTAATACGGTGGGTGTGCGAGTGTTGCACGGCAGCCTAGGTAGGTAACGATGAAAGAGTGCGCGCATCAGAAGTGCGGCGCTCTTTTGTCCTGCAAATGCTACCTCTCCTTTTCAACATGACAAGACAAAGTTATTGTTTTGTTGAGCAAGCTAGATCCACTTTCGACAGGTGTGCTTGGTGCCCCGGATTCTGCAGCTCGGGCCGTGAGCCCCTATTCCCAATTGGATTGGATGACAGGGGCGGCAGACAGGGGGTCGCGAATATTCCCGTATTTGGGAAGGAACACTCACCCGGCACTGCGCCTGGGGGGAGGTGGTCAGCAGGCGCCGGGACAGGAACTGGTAAATTATCTAGGTGACGTTTATGTGCGACCAGCAACCTTCGTAGACAGGCCGCGTTCATTCTGGTCCCGAGCACTCTCTTCTCCCATCTCGCCGCGGCAAACCTAGAATTCCGCCCCGACCACCGGGCCGGCTGTTGACCTCGTTGCCATTCAGCTTGGTGCTTGCAGCTGAAAATTGTTGAGATGAAGCGGTAGCCTTTTCAACCGGACTCGATGTTACGTCTGCTAGGCCGCCGCCGCTGTGGGTGCGCACTCGGGTCTACCCGAGTACATCTGCGATATGGCCTTTACACGATCCTCGCCGCCGCCGTCTTCTTCCTCACCTTGTCGACCTTGCTGCCATACGACAGCTCCTTCCGCCAAGCCGTGCGCTTCAACCTCGAAAGGTTATGGAGAGCTGCGGGACCGCAGTCATATGAGAGATGGGTGTTCGCGCCGCCCGCTTTCCCGGTCGACCTTGGGGAAGACGTTCTCATCGTCGCCAAGACTGGTTATGGCACCAGACATCGAATGAAGACCTCATTCGAGGCCTTAAGCCCTAGGAGCGAACTCCGGGATTTCTTTCTCATTGCCGACTATGCCTCGAAGCCAGGCGACCACTTGGTGTACCGGGGGGAGGAGTTGCCGGTGCATGATGCCGTCCAGGAAACGCTGAATCATGTTCCCGTGTCGGAAGACAACCCTCGTGTTGGACAGTACCAAAGCCTAATCGACGCGATCAGAGTCGGCGATGAGGAACTGGCCCTTCGGCTCTCTAAGAAATTTGGCTGGGAGCTGGATGCGATGAAGGTGAGCCATCCCTGCTCTCTCCAGTGCTCTCACCACTAACTGTGGCAGGATATCTCGGGGCTCCAGCTAGCGTACGGGAAGTTTCCGCTCAAGAAGTGGTATATCCTGCTGGACGACGACACGTACATCGTCCAGCCGTCACTCAAAGCGCTTCTGGGACACTTGGACTCAAGCCATCCATATTACCTTGGGAATGCCGTCGGAGACTACCGTGCCCGCTTCGCCCATGGAGGATCCGCCATTATCCTTTCGCAGGCATCCATGCGTATGATGTTCACCGACAATCCAGTCACTACCATGATCGCACACAGGGAGTCGCTGTCAACAATCTGGGGAGACCGACTCATTGCTAGGGCTCTGGTCAGAATCGGTGTGTTTCTCGACGAGCGCTTCAGCCATTTCTTCAGCGGCGAGGCGCCTGAGTTCAGCAAGATACAAGCCGATCGGCTCTGCTCGCCGATACTCTCGTTTCATGGGCTGGCATCCGCGTCGAGTATGATACAGACCGGGAGCCACTTTCAGTCTGTCGAGAAACCCTTTCTCTGGATCCGGCTCTGGGATGTGTACGAAGCGCCTTCCCCGTGGCGCCATGGACTGCCATCAACACGTGAGGGCTGGGACCACGTCGGCAGACCGGACGATGCTGTTGCCATTGTCAATGGTGTTTCCGGCGCTGACGGGTGCGCAAAGGAGTGCGACAGTCGGCCGGGGACTTGCATGGCCTGGACCTGGGAATCAATCTCACGAGACTGCCTTATGAGCCCCTGGATGATGGTAGGCGAGAAGGCGGCCGGGAAGACCTCCGGCATCAATGCGCAACGGGCAAGAAAGCTCGAGGCAGATTGCGTCGAGTACGCGGGTTGACGGCACGGCCTGACGTTCCACATAGACCCCATAAAAGCATCACGTCTCGACCAATCTTGCACATACGACCATACCCGCTGGAGAACTCGGGATCCCGTCCGCTCTCCTCTAGATAACCCAACGAGGGCCAGACTAGTAGTTGGGTCGGTGACGACCAGCGAATCCCTGGTGTTGTATGTTTTTTGCCCCATTTTCTTTTGCCGCTTGAGTGGTGATGGGGTCGCTCCCGACCGCGGTTTCCAGATCCTCAAATTCGATGCGTGGCGTTTGTTGCTGACATTTAATCACCTCAGTTTTAGGTCGTCACACCAAGGTGTTCAAACTCATGTCGATGGAGTACCGCCAAAGGCTAAAACTCTAAGTCGAAGCTTTGTGGAATGGTGTGAGGAGCGTTGTGGTGTTGCCCAAACGAGGCGGCTGAGTGGGGTTCTGCGTCGCAATATCGAAGTCTTGGTACGGAATCATGGTTAGTAGCGACACCTGGAGGAGGCGTAAAGCTTTACAAAGCAGTCCCGTAGTCTCCCTCGTCTTGACAGGCTGTGGATATTGAAACAAGCCCGTTGAGCTGAGTGGGACATGTACTTGACTCCTCCATGCCCAGTCATGTGTCATTTTGGGGCTTTCGTTGCTTGCAGACCCAGCAGTTCCCTTGAAGCAAGTAATAATTCGATGCGTGCATGGAATTGAGATCCTTAATCGGCAATTGTTTGCTGAGACCCCCCGGACTTTGGATTGCACCTTCCCGCGTCAGCGCCCAGGCTCTCCACCAAGCTAGGTTCCGCTGTGCCGCCCAGCAGCCCTGCGTCAGCTCAAAGGATCAAGGGAAGTCTAGGCGGTCACGGGCATCCCGTCTCGCTCTAGCCCCTTAGGTAGCAGGGCGAAAAATAGTTCCATCAACGCGGGTCGCGAACTTGCATCCAACACCATTATCTCTTCTATAGTTATTTCAGCGGCGACAGCGAACGCTCCATCGCGCTCACGATGTTTCGCTTTTCCGTCCGCCTCTCAGTGCTCTTGTGGGGCGTTGCCCTGCTCACAACCCTTGGATATACCGTTTCGCGCCTCCTCGTCTTCAAGCAGATCTTCCTGGAACATGCCGGTATTCCCATCAGTCAACCACAGGTTGCTACCGCATACGGCGGCGCCAACGAGACGCGACCGCAATTAATACCAAAAATCATCCATCAGGTCTTCCACAATTGGCACGACCCCGGGAACGAAACGCTGCCGTCCGACTGGGACCATGTCCGCAAGACGTGCACCGATGCGAACCCGGACTGGGAGTACAGGGTACGATGCCTCCCACCTTTGCGCTTCGTCGGCGATTGCCTGTGCTAACCCGTGTGCGCCGTGCAGCTTTGGTCTGAGAAGAGCTCGCGTGATTTTATCGAGACACACTACCCGTGGTTTCTTCGCACGTACGACCGATACCGATTCCCGGTGCAGCGAGTCGACGCTGTCCGATATTTCATCCTGATGCACTATGGCGGCATCTATCTCGACTTGGATAACGTTGGTGCTTTCCGCGCAAACAAATACGGGCATTTTGCTAACATATGTGACTCGTAGGGCTGCAAGACGGATCTGACGCCTCTTCTTTACTATCCCATGTGGATTACCGATCCCGGTCGCGGCGCGCTGAGCAACAACGTCCTGGCCTCGAGCCCACATCATCCTTACTGGATCCGCCTCACGCAGTCGCTGATCCCCTACAATTACGACTGGTTTTTCCCGTACGTGACCATCAGCTACGCAAGCGGTCAGTGGTTCGTGACGTCCATCTGGCAAGAGTACCACTCCCTCCTGCCCCCTGTCGACCAGAACCCGACAATCGAGCATCGCCAATACCGATTGATGATGGATGATCGCGATGGTGCCGATGCGTCAGTTTACTTCACGCAGGAGCGCGGAGGCACATGGGTGAACTGGGACAACCGCATGTTCCTGTGGATTGGCGACCACCTCTTCCTATTCTTCCTGATCCTGGTTGGGAGTATTGGGTCTACCATCTGGGGCTGCCTGAGACTCCGGAGGAAATACGCCGGTGCGAATAAACCGGCATACACGCGGCTGAACTCAACGATTTAGTGGAGTTGGTCAGCCTACTTACTCGCAGTCTTCTCATCTCCAGCATCTGAGATGTTCTTGGAACTACCCGAACGCGAAATCTCCACCGACTTGGAACCAAGACAAGGATGAGACGTCAGTTCCAGGGGGAGCGCTCGTCTTCTCGTCGAGACCAAAGATCGGGCCTTCGGCTACTTAGGCAGATTGCCATGGCATAACGTGCCACTGTATCACCGGCAGGGATCTGTGGTTGATGAGGTCAATGAAATCCTACGAAGCTGATACGGCCCAAGATGTATATGTGTATAGACCAAATTCTGGCTGTCTGGTGGTTACATGTGTTGCGGTCGCAACCTGGCTGAGGGCAGATAATGCGGCGCACAAAGTTGTGCGCCGAGGGCGGATGTTGCAGTCACATACGGGTGTAACAGGAAATATCCTCCATGTATTCATCATGTTGGTGGCTTTGTGGAGTATCATGGTGTATGTTTTGTATGCACTGGAATGACTTTTGGATAAGCATTGGAAAGTATACCCAGCTAGAGACGGGGAGAGGCGGGACACGGGATGATGTCTGTAATAATTTGAGTGTATATCTTTACAATCTGTCTTGAGCCTGTCATGGAGCAATGGGTACTAAACACGGTGTTTAGGGCCGACATGTAGGAAAGGGTCAGCAAACTAGCCTTTCATCATTGTCCGGATGTGTGAGCCCGGTGGGTGGAGTTCGAATCCGCGGCTTAGATCGGCGATTACGAATCGGAGGGAGCGCCGGCCCGGTTGGGTCATTGGAGCCAAGCAGGAGGTCTCGGCTTCGTGGCCAACTTTGGGTTTCCACGGACAATATTTGCTACTTAATGGGCAATACTCGACTTGGCCAAGTTTCCAGAGGTATTATTGACCTCGGACTCGCTATTGTTCGGAAGCACAGGCCGAAGAAACCGCTGCAGGGTGATGCATCGCTGTACTACAGGACGCGCCCCGGTGAGTGAGTCAACCGCCGGGCTGCATGCAACCATTGGTTGCTGTATCCCGACTTCGACGCAGCTCATAGATTCCGTCATAACAACAAACAGATAAAAGCTGCACAGTGAGCATATACAAACATGATCCAGACTCGAGTCGAGGAACCGCGGGCCAGCACCGTATCTTGACTGAATTAACAGACAATTAGGGATTTTATTGTCAGGGCGACACAAGCTCACCTGACCAAACCAGCAAACACATAACTATGACTTCAACTACCACCAACAACGGCTCGCACACAGCCTATCTCTCCCCCTTGGACCAGTACATGCCTCGAATCTACGTCACAATCTATCTCATATTCGACACGCCCGACCCATCAGCCGCCGTGAACACTCTTCAGGCCGGCGTCAAGGAACTCGGATCCCGACTTCCCTACCTCAGAGGCTCTATATCGACCCCCGAGGACCCCCGAGGCCGTATGGCCATCACCTGGTCATCCTCAGACGCACCTCTCTCCCTACACCCCCCCCCCACCACCCTCGGCACCAACCCCCCACCCTATCAACAGCTCCGAGCCGAGAACGCCCCCCTCCACTACTTCGCCAACACCTTCCCCGCCCTCATCCAGACCCGCACCGCTGCCAACCCCGGCTCCCCCGGCTCCCCCGCCTTCGCCGCAAGCTACACCCTCCTCGACTCCGCCGTCGTCCTTGGCATTGCCGCTCACCACAGCCTAGCAGACGGCACCGGCGTCCTCGAGCTCATCCGCGTCCTCGCAGCCTGCACATCCCACACCCCCCTCCCCCCCTCCCCCTCCCCCCCCCCCCCCCCCCCCCCCCCCCCCCCCCCCCCCCCTCCCCCCCCCCCCCCCCCCCCCCACCGACCCAC
>Ga0247760_1000079_pt1 | contig 90812 bp, 84 predicted proteins | sample UWRJL171409R4_FD_179936 | JGI IMG/M metagenome (GOLD analysis project Ga0247760, IMG submission 179936) | Plant litter microbial communities from Arlington Agricultural Research Station in Wisconsin, United States - UWRJ-L171-409R-4 | ecosystem: Environmental > Terrestrial > Plant litter >...
GTTGCGCAGGGCATGGAGGTCGGTGTAGCAGACGCCAGAGAAGAGGATGCTAACGAGGACTTCGGTGTGGGAGGGGGTGGGTACGGGGATTTTTTTGTAGACGAGTTCTGGGAAGGGGGTTAGTCGTTGATGCTGGGGAGGAAAAGGGAGGGAAACGGGGGCAAATGGAGGCTTACTGTTGTCGCCCTCAATCACCTAGGCCCATTGCTCCTTGGGGATCTCTGGCTGAGACATGCTGCACTGATTTTTTCGGGAAACTGTATCGTTCTATAACTCAAATTTTTATCATCGGTTTGCTGCTTCGCCCTCCCCCCTTTCATCATACTCACGTCATGTCTACCCAGCTCAGGTGATGTGCGCTGTAGGATTGCGGATGAGCGGAGTGCCCCGCTCGCTTTCGGTCGGGAATGGACCGGCGTTGTGCGGGTCGCGGATCTGCGGCGTGATGGAGATCGGATGGACAGTGAGATCTAGACTCCAGCCGTCAATGGAAATCGATGTCCGACCAATGGCGGTACATTGAATCGGCGGTGGAATCCTTCCTGCAGGCCCTGTAGGGTGAGAGTTTTTGGGGTGTAATTAAGTTGCAACCTGCGACAATGCAACGTGAAGACAATCGCTTTGTCACTCGCGCCAAGTAGGAACTAGGTGAGGTTCGGGTCAATGTCTGCAAGATGTAGTAGGGGGTCAGGGAATAAGCGCCGGTCGGAAGGAGAGGCTGCATTGACGAAAGAGCTAGACGACGCCTAGAACAAAGCTTGTGTTTACAAACACCGACTAAAATCCGAGGTTGCTTCCGCAAGTGTTTTTGCATCGAATTCCTGGCTTCCCAGACAAGATGCAGCTCTGTGTTCGTGCAACTAAAACGGAGTGGCGGATATCATCTTCAATATAGGTTCTAAACGTATGCGTATGGCCCGGGGTCTCTATGGTGCGCAGCCCAGGCACTGCGTTGGTTAGTTTCCTAAATCTCAATATTCGGAGGTTTCTTCCACCCAAAATATATAGGAAAGGCTGTAAGAATACATGGGGAAGCTAAATTGTAGGTAAATTCATGGTAGAGGAGACACCGCCACTGCTGTGGGCAGTTGAGCTATTCCCATACCACCTTGGAGCTTTACAAGGAATCTCAAGTATCACTATGAAGACAACTCGTCTCTAGAACTTCACGGCATATTCCCCCCATAGCCCTCAGCCTGCCGCTGCGAACTCTGCAAGCCTGTTTCCGAAACATGTACAAAAGCCATCGACGATAGCCGTGTCAGGCGGCAACAAAAACCCAGCAAACCTTTTTCTTGCGGCAACCGCCAGCGGATCCGTGATGGTCGTCATGTAGTGTACACACTCGTCTATGGCGACCTGCGCGCTGCCATCGAAGCGGCCGCTGAAAAAACGGCTGAAGCGCGTGGCGTACCCGCCCTCCATAACTGTCCTGAACGCAGCAGCCACGCTCGCGCCCCCCCGCACTGAGCGCCCAATGTTGAACGCATCGGCGTCCTGCCGCAGATCCTCGGCTTTGAAGCCGCTGTCCAGGTTGGTGCCGAAGTGCGTCTGGCAAAAGGCGGCAGGTGTGCTGCCGCTGGGCGTCCCGCCATAAAGCTGGTACAAGTCGCCGAGCCAGCCGGTGATGTCCGAGATGCTGGAGCGGTCACCGTGGAAGTAGACTCCGATCATGCTGGCGAAGAGATGAGAGAAGCCGACGTTGATTTGGGGGCCGGCTGGGTCCACGAAACCGACGAAGGGCACCACGCCATGCTGCCGTGCTAACTCAATCCAGACGGGATTGACAACGCCGACTAGGGGAATCCAATAGAAGTCATTGTAATCGGGATAGCGGTAGTAGTCCATGACGCGCTCGTTGGCGCTCTCCTCGCCGAGGGCCACGGCCGTGTCGTAAACCTGCTGCACATGCTTGACGGCGTCCTCGGCTGATAGATACGTGTTCTTGGGGACGTAGAGGAAGAACACACGCGCGGCGGCCATGGCAAGCACGTCGGCGACGTTTTGGGCCACGTTGTTCCCTGCGGCTGCGTCGGCGATCTTCTCCACGATGTCTGCGTCGATAGCATCAAAGATTCGTTCCACGCAGTCCACCTCGGACGCGGCAGCCTTTCGGATATGGGTCTTGTAGTCCTCATCGTCAAAAATTGACAAGATGCGTGCGTAGTCGATTCCCTTAAGCGAGCAGAAGCCGCTGGACGCAAAACAGTTGGGCAGGCTCCCGAGCCCCGTGGCCTCCGCGGATTCGCATGTAAGGTCGCAGCTGAGGCGGTCGGCGAGCGCTTGCTGCATGCACTGCTCCGCCTTGGGCACGAAGAGCTGCCCCTCCGAGCTGAAGGTCCCGAGGAGGTTTTGGAACCTGTTGCAGGTGCGCTCGCCACGAGCTAGCGGGAAGCCGGACGGCCCGCAGCGGAGCGTCTCCTCAGCACAAGATCGATAGAAGACGCAGCTGTTGAGAGCCGGCGTCTTGCACGAGCTCTGGCACTTGGCTAGCTCCGGGCAGTCATCGCAGGTCGCGCAGCGATCACAGAGGCCAACTCTCCGGACCGTGATCTTGGACTGGAGGGCCGAGTCGCCGACGTTGGAGACGGCCACGGTGAACTCTACCGCACTCGCCTCGGTCGGGATATCAAGCGTTGTGCTAAGCCAGTCCGTCTCGCCCGTCGCAAAGTCGAAGGCGCCGAGCCCCAGCTCGTTCATGCTCCGCGAAGCGAAGACCGAGCCGCCGCTGTCGGTGCGGACCGAGACGCTATAGTAGTCGTTGTACTGCGATCCGAACCACCCCCCTGGCACCTCGTCCGTCTGGAACTGGTACTCGATGAAGACCGAGGTTGCATCGTCGCCTAGGCTGAACGACTTGCGGGCTACCTGCACGTTGGGCTGGTTGGCTGTGGCAACCACAAGGGTCAATGCCCGCTTGGCCAGGCCGTCGTCGACAGTGCTCCCCCCGGTCCACCCGGACAGGCCATTGTTCACGTCGAAGCCATCGCTGCCTCCTTGAGCGGGCGCATGGAATGCCTGCAGTTGGATTGTCGTGCTACCGACTAGCCCCCCGGCGAGGCTGCCTACGCCGAGCGAGCTATCCGGCCCGACAGCGCGGAGGGAGATGGTGGTTCCGGGCACGTTGTCGAAAACTGCAATCCCTTGGGCGTCGGTCGTCGCAACGGCGCCGATGTTCGGGTAAGTGGACGCGTTGGCGTACACGGTTGCCGCCACAGACGGATTGCCCAGCTCGTCGACGACCAGGACTGAGAGCGGCGCGCTTCCAAAGAGCAGTGAGAATGTCTGGAAGATGGGATAGCCCGAAGCCTCGAAGGCGGCGACGGTGAGCAGATTGTAGCCGTCCAGCGAATCGAGCCCGATGCTGCTGGCCGTGCTCGTGGTGCCCACCACCGGGACCCAGTTAGCCAGGACCGTGTAGTTATCCGCATCAAGAGTGCCGCACGAAAGCTCCAGGGTGAAAGAAGCGAGTGACGGGTTGAACGAATCCTCGGAGACGCCAACCAGGTCGAAGGACGGCACACAGGCCGGCGTCTGCACCGGGAGGGCCGTAGATGAAGGCGAAGCAGCCGACGAGGACGGTTGGATTGACGACCCGCTCGTGGACGATGATGCGACACTAGGCAGGGTGCCGGAAGATGTGGATGAGCTGCCGGCCGTCGATTCGACCGTCGATGTCGGAGCGTCCGAGACGCTAGACTCGACGGTGGAAGAGGTAATTGGGTAGCTGGAAGACGACGGTATGGTCGGAGAATGGCCGCTTGTCGAGGTAGCAGTGCCGCTGCCGTGCGGAGGGCTCCAGCTGGTCGCCTGCGGGACAGGCCTGGGCGGGATTCCAGGGACATAGCTGCCTCCCGTACACGAGATAACACTTTTCTACATTCGGTGCCGAGCATCAGCAAGGTGGTGGACGCGACCAAAGCTAAAGCATCTGTCGAGGGCAAGCTGGGGAAGGCACGTACCTCGGGCTTGGGCGGCACTCGGCTCCCACGATGGGGCACCGTGACGGTGACGACGGTTGGAGTGGGTCCGCAGACACGACATTCAGTGGTCATGACGGTGAACCCCGGGGGCGGCTTTCCGCTGTTCCCCCAAGGGGGGGCCGTTTCAGTCGCGGCAGCTGTGTCTGTGATGATGTACGTGACATTCTCCCAGCCGGTCGGGCAGATCTGGGGGATGACGGTGGGGTATGTGTGTGCCGCTGCGCTTCCTTGTTCGCCTTTGTCGGTCTGCCATATTTCATGTTGCTGGGCGTGGCAGGCGTGTTGGTTTGGAATGCAGTCCGTCGCCGTCATGTGTTCGAAAACAACGTAAAATCCCGTCTTGATTTCGGTCGATGCAAGCCCTTCCTCGGCCTGACCCCGGAAGGGGAAGGCCCAGAGCAATAGCAAAGGGCTCGACAACCGCATCGTGCTTGCTGAGTAGGTAGATACTCGGTGCCCGGTATTCCAGTTCATTCCCCACACCTGTTCCCCCCAGGTCGTTCTGCTGTATTTATGTACCACCTCATGTCTCCTGCCACGCGGGCGACACGATGGGTCTGTTGCATTGCTGAGAGGCCTAGCGTGACGCGGCTCCAAGGTGGAGATTAATATCACCCAGTGGATAAAAAAAACCGTCATAGTGGCGGCGAGGCGTCCAATTGGAAGCAGGGGCGGCGGGCTGAATGCGCGAAATTGGAAATGGCGTTGGGAATATTGCATGTTGCAGCAGGGGGGTGGCGTCGGTGTGCGGCAACCCTTCAGTGCTGAGAACGAGGCTCTGGCACAACATGATATGATGAAGTGTCTTATGAGTGGCAGAGCGCTTTTGCCAGGCGGTTCGAGGATCTTCGTTTTACGAACACCGATAGAAATCCGGGCTCGCTTCGGCAAGTCTGTTGATATACTTTAAAGCTAGGATACTATATACTGGTACATTCTCTGCTGTTATGCTATGTGTTGGTTACTCTGAGCTAATATATCATGTATTGGTATATTAAATACCGTCCTAATTTTGGAGCCGGGATACTCATACCATGCCATGGATTAAGCTAGAAGTCATGTGCTACTCCGCACCACATACCAGTATAAGCCAGCGGTTAAATCCCAAGGCCTTGGGGGAAACAGTTCCATCGAGTCGTTGAGAATCTCTTTCCGCCAATGCCCTTCGTCTTTTCAAGCCATGTCAGGCCAACACTGCATGCCAGACTTGGAGAGTCGGTTGCAGCGCAGTTATCGAGGAAGATATCCAGTTGCGTTTCATAAAATTTGTAGACTGGGCTGCGAACGAAGAGATCATCGACTTACCCCCGAGCGGTAGCACCCATGGAGACTTCGTCAGCGCTTCTTAAAAGTTGACCGTCCGCCATATTGATTCATGGGCGTCTAATTATAAGTAAAGCCATGAGACCTCGGGTTTGCTGCTGCTAGTGACTCGTGAGCTGAAGTGAGAACGTATTTCCCGTGGCGTCGCCGAGACATCAAGTTTGAATACCAACTGCAAAGCGCAATGCAAACCAACTCTAATATAAACACATCCTATAAAACCAACAACAAAAATCCAGAAACCTGACTATATCCTCATCATCCCCCTCGGAGACGCACCTGCCCTCAAAGGAAAAAACGCTGAATTCCACTTCCTCCCCTTATCTATCGGCTCCCTATCTAACCCCTACCTACCCCCCGTGACATATATGACCTTTATAAACTCTGCCGTAACCGTATACGAAAAGTGCACATCCCCGGCACAAACACAACATCGCCATTAATCAACACAGCCGACTCATCGTATCTTTCTACCCTTACCTCTAACTACCCCTCTTTAACTATAAACGCTGTCGCTACCTCACTCTTCACCGTTACCCTCTCCCTACCCTCCTAAAACCTCCCAACCGTAATCGTTCCCTACGAAAAACTCCCATTCATCAACTCCCCCGTGACAAACAGTGCAATAATCTAATACCTCCCTCCCTCCTCACTCAACCACTTCTCTCTATAATTATTTGCTACCTAAATCGGCTTCTTCACATCTTTCAGCAGCAGATTTAGTCCGTTATACCAATTTCCTTCTCTACCTGCCTTTCTATTAACTACATCCCTCCTTAGCTTAAAGTCTAACTATAGATAAACATCCTACTTTACTAGCCTAGAGGTCTCAAAACCACTTACCGCTGGGAGAGATCCTAGGGTAAGAGAGAAGTTCTGGTTATTGAAGAAGAATTCTTTGAATCAGCCTTGGACAAGGACGCCTGTAAGTTACGTATTAAGTTCGAGGAGGGTAAATATATAAATTGTATTAGTTAGTTCCACTTTACAGAACGCTCTGGAATTCTTCCAGAGCCTCTTCGCTGTGATACTTCTATTTACAGTGGCACTGCCCTGTAATTCAGGCCTTTGTTTGCTTCCTATAGTGCCTACGGCACTGTAGCCGGCTTGGACCAGTACTGCACTTCTTCCTCTGAGCCACAGTCGCTGTACTACAGCCCTGTGGGTTCCTGAAGTTTACCACTTAGTAATGGTATTAAAAGTCGAGGGATCAAATACAAGGAGGCTAGAACCTCTATTCCTTATGAGGCCTGCGAGGCTGTTATTACTTATGATGGAGTAGTAGTAAACAAGCGCGTAAGCCTAGGCGGACGGAGAGGCCTTAAGAAGGGCTGCTAAGGGTTAAGAGCTTAAAATCGCTACTGAATATTCGCCAAGATAGGTGGAAACCTGACTATAATGCTGGTTCTAAAGTGCTAAGGCGTTAATGGCCGTGTTTTAAGGATAAGGACTTCATAGCTATCTTATATTAGTGGTAATAGTTATAAAGAATGGATTGCAAAGCTATCTAAGGCCTTGGGGAAGCGCCTTTCGGCGACCGACTACCCACCTTCATCATTATAATATACCACAATGATGGAGGTGTTTGCAGTGGCCTGTAGGCCGCGTGGCTGGAGGTTGTAAAGCTGAAAATTTAATCGTAAAATGAACTAAACGAGTGTATGTTTTGGAATACCAGTAAACGAATCCTGCATTGAAATAAGATGTGGAATTGCAGTACTGGAGGTGTTAAAGTTTTCGAGCATTATGTTAGTAAATGCTAGGGCCTGCATTAATTGCCGGCGTTTGGAACGGACAACCAAAAGGGGCCGTAGGGTATCCGTTTAATGAAGGAAAGGAAGCTGCAAACCCAGCCAGATATGGTGGGGCATGGCGGGGTCAGGGCTTGCACGTGACGGAGCCATGCACGTGATCCAGCACGTGAGCGAGCGATGGAGCCGTCACACACATCGTAAGATGCGTGCATCGCACGCGTATTGAGATATCGATGAATGAAACTTTGCTATCGACCTTCCTCTCACTCTCAGGCCTCAAAACGCGTGCACGCACGCTTTTAAAAATAAAAAAGTGAAAAAAGTGGGTCCTGAAGAGTCGCTTGTAACCCACAGCAGCGCTGCCAGTGGCTTAAAATTCGGGTGGCTTTCAGCTGTGGTTTTCATTGGTGTTGACTGTCACGCCACCTACAAAAGTGCTGGGGGTGGATCGACCACGACTCGAAATCACCCAGCTGGAAGAACGTCACGCCACGAGCGAAAGCAATTGAAAATGAGCGGAATGGGTTTGGTAGCATTGGGGCTCGGTAACGGTAACCAGGTCACCAAACGCACATTGCCACCACGGCGCAAGCAATTTATCTACATTGTTGATCTGACTCGCATTGATAGCCGAAGCCAGCGGTATATTCCAATCTTGCGGCGACGGCACTTTTGCCTTCTCATACACCTGTACCGGGCCGGACGGCGGTATCCTCCAGGATTTTCCAACCGTCGTCTGCAGCAACTCGGACAATAACATCAGCTGCAGTAACGGCATCACCTGTCCAGGGGCGTCGAAGTACACCTCCCGCTTCACATACAGGCAGTAGAACGAGAAATTCTATTACAAGCGCGGCATAGAGCTTCCAGAATGCGAGTTCAACGTGGCTATCGACGGCGACACCATGGAACCGCTGGTATACGGCGACACGTGCCGTCAATTTGAAGCCGAGTCAGGGGCTGCGCGGCGAGTGTCTTGTAGACGCCTCTGCACTAGGATCTGGATTGCGACGCCCCTCGTGGTTCTTTTCACCATTTTTCCATCGATGGCTGCCGCCACGGAAAATAGAGCAGGTTCCAGACTCACGCCATACTCCCCACGCCCCCTCCACGGCCGCAACACGCTCCAAGACCCCATCAGACACGTCTACGCCGGAATCGACACCAAGGGGCTCGAGAAGGCAGTCATCGACTATGTCGAGGACAAGATGAAAGACTTCGCTAAAGGCGACGCCGACGCGCTCGACATCCTCATCCCCGGTTCCGACTTCATCGATGACATCGAGGACACGCTGTGTATGGAGGGGCTGAAGCTCGCGTTCGACTAGCTCGCCGACATGTTAGAAGCATAGAAAAACAAGATCGAGATGTGGGTCAAACCTATCCTCAAGCCCTTCAAGACGTCGTGCTCAAGAAAAATTCGCCGGCTGGCGCGCAAGGTCAAAGTCAAGCACCCCGGAGTGCGGCTTGCGGCCGTGTTTGGCAGGCCTTTTTGTGCGAGGCCATCAAGAATGCGTTTGTGGAATCCGTGCTCCCAAGTCATCCGTCGAATCTGGAAGATGATATCAAGGATGCCATCTGTGGTGGGGATTGCGGAGGCGTGGACCTCGTGACGGATTTGAAGAACTGTGGAGCATGTAAGAATAAGGTGAGATGCTCAGTTCGAGTTCAGCGTCGAGATGGAAGCATTCTGACAATGTCTCAGTGCCCCAGCGGAGCGGTATGCGAGAATGGAGTGTGCTCCAGCACCGAATGTGACGGGGTAGGACAGTTCAATCTCCAAGGATACGGCAAAACCGGATGCGTATGTGCCAGAAGCATCGGTTCGGATACTCACTTCTGCGCTATGGCCGATACGGGTTGCGCAGACCAGCTCACCGACGACTGCACCACCAACGCGGACTGCCAGAAAGGTGAGATATGCGGCTTTGCCGCGGGCTGTTCCATTCGGACCTGCCTCAACGTTATCAAGTGCTCCGGCCCGGAAGCGGAGGGCGTCCCCGTGCCGTCAATAACACCAATGCCGGAACCACCACCCAAGACCACCTCAACTCGTACTTCGGCACGCACGGCGACCTCAACAACCAGCATCCCCACACCGACGTCCTCGGGCGTGGTCGGCTGGGTCCTCAACGTGCCCTTTGCCGGGAACACGTACCTGAACTACTGGACCAACGACTGGGTCGACAAGAAGTACTTTTTGACCGTGAATGGGAGTCCAACGGTCCAAACAAGATGCGTGACCGTCACCGAGACAAACCAAGGGGCTTTCCTTCCCGGCGATGTCTCGCAGCTCCCCGTCGGCTCCGAGTTTGACTTTGATTCGACGCCCGATGCCGGGTCCAACTCGTGCTGTATCGAGTACTACAGCAATGCTCAGTGCTCCGAGGGGAGTGGAAGCTATGGATACATTTGTGGAGATGGGTCGGCGGTGCTGAAGTTTGCGGTAAAATCTTGGCGCGTGTATCGGTGCTCTGGGTGGTGGACGGGGCCTCCGATGAAGTGAGGGGGGGCTTTTAGCGTGTACCGGGGGAAGCCGGGAATAATACTTTGTTGGAAAGGGGCAGCAGGGGAAGGGTTCGCACTGGGCTGTTTTCTAGATATAACGATTTGACGAGCACTAACGGTCTCAACGCACAACACAGCACAACACACACCCTTCATCTCCTAACGACGGCAGCAAGCAAGGTACCTTATGAACATTGCCGGTGTCAACGACTAGTAATATATACAAGCATTCCCAAACGGAAAGATGGACAGATTGTCTACCAAGTTTTGGGTGGTGGCTATTGCGGATTTTAATGTCCCAGTTTTAAGCCCCTGCTTACACGGAGACCACTTCTTGGGCTCTTTGGTAAAAACTGCACCCTCTCCCAAGGCTGTACTGCTCAATGGGCAGACATTAGCCGAAGCTGAGCCGGGACTGATCTGGACTGATCAAAGCTGGCGAAAAATTACCTTACTATGAACATGGGGTCGTCGATTTTAGGGTTGAATAACACCCATACTGCGTACTCGAAGCTAGCTCTGCTTCCTGTTTCCCGGGTCAGCTATAACGTCCCCCCCAGCCCGCGGTGCTTTCACTCGAGGTCACATCGGCCCTGGCATCATGTCTCCACAAGCTGCCTACTCCGCGCCGTGTGCTGCCTTTTAAGACCTCACTTGATACAAGCCTTTCGTACTGTCCCTCTGAGCTTTAAACATTCGCCCAAGCTTGATGTGGATATTCGCAATATCCTTCAATGCCCACCTAACGCCACCTTTTGCCGCGAATTCCAGGTATGGTAGCGCTGAACCCGCCTTCCTCTCTATTGCATGTTAGTTTCCTGCCAACTACTTCGCGGCATCCGCGGCTTACCCACCTAGAGAAATGTCTGCTGGTTCCAGAGATATCGGGTCACCGTCGCTAGCAACGCCGTAGTCAATTAAGCCCATCCAGATGGAGGAACCTAACAGAGCTGAGGCAACCGGATCTCCATCATCCGCAAGGCTTTGGAGAAACTCTGCGTCCTGCATTTCGACACATAAAGTCTGATGCTGGTCTTCGACGTTTTTCTCGGCCAGTTTCAGAATATCATGGACTCTTGCCTTGGTCTCCTTACGGTCCTGTTCCGGCGTTGCGATTAAGACATTGCCGCCGCTGAGAAGCAGCCAGAGTGAGCGTGCTACAAATGCCATTGACGGTCTGATAGCTGGCGTAAGATGGCAGCAGCTCCTGATGAGGGCCAAGATTGGCGGTGCCACCGAGCTATCTCCACGGAGCCAGGGGAGATCGTGCTTTTCTAGCGCGCGGTGCACCAAATCAGCCTGCCGATCAGGTGTATCCGCACCGTCGGCTGGCTTGGGCTGCCGGTCTGCCGCGTCGATAAGCACCGGTTCTGCAAGTCCGAATGGGAATTTCTGCTCTATACACTCCCACAGCAGAACCCCAAAGCTGCCGGCCTTACATCAGTAAAGAAACTCTACACCGCAACTCGCTTAAACATACCTCCAGGTATCCGTCTCCGGGCTGTGCCTGTGGGATACGCTATATTCTGGGGCTTCATACCGAATGTCTACTTCCGCAGAAGTTGTATCCTCGAGAAACTTCGCTGGTCAGCCGGGTTGTCTCCATCAAAGCTGTAGAACTTACCAGTCTAGCTTGATCCAGCTTCATCAGGACCGGCTTCCATTCCCCATTATCCCTAGTCAACACGACGTTCTGGTCCGACAGCGACCTGACCAGAATCTCCACCGAGTGTAGATAAGCCATCGTCTGCGCAACATCATATGCAACACGCAGCCTGTCCCTCGTGTCGCTGAATTGGGGATCTGTAAGACACAACCCGAGAGACTTTGCGGTCCTCAGGTCTTGCATTACAGCATAGAGTTGCCCATTCCTATCTGCGAGGCCGTAGAATGAATGCACCGAGGTATTGGCCGAGAGCTTCGAGTACAGCGTAACATGGCGAGGGCCGACGCGACTATCTCTCTGATTGCTGCTGATCGGATATAAGACAACCTTTTGGCCGTCGAGCGTCCCAGAGAGATCGCCACTGCTGTCTTGGGATGCCTTCAGTCGGGCATCGTTTGACTGAAAATCAGCCCTCCAAGTTGCGGACTTCTTGGACAAAATCTGCAGTTTCTCGTCCATAATAGCGCTGAAAGCTTTTTCTTGGCCTCTAAGGCCTTTGTCCAGCGAACTGAGATGGCTGCTGATGTCATCCACAATAGTGAGTCTCGAGATAATTGTCTCTTGCCCATCAACGAGCTTCTCGCCTATCGTGATCCCCCGACTCTAGGCGTACAAAGTCAGCTAGGGGCTGTCATCATGATGTTGACTAAAGCTTACCATGGTGTCCATCAGGAAATAGAGGATCCAATCTTTCAAGCCCGCAAGCAATTTCGGAAGCTTCTGATCCCACATGACCTCCCATGCTCTTCCTAGCAGCGAATAGTCCTTGGTGCAATTGGCCACAAACGTCGCAACATCTCGAAGGTGTGCCTGGAGCTTCTTTTCCGTGCTCGAGCTCTTCAGTGCTTCCTTGTTGCTGTCTAGGATGTTCTGCAGAAGTTGCGCAAGTTCTCCTACCTTTTCGCACTCCTTCTTAAGCCGTCGGACATTTTGAACTGTCCTGATGATATATACCAAGATCTGAGTGCCCGTCTTCGCCGTCTCCAATCCGGCTAGTACCAACTCTGCTGGCATTGCTTGGTGTGTGAGGTAGCGTCGGCTTTCAACTTCGGGTATACGAGGCTCTGTGATCGTAAATCGCAAATAGCACCCTGCTTAAAGATAAGGTAAAATGGAAAATTATTGACAGATGATCAAGCTGAGCTTTTTCATCCCTCGGCGTCGCTTCTCGACTTCCTGCTAGGAGCGCAAAGTCTGCGTGAGGGCTGCGTGATGAGACGTACGACCTGCGCGATTAAAAAGTTTTCTGCTACTTATGCACATTTCGGAACAACTGGCGAATCAATATGCCTCGTTTGTCCTGGCAGAAATGGTTACCGTCTTGTCAGCCACCCAGAACTTACCATACAGACTGGGCGGCAACTGTGACCAACATTGGTGGAGAGCCGACCTATCATATATTTTAGCTAGCCGCAATCATGAACATCGCTTCGGGTCACCTCATTGAGCCTAGCTCCTCTGAAAAGGAGGCTTGGCCTGAGGAATCCAGACTTTGCTACTTGAGACCGAACGGATTATTAGCAGAATTGATTTTCCTGCGTGTCACCGTTCAGGTGAAGCCACTGGCCTGCCCCATGAACAGTCCCGCGTCTCACACCCAATTCAACTCCTACCCCTAACTCTCCCCTTGAGAACGCAGAGAGTGACATTGTCTAGATTTCTAAGCGATACCTCCTAACAATGGCTGGTCCGGTACTCAAGATTCCCCTAGCGCCACTAGAAAAGATTCTGCTATCGCAGGTCGCTCGCATCGCCGACTTGGAGATAACTACCCCTCTAGCGTCAGATCCTGATGAAATCGTCTTTCGAGCATGGAACTGGACGAGCCTTGTGTACCGATGTCTCAGGGATGATCTGAACAGCGAGAACGTGGCCGAGGATTATAATGGCGACCATGGCCTCGCATACAGAGAGTTTTTGCATTTTCTAGCTCACCAGGGTCTCCTTGCGGACAGTCAGTTTCGTTCAGATGCTCTGAAGGCAGCAAACCCGGACTTCCCGGAGGTGTTTACCCAACACTCGATCGATTCGATAGAAGCAGGCATTTATCCAGACGACAGAGAGGCCTGGAGTATCGTGTCTTGGATGTTCCAAATGGGCCATCTTTACTGGGATCCACCGTCGTTGACGCGTCCGGGAGGAACCTACGATATTTTCAAGTCAGTTTACACATTCCAGCAACGCCAGGAGAGAGCTGGGAATTTTCAAGACATCGAGAGTCATGTCGCTACTCATCCTGCACTGTTGGAACAGTGGACAGTGCGCCCGGTTCAGCCGATCGAAGACACCGATGGCGAAAGCGATGCCAATGGCGGTCTTTCACCGCAGAAAATTGGCGAGGGATTCTCTCTGCACCCGAAGAATATAGCAGCAGAGAGCTGGCCGCCGGGAGAGCCGAGGGATGAAAGCAGAAACCCCACAAATGCGTGGCTGAAACACGCGCTCAGAACCCTTTACTCGGAGCAGGCAGTAAAGGGCGTGTTGGAGAACGTCTGCATGCTACTATATGCGGACTTGCGTGAAGTTCCCCGTGAGAGGCTAGAACAATCCGGAGTCGACTATTCTGTGCCTTTCATGGACAGGGACAATCTTAACAAGCTGCGCTGGGTAGTCTGGAGGCCGGCTTTCCAGACCGCCATGGGAGCTCATCTTCTGTATACAGAAGATGAAGTCTATCAGTACTGCCTACGCAACGACTGGTACTTCCCAGACCACTTCTGCGACGGGGAGGTTTTGTTCGCCATACATCCTGTCGAAGATACGGACTTCTTCGCCAAGATCAAGGAGTTTTGGAGCTTATGGGTAAGCCTGAACGCCATGTCCTGCTCATCATTTGTACACACCTAACTGCTTAACGATCCCAGAACGATTGCTGCCTCAGCTGGGACGCCCAGGGCAAGCAGCTGAACCTCCTTCAGACGATACCGGGCCTCCGATATCGCAGTCGGCGGAAGTTCCAAGACCAACAAATTGCACAAAGATACTTCCGTAACCTAGTCGAGGACCATGCTGCGGGTCGTCTTGTAGACTCTACCATGCAAGATTTGCTAGGAACGGACTACTATAAAACAAAATTTGCTCACTCGCTTCGGTACATTCCCAGCGACCAGATTACCGTCTGCCCCGACTCATTTCTCGGCGAGGGCCGAAATGGAAAGGTGTATCGAGCAGAATGGACGAGACCAGACAGCGTTTTGGCCACGTCACTGCGTGGACAGACAGTTGACGTGGCGCTCAAGGAGCTTAACACGAAAGGTATGAGCATGAAGTTTGCTCGAGAAGTATGTCTCTTGAACTCTGTATGATTCCTTCCCTGCTGATAAGGTAATAGCTGGACTTGGCCTACACCAGTCTGGGCGGTAGCAGTGCTGGATGTGTTGCATTCTTTGGCATATCAACTGTCTCCGGCCTAGGCACCCCCTCGCGCAGTCTCGAAACTTCGACGGATGAGGCCAGTAAATTCGTCCTTGTGTCCGAGTGCGCAAACTTGGGAAACATAAGTGATTTTCTCTGCGAAGAGCTCCCGAAACGTACATTTCAAGAATCATGGATCCTCATCTTGGACATGCTCTCTGGCATTGCGAACGGTATCCATACACTGCATAAACATGGTGTCATCCACAGGTAGGTCAGATGGAGAACTACCAGCGGTCGACGACGCACTGATGAAAAAGACAGGGACCTTCACCTCAACAACATTCTCGTCACCAAAAAGGTCTTTCCAGATCAGCCACAGGACTACTCCACCGAGATTTCGGCCAGGGTAGCAGATATCGGCGAAGGACAGCACGCCGCTGACACCGGCATCTTCAAAGCCAGTGTCAAAGCTAGAGACTTCCACGCCCCGGAAATCTTATCCTCGCGTACCTGGAGCCCGGCAGCCGATATCTTCGCCTTCGCGGTCGCGACCTGCAAGATCCTCTGCAAGCGGCAGAAGCTCTGCCAGGAGCCGCCGCCGGAGCATGTGCTGAAGCAGGCGGGGTCGGGGTCAAAATCGGTCGATGATGGGAGCTCGGTGCTGCCCCGGAAGTTGAGCCAGATAATTACAAGCGGACTCAAGAAGGACCCGGGCGAGAGATGGGCCATCAAGACGTGCATCGACGTCCTTGAAGACTTGGGCGATGACTTCTCTTCCGAAAAAGACCAAGGTGACGTGCTTCACGTTGAATGGGTCCGGCTAGACTGGTGGGCTGCTTACGCCGAGGCATTCGAGCGGACACTTGTTAGACGGGAAAACGCTCAGTCATCGAGCGACGTAAGTGATGCGACTTGAGATGGTTAGAGATGTGTAGATACGCCACTCAATTACCAAAGTACAAACGGAGCTAAAAAAAAAGACAAGCAAAATGAAATCACTAATCCACCGATCATAACTCGTCATAAACCGCGTATCTGAGACAAGCTGGGAATCAAACTCAGGACCTTTCGCATACAAGAAAGTATACTAAGCAAAAACTCTACCAACTGATTAAGCCACACGCCCTTAATAATATTTAATAATTAACCATGTCGCGGGCATTGTCTAAGGAACACGAAGTAGGTTAGCAGAAATCGACGAGTTTAGTCAATATAATATTGGGAAGTATGGCGGGAACACTAGGCTCAAGTTCCAAACTTCAGATGGTAACTATCATTGAGTTTGAGGGAAAATCGGCATCATATAGCATAGGCTTTCGAAGGTCGCTGATAAACACACCACTAACACCATTTCTATCCTACATCCCACCAATCAGCCCTATACTGGACTTCTGCAAGGCTTCAGACATACCACGGAGCCACAAATATAGCACAACCTTGAGATCTAACTGACGAGTTTTAATAACTCAGCAGGACCGATTCACGAAACAATAAGCGCGTGTGACGACCCTAGGCCGTCACTTGGGCCGGTACGGCCCGACGTGTCCCCACGTCAGGAACAGTTCGCACTGTGTTGCGCACTGGGCCAGGGGTGCAAAGACCCGAAGCCCCTACGACCAATCAGGAGGTGCTCGCGAGCTGCGAGGTGATCGTGCTGCGATCACTTTGACCTCAACGAGCAGAGCGCTCGTGGGCTGCAGAGCGCTCGCCCGTTCCCCATCGCGCTCCCGTCGCACCCCGCTGGAGGAGTCCGAACTGGGACACCAGAGCCCCCAGGCAACTCGAGGAGCGGAGTGGGAACGGCTCCAGACTCCAGCACCGCCCGCGACCAAAGTCAGTCTACGACATGAGCGAGGCAGCCCCGGATCTCCGACGCACAGCAAGCTACGTCGCCGGGCGCGACAATCCCACCAGAGGCTCTTTCAATGCGCGTGGCAGCCAGAGAGATGGACGCGGAGCCCAGCCCGAGGATGGCTACGGCCGAGAGAGCCAGGAGTTCCTCCGCCGGGTCGGCGCCAGCGACTTTGCACAAGCCTCGCAGTTTTGGAGCGAGGACAGGCAGCGCTTGAGGGACATGGAAGCCCGTCTCGGAGGCGTCGACCAAATGGTAGCCAGCGTGCGCTTGTTCTACTCCTCCTTCGGGGCTCGCGACCTTGCCGAGGCTGCTTCGCTCTGGAATGATGAACGGAAGCGTCTCGCCGACGCGCAAGACCAGTTCCACCGTCTACAGAACGAGGTGCTCGCGAACGTCGATCGCTTCCAGCCGACGTTTGACACGACATTGGTGGACAAGTTTCGCATGCTGCAGGGTGCCATTGGCAGGCTGACCAGCAAGGAGCTGACAAAGGCCGTCAAGCTGGACTCGTGGGCAAGTTGGGAGGAGTCGGTGCTGTGGCTAGACTCGGTGAACGAGACCGCTGCCAAGAGCGGGCTCGCAAGGGGGAGGAGAAGCTTCTTGTGCGGCAAGCCGTGTGGAAGTTCCTTGTCGAGGCCCTGTTCGACCGCGCGCGGCCGTTTGCCTCGTTTGGCAGTGCCTCTGGGGAGTTGGCCTCATGCTTTGCGTTTGATAAGTTGTTTCCTGACCACGGTAATACCCCCATCAATACCTTACCTACCATCCCGCAGTGGAAGACAGTGGCGTGACTGACTGGCTGCTAATCAACTAGCTTCGCACAGAACTGAATGAAGACGCTGCAAAGTGGCGGTCCCTGACCGTCAAGCAGCTCTCGGGGCGTCCCGATGACGAGCAAGGCAGTAAACAGCTCCGGAAACAGCTCGCGACCGAGTTTGGTATCCACGTCTTTGAGAACATGACGAGTGTTTCGCGAGAGACATGGAGCAGAGCACCGACTTCGCCAGGCTCGTTGCCTCGGAGAAACTTGACGATGTCCTCAATCAGGCCATTGCCTTCTCGCGGCTTCTGATGAGCGAGAGGGCGTCTTTTGCCCTGCGGGCGCCACCGCTTACAGACATGAAGTTCAAGAAGGAGGAGATTGACGAGACGACGACCATCGTCGGCGGAGAGTCCAACATGGTGTACAACGACGAGGAGGAGGACAAGGCAGGCGAGATCAAGCAGTTTGGAAGCCCAATGTTGGTCAAGTACGGCAACGCTGGAGGGCAGGACCTCCACCAGGAAACCTTATTGCTGAAGGCGTTTTTAGTCTTAGTGTAATGCGTCTGTCCGAAACTGGAGGGAACCTCTTCCTTGTCGGGCTGGTATGGTTAGTAGATGCAAGGAAATCAGAAGGTGTTTTTTGCAGCAACCTGAAATGGCATCACCTCCTTTCTGTGCTTGATTTCCCCTGGACAATTGTCGCCCCTGACCGCCGCTTGGGTTGTCACCCCATCCGAACTTCAAAGTCCGACAAGGCTCTGGGGCTGAAAATACCAAGATAACTCAGTCCCTAACAGAGCCTCATTGCTTGTTTCCCGGGTCAAGTTCTAGACCAGTCAGGGGTGTACAGACCTCGGGGCCAAAAGTGATTACCCCATTCAGTTTGGCTGAGGCTGTCGAGGCGCTGGACTGTATAGCCAATTCGGTGCAGTGGCTTGCCCGCCATGTGCCAATACCCGCTATGATTGGCGCTGAAAAGGGGAGCAATGTCCTGTATCTGGCTTTGTGCGCTCCATCAGCTCCGTTGCCAGTGGGTGGAAATATACTGGAACTATTTGCAGTCAGCGAGACGCCAATATTGTGGTGATATTTGCCTGGGGCACCTGCATTTTCCGTGGAGGTCGGCCGCAGACCGAGACAAACCTGGCTCAGGCTCTCAGCCTCAACAGCTCGACTCGACCTTTCTGCGAGATGAAGTCCGTTCCGGTCTCTTGGGAGTAGTGGTGTCTAGGCGAGTCTGGCTTGGCTGTTGATCCTTCTCCTAGTTGTGGTTTTGTTCTGAGTGTCGCTGCCGCCGCGTCAACCACGGGCAGTCTGGCACATGTTGACCAAGCTCCGGTGCCAGTGAGTATCGTGACCATCACAAGTCGAGAATGGCCTTGTCGGCTCCCACCCCGACGGCCACGCTGGCGTCGACACTCCCATTGCTCACCGACCTTACGGCGGGGGCGCCGCTCGCGACAGCGTGGAGCGCGCCCGCATCATGCGCAACACCAATGCTCCGCAGCTGGGTCGGCCACTGCACCAGCAACATCTGCACCGTGCCTGCCACCATCGGGACCTTGGGCCCGCTGCTGTGGACGAACTGGCCGTACCAGATCTCGTTCGGCGTGTGGACAATGACCGAGTGCTTTCCGCCGGGATGGAACGGCCTCGAAGCATTCGCCTTCCACCCCGCGACCGGCTGTCCGTCGGGATACACGACGGCGACAATCGGACGCTACCGCTACGTGACCGGGTACAACGTGGCCACGTGCTGTCCGTCGGCGTACACCCTCTCCGCGGTGGCCGAGGGAACCTCGATTGTGGCGTGCGTTTGCGAGTCGTACCACGCCGTGTTCTCGGGCGAGCCCTACCTCGATGTCGCCTTTGGGTTGAACACGGCGTCGGTGCGGACCGTGTCCGTGGGCGCAACCGTGACAATAACGCGGTAATGGAGCACCGAGAGTTTCATCCGCGTGGCGACGGCCACTGCAGCGACGTCCGTTGCAGTGTGGCACCCGCAGGTGCGAGTCCTGCTCCCCGCGCCGTCGTCGTCGCCTTCGCCCGGCGGCACCGGCTTCACTGCCTTTGGGCTCGGCACCGTGCTCTCCATCGTGGCTGTCATAGGGATCGGCGTTGGCGCCCTGGCCATCCTGTGTTGCTGTTGGTACTGCTGTTGTCATGATTCCAGCCGCCCGCCGCTGGACACAACCCAGTACCCCGCCGTGCCCGTGCCACTGCGCAACACCACGGCGCGTGGTCCCCCCAGGCCTCTGACCCCGCACCACTCCATGACCGACGTCTGGCAGCCTGCATCTCTCCCCACATCGCCGAGAAACTGCCAGCACGGACGATCAGCGACATGCTCAGCGACTCGGGCCACCGCCAGCTCTTCTTACAGGTACCAATCAACATGCTGCGCCTGCCGGGACTCGCGCCGTCCGCCCATGACGGTCGCATCCCGCACAAGCACAAGCACGTACTGCCTGCAGTGCCAGACGCATTGGGCGCGCTGCACAATCGCCAATGTCCCAGATAACTGGAAGTCCGGCCGAGCCGGCGACCCGCTGATGGCCGAACTTGCCGCCCGCGCCGTGGAGCAGCACAAGTGCTCGCACGGCGTCGTGGCCATCGGCTGCTCGCGCAACGCCCCCGGCTCCAAGAAGTGCTGCGCCTGCACCGACACGCGCGCCAGCTCGAACACCCCCCGCCTGTCCAAGGCCCAGCGCATCGAGACGTACTGTCCTGCGTGCCGGTACCACTGGGCATCGACGCCCGACTCCTCCTGTCCCGCCGCGTGGCTGCTCGACTGTCGCCACGGAAACATGGCCGCGCGGTGCCTCTCCGCGCCGTCTCCAGCCGCTGCAAATCTCAGCACCGGTGTCACTAGTACGGCAAGTACGTGTTGCGCGTGCCGGGATACGCGGCCGAAAAATATGCCCAAGCAAGCCCGCACAAGGACGTACTGCACGGCGTGCGCGACGACCTGGAACGCCCGGCCCGACACACAGTGCCCGCCGGAGTGGGGGTTGCTGCGCCCGCGACACGACTGCGTGCACGCTATGGCGCTGGAGTGCGCAAGCTCCAAGGCCAGAGAAGTGTGGTGCTGTGCGTGCAAGGACGGGAGGAAGTTCTTGGCGCTCGAGGCGCGGTTGGGGGGCTGCTACTGTGCGCCGTGCAAGCAGAGGTGGTGGCGGGGCGTGTTTGATGGAGAGGCCGAGGGGAAAGTCTCGGCGGCCTGGGCGGTGGCGATGAAGGACTTGCCGCTGAGGAAGACGGCCGAGGGCTGTCTGCCGCGGAGACCGGTGACGACGCATCTGATGCAAAAGGAGGGGACCCATGAGAGGATGTTCGACCAGGGCCCTCGGTACGGCCCAGTGAGGTTTGGCGGTTATGACGCCCAGGAGGCTGCTGAGGGTCCGGCGACAGTCCCAGGCAAGGGTAAGATGGGGCTGTTGGATGTGCTGTCTATCACGGTCAAGCCAAGTCCGCCGGTTTCGGAGCCTGATGACTCCGATTATCAGGGGTACGAGGAGAAAGGGCTGCAGAGGAACGGTCCGCGCTTTTCAGTCCCGGTTAATGCGACACCGGGGTCTTCGGTGCGCCAGAAAAGGATGGGGAGCGTGTCGGACTTGCCGGCCACGGGCGGAGTGTCAGCAGAAACAAGACCGCTGTTCTCATCGCCTCGTTTGGGTGAAGCCCAGAAGCGAATTAGAGAGGATGAGAAGGGATTGTGTGTTGGGAGGAAACCAAAGTTCCTAGTCGCTGCGAGTCGATAAGGTAGTCCACACACTTCCTGCAGCGATAATCTGTAATAGCAGTGCCTGGTTTTCTTTTCTCGCGCTATATGTGTACTATTTAGAAGTCTAGCTTTCACAGTCATTATTATACCAAGATAGAACTTGAAGTTTTAGCAGTTAGATGATGTTTACTTCAACAGCCGAACCATAACTATCTACAGAAAGAAAACGACCTAACCACCTAGGGATCCGGAATGATGGGAATTCCTCGACGATCCTACAATTACGATAGGCATGGCTGTCCCTAGTCTTGTTAGTTGAGACAAAACCTAAAGATTCGCCAGCGATAGAAGGAAAGAAGTGTTAACCTTGAAAGCTCCATCCCGTTTCTGTCTTTCGAGGTAGCCGAGGTATCATGCCCTTAAACCTGACTACCTAGTAGGAGACTCGATATTTATCAGCGTGTTAGCAGGGCTTTCAATTTCAGGCCCTCTATATTGTGTTTTGCGGCATTTCGTCCCTGTGACAAAGCAGTGTTTTCCACTGTTTATTTGAACCTGTTGATTTCCACAATCCTCGTCCTGGCTCGGAGCCACTGCTTTCCACTGGTTACTCGAACCCCTTCACCCCTCTTGAGCTGTCGTCGGCCCTTGTGATTTTGTGATTGGGCCTACTTTCTCAGCTCGATGTGCTTCGCACATGATCACCGCCGAAGAAGTTGGAAAGATCAATTCCCGCGTCGGGGCCTCTGGCAAACATGCATCAACCCCTCATATCTTCCCCGGCCCGTCCTCAGTCGACATCGAAAATTCGAGGGACATGGAGCCTTTGCCGGCCGCTGCCAGTGTCCTAGGCGTTGTCGCCTTTATCGGCACCGTCACCGCCGCGGCTTCCTCTTTTATGCGCGACTTTCGGTCGGCACGAAAGGAAATTGTGGCCATCAAGAAAGAGCTCTCGTCACTTCGGGCTTTGATGGAAATTCTGGCCGACGATTTCGACGACCCGGCTAACACCGAACTCCCTGAGAGTGTCTTTTGCGCATCGTCGATATCGCGACCGATTACCGCCGAGTTTTGCACGAGATGGATGATTGCATCCGAACTTAAGAGGGTCAAGACTCAGCTGGGCAAATGCAGGAAAGGATGAAATCGAGAGCTTGCAAAGGGACCTGGAGGCGCACAAGTCAGCTTTGAGTGTGACGCTGGACCTAGTCTCAGTGTGAGTTCATTCTTGCTGTCTTGCAGTTTGAGTTGCATGAAGACTGACGATGACAAAAGCTTGCTGCTTCGCGAAGTTAAGAATGACACCGAGCAAATCATCAACAACACCTCCGCCATCAAGCAGGACACATCTCAGATCCAGAGCGACCTGAGGCAGGTTCTCTTCGAGATCTCGCAGCTTCATCTTGCGGTGCAGTCAAGATCTCATCAGCTGGGGAGTGGCCTCGACTCGGAGCCCCATAATCACGTCCTCGAACGCTATCTTTGGGACTTGAAGACGGATGCCGAGACGGTTCTTGGCGACCCTGACCATCTTGAGGACCTCTCTGACGGTGAAAATGAGGAGAATGGGTAGGCTGAAGGCTCCAATGTGAGCGAGCTGTCCTATATTGCGGGCCATGATCAACGAGACACGAAGAAGGGCAAAGAAGTGGCTACCTCGCCAATCATTTTCACCAACAGCCAAGGCCGTCGGTATCCCATCCCCATTGACAAATGCAAGACTTGGGCGGTAAGTGGATTCGCTTACCCTTTACGCACATTCACTAACTTCCATCTGTTCCATGACATGTCTAAGCTTATCCAGCAATCATTCTCTCACCGTGATGCCTCCGAGGGTCGGGACATAATCGACGGGAGATACGACCTGCTCGGCCCCGATGGAGGGATTATCCTCCACTCGCTTTGGGAAAGCCTCGTCAGCCTTGGCTGGCAGGTCACAATGAAGCTGTGGGAGCCCACTGCCACCGACAACAACTCGAAGCTTCCCATTAGATTCAAGGACGCCATCGGCCGCAAATACGGTTTCCCATTTCATAAATGCGCCACCTGGGAGGTATGTCTCGCATGCCCCCGTTTGCCCGTGCTATTTCGGCACTCTCGGCCCAGTTCTTGCTAACTGGCGTACGTTTTCGCTGCAGGGAATGGAATTTCTTATCAGGTAGATGTTTATGAATTTCAAAATAATTACTCGGGACCGAAGTTGAAAACGGCCGGAACCACCTTATCGATGGGAATGGTGAAGTAATCCGGCCAGATGTCTGGGACCGCGTCATACAACCAGACATGAGCATCACTATGCATATTCTGCCGTTAAGACGGTCTCTACGGCCGCTTCAACTACCCTCTACGGCTAGGTTTCCTCCACCCAACATACGTGCTCCGCCGCCAGAACCTCAGTCACAAGACAAAGGTGGCGTTAAGTCATCTTCCAACATGGCCAAGTCGTCCCGTGGTGAGGGCCGAGACCGAAGGAGACCGAATTTAAAGGGAGAGAGACGCTTAAAACACCAGAATCCTAAAATCAGAAAAGGCCCGTAGGGTAATGGGAAAGGGCGAAGTGAAACTGAGAGGGTTTAGACGAAGCTACCGAGTTACCTGAGGAATCTTAGATTCACACCCGTCTCAACTCAGCAGGTGAATTTTACATAGGACACTGCCTAAAGCTTATTCTAGATGCCTTAGGATAAGATACCGTTAGGCCCAGCAATTTGTTTAGCATGAACCTTCACCTACCCCCATCTATCTTAAACGTTCTTAAATGTAAAAAAAAAACAATAAACTCGGTTATATCCTCCGCTGGCACCAGGCTGTCGTCGAGCACTGAGCCTGCAGCATTAGGTTGAGCTCTCTCTAGGGTCAGACAGGGACTCTGACAGTACTGGACAAATCCCGGTTTGGCTCTGGCAGCACGACTGTTAATTCTTATTGCGGAGGAGATCGAAAACTTATCCCACTTGGGGTTATTCTAGGCTTCCTTCTGGTTACTGTCCTCCGATTGAGAGGGATTGTGGCATGCCAAGACTTGAAGGATTTGAATGATGATGGGTCGGCCGCCCGATACCAATTCAAGCCTAACAGGGTGTCTTGGCAAAGGCTTAGCAGTGGCGGGGATCACAACTCATCATGGCAGTGCTAGCAGGCAAAAGGACTTAACTTATAATAAATTCACCGTGGGCTGGACCATACTTTGTAAAATACCTACATTTATTTCAGTTTCAGTCAACGTAGCAACCATGCCGGCGCCAACCGTCTACCTCCTCTCCGGCGAGTTCATCGCCCCTGCAATCACCCCATCAACACCCCTGTACCACCTCAGCCAAAGCTTAGACTCTCTCACCCACAATACCACGTCCATAAAGTTCTCCCGCCTTCTCGACAACAACTCTCCTATAACTCCCAACCCCAACCCCATCTACAACCTCGTCCACCCCTTCAACGCCCACCACCGCACCGACATCCCCTCCGCCTTCTTCATAACCCGCGCCTCCTCAGTCCCCAGCCCAACCCAAGGAAACATCAAATTCCTCCCCTCTTCATCCCCCTCCCCGCTCAAAAAGCGCGCAAGGAAATACCTCCTGCCCTTTCACAAACCGACCTTCACGGCGTTGCTGAACGCTGGTTCGACTTCGTCGAGTTCACCGCTCTTTCCCGGTTCGGGTTGTCTGGATGTAGATGGGGAAGTGGGTAGGGCTGAGGGGTCGGGGTCAACATCAAAAACGGGGGAGGAGGGATTGCAGGTGCTTTTCACGGCGAAAGCGAGTCGGCGCGGGAGGGTGTGGCAGTGGCGTGTTCATGGGGCCGATAGCGGGAAGGGAGGACAAGTCGTTGCGAGGGAGGAGGGAGGTGATGGGAAGGAAGAAAGAGAACCGAGGTTAACACTACTTTCAGCGGATGAAATGGCACAGGAGATAAGGGATGCATTGGTTGCGTTGTGGGTTCTGAGGCTGTGGTGGGGTGTTGCGGAGGAGAAGGACTTTCAGGCGGAAGGTATGGGTTGAGATTTTATTCTGTTCTGGGGGCGAGATGTGATGGAATGGAGATCGCTAACATGAGCCTTGTTGCTTGCAGTTCTCATGGAGATGACACCGCCCGAGGCGGTGGCGTACAATGGGATGTCGAGGATGACGAAGCGGGTTGGTGCGTTGGGTGCGTTTGCTGCAGTTGGGGCTTGCTGAGGAGGCTGATGAAGCCGTTCGACGAGATGCCGACTACCAGATGGACCTGGTGCACGCATATTGGGGTACGGGGTGGCCTTGCTGCTTTTTATGTGTCAGCTAGTTCTTTTTGAAACAGCCTAGTTGTATGAGACGAATCTGGGCACACGAAATATCCTTTTTCGTTCGTAGCCCTGAACTGGAGTGAGCTGTGTCCTGAGCTTTCCCTGATTCTTCCCTGAGCTAGGGCGATACAGCCCCAGAGGCCCATTTTCAGTCCCCCAGGCTAAAGTTGCCTTTTGATGGAACTTGGATAACGCTCAATCCGTACGGATCGATCTAGTACACTAATCGGCTCACAGCCCTGTCTCGATTCTACTGCAGTGACTAGATGGTCAGGCTAATGCCGTTACGCTGCAATTGCCTTAGGCTGAATGATAGAGTCTGCCAGGGCAACATCTTGTCAGCACTACTCCGCATGTATTAGCGCAATTTTTGAGAGTATTGCGGTGTTGGACCTTTGAAAGGTGCTCTGGACTTAGAGAATTAGGTTTAACAGGGACTCAACATCCTAGTCGTATTTTAGGTCGTTGCTTCCAGAACTTGAAGTTTCTAACAATTATGGGTTCTATTATATACGGATTTTCTAGTGTTTGCTTGGTTTTTGATTGCTTCATTAACATCTCATGCCTGCTCGAGGTGGTATTTGAAACACTGGTGACACGGCTGCCAGAACAAACAGATGGGTTGTTTTAAAGATGACGGTGCTTAGGATGGAGTATAATTTAGCTCATCGGGCGTGGTGGACAGCATTCGAACGTTTGTCTCGTTACCGTCTCTGTTATCGACAACGCTATGAATGGCTCTAAGCCAGTTCACCCACCTCCTACTAGGCCGGACATTCGCGCAGCCATGATGACCTTGATGTCACACTGGAGCGAGGGAGTGAGGATGGTGGCAAATATATTGGTATTCTATCTGCTGAATCGAATAAAGAGGGTGGGCGATTCCACGCCCTGCTTATACGGTGGGAGGATGGAGGCTTGCCCTCCATCCTTCGGATCCTGCCAACCTTCTCGGGGCCGAATATCACAAGTTCTTCGGAGCTACTGTAACCTAGCGGAGCCTTCAGGGCTTCAAACAGGTTATTGGTGACCATCCTGTTTGCAAGCGTGGTTCAATTAGGCCCTGTTGGGCCGATCATCGAGACCCCTGAGAGCGAAGCTATCAGCGGTTCGCTGAGTGGTCGGTTCGACTCCTGGTGAAACACCCCCCAGTTTTGTCACACTTACTCTTAGCGTATCCACTGCCTTCTTTGAGAGATCCATGAGTTCTAGATAGGCTTGCCAGGCGAAAAGCGAAGCCACGCTGGCTAAGGCGCTGCTTGCGGCCCATGACTCATCAAAGAACGGGCTCCCAGTGACGACAGCAGCGTAGGCCATGACAAGCGTGTACCAGACGGCCAAGCAGTGCATTGCTAGGCGCACTCGCGCCTGACCCATGGCATTGCTTTTGTAATCTGCGCTGCTGCTACCGTTTCTGTCGCGGCTCGGGCAGATATCGGCCGTCTGAAGTAAAGCTTCGGCCGCGGCCATGACCGGGATAACCAAGAGAAACAGCGCAACGACCTGTCCAAAGCTAATGGAACTTCCCCCGTGGGTATCGTCGCCTGCCGGACCAGGAGCGCCGTCAAACCGCCAGTACCACACCGTCTGCGTCCATGAGAAGATCAGCACGAACAGCAGCCATGGTATGTCGGCAAAGATGCTGGTATTGAGGGCGAGGTACGCCGCCTCGACGTCGACTAGTACGTACAGCAGCTGCTGCAGCAGCTGCGAGCACTTGACTGTCCCGGCCCATTTCTGCCGCTCTTTCCGCATGCCCTCGTAGCTATCAAACGGCCCAACCTCGTTGCTGCGGAGTATGTAGCGCACCACCCAGCGGTAAAGGAAGCTCGAGCTGTGTGGCGATCCCACGCTCTCTGTAACTCCCTGCCCAGGCCCGGCCAGCCCCGTCATAAACGGGCTGCCTGGCGGCGAGCCACTCGGGATCCGAGGTCTATCGAAAAACTTGGCGAGGGTGTTGAAGTAGTAGATAAACATGACGGCGGCCCAGAGGACGGAGGTCTCGAGCTCGACGGGCCGCGTCGGCATCTCCCTAATAACGCACGCTGCGCGGAGCCCCCAGCGCGCCGACTGAGGAGAGGAGGTTGTGGTGATGACCTGCCATGCGCTCGCGAGGGCGTAAACCGCGTGGAGCTGAAGGAACGTTATGCCCACGAGGATGAGGAAGACGAGCATGATTCTCACTATGGCGAATCGATTACTTCGCTCGAGATATCTTGTTTCCAGCCCTCCCTGTTAGCCGATACAGAGCCGATATGTGGCAGCCGAGGCCATGACAGTTCCGACTACCTACCTAGGACAAAAGCGGATCGTGCCCAGGTGGACAATCAGCGACGAGATAGCCATCGTCCACGCCATCCACAGCGAGTAGGTGGAAATATCGTTCCACTTGACGGCAACGGCGATGATGATGGCAAAGCTCGTCGCCATCTGAGTGTCAGCAACGGTGAGAAGGAACTTCTCGATTCCGCGGCATCTGTGCCGGCGGGTTCCCTCGACCAGGTTGGGAAGGAGCCAGTCGAAGACGGGGCGGATGTGCTTGTTGAGTTCCACGTCGATTTTGGTATGGGGCAGACCGATGAGAAGGTCACCGAAGTATCCGATAAGGCACGCTATAAGCGACATTGTCGCCGAGGCAAGGAAAGATACGACGACCTACGAGGACCAGATTAGTCCACTGATCGAGGCCGACCCATCTAACCTTGAAATGCGTGCTAACACATACCCCGATCCCCGTAATATCGGGGTCAAATGTATCGTCGCCGGCGGCGCACTTTTCCATCAGTGATGAATTCCCCGGGATTTCCATCTGGATCATGGTTGGGTACAATATGGTTGAGCCAAGCCGGTTAACCACACAGCGTGGCTTCCGGAGTGTGGCTTGGTTCTGGCTGATGCACCACTGACCCCTCTAAGTAGTATCTCACTGAAACATAAGGTACTATATTTAGTGAGCTAACGAATTTGCCAGGCATGATTGGAGGCTACTGCCACCCCGTGGGGACTTCCGCATTCGGTCTGACGTTAATGATAAGGACACAGCCATATATGGCAGGGCCGCTATGAATGGTCAACGAAAAATCCAGGCCCAACCAAGCCGTTTTCCCATTATGTTGTCGGCGAGGGGGAGGCGAGAGCCTTCTGGTCTGACAACCGAGCCACACTCACGCTGACCAACACCGGCGCTAGTGGGGCGGCAACTTCCGGCTTAGCATCGGCCTTCAACAACAAACCAAGCGCCCGAGGCGATCGCCAGAGGGACGCGGGACCGGGGGCTTACGCCACCGGCCACGAGGCACCGGAGCCTTCCGTCTTGGCACTGGGACTGAAACAACAATTATTCGACAGGGGCGGCTCAGCAGTCTCGCTCAGGATCATCGCGCATACGCCAGACGGCTGGTCGCTAAAACAAACAAACAACAAAAAAAAAATGGGGGTTTAATTCTGCAGCAAGTTAGGGCAACTGGGGATTAGTAGGAGGGACCGACTTGGCTATACGCAAAGTCGTTCTGGTTCCCATGCGCGGCTGTTCGCAGCGCTGCCGACCAATGAACGCTGTCATAGAGCAGGCCAATCAGGGGGCGCTCGATACGCCGAGCGCTGGCGACCCTCCCGAGCAGGCGTCGCGCAGGTGTGAAACGCTCGAAAGGACTACCTAGCAAAACAGCTCCGAGCGGTACGGAGATACTATAGAATAACTTCATAGAGTTTCCTATGTAGAGTTTGGCCTATCCAGACACTTTAGGAGTTTGGATTAGCCAAGTAAGCAATACACATCTACGCTCTGCAAACTACAAAGACAATCACCGAGTGCATTGCCAACGTGTGTATCCACCCTGTTCGAGTATCTTACTCTGCCACCCCGCAAGCAAGACTTCCACCCCTGAGCGTCTTGCTCTCACACTCGGCACCCACGCGGCACCCAGAACCCACTATATTCTAGCGGTGCCTGGTACGATTATGATGGTGTTGCAGCTGCTTGATTGAGTTGCTGTGATACAATATGGTCACCTGGTTGGCCACGTGACTCGCCACCTTCCACCACTATATTACTGGCTCTCTGCCACCCTCTCCTTTTTACCTAGAATAAGCAATTCCATCACTCTTTTGCCGAACGGCCAGAAAACCGCTCTGTTTTGTGTTCCACAGTTGCTTCTGTTAGTTCTGACTTTGAACCAGAACCTTCTGTCACAGAATCCTATCCCCTCCATACCAGCGATCGGACCGATCGCTAGAATTCTATTGAATCACTGCGGGGCCCATTCCAGGCCACAACAACGGAGGGATGAACTACCCCACTATACGCAGTATTTAGAGTCACCGTTGGAAGCCCTCAGCTTCCAACGTCGAAGTAATCAACACACTCGTTTTTTCCATCGACAGAGCCTTCGATCCACAGCGTGCAACACCTTCTTCTTATAGACCTTTCGGTAGGATTCAGCCTTCGTCACAGTAGTGGCTCACGCTCACTACCTAGCATCTGTATTTGTCCAGTCTGTCTGTCTTATATTATACGCGTAACTGCTATTTGGACTCAGCGTAACTGATTGGAGCGCGGAAGCCCATGTCACACAGAATGACGCTGCCCCTTTTTGGGTTAAGTAGTAGTGATTGCTGCCTGATCAGAGCCTCGTCGCTCAGAGAATCATATGTGAAGCCTTCTCGTGCACCAAATTCCGCGCAGCCGAAGCCCTTCTTCCTCTTCTTTTACTCGTCAGTATTTGTCTCCTCCCGAATCCCCATCAACGTGGCGCCCGGCGAAGGAACTCCATCTCTGGGGACCGCTTCGCTACTGGGGTTCAGATCGGTCCAAGATGGGCTCGATCTCGAGTCGCAACTCGTTGAGCCTCAATCGGAACCCAATCGACCTCATATTCACCCTAGATACCTGTTGTGCATGTTACCATTGTGGACAAGGACACTGGCGGGCCGCTGAATACTGCAAATGCAGGACTTCAACGAAAGTGTCACGGGGCTAAGGCCCCAAAGTGGGTCTGGGCTCTCAGCCCAGACCACCACCCCCATGGAGGTGGGCCTCCGCCTACATAGCTGCGCTCTGCGCAGCTCCTGTATCTACTCTTGATCTTCTTCTTCATAGAAACCATAATTGATTCAGCCACCATGTAACGGGTTTTCAACTTACTTGGCCCTCTCACAGAAAGGCCCTCTTCCATGTCTCACTCCACAGGAAGCTGTGGTTGAAGACGACAGAGCTGTGTATTACAGAATCGTCAATGCTTGCTACCAGCATGAGGGCAGGTGGAAGAGATGGCTGCTATTCTATGGCGTTGTCAGTGCCGCAGAGGTGAACGTATGGTGCAACTCATCCACCATGTGCAATTGTGTTCAAATTGACAAAGGGATCACAGATTCAATTCGATGGCACAATCGAGCGGAGTGGGCGGTTTGGTATTACGATAATACCACTGGACTTAGAGAGAATCAAGAAAGGGTGCGAAGAGGCAAAAAAGCTGCATGTAGAGGAGCCCTTCAGCGGCTATGATTTGGCGGATTCATGTCTAAGCATGATTGACGACTCCTTCGATCACACTCAGGAATGCCTTGACAGTGGAGAGAGATGCATTGCGAAGATAGCCGAGATTGCGAGAAAACGGCTGGACATACTAATCCCATTGCGCCATCTGCTGGCCAACGGACTACGCACGTTGGAGAGTCTGGCACAGGAGAGCCTCGTCTACGAGACAAGCCCGAGGTCAGTTCCCCAACGTTAGGATACGCTGAACAGACAGCTTACTAGCATTTTTTCGTTTAGAAAATATCAACGAATCGAGGTACCAGTGCCAACTAATCAGTGGATGGGCGGGCCCCCCATCAGGGGCCTCCACATTGTCGGTCAACCTGGAAGGTTTGAACTGTCCTGCTCGCTCCTGTCAATACACTCGGGCAACTGCCAGCGCACGGAAGTTTAACCTAATTTGTCGGGCACTATTTCAGGCACCAGGGAAAGTGTTTCCTTCCGCCATTTACCTCACCCCCCAACTCCCACGCTGTCTCACTCGCTCCAAGATGGCACCACTCACCGACGGTGACAATTTCAGTTTCGCGTCTGGCTCAGGTTCGGAATTTGAAACGTGCAGGTCCATTCGTTTCATATATCCACGTTACGAAGCTCCGGGAAACGTCCTGCTTGCTCTGCCATGCACCGACCGCAGCGCCGAAGGTTTGGGCATTTATCACGACACGGCCCTCGTTGCCTGCCAAATCATCGCAGACAATGCGTTCGAAACCAGCCGCTTGGCTCTCGATGCCGAGGGCAAACAGCCTGTCACGGTTCCCCTCAACGACGTCCTGACGCACGACGAGTACTATTTCGTGGTTGACGGTTACACAAATGAACAAAACCCCTACCCCATCGCGCCCAGCTTCCAAGACTGGCGCTTCCCCCATGGCCGAGTCCCCAAATCCTGGACCGACCCCCCACTCGACGACGAGGAAAGCGACCCCATGTGCCGCGTCACCCTATATACCTCCCCCTCCGCCCTCGGCAACGCCCGCGTCATCCCAGCCCACCACCAACACTAGTACACCATGAACGCCATGTCCACCTACGCCGGCCGTGACGCAGCCTCCAGCACCAGCATCGCGGATCACCACAGCAACAAAATCATGCTCCGGAAAGACATCCAGGCCATATTCGACGGCCGAGCCATGGTCATTGTTCCCAAGGAAGGCCAGTTCGTCACCCACATCATCTCGTCCTCGGCCCAGAACTACTGGCACGATTACCACAACGTTCTGGCCGGACCCCTCGACATAGTGCCCCGCGAGTACTTCTTTGCGCGCTTCGCATGGGCAATCCTCTTCAACGTGAAGACCTTCATCTGCCAAGGCCGCGGCCGCCGCGTGGCCGAGACCCGCCAAACGTCTGAAGGCCTTGTCTGGCAAGGTTCTTCGATCAAAGACTTCTTGTGGAGGGAGGGCCTTCAGCTCGAAGCGAAATACGGCGGCGGCGGCATAAAGGAAGCGGGCCCCCTTCCGAAGTCACGGAAGTGTAAGAGGGAGGAGGAGGAGAGGGAGGGCCACGCCTCTTGGATTGATAATGACCAGTTGCAGCTGCGGAAATCGGTCCTAGGGAGATGTGTTCGGCGATTGAATGAAGAGGGTGAGCCGAGATTCACCGAGGCGGATGTGAACGCTGTGTACTTTTGGGACCATGACCACGGTCGAGTTTGAGCAGACACGGTCCCCGGGCCAATGCTGAGCACGCCTTCTTGCTGTCAAAGCAGACTTTGAGTTTGACGTTTTGGCTATCTCGCATTCTGTCAGAGCCCCATTTGATTTCCACAGCGACTTATTGCAATATAGTTCAGGCATAATATAATTGGATGCTTCCTCTAATATGACAAATGTACCAAGGTAATACACGGGGCATTTTGCAACCCACACAATTCCCGTCATCCATGAAAACAGATTATTGTCGCAGCAACCCATCCAACACTTCACACCGGTAACCAGACAAGAGATGACTGGTTCCTCTCCCACTTTTACACATTCAACTACCTGTTGAAACGCTCGCACGATCGCCGACCCAGCCAAGCTCGTGGAGCAGCTTTCTCCATACCCAAATGTGACTAATCAGAGCCCACCCTTGATAGTCGTTGTCAGGTACATAGAGCGTATTTCTTTCGATAGACCCTATTGCCCAGCCTAGACCCCCAGTACGCTTCCATTGCTTTTCAGCGTCACACCCGACGTTTCTGGAAATATTGAGGTTTGTGGTTTTCGTGTCAAACCAACATGTTCAAACCTGAGTCATGTCGTCACGCCGGTAAAACAGCCTGGTAATCTGCAAGGATAACTGTCAGAAAGTGAGGGTCTGTATTTGTAGGAAGGAGGGACGGTTGTTTCGCTAGGAGGATGGCCTATGAGTTTGGTGGGCCCGGCTCTTAGCTGCGGCTGAAGTAATTACAGACCTCTGTGCGCCCGTTTGGCATGGTCTTCTAACACCAGCTGCCTCCCCGAAACTGGTCCAGCTTACTTTGATGAGAAAGTATTTGGCGCTTACAGCCCTTAGTCTTAAACTGGCGAAGCGTTATATTTGCAGATGAGAAACCCTTTGCGTCACACTTTGTTAGGTTGTGTCCTTTTAGTAGCGTAGGGGACCTACGGTTCTTAGGGGTACAGCTGCTATGTATTTCTATAAGCCATAGACCTACGAGGTGTCAGGTGGCAAAAAGAGGCCGCCCGTGCTCTCAAACGCTGGGCACTCGCATATTCAAATGGGCGACCTTGTATAAATGACACAGCTCGGTATCATGCTCAAGTCTGAGTTTCTTCTTTTTTTTCTTTCTCTTTTTTTCTTCCATTATGCATTGCCGTCCGCACCCGCCTAGTGCCGCCGTTTTCCACCACCCATGACACCTTCCGACGTGGGACCAAACCGGCTCAGATGACAGCCCCTCAATGCCAATCACTGCCCCAGTATCGACATGGGTCCTGCAAAATAACGTCTTTAATCGCAACTGCCACCAGCCTCATTCGCCAACATCAAGCCTCCCTGTGTCGGGCTTGGGCTTGGATGCTGTCAGTGGCTCGGTCGGGCTCGCGCCGAGCTGGTCTTCGTCACTGCAGGTGGCTCCGTCCAGTCATGGCTCCCCGCAAAGCTAGCATTCGCAGGTTTTCTGCTCGATTCGAGCCATGACGGTACCGACGGCCAGCTGTCGGTGTGATGATTAGCGTGACGGCTGGTTGCACCTCTTGGCTTGACTCTTCCAATCCCCTGCGAGGGTGTGTCGGTCTTCAAGAATCGGCGTTGCGGCTGAAAGAGCTCCCCAGATCATTGGTGAATATTTCAGCCACGGTGGGAAAAAAGCCTGCATTGAGGAGAGTTCGTTCAATGCGAGTGGGTTGAATCGTGCGGAGGTGTCTCAGCTTACAATCGACATTTCCGCGGCGAGATTTGCGCGGTTTGAGCCGGAGGAGGGTTAAGGCTCTGGGACCCAAAACTAGGCAAATATATGGAAGCTCCGGCATTTGCTTCTCATCATCACTGCAAATTTTGTCGCTCCTTATCCGTCGACTGCGTCTGCATACACACCTTGACCTGGCAGCTGCCTCCCTTTTTCAGATTCTATTTGCCTCCTGGTAGCAATACGACGCGACACAGGATGAATATACCGCCTATCATTGTTTTGTGCGATGGGACCTGGTGTGGTCGTGAGACAGGGACACAAACCAACATTTATCGCTTGGCAGAGCTCTTTGGCATCAATTTCAGCAGCTCAGACGTGACGGACGCCCAAGTTACCACGCCAGGTCCGCCAGTCCAGCCCAATGTGCATGCTCGGTATCGGCATGGAGTGGGTGTGGGCAGTACCTTTCTTGATTATCTCTTCAACGGAGTCACTGCACAAAGTCTCGGAGACGAAGTTAGAAGCGCCTACCGATTCATAGTTGACAGGTACCAACCTGGTTCCGAAATCTGGCTATTTGGACTAAGCAGGGGCGCCTACACCGTCCGATGCGTCGCTGGAATGATCAACAATTGCGGTATTCTCAGACGCGGGACCCATACCGACCAGGATTTGAAGAGCCTTTGCTGCGAAGCCTATCAGATGTACAGGTCCAAGCATGAAAGCAACTTGCCTCATTCCCGCCAGTCCGCGGATTTTCGGCGACGCTACTCTTGGCCGCTGATTGGAGATGAGCTTCCTCGGGAACAGCATTTCCAACCGCCAGTACGCTTCATGGGTTTATTCGACACCGTAGGTTCGTTGGGGATTCCCACATTTACGGGCGGCGTGGGGCTTGAATGGCCCGAGTTTCACAACAACGAAGTATCCTCAGTCGTGCAGGAAGTGTACCATTTGGTCTCTTTGCACGACCGATTCTACATATTTCAGCCGTGTCTAGCTACACGAGCTAACTCGCATGGGCCGGTAATCGACGAGGAATGGATCCCCGGCGTGCATTATGATTTGGGTCGACAAAGATTTCGGTTCTGGCGCGATGGCGGGAGCTGGGTGGATACAGTTGGGACTGTTCTCAGTAAAATACCCTTTATTGGCGGTGGCCAACACCTTGAACCTAACAATGTCCTGTCTGACTTTGCGCTGTGGAAAATGCTGAGGCGGATTCAGCTCGGTTATTCTGGCAACGACCTTATCTTAACAAATAGGCTCCAAGCGGAGATAGTGGCCCTACAAGGAAGTATACAGGCGGGAGCAGGTGGGGCGGTCGGCGACGGTGACGTCTATTCCCAAATCGAGCAATACGGCCCCTTCGGCAGTATCCTTGGTAAAGTGATCAAGGGAATTTTTGGTGGGCTCGGACTATGGAGGCTGTTTTTTGATCAGCGGCAGCGCTTCATCCCAGATGACAATGCTAACGTCTATAATTTTGAGATAGGCGATGTCAGTTTTCAGGGGCAAAGTGTTGCGGACTTGGCTGAAATCACTGACGTAAGGTATCCCGCGAGGGCGGCCCAGGCATGGGCATTGAGGCAAAGATTATGATGAACGGAATAATGGTCGCACACGTTTCTTCTTTAATCTTAGTATCGAGGAGCTCTAAGGGTTTTCGCGTTTCCAATTGTCGATTTTTGGATTCTGTGGCATGAGGTTATCGATTGATTCTGGCTGCGCAGTGAGCGCTTAATGGTGTTTTATGCGTCCCCCTAGACTTATTATTAGGGAAGCGAAGTAACAGTCTGGCTGACATTGAGTATATCAAAGAAGTTGTCCAAGGCTATATGAAGACGCCTCGTTATATCATCCTTGCCGTCGTCTCGGTGAAGAACAGTTTGTGTATATTAGCGTTGTGGATTTCTGGAAAAGGGTCACCTGCTCACAACAAGAGAAGGTCGACGCTCGACAATCTGGTGGACTGGCACAAGACCCGGGCTCAATTCTCGGCGCAGAGCAGTTAAACTTCGTCGCCAGAGGTTTAGACAGGTAAGCACAGATCAACAGTCGCAAAACTCGGCCTCTGCCTCTGCCTCTGCCTTTCAGCCAACCATGACACGAGTTTACTGTTAAGCTGTCCTTGCCGCTGTGCCACTTGTCTACAAGTGTCGGGCCTGTGCTGAGCAGACAAATGCTGGCTAAGACTCAAGCTCGTATTCTCTGGAGTTATTAATAGATTGCCCATTGGGGGGGGCGGGGGGGGGCGTCTCGCTTCTTCTACGTCCTCGATGTCCTCCAACGTGTCAGCGGCAATTAAAGCACTCATTTTGGTATGAAGCTAATAGCGGTGAATAGACGATAACAATACAACATGAAGGTTACAACAGCTACTCTGATCAGGTCAATATTAATTTCACAGGCTGAGTATGGGGCGAGGTACATTAAGCGATGCTGGAGTTGAATGGATTTAAAGAGGTATCCGGGTTATAGAGAGTTGCCGTGATGTTACACGGGGCGGTGTTGAACCCCTTTTGGGGACAATGGTCCACTGTAAGTAATTACGCAGCGATCGTTTTCAAAGGCTTCGAGTGCTTTATAGAATGCTTCATCAGAAATACCACTTAGGCTAGTTAGCTAAGCTAGAACCAACATCAGTTCGGCCGACATTTGCGACACGCGCAGCCCCTCGCCCCTCCACCCTAGCCCAATCGCTAATCTCCTGAAGATACCATGCCATGTCGTGGCGTTCAAAGTCCAAGGCCAAAGTTCTCTCAAACACCGCCCGAGCCAGACGCCACAGCTCCATGTCAAAGCCGTTTTCTGTCTCGCCGACGATGTGCAAAACGACGATCGAAGACTCTTGCGGGATGTGCAACAAAGTGGTTGGTAATTCCCAAGCAACGCCACCCGATGTAGGAGTTCTCCCGACTTTATACAAGTCGGTCAGAGACATGATGTAGTCCTTGTCCATCCTTGGCACCGGGTCGCCCTCGTTGACAACCGAGATGAAGCCGGGCCTCAGCTCCCCCCCATCTCCGGCAATGACGGGTGGGGCTGCGAAGGTGATGCAATGAATATCTGTGCCTTGAGTCCCATTAGACTATGTCACTAGAGGGAAGGTTAGCGTTTTAGAGGCCTATACTAACCACCGAAATCCTTGCCATGCCTCAGGTAGTGTAAGTACAACAAGGCAGCTACACCACCTCCGGCCGAATGCCCCGTTAGTATAATGCGGGGACGGCGTTGGTTGCTTGTCTCAAGCCCCGAGGTGTACCCTTCGATGATTGTGCTGATGTTGGGTTCCAGTCTCTCGGCGCATCGGAGCAACCCAGCATGAGCCTTGCTCATAGTTGGCTGCGCTCCTGTTGGGCGCTGATATAATTTTAGTCACGGTACCTAAGTTGCTCGGGCCAGTTGTAGTGAGTCAACTGAGAGACATAATTACCACAAACTCCGTCTCAATAGCGTCGCCGTTGAAGTTGGTGATCCAGTCCACCAAGCTCGCAGAACCCCGAACTGAAATGATGACTGTGTTTGCCTCAACGGACGCATTGCTACCTGATTCCAGTGGCGCAAACACGCGAACAGCCAACTGCTTGGTGCTGCCATCGAAGCTGGCTGGAAAATCCTCTTCATTCACCAGTCGGAGTCGTGCTTCATCCAATATCTGGCGCTCTTGGGGTATCTTCCTCCCATACGCAAACTCCGAGGCGTGGGCTGCCAGCAGGATGTCTCTTCTCGTCTCATCTGGGCTAGTGCACGGACAAATTAGGAGCCACACCTTAAAAACACGCAATGGTTATCTCACCAGTCCCACGCCTCGTGAGTTACCGCCAGGCTGTATTCGGGATACCTTGCGCCTGTCACTTTGAGTGTGTCAAGAAGGGACTGGTCCACAGGGAATCCTCCCTCTTGGAAAGCGTTAGTAAGCCTGGGAAGTGGAAGTTCAGGGTCCGGTTCTTGGCAACTCCTAGAACAGGCGCTTTGACAAATTGACCTACCAAGCGAGCAGAGAATGTCGTCGAATTTTCTCGCCACCTCTACAACATTGCGGCTGGCCGGGGCCGAGTTCTCCCTGCTTTCTGTTGTCGGTCCTGATGCGGCCGCTTTAGCAGAACCTTCAGTGGAGGCAATCGCGATTCGGCGAGAGCTGTGGGACTTGAAGAGACTCCCTGCCGCTTTCCCAAGCACTTTTTTCATTTTTTTTCCTTCCTGAGCGTCAATAAAGCTCTATGTTGTAAGTGTTGTGATGAAGTTGACTGGACTTACTCTGGCAAGATCAGGGGAGGTGGTTGAAAAGGGACTTAATGAACCGAAGATCTGCCGCAAGCCACAAGCCTGCACCAAAATCGAGTGCTGTGGTCGTGCCCCCATCTACCCCGCACTTCGCAACGGGAAGATTTTCTTCCGCCATCTCCTGATTTTCGCAATCCAGTCACAAGTTTTCCCCCCATTTTACTCCATCAGTCTTCACCCATCTTCCTCACTAATCCTAGAAATAATGGCAGCGGATGCCCAACAAAGCTCGAGTTCCCAAGGGGCGTGGCATGAGCTAGGTCAAGCTAGGGAGAACCTTGTGAAGGAGGCAGAGGCCATGTATTGGACTGGTCTAAAGTTCGAGCTTGCGGCAGCTGCAAACTCACTCCACGAGATGCTGAGCCAAGATCCACCGCTTGAGGAGCTCATCGATGGATCCTCGTCTTTTCTCACCCTACCTAAGCGTCTCTCCGTGAGAATGCGGCCGTATGTGGAAGCGTGGTGTTCGTATTACCTACAATATGCCGAGTATTTACCTTTCCGGAACCAGCTGTTGATGAGTCGCTAGGGCCATTCAGTGACACTGACAACCCTGACGCCGCAAGCGATCAGTGCGATCTAGTTCTGCAAAAGTCGCTCTTGGGGGAAGGTGAGTTCGGAGGAGCTCGAGGTTGGTCCCCGCTCGTTTGCTGGGTTTGGGGTCCGCTTGCTAAGCCAAAGGATGATGGGGCAGGTCACCAAGACAAACCTATGGAGTACCGACTCGCAAGAATGGTACTGAGTGGGCTTGGGTATGCATGCCTTTTAATCCGGGAACCAATGAGCTAGGGACTCACACGGGCATAAGCATTCTTGATATCGACAAGCTCGTCGAGTATCGGAAGCCACAGTTTCCTTCCCAGTGTGGCGACCCACAACGTGAGCAGCATCGCCCAAACTACAACTACTTATATCCCCTTTCCTGTTCCCTAACTTGCTTTCAGTAGGTGTCTTCGAAGACCGCGTCGAGCATTTGCCCCAAGGACGCATGGACGTCCAGTTCATATCCCGGACGTGCAACGATTGCGACGCCGTGTTCCGGGCGGCATACTACGAGTGCACTGCCGGATGCCCACACAAGGACTATCACGAGACAAGGGAATTGTTTGCCGTCTGCGCAAGATGCTACGAGACAACGGAGCACGACATCCAGCATCTCGAAAAGAAACCGGTCCATCACCCCTTCACAGCAGCTGTTGCAGCCAAACTCTGCAAATGCCCTGGCATTGAGAATCCTCTGAGGGTGGTCGTCGACTTCCCCGATCCCGAAAACTGGGAGCAGCTCTTTGATGAGAGACAAAAGCAGAAGCTGACACTTGAGGGCCACAACAGCAAATGCCAGTTTCTTGCTATGGAATCAAAGCGTCTGCAAGTCGTGCATACGGTCAACAAAATCGAAGACAAGAAGTGGGAAGATGAGATTAGAACCAAGCTCGAGGCACAGAAAAAGAAGTACAGGTTTCGATCAGACAAGGAATTTCTGAAGAAATTTCCCAAGCTTGCCAAGTCGAAGGTATTTCCTGTTGGCAATGCTCACGTAAGCCTCATGGTTGGACCTCTGATTATTGAAAACGGGGCCGAGCCGTAAGCAGAGCAATCTGAGTCATGTTCTGGGGGAATTCCCCGCTAACCCATCTCAATCCAGAGAACCAGAAGGGGCTGTCATATCTCTCAGGGAACCTCCTGATATGGGAAAGGCATACTCCTCCCTCAGAGAGTTATCATCACTCGGTGTGGGTGCTCATCTCGAGCGCATCATCGCCGTTACCGGGGGCAAGACCAGACGGCTCAGGTCCACAAGGCATCCTCGCTCCATTAGGCGTCTCAACGGCTCGGTGAAACAATGCTTATCAGGCTTATTCTCTGGCCACGACCCCGAATGGACAACTGGAGAGTCAGAAATCATCGACAAGTTTCTCACAGTAGCTCTGGACCACCGCACCGGGCTGATTGCGCAATTCAACAAGGACCAGACGAAGAAACTGCTAGACGGCTGTGCGGGCGTCGTAGAGTTGATGAAGCAAATATTTGCCCCGACACTACACAAGTACTTGCGATTGCTCCTCGCCAAGCTTTGGGATCCGTCAGTGCCTCTTGCTTGGGACAAGCTCTTTAACAATTGCCAAGAGTTCTGCGATCGGCTCATCCTCCAGCCCGAGATTGCTACTTGTTTTCCTAGGGCTCCCCCTGGGTCGCCACAGAGGGCAGACGACGGCCTGAACTACCTGCTCAGCTTCGCTTCTCGATTTCCGTGCCTCTCTGACGACGCGAGCGTCCTCGATTCGAGGCTCAACACATACTTCAACAGCTTCCATCAGGAGTATGACCTCGTCGCGGCATTTGAAGATCTTGAACGGCCAGGTACGTTCAAGCACCAGTTACGGCATTCTATTACTTCTTACCAGAACCCCAACTGCTAACACGCGTACGCGGCGACTCGAACATTCAGAACCTGCCGACCCTCTCAACTGCGAGAGTCTCCTACTCTGGGAGTGCGTCGCCTCTGGTTGCTCCACCACTAACCATATCTGGACCCACGTCTACGACTCGGCCTCGATTCTCTACTTTCACGTTATCCGCCGATATGACCGCTACGTCAACGAGGGCTGGCCGGATAACCACCACCCTGACGATATTACGAAGGACCCTCGGTCACGCATGTCGAAGCGACTGATGACCAGACAGTGGCTGCGTCAGAGGGTGGCTGTGCTGCAGGGCATCGATGTTCTCCTGGGCATGTGCGGTGCGCTCTGCAGGGTATTCTACCTTATGGCGTTGGAAATGTACACGAAAGATGGTGAGCTTCGCCTTGGCCCATTCACAAGACGGGAGGCGAAAAAGGCCCTGCCGGTGTGGGGGAAGTGGGAGCCCGGGAGCGCTGACAAGGTTGGGAGACATGGCCCGACAAATTTAGCAGGATTTGAAGAGGGGGAAAGAATGACTTTTGCGCTTACGGAAACCTGATTCAACCATAGGAGTTGCATAATGATAGAGGCGAGACGGATATGGGATAGAAGCCCAATACATATCCCGTTAGAGGGAATTGTATGAGTTAAGAATTCAAAAAACGGATAGTTATAATAAAACTGTGAATTAGTTACCTAGTTTCAACTTAAGTTCAGGGGCCCACTTTCTAACTACTTTTGTTTTAGACAAGCGTGTACTATCTTATCACTGTTTCGATCCACTTTGAAAACCCTTAATTCCCCTCCATTTCAAATTTAATCATTTCTATTCTTTCAGATAGTAAATGCATCTATCTAATATGCAATGGACTGAATTTGACATGCGTTATTACGACCTACACCCGACACAGGCCTTGAGAGGACTGGCGCGGGTTAAGACAGAACGTATAGCAGGACGCTAAAAGCTGAGGGGCGTTCCGAAGACGGCTTGTTAAGCTAGCACTCCTAGACGGGGGGTACACTGTCACTGTAAGTCGCTGTCACTATAATGCATAAAAGTAAGTCTAAACAGTAAGATATAAATGAACAATATAATACTAGCGTAAGGAACCAGAGTCCCTTACGGCTATCATAGTTACGATGATAATAATTTATACTATCTTCCTACTGGGTACCTTATACCGGCCTCTGCCCTCTCCTGAGTCTCTATTAACAGAGCCGCTTTTTGTTAGAAGCACTGCACTCTAGATTCTGTGGAATTGTAGGGGTTGCAACTGCGTGATTGTATTGCTTGTTCAGCTCTCTGGCTCAGCCAGAGAACCTTCCTTATAACTGTGAATAGTGGCAAGCCGTGTAGCAAAGCCGCGCGGCTACAATTGCGCGTCTGTAGCAATGGTTACAAATCTATTGTTCTGGTGGTTTCCAGACTCTTCTTTCTAACAGTTCTGGCCTCTGGCTAGAACCCCCTTCTTTCTAACACTTCTTGGCACAGAGGCTACAGTGCGGACACAGTGTCGCACCGTGCTGCGCACTGTTCCTGATGCGGGGGATCGGTCGGCCCCTGCCGGTCCAGCGTGACGGCCTGGGGTCGTTATAAGTATACCTCTGCCGGGGTATCAAAGGTTAGCGCGGTATATTGGAAAGATAGCCATACCTAATCGGTTTAAGGGGTGGCAAGTCTAAATACTTCCAATTTTATACATTTTTCTAAGGGATTTTAATATGGTATACCTTCTCCCCCTCGCTCAATTACCATCCTTAATCGGCGGGGTATCGAATGTACTAACTCTAATAAAAAATCCTTAGGCATTACTTCCTATACGCTTTAAATCACCCCTCTTAATTCCGTAATAGAAAGACTCTAAACATTATAATTCATTTCTACTTAGTTCTTTATCTAATACTATACGTTCTTAATTAGATTTAAATCAGGGTTATTTACAGGCTAATAAACAGTTAAGATCTTTATTTCCTGGAGAGTGGCCTTAGTGATATTAGCTTGATAAGATAGCGTATTATTATACTGGAAGGTGTGTAGGTTAGGGTTAGATCTGAAGAACGATATAATAAAAGGAAGGATAAAGAAGATATACTTCTAAGTAGTAATCCCTCCCTATTCCTTCTCCTAAAAGAAAAAGGGTCCTTTTTTTTCGTCTGGTAAATAAACCTTAGAATATCTAACTATGTGGTTTCTTTTAGAGAAGAGCTTAAGCTGCAGGATCTTTTATATTATAAACTGTAATCCATTTCTTCTATATAGGATCGTTTATTACTTACGTTTTATCAGAAGCGACAAAATCCTCTTAATCCTCTAGTTTTAGATAAAGTGTAAGCTGCTCTTAGGTAAATCGTACTTGATTTTATTTATTCGTATCCGTTTAGTAGATACGACGAGGCCGTTTTCTTCTCTGGAACTTAAGAGTTTAGAGGGCAGAAGAGAGTGCATACTCCCTAAAGACAGTAAGGTTAGAGGGGAGAAAATAACGAAGATCTGACTAAGAGATCTAATAATAAAAGTTATCCGCTTTAAGCTATGATTTTAACTGTTATTTTTAAGGAGTTTGGATTACAGGTTTTCTTCCTATCTGGCTGTTTCTTAGGGTTAAAGGTGTAATATAAGCACGCTGAACCTGGCGTTAAGTGTGATTTGTTACTTGTGTAATTGCCTTATAATCCCATTTAGTGTGGTTTCTAAGGGTTCGGATCTCGATTTTCTCATCTCGAGAGAGCTTAGCAGAGCGTTTTCCCCGTCGCCGTTGTAAGTTAAGGAGGTGTTGCCAACGTACAGAAGGGCTTTGCGGAGGTGAGGGTTCCTAGTGATTAAGAAGATCGCGAATATCTATCAGAATGGTGGTGGTGGCAGATGTCAAAGATTGCTGGGCCTGTAATACAGTGCAGTGGATTTCATTAAGTACCCTCCTGTAGAAATTGCTAGAAGAGTGACTTAGTGGCAATATCTGACCAATCAACGCCACTAGTGCTTACCTACCCTTGCTTCGTACCAGCGCTAACTTTTGATACCCCGGCAGAGGTGTAATAAGTGCCCACGCTTGTTAAAGTGTGGAGCTTGGCAGTATATTAACAGTGGCAATCTAATCACTCACACCAAGACACAGCTTAAGGCCACCCGGTAAGCTGGCGCTGCTGAACAGGGGCTTGCACCTAAAGAAAGCCAAGAGGTCACGTTTTGCCGAGGCCAAATGGGAAGCTGAGCGACAGTTTAGGATAACACCCCTAACCTGGTGTCCCCTGTCCCCATGCGCCATAACCCCGAGCCCCGTCACACCTACCCCTCCCCCTAGCCCTGAGTCCACACACCAGAGCTCCCTCGAGCTTGTGCCGATCGCCACGCCGCGATGGACACCATTATGACTGGCCCGCCGAGTCCCACCGGCGGCCCCTTAGCGAGTGGCGGCAGGGGTCCGGCCGGGAAGGGCGACGGCGACGACGTGGAAATGCTCGAACCCCGACACCTATGAGGCCTCATCGCGCACTTTTCAAGTTAGGGATGCTCAAAAGCGGGACGTGGTGCTTGGCTGAGGTTCAGCCTCACACTTAGATGATACTTTTGCCCACTTTCATCCTCCCTGATTGCTATGATGTCCAGGAGCACCTCATCGAGTCATGAAGTCTTAAATAGCTGTAGAACCAATCCCTTCTACTTTGCCTTTCGGCATATGAAAGCTTTCCCATGTACTATTGACGGTCGAAACAACGTCGAGTGGGCGCTTTAACGACATAGTGATCTTAAAGGTTACTTCGCTTCCCCTACTTCGCTACGCCATCTCCACGCTCGTTCCCGATACTCTTCCTCTCCGCCAAGCCAATCGCAAACTGCCCCATCGGCACCGCCAGCAAGATCTCAAACAAGCTCACGTCAACCTGTATCTCCCTAACGATCCAGCTCCGGACCTCCATCGCCACAAGGGAATCGACACCGTATGTATACAGCGGCCGCGCAGGATCAATCTCGGACTCGGGCGTCCGTAGCATCTCAGCCACCTTTGCGATCAGAGCATCGGTGATGATCTGTGCAACCTCGTCTTTGGACTTTGCTTCTCGTAGTCTGGCGCCAACTGTCTCCGCAGGTCCATCTTGCGAGGCGGATCCGTTGGAGAGCGCGAGATGAGAGAAGCGCGGATGACCGAGATAGGCAGGACGAGGCATCCCGGACTTGGTCACGATGGCGCTCGTGGCGAGGCCGGTAATTATCTGGGTTGCTGAGTCGTTCCGCAGCTGCCCATTGATCACAGCGCGCATGAGCCCGTGGAACTCGTACTCGTGGATCCCAAGGTGCTGCTCCATAGCGGCCAGGTCGCCCGCCGCGCCCTTCTCTGCGAGGACACCCACATCGAGCATGATGCCCAAGTCGACCGACACAGCTTTCAAGCCGAGTTGGCGTCGATACCGGGCTAGCCCGTCTTGATACGCTCCAGCGGCAGCGTAGTTGGCCTGGCCACGATTTCCAAAGACACCGGCGCACGAGGAGAGGATGATGAAGAAGTCGAGGTCGAGGTCGTGGTGGCGGGGAAACGCTTCATGGAGATTCCACGTCCCTTGCACCTTTGGCCGCGTCGCATCGCGCCACTGGTCGTGTGTCATGTTTGCAAAGACGCCGTCCCTCAGCACCATCGCCATCTGGACGACGCCACGAATGGGCGGCAGAGTGCGAGCGCACAACTTCAGCGCCTCGTCGAGTGAATCTCTGTCGGCGAGATCCGCTTTGTACACTTGAACTGTGCAGCCGTCAGCCTGGAGCTTGTCGATGGTATCCCTAGCAGCCGCGGAAGATCCCGCTCCGCCCCGAGATAGGAAGGCAAGGTGGCGAGCCCCTGAGCTGGCCATCATGGACGCCAAGCTCCGACCCAGGCCGCCTAAACCTCCAACCAGTAGGTAGGTCGCCGAGGGATCTAGCCGCAGGAGGTCTCGTGGCCGTCGGAGCACAGGCACCTCATTCGGACCCTCGTATGACAGCAGGAGCTTCCCCTGGTGCTTCCCTGCCTGCATCAGCCGAAACGCCTCCTGGTGCCGGGCTACGGGATACACAGTCAGCGGCACCGGTGCACGGATGATGCCTTTCGTCAGGTTGGCGAAAGTCTCGGCAACTATGCTCTGCATGAGCTGCGGCGCCTCAGTCATCATCGCCCAGAGATTGATCAGCGTGAAGGTAGTCTGCTTAGCGAAGGGAAGCATATCTAGCCGCGTGTTGCCGACGACGTCGCGCATGCCGATCTCGACAAAGGTGCCGAAAGAGGCAAGGCAGTAGAAGCTCTGGCGTAAAAGCTCGCCGGCGAGGGAATTGAGCACGCAATCGACGCCGCGGTTGTTGGTGGCGCGCTTGATACCCGTGACGAAGCTGGTGTCGCGGCTGCTGAAGATCTGGTCGTCGCGAAGGCCGTACTCGTCGCGAAGCAGAGCTCGTTTCTCTCTGGATCCTACCGTGGTGTAGATCCGAAGCCCGAGATGCTGGGCCAGCTGGATGGCAGCTTGTCCCACGCCACCTGCCCCGGAGTGGATCAAGACTGACTGGCCCGGACGGAGGCGAGCGAGATTGACGAGGGCGTGGTAGGCCGTGCAGTGGACGACACCGATAGCCGCGCCTTCGGCAAATGAAGTCCTGTCCGGGAGTCTCTCGCACATGGACTCGTGGGCGCGAACAGCGGTTGCATGTGCTCCCCGCGTCTGCGCGCAGACGCGATCCCCGGGGCGGAATTTGGTAACGGCGGTTCCTGCGCGTCGTACGATGCCGCTGGCCTCACAACCCAGAAGAGTGTCTGGGAGAATTCCCATGGTACACATGATATCGCGGAAACTGTAGGTACTTTGTTAGCTAGCTTCCAAACAACAAAAGCTAGGGTGTAGCTTAGGTTACTTGACCCCCGAAGCCTTGACTTCAATCTCCACCTCATTCTCACCAAGAGGCTGTAGCGTCCTGTCATCCGGGTGGAAGTACAATGTGTCCAGCAGACCTGCCTTGTGTATGGCCAAACGCAGAGGGTGCGGTGTCTCATCCATCGGGAGCAGCTTGGTGAGCTCGTAAGTGTGCTCGTGCACCCGGTCGTCTTGGGCCGCATCCATCACCACCCGGTTGACATGAAGCACTCCATCTTGTTCGGAAAACTCATCGTCACCTGTGGGCGACGTTGCAAGTCGTACTACCAGATCCGCTTGACCGTCGGAAAGGCCTTGCCCAGACAGCTTCAGGGTCTGGATCCTGCGGTCAGGCATCTCGTTGCGAACGGTCCTCGCCATGCCAACCATCAGCTCCGCAGATGGTCCTTCGATGCCCGTTACCCAGATCAGACGCGGAATCTGGAGTAGCATGGTCTTGAGGGAAGCGTAGTCGGCAGCCGAGATGTCTTGCAGAAAGGGATGTTCCAGCTCCAAGAGAGAGATACACTCCGTGTAAGACGACAGGTCCTCCTCGTCAGCCTTTCGGAACTCGTCATCCCAACTCCTAGCCGTGATGCTCAATCCGGCCTCCCGGAGACGTGATGCCACTTGGGAACCAAGTCCACTTGCCGCCTCGGTTGCGGATGTCGATTGGAGAAGCAACACAGTGCGTAGATTCTGCTGCTGCTGCTGCGGGGCTGCATCATCACCATGCCCCGGCAATTTGGAGAACACCAGGCAAGACGTGTTATCATTAGGGGTTTCACACTTGCAACCGTTGTCGGAAAAAAGCCGCCGGACCATCGACAGGTCAAGATGTCGGTGTACCTCACATACAATACGACCTCTAGGGTTCAGGGCCCTGGTGAGCTTGGACAACAGTTTCCCAGCTTGTTCTGCATTCTCTGGTGAGAAGAGGTTAATCGATGATATCGCCACAATGTCGAACTTGGAGTTCCGAGTGTCCGGGAAGGCGTCGTCGCACTCTAGGTCGATGACATGTAAGCCTTCTTCCTTCTCCAGACACAAGCCATCCGAGTCCGTCTGATCGGCATGCAACTTTGGCATCGCGATAGTGTACGAGCCGGCTGGTCTGTCTGGACAAGTTCGTTCGAGCGCCTTGAAGAATGGTGACTCGGACGTCTGATCGGCTACCTCCAAGATGGAGACCGAGGGGTCGCAGTGCACTACCGCCATGACGGCGCTGATGGCAGCACTCAAGTCGTTGTCGTCGGCGCTCTGGTTCCGGTTCGAGAACAGTCTTGCCATCTCGTCCCCGGTGAGCAGGTCCACAGCAGGCGCCCAGGCTGTCCGAGCGCACAACTTCCTGGTCACGTCCTTCAAGGCATCGTGGGCATCTCGTTCGAGATCTTGGATCTCGGTGCTGGAGTAGCCTCGGAGCTTGACGGCGACGAAAGATCGCTGCTCGTCGAAGAAGGTGATGTCGCTGCAGACCTCTCGGAGCCCCCGTTCTTCGACGGCGCAGTAACCGCGCAGCCGGGTGCCTGGGTCCGACGAGATGCGGGCGGACACCTCGAGCTCATCGATGCACTGTGGAACAAAGGCCCTCATTCTGCCGCGCGCTACAAGCGGCCCGCACACCGGCTGTAGGATGGAGTCGAGCGTGGTGGGGTGGATACGGTGCGTCCAGTCCGCCTGGCCGGTGCTGAAGCTCTCGCAGTGCTCAGGAACCGTGACCTCGGCGGTAACGTGGAGGTTGTCGCCGAGGACCCGCAGGCGCGTGATATTGCGGAACTTGTCGCCCCAGAGGAGGCCGGCGGTGGATGTGGCCTTGTAGAAAGATTCGGGCGTTATCTCTACTGCGCTCTGCGCTGATTCGAGACTCTCGTGCTCCGTGACGAGAGACTGTAGCTCCTCGGAAGCCGCTCGCGTTGCGTGCTCGTCTGGATTCGCAGCCTCGTACACGATGGATACGAGACCATGGCATTTTTGCTGCAGCTCGCCTCCGTCCTGGGAGGTCGACACGGAAAACTCCCACCAGGAACCCGAATCCGAGGTCCGTGTCCCGAGGAGGTGCGGCCGCAGATGCACGCTCGTCTCGACGTCGACGCTCTCGGTCATGACGGTCGCTGCCGGGATCCGGATGTCGCGCAGCTTCCACGCTCGCAGCTCCTTGCCCGGGTCGGCCAGCTGCCGGGCGGCCTCGATCACCATGACGAGGTACGCCGTCGCGGGGTATAAGATGGACGAGTGGATGTTGTGATGGTGGATCCAGGGCTCCTCCGACAAGCGCAGGTAGCCCCGCCAGAGATGCTCGCCGACGCCAGGCTGGGTGATCTGGGCACCCAACAGACTCCTCCTCGGGTGGTCGCGACGCACAAACTCCCTGGTCTGTCGCGACTCGGGCCAGTAGCGTCGTGTATGGTTCCAGGGGTACGGACGGAGGTCGCATAGCGTTGCAGGCTTGGGATTTGCGCCGTGTGCGTTGACGGCGGCCATGTCGATGCGGCAGCCGTGGGCGTAGAGGGCCCCCGCCAGTTCGAGAGCCGAAGCGACGGCGTCTTGGCCTCTGCGGAGTGCAGCGTGGTAGAGGATTCCCCCCACGCCGAGCGTCTCGACCGTCTCAGTGAAGGCGGACTGGAGGGCCGGATGTGGACCGACCTCGACCACCATGTCGACGACCTTGACCCGTGCCTCGGGGCCTTCTCTCGTCTGCGATGCCGGGGCTACGAACTCGCGAACACCGCTGTCGAAGAGGACCGGCGAGACCATGTTGCGAACCCAGTACGCCGGCCCCAGCGCGTCTCCGTCCACCATGCTTGCCTGCACGCTGGAGATCATGATCGGTGCGTCGTAGTTGCCATGATCGGCCAGACCCATGGTATTGATGCTCGTAACCGTCTCGCCGTAGAGATCCGCCACCTGGTGCATATGATCGGAATGGTAGGCGTTGTCGACCTTCAGCTGCCTCGAAAACACAGCTTTCTCCTCCAGCATGCACTGCAGCTGCGCAAGACCTGCGATGTCTCCGGAGACGGTGACATTCTTGGGTGAGTTGATGCACGAGACTACAAGCTTCCCCGTCTTGACTTGCGAGATGAAGTCCTCGGCCTCGTCGACGCTGCAGCCAACGGCCATCATTCCACCCTTGCCGCTGATATGAGCCGAGACGGTGCCTCGGAAGTAGGCAATCTTGATGGCATCCCGCATGCTGATGACGCCCGCGCAGTAGGCGGCGGCGATCTCTCCGCTCGAATGGCCAACAACCCTCTCCGGAACCACATTCCACGAAGCCAGAAGCTCCACCAAGGCGATCTGTAGGACGGTGCAGATTGGCTGACTGTACTCTGGACGGTCGATACGAGACGCCCCGACGGGGGCGCGGAGCTCGTCCCAGACGCGCCACGAGCATCCCATCCCGGCGAGAATGGTGTCGGCAGCATCGACCGTGTTCCGGAATATCGCATACCGGGCGAGCCCGATGCCCATGCGCGCCCACTGTGCGCCCTGGCCCGTGAAGACGAAGCCGATCCGGGGCGGGACGTGGGACCGCGTGGCCGAGCTGCCGTCTTCTCCATCGAGGAGCTTGACGAGTTCGGCACGGCTCGATGCGATGCAGAAGGACTTCCAGTTCATCCGACTCCGCCCTGTTCCCAGCGTGTACGCCAGGTTGCCGAGGTAGGTCGGCTTTTCCGCGACGCCTTGGAGCTGAAGGGACAGCGTCCGCGCGGACCGCGCGATCCCTGCCTGATCGGATGCGCTCAGCACGAAGAGGAGGGGTGGCGACGGATTGAGGTCGTCCTTGGGGCCGATGCGGTCGCCGTTTGCCGGTGTCAGGGTACTATCGTATCGGCTACCGTCCTCGAGGATGACGTGCGCATTCGTCCCCCCCATGCCAAAGGAGTTGACAGACATGCGGCGCACCAGCGCCGAAGGCCACTCTGCGAGCTCCGTAGGGACCGAGAGGTTCCATGCGTCAAAGTGGATATCGGGATTGGGCTTCCGGAAGTAGAGATTGGGGGGCAGCAGTCCCCGCTCGAGTGCGAGGACGCCCTTGATGACCCCTGCGATACCGGAGCCTGCTTCGAGATGTCCAATCTAACTATGTTATTAGTGGCACTCTCACCAGCGCGGGGCTATCTTATGGCTTACATTGGGCTTGACGCTTCCAACGATCAGACATCTGCCTTTTCGCGCCGCGATTGCCTGCCCGATCGTCTCTCCAATGGCGCGTAGCTCGATGGGGTCTCCTGCCTTTGTTCCGGTCCCCTTGGTCGTACGCGAAAAAGTTAGCAGCCATTGTGCGAGAGGGTTGCAGGAAAGACGATGAATTGTTAGCGGGAGAGCCGCCCTGTAGGTAGCGTACCAGCCAGCGAGTGGGGCGATGAGGCTCCACTCGCAAAACGATTTCGCATCGGGCCAACCAATTCAGAGAACAAGCTTTGCACTTACGTGACATTCCACATATTGCGTCTCGCTCATGCTCAAGCCCGCACGAGCGTAGACGTCGCGAATCAACCTCGCCTGCGCATCAGCGCTCGGCAGCGAGATGCCCTGCGTAAATCCGTCCTGGTTGCACCCCGAACCACGAATGATGGCTCGGATGGGATTGCCGTCGCGAAGCGCGTCATCGAGCCGCTTCAGAATGACGACCCCGCAGCCTTCGCCCCGGCCATACCCGTCTCCGCTGGCATCAAATGTCTTGCAGATTCCATCGCTGCCCAGGAATCCCTGGTTCGCCAGGTGCATGAAGGCCTCGGGACCGAGCATCATGTTGACGCCGCCGACCGCCACCATCGTCGACTCGCCGGCTCGGATGCTCTGGCAACCAAGATGCATCGCCACAAGGCTCGACGAACACGCCGTGCTCACCGTCATGCTGGGCCCCTTGAGATTGAGGAACCACGAGACGCGGTTGGAGATCAGCTCGGTGACAGCACCCCGGCCCACGTAGCGCGGAGTGCTGTCGATGTCGCGCGTCTGCGCCACGTGCCAGTCGTAACTTGAGCAGCCCATAAAGCAGCCCGTGGGGGACCCCGACAGCTCCTCCATGGTGATGCCGGCGTTCTCGAAAGCTTCGAAGCAAAGCTCTAACGCGAGTCTCTGCTGCGGATCCACGACCATGGCCTCGGCGTGCGTGATGTTGAAGAAGGCCGCGTCAAACGTGGAGATGTCCTGCGAGAGGTAGTGCGCTCCTTTGGTCGGTATGGTGTGCAGCTTGTTCTTGAACGGGTGGTAGAAGGCATCCGCGTTGAAGCGCTTGGATGCGGGCGAGAAGCCATCTGTCACATGGTGAGCAGGTTCCCGTACCGTCTTCTCGTTTGCACAAACTGACTTCTTCCCTTCTCGAGGAGATCCCAGAACTCGGTTGGTGTTGACACATCTCCAGGATAGCGACACGCCAGGCCAACAATGGCAATCTGATTGGTGGGGTTCTCGCCGTCCTGACTGAGAGTCATCTTGCCTGGGTTTGACGAGCTTGAAGCTATCCCAATATCACTGCCTCGAGCTATTTCAACCCACATGGGCGAGAGGTTCTGCAGAGTCTCGCAGCCTATTTCATAAGCACGGAGCTCTGACGATCGAGCAGGCCCTTCCGCTCGGAGTACGGCCCCGGAGCACATTCCGGGGCTTTTAGTCCGAGTAAGGTTTCGGTGCCACAACTCTGCTCAATAAGACGGCAGAGAATGAAACATGATTTTCGCCCTCCTTCCTCATGCGGCGCACCTTGGCGGTGTGCCTCTTGATCGCCGTGGTTTGTGCTGCGGGTTGTGGGTTACAATCACCAACCAAGTCCGAAGTCCGAGACAAACGGCGTCGAAAGTGCAATGGAGGATTTGAGCTGTCAGCAATATACTACCATTCGAAGGAATCGTACTTTTTGGTTCCGGAGGATCCTGCAGGTATCCGGACATTGAATTATAATGCAGGGACATCACACCGATTGAGGTCTGGTTGAATGGCTCCCTTGCCGGTCATCGAGCTGCATTAGGCGACCGCCCCTTCATTCCCTGATGAACAAGATAAAGGCCAATATCCTAGATGTCGTCCTGATATTGAGTCTGCCTGACCCAACCAACGACTTCTCTCCCCTTTTCACTCGACAACGACTAAACAACATGACGGGCTTGAAGGACAGGTGGCCTCACCTGGCAGAGGAAGACCGATGGGAAGACCCCCGCCAGCGTACCCGTGTCGTACCCATGGAAGTGCTCGCCCTGGGCTTCTCCCGAACCGGAACCTCGAGTATGTCTTGCAAACTCAACACCACACATCGCATCATGAAATACTAACAATCACCAGGTATGCACACCGCCCTCCAGATCCTCGGCATCACCCCAGTCTGCCACGGCGAAGACATCGTCTTCCAAACCCTAGACCTCGAAATGATCGCCCAAGGCATCGTCGCCAAATACCAACCATCCGCCGCAACCTGCCCGCCGTTCGGTCGTAAGGAATTCGACCAGCTCCTAGGCCAATACCGCGCCGTGACCGACATGCCCATGTCCCACTTCGGCCCCGAACTGATGGAAGCCTACCCCGACGCAAAGGTCGTCCTCGTCGAGCGCGACATCGAATCCTGGTTCAAGAGCTACTCGGAGACCGTAGCGCTGATTCCCTTCCAGCGCGGATTCGCAAATTGGTTGATCAACTCCCTGGATCCGCAAACAAGAAGACGGAGACGGCTTGGTGACACGCTGTTTCGCCTTGTATACCGCGCGGATTCGCGCGCGGAGATTCTTGAGACGATGAGGGATGTTTATCGTGAGCATTATGCTGCCATCAGGCAGGCGGCGAGACCAGGTCAGCTTTTGGAGTACAAGCTGGGCAGTGGCTGGGAGCCGCTTTGTGAGTTTTTGGGCAAGCCGTTGCCGGATGTTCCGTTTCCAAGGATCAATGATAGTGCCGAGTTTGCCGAGAAGATTAGACTTGTGAGGGAGCATCTGGCGGTTGGGGTTAGACGGCGTATTCGTAGGCTTTTGGGCGTGTTTGGCGTGATCGCGGCTGTTGCTCTGGCAGTGGGTTGGAGAAAGCTATCGTAGAAGGTGCCCGTGCATGAATCTAACTCGCATTGAAAACTTGACCGGCTATCAGCCTTTCATCATTTCCTCAGCTCACAATATGCATGTGACTGGCACCGATGACGGGGGACGGCTGCCAAATGCCGCCACACTAACAGTCGATTTAGCGAGGCCAGCGACCAGTGCACAGACCATTCTGACTGCCCTACACAAAAACCGAATTAGGCCTAAAAAGATCATGAATCTGCATCAACCGTAGCGGGAGCCGACAACCACACTCCGCAAGTAACAACGCCATGGATTGGGACGATCCCCTGCGCCATCTGGCACCGATTTCCGAACACCCAGCCAAGAAGTCTACGTTGCTGTCCTCAGAGCTGTCCGCCATCTCGGACCAGGAGCTTGCCAGTCTTAAGGTGAACGTCAAGCTCGATCGGTTCGGCCTCGTCAGTGCCAGACATAACCGCACTGCGGGCATCCTCGGATCCTTCCTCCAGTTTCTAGAGGACGAAGGGCGCAAGCTCCTCGCAGCAGAGATTCTGGCCTGGATTGATATCGAGGACAATTTGTTCGAGCTCGCCAACCACCTCGTGACTGCAATCCTGCTGCCCTGTAGGCTAAGCCCGCGCTCTCCTGCTGCTTGCTAAGATTGATTCTATGCTTACCCGTTGCCATTCTAGTTAAGGCATCTGGTGGCAAGGCGCCACCACCTATCAGTCGCCTATCCATCTTCGCCGATGAAGATGACGAGATTGAACAAACTGTGGCATTTATCGAACCCTCCCAACGGGACCAGACAAAGCTGAAGCGACAGTGTCTACGAAGAGAGGGATACCAGTGTATCTACACAGGTTATTTCGACCGTCGCTCTGTGAAGAACAAGGAGGTCACCTTACCTCAAAAGTCCAAGTGTGGTGGCACAGAATGTGCCCACATCATTCCATTTGCACTTGGGAATTTCCACGAAAAGGATTCCCTGGAGACCGAAAATAAGGCTCTCATCTGGTGGACACTTTATCGATACTTCCCGGCTCTACAAGGCAAAATTGATGCAGCTAGCATTAACCAGCTTGGAAATGTTATTACCATGTTTGGCGAAGTCCATGATGTATTCGGAGATTTCCAGCTTTCATTCTGGCCTCAAGAGAACGTCCCGGTAAGCTCATATTATTTCATTTAATTCATTTTTCATATTTGCAAACTGCTGACCCTACATTTTAGCACTCGTATGAGGTAACCTTAATGGTACCGCAATTTTGCATCGAGTCGAAATCGTGCTCTTCTATAATCTGTCTAGAACAGCACGATACCGATATTCCGATGCCAGATCCCGAGTACTTCAAAGTGCATCATATCATATCTCAGATCCTCGAGGTAAGCGGACTGGGACGTGAGATAGATGGGCTTCTAGAGGCTGCAGAGACCTTGGATCCAAATGGATCAAGCGATCTTGGTCTACTGTTGTCCCAAAAGATGCTAATACATACGTGGGTGTAGACTCTTCGTGGAATGAAGCAAAGTCTCGAACTCCCGCTGTAAGTAGATGGTGGAGTGAACGGTAAATTTTCAAGCTCTGTCGCATGGGAAAGGGAAGGCCAAATCGTCGGGAAAAGATGATGGAGGAGGTGGCCATAAATAGCAAGTGGTTGCCCCAAGTCCAGCCGACATGGCGGAAGAATTGTCTTTGGGATGCATTTTATTTTAGGGCACGCCGGTTTTGCACCGTAATCCCATATGTCTTGCAGAACCTGGCCAAAGCAGAGGCATTGACTTTTGATTCCGTGGCAAAATACCATTATAAGTGGCGGGCAACCGGCTCGCTCAGCAAGGATAAATGCTTTGCTGACCTTGACTGGGGTGATGTCCGGCTTCGGGACCTCACCGTTCAGAACCGCTTTGCGTTCTCGAGATCGCGACAGAGTAACAAGGCTCCCCCGTATCCCGCTTCCATACTCTTTTTTACCCTCCCCAGTCAGGCACCATGCTTCCCCGACACGCTTCGAAAGACCTCCTCAATCAGCCGGGCTTCTTCCTGGCTTCCAACTTCTTCTTCTGGGACAAGCAAACTGCCCGTTGGATCTACAAGGCCATCGCTGGGAATACTTTCAACCTCCATCTGAACGCCATCAATTACAGAGGCCGTCGTTAGATGATCTACATTCTCTAGATGGAAATTGGTCACACCGAGCTTGACCGCTCGTCCAGTGGAAGGTAATTAGTGCCGTTGCCTGATAAATACATCCCTTCGTCCAGATCCTCAAATTAGACGTTCCCCCCTTCAAATTACTAGGTTGATTCATTGGCAAACTACGGGGAGGCTGTCGCGAAGATATTGCTGGCGTGCCCGAATCGATTCGTCCGAAGGTTTGTATTCTTAGGTACCGATTAATGAGCAGGCCGAGAAGGCACAGAGGTATCTTTTTCCTGTCATGGCGTCCCAAATCTCCGACTGAGAACCCACTCTACATACTTCGTGATATCCGCCAAGCTCTTCGACGGATTCAACACATTCCACGGCACGATGTTATGATAGTCACCCCCCTGTGTCCTCACGGCCATGCTCATCAGCAAGTCCATCATACCGTCATACGTCTTCAGCATCGGCAGCATCCTTCGTAGTGTGGCTTCCGTCCCTGGATCACCCGGAACATCCAGCATGGCCAATTCCAGCAACAGAGAAACAACCCCAGCGGCGATTGGCGTTGCTACCGATGTGCCTGTCATGCGTCGTAGGGCTGCGGAGTTATCAGCAACTTCGTCACGGATCCATGCCGCCTCGACGTTCTTGCCGAGGATGCTCAAACTGTTGCCAAGTTCGGCGAAAGGGTTAGAAGCGCATGGTTTCCCGTCCGCGCTGGCGGCATGGACGGTAATGACGCCGGATCGGGACGCCGGGTACGCCACCACACGTCGGGTGCCGTTATTGGATGCCGCTGCAGGGACGAGCTTGCCCGACCGAAGTGTTTCGTCGAGCGCGGTGTTTATTGTCTCGCTGAAGCGAGGAAAGCCGAACGAGAGAGACAGGACGTCAACGTCCCAGTTGCCATCGACGTCTTTGGGGCCGAGTGCTTGGCGGATGGCCTGTGAGGTGTCAGTTCCAGGTTTCTACACTTCATGGGTTTCCGAATGAAGGGGTTCGGCTACTCACCTTTGCCACAACTTCTTCATCAAGGCCACTCCAGTCCTTCGTCACCCGGCCAATGTAAATATCAGCAGCCGGTGCAACCCTGTTGATAAGAGCTGCGCAATGAGTCCCGTGTCCGCAAACGTCAACTCCGCGCCCCTCGGGGTCCACAAAGTCAACACGCTTCTTGATCCTCCTGCGCACATTCTTCGCTTGAAAGGCCGTGTTGCGCATGTCGATACCCGTGTCGAGGATACCAATCTTGACCCGCCGTGCATCCTGCCTCCGGAACTCAGAGAAGATCCTCTCGTTAATGTCCTCCATATCCGCGAACCATCGGTCGACGCCAACATCCCTATCGTTGGCCGCTGCGAGGGTCCCGTCGCAGATTCTGGTACTACCTGGCCGCTCTCTGGATACGGATCTTGCGGACGCGGCGTCTGATCTTGCCTCTTTGGGCCCGGGCTATACATCGGACGCACTCCTGGCGTGGCGCTTCTTGTTGCTCAGAACGTTGTCGGGGGCCAGTAATTTGAGATTTCCGGTTGATACTGATGGATGTATCTGACGATCTCCGGGCACGGCTAGATCGAGCTTGAGCGGGAGCGGCCCTCCGCTATCCCCCAGCCCAAAGGTACGCAACGCTGCATTTGTGTCCTGGGCCGTTTTGGTGCTAGTGGGTTGTGGGGTAGCCTTGCTTTCATTGTCAGATCGGGTTGTACCTGACCTTACCAGCTCTTCGGCTGATTTGACGAAAGCGAACTGTAGAGGAACTTTGCTTTCAGCGGCAGGTCGGGTTAGCGTTGTTGGCCCATGGCTGGTGGCGGCCGGGTGTGTTTCTGGTGTCGTTTTGGAAGTCTTGTGGTCCGTAGATTCAGACGGTGCTGAAGAGTTGGCCGCTTTGACTTTATTAATAGCGGCTATCCGGGCCCCCCTTATAGCTTTCCATTCTTTCAATCCCGCCATAGCTGGCGAACTCGAACGATCGCCGGCTATGAGGTCTCTATATTTTGTTCGCGTTCCTAGGGGCTCGAGGCTGCCAGGGTGCCACTGCGAGAGACCTGACGGCGTCCAGCCCTCAAGCTTTGGCAGCGTGGCCGCCCCAGTCGCTTGTGAGGCACTGAAATCAGATATTTGTTTAGCCAGGCGCTTTGAATTAGCCAGGCGCTTTAAATCAGCAATCGTCCATGGACTGGAAGTCGATGTCAATTCAGCGGCTGCAGGGACACTTTGAGCTTTTGACGTTGTGCTTGGAGTAATTGCGTCTTTGGCGCTGGTCGACCCTTCCTTTTCTTTGGGCAACGGTGCCACCCAAGACTTGGCTAGTGGCGTGTCTCCAGAGGTTGCCTTTCCTTGTTGTCTTAGCGTGCCGGACAACAGGGTGTAGTTTTGTATTACGCCTCCGATGGTGATGAGGTTATTATCTTGTGTCTTTAAAGTTGCCGACTGCTTGTTGGTTGCTGCTGCAGCATTCGGGAGGACCGAATAGGGTGACACATATCCTCTTGGCTTGCTCGAAAACCCGAATGTCAGAGGTTCAGGAGGTCCCTCGCTGCCTCCTGCACCCTGCAAGGGCTTGCCTGCCACAGCACCCGCTGGTGGATTGGCATCTTTCCGAAGAAAGCCGAATGACGTTGATAACGATCCAGCACTAACTTCCGTGCGAGGCGCCGATTTTCCCGCAAGGGAACCCGCGGGGGGGTTGGCAGCTTCGTTTGTCCAGGGAAAGCCAGACGATTCTTCCCCAGCATTCGTCGCAGCCACTACCTTTGCTACCGAAGAGGTCTCAGCCCACCACGCCTTCGGACCCACGGGTGTCGTTCTGGATTGACCTCCTGTAGTCGGTGTGGTGTTTGGTATCCTGACCGTTGCCACAGCTGTTGGCTTTATTATCGAAGAGGTATCACCCCACCATGCCTTCGGGCCCACGGGTGTTGTTCTAGACTGAGTCCCCGCGGTGGTTGGTGGTGCTAGCACCAACTTTGCCTTGACTTTGGATGCCGCAACGCTGGGTCCTTTCCCGGGCTCCAAGGATCCCTCGACCTGTTTCTCTCCTCCCTTCGACTTCAGGCGGTCTTCGTTGTTGCGTAATCGGGAGGCCGATCTGGTGAACTCGACTTCTGTCGCACGAGTACGTAGGTCGCTAGGTCCGTACTTCTTCTCCTGAGCTGCTACTAGCTCGCTGTATACGCGGCAGGCTATCATGACCTTCCCCAGCTCGGTCGAAACAAATGCATGGTTGCGCATGGTCTCAAAAGTCCGGTCGGCATCCGGCTCCACGGCTGTCCGGACAGCATAGGCGTCTCTGAGGTGCGGAAATGCCTCGCCGTAACGCTTGAGCTCCATCAAGGCCTTGCCAAGCTCCTCCTGGTGCCATATGGTTATCTCATCAACTGGAGCCTTAGATAACCACGTCTTGCACCAATCGAGATTCGTCCGCAGATGTTGTGCTGCTGTTTCGTGGTCGCCCCTGGAACCGAAAGCATGGCAAATGATCTTCTGTTCTCGCAATCACTGAAGCCGGGGACTGAGGCTCGATCCACAACCGCGCCATGTTGTACTGGCGTGGCATTTATGATGCTTGAAAGCCCCATGTTGGAATTTCGGGGGCATTGTCGAACAGAGGAATGGGAAAGTCGAGATGCTGGGTATTGGAGGTGAATCTGAGATTCAGCCCAGGGGAGCTGAAACGCAGACGCGGGGGTATGGGCTTTTCCGGTCCGACCGAAAGCGCCCTGCAGACTGCAGGCCGCGAAAGGGGCGGTTTGACGATGTGATTCGTGAGGAAAGAGGGGTCCGTGAAAAGCTGCCTCTGCTTCCCGTCAGCCAGACCTGTCTGGAACTCCTAGACCAGAATCTGCACCTCCCAATCGAGCGAATTCCGAGAGCTAGAAAAGATGCGGTCTGCCCCTCACCACCTGTTGAGCCCCCTGGACTTTTGAGTGTCGCGGACGAGGAACCACGGCTCAAACTCCAGCCATGAAGAAACGATATTTCCTAACCCCAACCCGGGATTATTCCTCAGCTGGCGCCATCGCCCTCGGCAATCTGATCAAGTCGCCGCGATCGCCCGAATTCCCCCTGAATGACCCCCACTCCGCAACGCTCCAAAAGCTCGTCGCCTCAGCTCTCACAGTCTCTGAAATTGACGCAAAGCGCGAGACCAAGACCGCATCAGCGGTCAAGCCATCCGTCTGGACCTCATTTCTCTCCGGTATCGGGCCAGGAATCGACCTCGGACTCGACCGAAACAAGGAGGACGGTCTATCGTACACCATCCCCCGTCTCTCTACGCGAATCATCAATCCCAGTTTGGCAGATATCCGCGCCATTTTTGCCGAGCAGCAGGTTCAGGGCACTATCCGCGACAGCGCATTCACGGCAAACTTGTACCTCATCGTCGGTGTGCAGATCGCACACGGTGCTGAGTATGTCAGCTCCAGGGTACGTGGAAGCGGCGGGGTTATCAAACTTGCGGTGGACCTTACGCCGGCAGGTGTGCCGTTGACTGCCGGGGTGGGTCTTGAAGGTATGAGATCGAAGGAGGATGAGGCGGGGGGCAAGATTGTGGACGATTTCGTGTTTGCGTACAGTCTGCGCGAGGTGCTGTACAAACGGAAGGGAGTCACCGAGCAGAAACAGCCTAAGATGGAAGGAGATCTCATGGGCAGAGGGGAGGGCGAAAGGGTATTGGCGAAGGAGGTTGCGAGGCGTGATTTTGAAGCCGAATTTTGCGGATTGCGGGACGAGGATGAAGAGTTGCATCGGCGCTGGGACTGGAAGACGGAAGTGGTGGATGATCTTGATGGTCAGGAGTGCCAGGTGATTCATGTCGAAGCCGAAGAAGCAGAAGATGATGACTGAAGTTCACTGCTGAGAGGCTCAGAGATCGCAAGTGAAAGGTGGACGAAAGGATGCTTGATTGAGCTGAAAGCCACAGGATGCTCTGCCTGCCTTAAATCCCGGTCTTCACATGTGAGCCCACTGGTCGCATCCCCTGGTGGTTCCTTCCTTGCCATTCTTGCATCAAATTCCCGGCCCCAGAGTGCGAGCTGGTGCGAGGGAACAACAAAGAGGGGAAATGAGCTGCACGCACTAACATTTAAGTCCTTGACCCCGCCCTTCCATCGCAGCTCCGCTGGCTTGCTGACTATGTCAACTCTCACCTCACCGCTCTAAAGGCACAGACAACATCACATCATGGCAACTGAGCTTGAAGCAACAGAGCTGGGGAAAGAGCTCCTCACAGCTGCACAGGAGCAAAACGTCGATGAGGTCAAAAGAATACTGGCCCTAGGGGCTGATCCCAACGCCAAAGACGAGTCCCATGGACAAACAGCGGTGACATGGGCTGCGAGGAGATGCAATCTAGAACTGGTCAAAGCTCTTTGCGATGGCGGTGCCAGCTTTCGGATATGCGACGACGAAGGACGCAGTCCGGTGTACTGGGCCGCCGTTCGTGAGAGCCAGGACGTGCTTTCTTTTTTCCTCTCTCTTGAAGACGTCGCTTCTTGTCCCCACGACCAAGGCGGCGGCATTCTCTTTGTTCTCGCCGAGTTTGGCCAACCGCAGGATCTAGAGCGGTTTATTAACAAACCCGAACTCAAACTGCAGCTCAATTCCCACAACGACAACGGGTCCACGCCGCTCATGCTTGCTGCCAAAGCAGGCCAGGGTGAGAATGTCCGCGCCTTGCTCAAAGCGGGCGCCAACCACAGCCTCGAGGACAACGACCGCCGCACCGCTCTCTATTACGCTGTGGAGGGAGGCGACTTGGCGACTGTCCGCGCCCTGGTTGGCGCTGGTGCCGACCCTTACAACCTGTGCGCCATACCTACCGACGAGAGCGAAATCCTAACCGCCACTCTGCTAGCCACGGCTGGAGACACCGAGAGCTGGAAGGCCTTCATTGATACCGAGCCTGACCTCGCATTGAGAAATGCGTACGGCGACACTTCTATTCACCTTGCCGCGCGGCTTGGGGCAGCCATCGCGGTTGAGAGGTTGGTAGACGCTGGCTGTGATGTGAACGCCCTTGGCGAGGATGACTGCACGCCCCTCATTGACGCCTCATCTGCTGGTCATCTTTCGGCTGTTGAAAGTCTGATCAAAAAGGGTGCCGATGCCGCCTTCCCGGGCTCCGAGTTTGGCAATACACCACTCATATCGGCCGCGGGGAATGGACACGGCGAGATCGTGGAGCTACTCTGCCCGCTGAGCAATGTCGATGCCCCGGGCTGGTGGGGGCTCACCGCCATGACTTGTGCGGCCGAGAATGGGCATGTCTCCTGTATTGAGGCTCTCATCAGGGCCAAGGCCAACGTCAACACGATTGGTGGAGATCAGAATGCAGGACAAGGGCCTCCGCTCTGGCATGCTTGCAGGAATGAGAAGCCGGAGGCTGTACAGGCTTTGATTAGGGCCGGAGCAGATCTTTATTGGGCTGATCCCAGAGGGAGAGACGGGCTTGGACAGTCCCAGCACAACCTAGATATCGTTAAAGCCTTTGTGGAAGAGCCCAGAGAGAATATCGAGGATGGCGGAGAGCCGACGCCCCGTGTGCGTGCGGCAGAGTTGGCGCTGCGCTATAGTTGTGACATCGAGGGAGAAGACGACAAGCTTGTGAGAGAATGCGCCTTCGAAGTCTCGGCCTTCATCATGAGTAAAAAGGCATACTTCGAGGCTGTGGACGGCGACGGCAGGAACTTTCTCTCGTGGGCAGCAGAGGGTGGAAATTGTGTCGAGATGGAGAAGCTGTGCGAGGACTCCTTGAATGTGGTTGAAGGATTCGACTTGGGCGACAACAATGGCCGGACACCGCTATCTTGGGCTGCCGGTAGCGGTAACGTCGGCTGTCTCAAACTTCTACTCAAAAAAGAAGTGGATGTAAACTCGCACGACAACAAGCGGTGGACACCCCTCTGTCACGCTGCTAGCAATCAGCACCTGTCGGCCTTTGAGACGCTGCTGATGTCTGGAGCGGACCCTTTCGATCAAGCCATGGACGGCGTTCAAGCGACCTTTGAAGAGAGGAAGCGAGAGCTCCAGCACGACCCTAAGGCTGACGCCCAGGCTCTGGAAAAGGTGTGCGCTACATTGGAGAAGCTCATCCCATCCAGGTCTTTGCCGTTCAAGCCCAAAGGTGACGCGGCTCCTCAGACTTTTCATGTGAGCATCTAGATATTCCACAGAATGACGAACTTGACCCCTACAACGAGCTCAAGGCAGTTCCCCCTCTATCGTGTATTTTCTCATTAATGCCCGCCGTTCGCACCTGGTGAGCCGTGATCTGTGCGGCAGGCATGAGCCCGGCTAGATGGATTTTATGTCAGACTCTAGACCATCTGACCAGACAAATTGCACCGAACTTTCTGGAGCCGGTTTGAGACATAAACAAGATTCACGGACTAGCGCAAGACATCTCGAAGATCTTAACGCGTCTCGGTGAGGGCCAGTGCAGATGTTGGGGTGTTAAATGACCGACAGCAACACAGCCTCCGCCAAGCTAAAATCTGGGACGGAGGGTTGTGTCGCGTTGCAACACAAGCAAGCGCAGCGAACTCAAACCCTGCGGTTTTTCCCGGCTCCAGTGGACCGGCTCAACTACCCCGAGATTATCACACGGCACGACAAAGTCGGCCAAGACTGTCTGCCCCTGCGCCACACGTTGGTTTATATTGTCTTCCACACCTTTCCCCGGGATACTTCACCGGCGCAGTGTTGGGAAGGCTGCCTCATGCAGGAGGTTGTAGCCTTGGAATCGATTCACCAGTGGCTTAATCCTCGTATAAGACGGCATACCTCTGCTCCGCGGCGTCGAAGATGCTCACATTCGGAGACAATCTCCTGATCTCCTAGCCCTCTGAATTCTTCACCTTTCATCTTTAACACAAGCACCAAGATGCAGTATCTCTCATCAATACTCTTCTCAGTGCAGCTTTGCACAGCGATCCACGCGCTACAGCTGCGTGATATTCAAGACCGCGCCGATGTAGAAGACACTGATACCTTCACACCACACCCGGATCCGGATGCGAATAGCTCTATTGACTTCTCGACTTTATTTTCTGGCTCCGCTTCTCAGTCATCCCCGTCCAAGTTCCTTTCAACTCTGTTTGCACGCCAGGAAGGAACATGCCCGTACCCCGTGAAGTGTGACAGCACGTGGTGTTGCCCCTCGGGAACCAACTGTGTGAGTGGCGAGACCCCTATCTGCCCTGCAAGTCAGCAACGGAACATGTATGCCTCTAACGTAGATACCCTGGCTTAGTGTACTTTTCCGACCTGCTGTCCGACCACCTCCAACTGCCGGCCGGATCTTCCAGGGATGTGCTGCCCCAAGAGCGCTGAGACATGCGGAGCCAAGTTCTGCGCGAACGCTGGTTCTGTTTGTTGCACAGCACATGTATGCCCACAGGGTTATGTGTGTAACGAGATGGGAGGATTTCAGCAGTGCTGCAAATCAGGCACTGTGAAGTGCCCTAATGCTTGTGAGTGACCCCAATGATAGGCTCTGGTAGATTGCCGAAACCGGAATCTTTCCTACTAGGAGATGAGCCTTAGCTGACGTCAAATAATTAGGCTGTCCTGCAGGCTCGGTCTGCGGCCCCTCCCCAGGCCTCTGCAGAAAAGCCGAGACGGAGTCCGACTCGGATTGCTCGGCTCCAGATTCGCTGGGGCAGCGCGGCGTCGAGCCACGGAGAGAAGTCGAGTTCGTCAAGGGCTACTGCCCCCGGATCTGTGACGTCACATCAAAGAAAAATATGACTCTTTGGAATATCAAGAAAATAAAGGGGGAGACCGACGAACTGATAGAGAGCATGTGCTATGGTGAGTTATAAAGGTACCTAAATAGCATGGATGTTTCCCGTCCTAACCTTGATTTCGCAGGAATGTACGAAAAGATGAAAAAGGGCGCCAAGCTCCTTGATGGCGAGGATATTCTTGAGTACAATGGGCCAGGAAAACAGAACCGGAACACACAAGTCAACTGCAGGGGGTTTTGCCGTGGTATGTACCTACTTTACGGATCCGTGCTCTACCTCGCCTGTGGTCACACCAAAACGCAGCATCTCGCTGACACCTCTCCAGAAGCAACGAAAAAAAGGGGTATCAAAACGGAGTGTGATGAGTACCCCCCAGGTACGAGTATACGGCAAATAATGGGCTCTACCATTCCGCTCAACACTAACCTCGTCCCACAGCCTCTCTAAACTCAGGACAACATGGCCAAACACGAATGTGCATCGAAGGGTACCAAAACAGTGGCACCCAAGGACCCATGCTTGGCCGCATTGTGCAGGAGTGTGGCCTAAAAAAGGCCGCGAGGATCAAAGTGAGGATCGAGGGCGGCTGCAAGAGCTTCAACTTCGAAGAGCGCGACCGGCTCGGGCTACTAAACGACGCGTTCCTCCAGAGCCGCAGTGAAACATTAAGTCTGCAGGCGTCCAACGCAACGCTACGGGACCCGATGGGCGATGGGTCGTTGACGTATGTGGCGCTGACGACAGATGAGCTTGAGGATGGGCATTACAATTTTACCGTGAGCTTTGACGGGCCGATTCATAATGTTACGGTTCTGGACAAGTATGGGGAGTCGTATGCAGTGTTGGTTCCCCCTCCTCTTGAACCAGGACGGCACTGACCTTTGCTAGATCTACGGGAAATAACGGGAAGGCAAGTTTGTCGTTTGATGTAACGGATGGAGATGGCCAGGCACTCGCTGTGATTGTTTACGCGGACAAGGCTGTCAGCGTGTCGTACACGGCCACGGCCACGCTAGCGGGGGCTTCGTCGACTTCGGCACCGCCGAGTAACATGGCCATGCAGAGAACACCTGTTTTTGTGCCATGGTATCTTGTTGGTATGATTTATGTTGGCGTTGCCATAATACTGTAGTGAAGCTAGCTATGGACTGGTTGTGTCATCTTTAGTTCTATACGAGCCCTTGTAACTGTTTCTGTTGCATCCTTGTCCCGCGCCATGCTCGTCACCCCCAGATAATAGACTTCTCAGCCACACTGTGATGAGCAATACCGAACAAACCCCCAAAATATCCTCCCCAATACATCAATCCCTCCCAAGTAACACAACCATCGCGGCATCCACCTCCTCCTTCGTGCCACAAACCAACCCACCCCTCTCATCACAATTCCCCAGTTCCCTCGCCAAAATATCACTCCCATCATTCGGGTCCGCCGCCCTGCCCCCCGCACACTCCACCACCAACGCCAGCGGACACAGCTCATACAGCCTCCTCAGCTTCGCTTTGCTCACCCCCGTCACCGGCGACAAATAAACGCCATGCCCCTTGACCAACGCATGCACCACATCCGGCACCAGCCCCCCGCTATACCGCAGCGTGTACCTGCTCTTGATATACTGGTTCACCAGCCCCATATACCGCTCATCATCTGCCGCAGCCCTCAGATTCGCCGGCGCGAAATACCTCGTCTTCTGCACCGCTGCCTCCCCCAGCCGCACGACGGGACGGACGACCTCCCAAATACCATCCTCGCCAAGGCCAAGCTCGAAGCAGATGCCTTCAGCGCCAGGGACCCGCACCGCGACGATGGCTGTGGTGCGCGGGCCGAAGACACCGAGGACGGCTGCGATTTGTTTGGCTGCGGGGTTGAGGTTGAGCGCGGAGGTGCCGCTGTCCCAGATGCCGAGGATGGTGCCGACGGTCCAGTTGGGGGCGATGATGGAGCTGCCGTCGAGGGGGTCGAAGGCGACGTTGTACTGCTCTGTCGGGTCTAACTCTGCAGGTGAAACACCCTGCGGAGTGGCATGACTCACGGCGCGCTCGACAGGGTCTTCCTCGCTGCTGGCGACGCGCACAGAAGGACACGCTACGAGGGCGGCGCGGACGTGGGATTCGGCGATGACGTCGACGTTGAGCTGGTCGTCGCCGAAGGTGTTGGCCGTCCCGGCGAGGGTGACGTCCTGGGCGGCGCGCAGGGCCGCTGCGATGGCCGAGATGGATTGCAGGAGGGACGGGAGGACGGAGGTGCCCAGGGCGCGGCGAGAGTTGTCGCTGGGCAGGATGGAGGCGATGTGAGCTGTGAGAGAGGGGGAGAGGTTGGCGGTGGTGGGGGTGGGGATGCTTCCCATTTTGAGAGTGGTCGGGTTGTCAAAGTTGATTAAGATTGAAGTGTGATGCGGGAGGTCAATTGGGGCGCAGAAGTAGACACAAAGGATTTTTTGATGGAAACGTGATTGCTGATACAAAGGTCAGTGTGGTGTGTGTTTTGGCTGGAACCGAGGAAAGTCTAAAAGCTTGCATCAGCAATACGATGAGGGAGAGAAGCTGAAGAAGTTTCGTCCAAAAAGCTGTCGTCCCCACTTTCAGGGGCTTAGGGTTAGGGTTATTGTACCTAGGGGGTTGCATCACGACACCGGGTGCTAATCTAGTTAGGTCTGAAGGAACAAGTCGCATATCGTCCTTTTAACTGTAGCTAGCAGCTGTGTGGTGGTTACAGCTCTCTCGTCACCGTCTCCAATATTTGCTGCCAACATGCCTCTCTTCCTTTTGTTCATGCAGGATGGGGTCTCACGTGCGGGGAGACGGCACAGCGCAGCATCCCATTCGCCCCATGACTGTCGCCCGGATCCTCCAGCGGTTCAAGAATAAGGATGCCTAGTTTTATAGTGCGCAATACTCTACGCCGTAACAATGGTGTCGCGCGTGGATGTGCCAAAAGGGGTTCTCAACCAAGAGGGCAAGAGGTCAAACCACGGATATAAAGAAGCCTCCTCGCAACTCGCCGTAGGGATTTGGAAAAATGTCTCAACACAACACCGGGCTCTAATTTAGAAATAAAAAGGTATATGCGACGCGCTCCTCCATCGCCCCGTGCAGTTTTGAGTCATGGGTGAAGCTACCACGACGGTCCCACCCGCTCTTGCCGCGGCGCCTCCAGTTCAAACCTCACCTGCCGAGCCAGAGGCACCCCCTCTCAATACCCGCCTCATTGGGGCCACCTTCCCCCCCGTCAAGAATCTTTCGCAAACCCAGACCGTGAAAGATGCTCGGGAATCCTTTAAGACGGCTCTAGAAGACCTCATCCGGACTGGCGAGAGCGAGTTCATCACCTTTGGTCCTCCTTTCAACGCCAGCAGAAGCACGTTTTCGGTTAACGTCTTTTGCGCGGCCGAGGAAGAGCCTCTCTTCGAGTTCCACCACCTAGGCGACAGCCACAAGGACGACTTTGAGGGCGATGCAGTCAATGGAGACACAATTTATCGCATCGCCAGCACCACCAAGCTCCTGGCCGTCTACACGTTGCTGGCCAAGCTCGGAAACACGCATCTGGACGACGCGATTACCAAGCACATCCCCGAGCTCAACCAGTCCCCGCCAGCGGGTGTCGCCACCACTAATTGGGATCATATAACAATCCGCTCATTAGCCAGTATGCTGAGCGGCATCAGTCGAGAATGTAGGTATCATCAGTCTTTCGTGGTGTCATGACCCGGGTCACCTGACATTGGCAGATGCCCTCGACATGTCTTCCATGAAGGACCGCGACCCAGGATGGCCGCAGCTCGACCCCAGCTCGGTCGTGATGAGCCGTACACTCCTCAACCTCGACAACCCCGACGCTAAGCAGCTGACGGTAGAAGGCACCGCACGCAAATCTCCGAAGCATTAACACCCCAGCTGACCACTGCGCCTTAGAATCGCTAACCATGATCCGAAAGCGGCATCCCATGTCATCGCCCTTCCGCGCGCCCTTTTATTCCAACACAGCCTTCCAATTGATTGCCATGGCCTACGAGAGAATCACTGGCGAGAGCATCGAGGAAGGTTTTGATAGGAACATTGCCAAGCCGCTCGGTCTCACACGCTCGTCCTTCACCGTCCCGCCGGATAAGAAGAATGCAGCGGTACAAGAGCCCTGCTGGTCATGGGACATGGCCCCGTATCGCTCGTATGAGATGCCATGAAATTTCCCATCTAGAGAGGCCTGCTGATGCGTAGATCCCTGCAGGGCCGGAAACGCCTACTCAACAACCTCGGACCTCGCCGCCATTGGTCGCTCAATTTTGGGATCCTCAATCCTCACTTCGTCGCAAACCAATGCTTGGTTGAAGCCCGTTAGTCACACCGGCTCGCGGTACTGCTCGGCCGGCATGCCATGGGAGATATTGCGTGTTGATCTTCCGCTTGTCGGCGGAGAAGGACCCACACGCCCCGTCGACATTTACACCAAGCAGGGCGCGCTACCGCCCTATTGTGCTATCCTTGCGCTGTCGCCGGATCATGGCTTTGGCTTCGTCGTTCTGACTCGGGGCCCAGGATTGCTACCCATCACGGAGCTGGCGGTGAGCACGTGGGTGACCGCGGTGGAGGCTGCCGCCAGAGCTGACGCAAAGGAGAAGCTGGCGGGGATGTACCAACTTCGGGAGCCCGCTCCGGTTGACGCGGACCGTGAAGCGGCTGCGTCGAATGACGAAAACAAGCCATACATCACCCTCGCCACCAAGAACGACCGTACCGGATTGGTGATTAACAATCTCTTTGTCAACGGGGTTGACATCCTCAACACAGTCTGGAATCACACGGTCCCGTTCCAGTCGGTGGAGCTGTGGCCCACGGGCAATATCACCGAACAAGGAGAGCGCATCTTCCAAGCGCTCGAACAATACAGCATGCCGCAGCGGTCAAAGACGGGAAAGATGATGACCCTCGGCAATTTGGAGAATGCAGCTTGGGTGGCCATCGAAGATTGCTCGTACGGAGGGTACGGGCTGAACGAGTTTGTGATCAAGGTGGACGCAAACGGCAAGGGCCTCAGTGTGATGGGACCGGCGTGGAGGACCGGCGAAATGACGAAAGTTGAGGGACTGTAAGAGTGTTGAAGATCATGTCTGTTGTGTTTGTATTATTCGTAACCTGCGCGTCCTGTCAGAATCGAGCACTTGGGGCTACTTGTTGCTTATCGCGTTGTTCTGTAGATCCTGAGCAGAGACAGAGTCGAGCCTGAGCCAGGGTGAGAAATGTCACGTGTGCGAGGCACGAAAAAGGAAATTTTATAAGCCCAGATTCGTCTCAGAGTACCAGTTCTGCGAGACGAATCTGGGCCCACGAAATTTCCTTTTCCGTTCGTAATCCTAAGCTATGGCTAATTTGTCCTAAGCTTTCCCTAATTCTTCCCTAAGCTAGGGTAACTCTATACATGGCTACTGTATAGCCTTAGAGGCCCGCTTTCAGTCCCCCTGGCTAAAGATTCCTGTTAATGGAAAGTAAACGCTTAATCTGTAAGGAAAGCTCTTAGGTAATAATTCTAATTACGATATACGCGTATATAGTATATATGTATAACATATGTAATGTGTATTAGAAAGCCTTATTGTTAAAGTAGAGTAACCTACACTTTATAAAAGAATTTAAAATAAACTAAAGGATTTAATTACATTAATGTTATATTATAAAAGCACGTGGTATAAGTAAAGTTACTGATAATAACAGTAATATTACTTATTTATACTCTTATTTAGTTAATAAGTATTATTTTCTATTATTAAAGATATATTAACTATCTTAACAGCTTTTTAATTTATGCTAAGGAGATATTAGGGAGCTAAGTGATAACGTTAGTAATTAATTTATAATAAACTTTTACCTTTAACATTAATGATAGAGTTTTTACGTTCTTAAAGTTCCTGCTTTATTAAAATTCCTACTTTATTAATATTTAAGTATGTATAGTTCTATTAACTATATACTTATTCTGCTAACAGAGAATTATACGTGACGCTTAACTCTTATTCTTTAATATTTCACACTGTTTTTACTAATAGAATATTTACACTTATGAAGACTTAGTTTTTAATTATAAGCTTATATTTCATCCCTGTTATTACAGGCTATATACCTTTTTTACTAGCAAATATTTACCATTTAGCGTTAGTAACTTAGTTCTGCCTTAGATCTTATTACCTTAATACCTTTTCTACTAGTAGAAATTTACTATCTAATGTTAATAACTTAGTTTCTACGTTAAGTTTAGACTTTATTTCTAAACTTTAAGCTTTATACCTTTTTTACTAGTTAAGATTATAAGACTATAATATCTTTAATTTATATCTAACAGTTAATTTTAAGACAGCTTATTCTTATATACTAAGCTGTACTTTAATAATCTTATTATTAACTCTTATTTATTTATCAAAGATTCTTTATGTTATTACGTATAAATGATCTTAAAATATTAATAATCTTTAATTTACTTAATATTTATATTACAAATAGTTTGATACTGAACTGGTGCGGTGACGCAACAGAGAAGAAACCATAAAGAAAACTACACTTACAGAACGGAGCTTAGTATAGAATAATAAAGGAAACATAACTGTGGATTAAGTCATCTTCCTTCGATCAAAGGGCTAGAATGTTACTAGGCTTTTAACAGGAGGTCTACGTAGTGAAAATCGTCAGATTAATAATTATTAAAAGATGCATGGTTTAAAGAACCGCGCGGCGTAGCTCCTTTTTGATAGTAGCACGCGCTAGAGAACGTATCGCTATGTATAAAAGCGGCTACAGTAATATTACATACAGAGCCTAAAAAGAATGACAGGGTCGGCTTAAACAAACGACCTGAGTTATTAAGTGACGTATAAAGTACCTTCTAGTTAACTAATATATATAGACATTATTATAACTATAATAGCTGTAAGGGACTCTTGGTTCCTTACATTAATATTATATTATTCATTTATGTTAGTTTCTAGCCCCAGTGGGTCCACTGGGTCGGCGCACTGCGCCGAACCCTCTAGAACCCCTTGGAATCAGGAGGTTTCACCCCCTGAATTCCACCAGTGAGTCATACAAACACTTACGTGGCCTACGGCCACTATTCCAATTCTGTATAGTAGATAGAAGGCTCTGGAAGCCAACCACAGCCTACAAAGTCCCTCTCCTCTCCTGTATCTAGCCTTCTATAAGCAAGAAATTCACACTACTCATTCAGTCATATACAGAGGCACTGCCTCTATACCTCAGGCCTTCTTTTGCTTCCTACAGCGCTTCCAGCGCTGTAGTACGGCTTGGAACAGTACTGCTCTACTTCCTCTAAGCAATAGGCCTGTACTACAGGCCTGTGGAACCCTACTATGTAACAATTTATATGCTACTATTTAAACTTCCCTTTATACATTATAATGATAGCAACTTACAGTAACAGTATACTCTCGTCTAGGAGTGCTAGCTTAATAAGCTGTCTTTAGATCACCCCTTAAGCTTAGCGTCCTACTATACACTCTATCTTATCTTATCCGGCCCCCCTTTAAGTCCTCGTTAAGAGCAGGTTGTAATATAATCTTCTAATTACGAGAAAGCTCTTTAGCGCGCGGTCTTAAAGGCCCAGCTTGCAATTACAGCAGTCGATTCGTACTGGATTCTAGTGGAGTAAGAGCCAGCTGCCACAGTTGTTTTTACGTCTGTACGTAGTTGTTACACAAATCCAATCCCTGAATAGCCTCTATACCAGCGATTGGACCGATCGCTGGTATTCTGTTGAATTACTAAGTGGCTTATTCCAAGCCATAATAACAGAGGAATTAAACTACTCTATTATACGCAGTATTTAGCAGTTGGAAGCCCTTAGCTTCTAACGATTGAAGCAATTAACATACTCGTTTTTCATAACAGAGCCTTCAATCCACAGCGTGTAACAGTTATAAGCCCGGGGCTCTAATTAATGCTATTTAGAGCTGTATCTTCTGTTATTCTAACTATTAACCTTACATGCATTAAACCGCTCTTTAAAACTAACCCCCCCCCCCTTAAATTATTAAGCCTTCTAATAGAGCTTTCTAAAGCGAAGCTATCACAAAGACCTTAATTAAAGTTATAAGCTAAAAGACTACTAAAACTAAAGCTGTTAACGCCTTCTTCCACAAACGTAACGATTAGCCTTAGTAGTAGAAAACCCTTAAATAAGTATTTACTACATATAACGTACTTTATTATGTTAACTTCAAAGACCTTACTGTCACTGGCTAGCTAACGCTTAGTAATACTCCTACACTTTTAAATCCCTTCCATTTCCTTAATGCTTTTAAATAAGCTAAACTCCCAGCGCTTTAGAATAATAATAACGAACCTCTTCACCAGATAACCTATATAGAAGAAGATTTTATTGTTATAAGTAGCGCTATTAAAAAAGCTATATACAAAACATTACTAAATCGACACGATAAGCGGATTTAAGCTTAGGAGAAAGAGAGAGACCGCGTTAACAAAGTAAAGAGATAGATATATAACTATATCGATAATTTGGTAATTAATACAGTAGAAACCTCACTAACGCTCCACGCCCTTATCGATAAATTATACTCTTACACCGCTATTAACACGCAGTGTGAAAAGAACTAAGCTATTAATAGGTATAATAAGACTCTAGCTCTCGTAAGCTAATTAATTAAAGCCTAAACTTAACTTAAAGCGCAGATTAAAGTTAGAAATAATGTATAATAAGTTACCTTAAAGGAAATTACTAATATTTAAGAAATTTGCCGCTTTCTTAACACAACTTAATATTATAACTCTTAATTTATTAATATCTAACTGTGACGACCCTGCAGGCCGTCACTTGGGCCGGGACGGCCTGACAAATCCCCTGCAGAAGAAACAGTGCAGGAGGACAGTGGACACGGTCCTGCGCACTGGGCCAGGGGTGTAAAGACCCGAAGCCCCTACGACCAGTCAGAAAGAGCTTAGTAGTCCACAAGGACTGTCAACACCAAGCACCATTCAGTTGACTGCTTGGCAGCAACTGTATAGTGCACCACTAAGCACGATGGACCAAGCAAAGGTACAAGGTACCTCTTAGTTAGTTAGTATAGATAGACATCATCGTGACCACGATGGCCGTGAGGGACTCCTAGTTCCTCACGCTAGTATTACATTATTCATTTATGCCTTACTGTTCAGACTTCCCTCTGTGCATTATAGTGACAACGTCTTACAGTGACAGTGTACCCTCGTTTAGAAGTGCTAGCTTAATAAGCCGTCTTTGGATCACCCCTTAAGTTTGGCGTCCTGCTATACGCTCTATCTTATCTTGTCCGGACCCCTCCCTCGGGCCCTTGTCAAGAGCAGGTCGTAACAACTACAGGCCTGCTAAAGTAAGCAACTCTACTTAATTCCAGTCATCGCATAAGGCACTGCCTTCCGGATCCTCTTATTTCTAACGTTAATATTCGCTGTAACACCCTTATTTACAGTGGCACTGCCCTGTAATTCAGGCCTTTGTTTGCTTCTTACAGTGCCTACGGCACTATAATACGGCTTGGACCAGTACGCACTTCTTCCTCTAAGCCACAGCTGCTGTACTACAGCCCTATAGGTTCCTGAAGTTTAACATAAACATATTATTATAAACTTTAATATAGAGTAAAATGAAAGAGATAAAACCCTGATTTAAACTCGTATTATGTTAGTAATTTTAAAAATACCCCTGCGAAGGTAGAAAAATTACTAAAACTACTACTCTATCCAAAAAAATAAAAAAAAGCTTACGAGGATAAGGAGAATTTAGACTATTACGATAATAATAAACCACAGGCTAGTTAAAAGTAGGGATTACGGCAAATAACTCAGTGTAAGATTTAGAACACTTACCTTTTTATAAAAGAGAGGGGATGTTACAGCGACCGTGAGAAGGAATAGAGTGGGGCTTTACCTTAAGCAGGCTAGGTAAATGGAAAGGAGGAGCCACGATTAAACCAGCTGGTGTACTGAAACCTCACACCTTAGGTGGGGCTAGGTGAATGGAAAGAAGCAGGGTTAAAGTGGGGCTAGCCACACCCACAAAAGGGTGTGCCTGCGCGCCCTCTTTGAAAAATTCCTCCTTTCCTTTCGCAACCTTAGAATAGGCGAATACAGTCTACTCTGATCCAGAGCTTGCCTCTCGTATTGTGACTGCTGTCACAATCGTGACCTTTCCGTCAACGGTGTGAGCGGGGGGTTTGTGTCGATTCTTAATTTGAACCTCGTGCCTTCATTCTTCATTTATCCATTGCGACCACCATCAGAGATAGTTGATACCTACCTATCTCCTAGGCCTCTCACCCCGCCCAACACATCATGTCGCCAAAGAGCGCCGGCCGTCTTTTTTTTCTTTTCCCTCGAGACATCAGATCATGAACCTCAAATACCTCGGTCTTGGAAACGCCTCAAGTGGATTGCAGGCCAGCTACTCCTTCCATGGCAGCCATTTAAATGCCTCATAACGCACACTCGGATACCGTGTGGACTCGTCTTTCCAGGTAGTGGCCACGAAAAATGCCGCAAGACCGAGACTTGCAGGACCCAAATGGACGCTATGACGAAAGCACTTAGTACATGCACCTATTCGGCGTTGCGAAGCGTGGAGGCTGAACTGCCCGTCGGCGTCAGAGCCCTGTCGACGTGTTCGGAATGGTTCATCAGTGATCAGAATGGGTATAAGTAGATAGCCAGCAGCCTTGAATTCAGAACTTTGAGTATTCATTGTCTTTCCTCTTCCTAAGTCAGCGAGCAAATTTCTCTCGTATTGAGTACCGCAAAAGGCGGAGATATCCTCATCCTCAGGTAGGTCTGTACCCTCAGGCTTCCAACCCATATGGTTTGGTTCATCACCCTAACCTATCCCATCCATCAAGCAGATTTCCCAGCTTCCAAAATGGATCATCCCAGTTCATATGACTACGGCGGCGGCGGAAACGGCGGCATCGGTGATGGCGGCCATGGTGGTGACAGTGGTGGTGACGGGGGTGGCGGCGACTAGCTACCTGTCTCCCTAAACGCTTTCGCTCTTCTTGCTTGTCACGTAGTGAGAGGGCTTTTTAGGAGCAGGACCAGATAGGAACTTCAATCTAACGCTTTTGCAAATGCCACAAAATTTGGGATCAATCTCTGCTTTCCGTTTTTTTGCACTGGCTGAGTAGACGAAGCAGAGACAGTTCAACGCATCATAATCCTTCTTTCTTGTAAGGGACGTCATTCACACCTGCAACGCCTGCGCTGGACTCCCCATCGCCTGCAGCGCATCGATGAACAGGGCCTTTTGCACAGGATGTACCTTGACAGAAGGGCAATCGCAAAAAGCAGTTCAGCCCACAACTCAATGCCGACCCGCCCGCTGCTCAGTGTGGCAAGATTTTCTCACGATGTCCCTTTTGGAAGCCCCACCCCTCCATCGGCCAATAATTTAGCTGTCGCTGGGATCCACCAACCGTTAGGGCACCCTGCCTTGAACAACAAATAGTACAGCCAAACAGCCAATTGATTCCCGGGGGTCTAGTCCTTTAAAGTTAGGCCGCTGCACGGTCTGCAACGTGCTCGATTCCAACCCAACGAAAACTGCCGCACAGAGCATGACTGGATGAAATAAACAGTGGGCAGGGCGAGCTCAGGAGCTATTGGCGAGAAGCGCTGCAATAGAAGCAGATGGAACTGCTAGGGGCTTTGGAGGCAAACCGAGGAGGAGCTGGGGATAAGATGAACTGAGCTCCCGCCCTGCGATAAGAAATCAGGATGAGGAGTTTGGGACTATTGAAAGATTGTTGTCATCAGCGAAAGAATGTTCTGAAATTCCACTAGACCGAGCAATCGATTACCTTGTCTGGATTTAGCAAAGCGGCAGCAAGACATCAGCCTGCGATCCACGAAAGAGGGAAACGCCCCAACTGCCTCCAGTTTCACGAAAGATGAAAAAAGAAAACCGATCGCTGCTACCAGACTCGCAACACTCGAGGGCTTGTTCACCATGCGTCCGGATCGGCCCTCTCGCTATATTGATCCTGGCTGGGGGCACCCTCGCGTTCGCTGTTTACATTAGCTTCCTCTACTTCTTGTGGTATGGCGCTCCTGATAGCGGTCTCTGGCACATAATCATTGTGCGGTCGTGGGCAGCACGGGTTGTTACGATAACTTCGATTGTGATACGAGGTGCTTTGACCCTGCAAGGCGGAGTATGCGTGTCGATGCTGGCCGCCATTGATCTGGAACGATCTTCCGTCCCTCTTGATAGCGTGGGAAGGGTCTCCCTGATACGCGCCGACGGTGACAAAGGCCTAGTCCCTGTGCTGACCGGCTTCACCTCGCCACCACCTTTCTCGCCCAGTTCACCTCGACTGTCCTACTCTCCGACTTTGCCGTCCGGCCGGCCCCCAGCTACACCGAGACGGTAAATCTCGCGTATGATTTCGCGTATCGCGGCCCGACACAGAGGTACAACTGCTCCCTTCAATCAAATGTCCCGTTATGGGCAAGTACCGTACCTGCCCAGTTGCCCATGTTCGCCAAGTATTCCGAACCGCCGATACTCCAGGACAATGTCAGCGATACGGGTCTTAGCTTGCGCGCTTTTTTGCCTCTTGGCACGCAGGAGAGACGGCGGATCAGCAGTTATGTGGGCAAAGCTCTCGTGATGGATTCGCGCGTCACCTGCCAGCGGCCCATTATCGAGAATTTCGGATTCCACGACAACCACCGAGCCCTGAATGGAACGGTTCGTCCTTCAAAGACGACACCTAGGCTGGACAGACCCGACCTCGACATGCACCCGTTCGTATATCGCTGGACATATGGTTGGTCTTTCCGCTAGTTGGACGCGAACGCGATCTGGACAACTGCCAACTTCTCTGGTGGCCTTGTTAGCGAGTTTCGAGAGTTTCCTCTGGCTCCAGGTCAGAATAAGTCGGGCGCCGTGTTTTCGCTCTTCCATGCCCATCATGGCGATGACACGGTGCCCCGTTTTGGAACCGAATTTATTACCATGTATTCGCCCGACGATACTCGCACTACGTATTATATAACCATGTGTTTTACGTCGCTGGGAGTTGCCGATAGATCGATCGATGCCTCGAGCGGCGCGAATCGTACCGAGCCGGTGCTTGGTTGGTCTGTAGGCATGGGTGCGTACGACGCGGCCGCCGTCACAGCCCAGCTCTCTAGCGGGCATACATCGAGCAAGCGACTACTACCCCCATCGCCCGAAGAGCGCGGAATCATGGGCATGAAGCCCCCTGCAAATCTGTCCGCCCCGCAGTCCGCTCAACCCTTCAATGACGGACCGAGCCAAGTTGGCTCGATCAATTACCTAAGTATAGGCCCTGTACTTTGCTTGACCTCGAATCTACACATTCGTATGCCTTACTACATCTTGTCGGACGATGGCAAATCCTACGTATACCACTTAGGCGGGCTAACCGCCATCATCAACATCAATGGTCTCATCTCTACCAATGATGTGTTCCCCATCTCGATAAACCTTTGGCTCTCTGCGATTTTCACTGCCCTCTTTGAGAGCCATTCCTCCGCAGTCGCGCTCCAGGGTGTAATCACCTCCCTCGCCGGCATCAAGTACTATGGATGGCTCGACCAGCTCAATAAGTCGGACAGCGTCGACGTGATCTCCTTCGTCGACCTACTTACCCCCGGTGGTGCACTTGGCCGACCGCGAGTCGACTTACCATCGGGACTTGTTGCAGTTGTCACCTTATTGGTGTTCCATCTGCTGCTGCTTGTCGCCGTTGTGGTGAGGTTTTGGATGTGCACGACCGTCTCGAGAATTGGAGACAATTGGCAGGCTATCGCGCAGGTCGCTTTATCCAAAGTGCCTAGCCTTCAGAAGGGGCTGAAGGACGCGATGGCTCCCGAGGGGGGGAGAATTACCGTGAGTGAAGTAGCGGAAAGTAGTGGGAAAGTTCTGCGTGTTAGACTAACTGACGAGAACGGGGTATCTTTAAAGGAGGAATAATTATGATAAACGAGAAAATTCTCCACACTGTTATTACCCTATTACCTACTAGTTTTCTCCAGAATACATAGAGATTAAATATTTTCGGATAAGGAAGTAATGGGAATTTGTCACACGCTGAACGCCCCTGACACCCGTGGCCCCACAATAACTCCGTGAGGCGTGCCAAGTCGTGAGGACGACGCGCGAGGCTTGCAAGGTTTAGCTGAGGTCCTGGAAGGACCTCAGTATATAAATAGTTCACCAGATACAGATTGTATTTCGAAGGCCAGAGGACCTTCGAGGCCATAGACAATTATTGTGCTCAGAATCGATTTGTTCAGCGCCCGCAGGGCCACATTTCAGCTCCACGCCACAGCCACAGCCACCAGTGGCTGTCCCGTGTCACGATATATAACCTTTAATACATGTTTACAGCATAGTGATTAGGTTGTTTACACTTTGACTGCGGCAGTGGGGTACTTGACTGTAACGCGGGGTGCGTCGGGGTTGACGAGGACAGGGGTCGCACTGCAAGATAGGGGTTCGCACAATAGGGGGGTGGGTAGGTGATCAATTGAAGCCTGCTCTCCGCTCTCTGGCTCCGCTAGAGAGTTCCTATTATATCGGCACAGTTGTGGCTAGGTCCGGTTAGCTGAACCGGCTTCGCCAGTCCACCTCCGTTCAGCCCCGCTCAGCCCCTATTCAGCTCCGGCCAGCTCCGACCAGCTGCACTGCCACTCCAATCAGCCGTACGGCATTCCGTGCTCCACACTCTGGGTGTTACAGTAGCTCGTAAATAAGTCACTAAGTTAGCATGCTTAGCAAAGCCCTGAGCTGTGTGGGGTACTGTTACGGCCTGCCTCCTAGGGTCGGTAGGAGCGAGACTGTACGGCAGTAAGGATTACTGAAGGCTGCTGGGGCAAGAGGACTGAATGAAGGCTAGCGCAACTCTCTCGGGTAATAATCAAGTTAAACAGTTCGTAGATCAATTGCGGGATCTCTCGGAACAATGATTATTGCTAGCGTGAGGAACCAAGAATTCCTCACTCTACCTGTCAGATAACGTTGGTATCTATACTACTGTGTTTGCTTGGTAACTTGTACCTTGCTCGGTGGCTTGGGAGCTGCTTGGCAGCTGAGCACCTTTGCTAAGACTGAGCACGCACTGATTAGTCCGGAGGATCTGTTTCCTGGTGCAGTGCGCGCCTGCGTGTGCACTGTTCTCCGCACTGCCTATGCTGCGGCGAATTACTCGATCCGTTCCGAACCCTGCAATCCTGCGGGTCGTCACAGGTACACTGTCAGAATGAAGGGGGCTCCGGCCAGAGGCCGGAACGCGCAGTCGGAGGTGTGGCTAATTAAGCTGAAATGGAGCTCAGGGGAGCTGAACTGACGTAGTCAGTTCAGCTGGCCAAGGCCACAGTTTGCTACCACTATTGCCACCACGCAGTACTATAATAGAAGCTCTCTGGCGTAGCCAGAGAGCCGAAGAACTGTCAGAAAGAAAGGGGTTCTGGCTGGCCCAGAAAGAAGAGTCTAGAAAGCACCAGAACCACAGGTTTGTAACCATTGCCACAGACGCGCAATTGTAGCCGCGTGGCTTTGCCACGCGGCTTGCCACTATTCACAGCTATAAGGAAGGTTCTTTGGCTGAGCCAGAGAGCTGAACAAGCAATACAATCACGCAGTTACAACCCCTTCAATTCCACAGAATCCAGAGTGCAGTGCTTCTGACAAGAACACAAGCAACACAAGCAATTCAATCAAGCAGTTGCAACCCCCATTATTTCCACAGTTTCCAATGTGCCAACGTTTCTAACATACACTTGCGTCAATCAGTAGATACACTTTTGTGGAGATATAAGTAAGAATAGAGGGAGTGTGAAACTAGCCGGACATTATGACGTAAAGAGTAATGTAAAGCTTATAGGAGTCAATTACTACTTTGAATGCCGCCTAACCCAGCGGGGAAAGCCGCGACACTAAGATTATAAGTCTGAAAAGCTGTCTTATGCTTATTCTTTTCCTTTACTTTAATGTAGTTAAATCTTATAGGGAAGTCGAGGCTAGAAAACAATTACACTTTAACAATCTGTTTTTGTATTTCCGTAATAAGTGGTAATAAGTAACAATTTTTAATTATATCCTTTATTTAACGTTCGGTTGTTAACGATTATACGAGTTTATTATATCTTTTCCTTAAGACGAATAGCATTAAGTGCTTTATAAGGAACTGAGACTTTATAATACACTTACTTCTTAAGTTCTCTTTTATATATTCCCTTAACGTGCATGATAAGCGAGCCGAACAGACAAGCGAGCCGAACACTTTCCACTACCCCACTATATCTATCCTTAATTACACAACTATAACACTAGGAAATAACAATAACTGAATCAGAATCAGAAGAATCAGACGATTCTGCAGCCTCCTTGCACGTGCGTGAATTATGGCCAGGCTTGCCACATACGCTACAGCACTGAACCTTCGTACGAGACCCCCCTGCACCACCACCATTTTATCGTGTTTCCTGGACCAACTGCTCCCCCACAGCCTTCTGATCTAGTAGATCCTGTACCTCTTGTACAGTAAGTGACCCTTTAAGCCGTATATGTGTTTTTTTAGCTCTCCTTCGCTTACTAAGCTCCTTATTGGCCTTTCGTAATGCTGAGACCTCCGTACGTAGAAGAGCTACCTCGTGCATTATAGCTATTATACCTTTAGCTAATCGATCTATAGCAGTTAACATTAAGGTTAGAGAGCTACCCTGATGGTTGGAAATTCGAGTTTTAATAAGTACTGACTGTAAGGTAACCTCTCGAGGGTTATGTGGTGTTTGGGAGACCTAAGGTAGTGCTGTGGTTAGGCTTAAGGTTAGGGGTGTTAGGGTTCGAATACGTATATTTAGCTTCGATATTACCTTCTTTAGGTTGTATGGAATAAGGCCAGCTCCAGCAAAAAACGCCTCTCTAAATGCATAAAGAAACTCTAACTTGCTAATGTGTATAATGTTCATCTGCATAAACTGCTTAATTTGGCGGCTATACACCTTCTTTAACAGCCTAAAACAATTAATATCTAAGGGTTAGAGTATATGTAAAGAGTGTAAAGGTATATAAAGTGTAATAATGTTATACTCTTTATAATAGTTATCGAATTCGTTAAAGTGGTGGCTTTTGTGGCTATTAAGGATTAATAGCCGGTATATACCCTTTATATAAGATACTGTGTGGAAATTAAAGTGCCAAATCTAATTTATGCTTTTCTTATTTATAATCCAGCCATTATCGGTTATTACAATACGCTAGTTAGCTGGGAGGTTGCACACTTTATACTAGTTAGTAAGGTGATATTACTTAGCTAAGATGATAAATGGTGGGATAGCTTAGCTTAAAGTATTCACTCCTTAGATGACTGTAGCCCACTCTCGATTGCTAGGCTGGGCCTGTTTAGCCTTACTACGGCCGTCTGAGGTAATAATTACTATAGTAGCGATAATAATACCTATTATAAAGCCAGTCTTGTCGAAATTGTAAATATCGTCGTTAATAATATTGTATTTAACCTTAATATTATACATAAGGGTAAACCACTTGTGAATAATTGTTAGATCTTTACATTTAACCCTCTAGTAGTCGTATTTATACGTAAAACGCGTCTGAAGTTTTAGCTGGCGCTTGATAAAGTTGTGAGCCTATTATACACTAACAGGGGGCGCGTTGCGTTTACGGAGTAATCGATTAGGTATATCTTCTACGTAAGAAAGCTGGGGGTGGAATACGCGTGTATATAGCTTAATTATATACTGAATAATCGTTTTCTCTTCTAAATCAGTAAGTTTACGTGAATTAGCTGGAATATTACGTTATGTAGGCCGGCTAGCGTGTCGGTTATAGAGGGTTATAATTAGTACGTTATACAGCTTAGCTGCGTGTCGAAGACTAAGTTTTGAGTTGTTTTCGATAGCTTTCAGGGCTAAAATAATTCGAGATTTAATTGGAAGTGAATCTATGGTGAATTGGTGGTAGGATTAGCGAAAGAAGTTAGAGGGTTGCGCTGCGTCGGAAAGTGTTTGGCTCGCTTATCTGTTCGGCTCGCTTATTATGCACGTTAAAGCTTTTACCTATTATAGGTTTAAGTAATAAGGTTAGAAGCTTTAAAGCTTTAGTTATAATTTAAGCTTAATCTTATAATTTTATAGTTCGTAATATCTTTCTTATTATAAGTGTTGGGTTTTCACAACCCTAACCCGGCCAGTGTGGCTGGAACAGTGTGGCTAGATCCACGCAGCCGCTCTGCGGCTGGCTCTGTGGATCCGCACAGCCAAGAACGCCAGACTCCACTGCCAACCTCGTATTCAGTTAGCCAACCTCGCTTCGCAGAAGCGAGTGTGGCCAATGCACTTCGTGCACTGGCCACCCTCACAGCTATAATACCACGGCTTCCGCTCTCGAAGATAGAAATAATTAATCACCTTTAACATACACTGCTTTCCAATGCCTTGACCCCTTTTGCATCTTAATAATAAGCTTTATAGTAAAACATATTCTAGTTCTGAATTCTAGGTAAAAACTTATATATAACACTACCTTCTTTAGTTAGATTTAGCCTTGTTTTTATTTCCAAATACCCATTTGTTTAATTTTTTCAAACGCTAATAACTCATGAACCGTAACCCTAGCCCTGAATCTGACTTCAGATTTGGAATCCTGGTCACGTGACGTATCTGAAAACATATTATGTCACCTGATTTGGGGCCCGAGTAGAGGCCCGAGCGGAGGGGCCCGAGTAGACCAACTTTTGATAATGAACTAACCAGTCCTAGGTCGAGTTGAATTTCCTTATCAGTTTTGATTGAATTTCCCATAGTAATTCTTTTTAGACTACCCTTATAACAAATTGTCTTCTGGACATGATAAAGTTTCTTAAGGTATTCTTTTAAAAACCCTTTAAATTTAGTGTTATTATTCATTAAAACTTCTAACAGCTATCCCTATTATAGAATAATATAGTTTATTATAAAAGTTTTTACTGCTTTTAAACTCTTAATGTGGAGGATTTTTACTTCTAGGTATTTAAAGAGATTATCCTGTCTTTTAATTACTTATACCTTCTTACCTTTAGGCTTAGATATGAAAACTTAAAGATTAAGAGTCCACTTTATAAATGGTTAAAACGATAATATGTTACACTCTGGTCCTTTTTTATAACACCTACTACTATAATATTAATAATTAAGATAGATTTTAATTTAATTCTTAATTATAATATATATTCCCTTTTAATAATAATACCTAATAGTCTAATTATAAGTAGCTTTACATCCTTAATGGCCAGAGAGCTTATGAAAACGTGATTAGATCTGTCTTTATAACTTTAAATAGTTTATGTTTTTTTACAGGAGGATATTCATCCCTTTAAGTAACTAGGTTTAAAAGATCTTATACTTAACGATATACTTATAATATTTAGCTTTCTACTTTTAAATTATTGAATGTGATTTCTTTATAACCTTAAATGGAATATTAAACCTAGTTAAGTAAGCTGTAATGTTATAGGACTCCTTTCTACATATTATTACGTAACGGTTTAGTTTAAAGGTTTATATTAATAGTTTTCTAAGTAAAGATTAAGTGGTTAACGAAGTTTTTAATATCCTTTTTAAGCTTATACATTATCAGATTAGAGGGATTAGTAGGATTTTGTAATAGCCTGTTAGTTATAGTGTTTTTAGAATTAAGGATATATTTAACATTAAAGTTAAAGTTCTGGATTTAAGTAATCTATCCTATAAGAAGGGTGTTAAGTATATTACTAGCAGCTTTATTTAGTTAATAAATTAAAATAAGAGTATTAACTTTAGTGATAAACTTAACTCTATAAAGGTAATAGTAAGTTTACTTTAATATATTTAACAGTCCTTTGAGTTCTAATTTAGTAACGTTATAATGGTTCTTAATATTAAATTATATTCCACTTTTAAAGCGGTACAGGTACTGTTTCTTATCTGGCTTAACTTACTTAATAACTCCTCCCTAGCTTTTAAGGTTAGTATTCATAACTATAAAGATAAGGCTATATTAAGTGTTATTATAGGTTATTACTATTAGGATTAGAGTAATGATAACCTTCCTTTACAGGAACTTTATTACTATCTGCTCTCTTTTGGTCTATTCCTATTACATATCCTTTTTTATTAGTGTATATAACGGTATTATAACTTACTTAAATAACTTAATCTAAACTTAATAAAATTTAGTTATCCTTATAAATAACTGGACTTCCTTAACGTTTCAGCAGGTTCTCCACTTATTTACTTTGATAACCTTTATTTAATTAGAGGAATGTCTATCTAGTAAATATAAATAATTTAATAAAATAGATTTTACTTAAACCTACTGTAACTTAACTAGGGTAATAGTTACTCTTACTAGTTTACAGTTAATAAGTATAATGTTTAAGTTTATTAAATACTTAATTATATAGCGTTATAAATTAAGTTTAAGCTTTTCTTTATTATAGTTATGCTGTAGCTCTTTAATACAGATATTAGTAAAAAACAGCTAACAATTATATAGGATGGGGTTGTAAAGCATTTGAATCACAGCTTACATAAACTAAGTTACGAAGTTTGTTACTTCTTAAAGAAGAGTATATATTTTTAAAAAGTCTAATTAAAGTAAAGAAAGTTATTATATCTTTACTTATAACATCTAGCTTAACGTGGTTATAGCTAGAGAAAAGGTCTAGGAGTCAGATAAGCTGATCTAGCCGCTTTCTGTAAAGTCTTATAAGAGAGCTACTTCTCTATTATAAAGGATCCCACAGCCTATAATAGGCCCTGAACTCTCCTGTATGTAGTCTTCTCTAAGCAAGCAACTTCATTCTATTCCAGTCATTGTATAAGGCACTGGCTTCCAGATCCTCTTATTTCCAGCGCTAATATTCGCTGCAACAACCCTCTTAGAGGCACTGCCTCTGTAATTCAGGCCATTTGTTTGCTTCCTACAGCGCTTACAGCGCTGTAGTACGGCTTGGACCAGTACACACTTCTTCCTCTGAGCCACAGCGCTGTACTACAGCCCTGTGGGTTCCTGAAGTTTAACATTAGTAATATAATGGTGTTAAATAGACTTAAACTCTAATTAAAAGCGTAAACGGCTGTGAAAATCTTCGTACATGGCCCTGGTTAAACCATGCTTTCTTACACTTTCTAATAATACCCCTTTCTTTGTTTTGACATATATGTGGTGGTGTAGGAAGCGTTCGGCCTAATGGTAGCCAAGTGGCTTTAAATCGCCTCCTTTAAGGAGCACCATCTCTCATATTGAGCAAGCCTGAGCAAATCCTGAGCAAATCCTGAGGCGTGCCTGAGACAGGGTGAGCAATTTCACGTGGGCGAGGTACGAAAAAGGAAATTTCGTGAGCCTAGATTTGTAGAATACCGTGTCTCGTTGGGCCTCTCGATCGTGGTGAAAGGTTTGAAGTTGTTGAAATGATTCCAAGTGGGGATAGTAGAAGGGGATAGAATTGTTTCTAGCACAGCAGACATGGGCCCAGTCAGGTCGACACTTGTAATGCAAGAGGTTATTTGACGTGGATATGACTCTTCTTGTGGGAAGCTCTATCGAGGATGTGTGCTTGAATGGTTGACGGAACAATAAGGACTGCTGGTCTCTCCAAAATTGTGTCTCTAGCCGAACTACACTTGCACCTCGTCGAACAAATTTAGGAAAAGTTCGTGAAGCATCCCATCGCCCTCTGCCAAAACGCCCTTCTTTCTAAAACTTAAGAGTACTTAAAAGTACAAGGTGCGTCCCAAACTAGCTGATAATTATACTATAAAGCGCAGCTAGCGTTACTATAACGAGATATTATCTAAATAGCCTTAAGAAAATATAGTTACTGGAAGCTTACGTGATAATCTGCTACAGTGCAGCTACTGCGATGAGTACAAAACCGGACCCGTCGGCAGATGTACATAGTAGTCCCTATGTGGCCCGCAGTCCTTGCCCTAAACATTCTATATGGCGCTTCTCCGAACCCCATGGAGTTTGGATATCCTCTATAGAGCCAGTGTCACCAAGTCCATGGAACATGACTGTTTAGCATTTGAAGCTCCGTGTCGTGTCTTTATTAGTGCATTTTGGAGTGTCTCGAGTTCTCAGCCTTCGTGGGATATTACGAGATGGTACGTCCTCAGATCCCCAGCCTCTACACATGATTTGACATGCCCTAAACCAGCAAGATGTCCTGTGCCTCTGAGCTCATCATACTGACCGCCTCTCCACTCATGATTCCTTGTACATATGTATCGCCCACAAGGGAGTAATTTTTCTCTGCCCTTCGGATAATATAGGGGACGGTGGCTCCATAAAACAATGCCACGACATCCCCATGGCGCGCCAGCCTAGGGACCAGGGCAAGGTACCCCTTGTGTGTGACCGCGAAACGTCGACCCGTGCATGCCGTGCAAGACTGCATCTTGTACGTCTCAACGGCATCCCACTTCGCCGCCCGCGGAAAGAATCTCTTCCCGGCCCGCCAGCTGGTAATAGCAGCGTAGTACATCTTAGTCGGATCGACGATGGGGCTGCTTATATTGATTGCGTTCGGTCCCTGGTAGGTGTCGTCCATGAGGAGCAAGCGCGCATAGGCGTCGATGGGATCCGCGTAGACAGATGGGCCGAGTTTGACTTCGTCGGCGAAGGCGTTGGCGATGCGTTTGTGGATGCTAAAAAAGTCGGGCGCCGTGTCGTCCTTGAACATGTCGTGGACGGATCTGAGGCTGTCGAAGACGATGCCACGCGCCGATAGGCCCGCCGAGCCGGTTTCGTCGCCTAGCAGATGAAACAGGGGATCCTGAGAGCTTGCTGCTGCATAGCGCACCGGACGCAAAGTTGATATGGCCTTCCCGCCAATACTGTTTGCCTGCGCCGTCCAGTCTGGGACCCAAGAGGGGAGGTTCTCGCCGGTAAGCCGCCTCCTTTGGCTTCCAGCGCAGTCCAGCACGTCGACGCCTCTTCCCTGACGCACGTGAAGCGCTGCGAAGCGACGGTAGATAGTTCCAACGGGCTGCAAATACGGGCCTATCGATGCCCTTTCAGAGTCGGTCATCAGCGCCATGAGGCCGAATATCTTGTCCTTGGGCTCCGTCACCGCAAAATCCCGGGTCAGCTGCAGCAGATGGAAAGAGTTCGTAGGACCGGCCAGCCACAAGCGCCGAATCTGTTGCATCCTGTCGTAGTTCATGAACCCGCGCGCGCTGAGTTTGTTCAGCATCAGCTCCTGCTGTTTCGCGGGGTCTAGCATGATTGAAACGGGGTTGAGGTGTGCATCAAACTGCGTTTTATCAAAGACGTTGCCCTGGAACATGAGGCGCACCTTCTTCGCAAGGACTATCTCCTGGATGATCCACGTGCGTGTGAACCACGATTTCGTCAAACTCAAGAACGCGGTTTTATAGTCGAGCGGATGATCGGCGAAATATGGTCGTATCATTGTGGACGATCCCATACTCGCCCCCGTAGTGAAACGAAGGGTGTTGAGTCCATCCGAGAGATAGGCAGAGGGGCCTAGATCTCCTTCCGAGTCTCCCAGATCGACATAGACGGTCTGAGCTTGGGAGTAGATGTGCTTCATGAGCGGTATCTGCTCACTCCTCTCCGCGAGGTCCTTTTGGTTGATGCAGATGGCGTCCGCCCATATATACTCCTCTCTCTGTCCCGGCCCAAAGCCAGCGCGCAATCGCTTTAGGGCGTCCTCCAAGTTCTGCCGTGCGAGGAAGACCTTGCCGTTGCACAGGACTTTACAGCGGTCCAGGCCCGTGCCCCAGCAGTATGAAAGTGCACCGTACTTTGGGAGATTGTTGCAGCTATGGTGGGTAAGCTCGCAGTCCACTAGATCGGCACGAAAGATAGCGGGCTTGATCTTCAGGAGGCGGATCATTTTATGTGCGTCTTTAAGAGGCGTGTATGTAAAACCTGGTGTGTCCGGATTGAGCACCAAGGGCTCCTTCCTTCCGAGTCCCGGGATTGAAGTTGCTAATGCGGAGTCGCTGCTGTTGTCCTGGCCCAGCCTTGGGCAGCTACTGTCACAATGTTCGTGAACTGGACATCCGTGCTGGGCTGTGAGAGAGGCACTGAAGAACTGGCTGATTAGATAGCTCAACGGTTTGTCCTCATCATTCACCCCCCGAGGGGCATTTATCATATGACTGTAATCCTTGTCATTTGCCATGGTGACGCGGTAGGAAGCCGAGGCAGGAAGTCCTACTGCGCTTGAAATGAGATTTTAGCTGATTGGTATGCTGAACTAGCTCAGACGAATTGTAAGCATCCGGGAGCAGGGCTATGGAGGGAGATTGGGGTTGATCTAGCTGAGAGGACACTGGAAGAAGCCTTATATGCGTGGTGCGCCTGAGCCTAGGACGAACCCAACCTGAGTGCCTACGAGGTCAGTCAATTTACCCACGCCAAGAAGGGCAGACACCTCCTTTCTGACAGGTTCTGTGGTTGGCCAGAATGCGGTGCGCCGCCAGTGCTCCGCCACGCCGCCAGCGCTCCGCCACGCGGCCTTGAATCCTCGGAAAGGCAAGTAGAAACCAAGCACGATCAAATGCAGGGTGAACTCTCCGTGTGCGATCATCCAATTAGAGTGTATATCGAGACCAGGAATGCGTGGCTGGTCCGGAATTCGGCAACATGCCGCAGATTCCGCAGCGCAGCTCTGGTACTGTCCGCTACACTACTAATTCTCCAGGTAGATCACGTCAAATGATTGCTCTCGCCCTTCCGCCCATACGCGGGAAAAGAATGGCACTTGGTCAGACAACTTGGAGTGGGGGCATCAGACAGACTGGTCCAATTATAGCTTAGCGTGGGCACTAGCCCACTTATAGCCTAGTGAGGTGCACGAGCCATATTAAGTGGTCTGTGCACCCCCACTACCATAACAACAGGAGGGACCAGTCCGGCAAGCGGCCCGCCAAAGGAAGCCTAGAGGAACAGTTCTGTTCTGAAGGGAGGCGAGGCAGACATGCGCTATGAAGGAATAGACAGGGTACTATTAGACGTGCCAAAAACAGCAAATCGGAACGAGGATAATTCCGATGCAACCGAACGTCGGGCTGAAAAGGAAATCCCTCACCCCATCCTAAAATGCTCTCGAGGTTGTCGTAGGCAGCCCAAGGCAGTCCATCTTTGCCATGAGAGCATTCTTCTTCCTCTTCCATTCCTCTCACAGGGGATGTTGACATGCCAACGCATAGATTGGGATGGGCTTTAGGGCCCGACTCTTCTCTACATGTGTTGATAAAGAGCGTCGACACAAGCGACAGCGGCTCGACATCTGCGCCGACGAGGATTTCAGCCAAGTCTGTGCCCATCAAAGGTGCTCGTCGGTCCTAACATCTCTGTTCCACAGGCTCGAAAGTTTTCGATTGTTACACGGTATTTCGTCGTAGAAATGGACCCTCTTAGCACAACCGTAAGCGTTATCGCCGTCCTCCAGCTATCTGAAGTCGTCAAATACATCGACTCGGCCGCCGGCGCGACAAAAGAGAGAAAGCGTCTTCGCGAAGAGTTACGAGCGTGTGAAACCATCCTACAACAGGTTAAAGATAAGGCAGATGACTTAGAGGAGAGCAAAGCGTGGTCGGGCACCATCAAAGCCCTTAAGGCCCAGGTGCGCCGCTAGGCTAGCTATGGGTTACCATAAAGAAGATTAAAGCGAAGCTCCAGCCTAAAGAAGGCTTAAGGAAAGCACTAGCGACTCTAGACTGGCCTTTTAACAAGAAGAAGATAAAAGAGATCTATATAACCATCGAATGTGAGAAGTTTCTGTTGGAGTTTACTTTGGTTAACAATTTCCGAAAACTAATCTAGGAGATTAAGAGGACTTTAGACGAAAACAGAAAGTAACTTATACAGTTAATTTAAGTAATTGGGATACGATTGGATAAGAATAAGCGCTAGTTGTCAAAACTAAAGGAAAGATTAGCAGTCCTTTAGACTTTATAAGTTAATTTATATAATGATATAGAGAGACTTTATTACCAGTAAAACCATTAAGATCTCCTTAATAAGCAGTTAACTATCCTTAATTAGCTAGCGCTAATCGACTATAGCTCTTAACAAAGTGACTTCATCCACTAACGATAAGCAGGGTGTGACGACCCTGCAGGCCGTCACTTGGGCCGGGGCGGCCCGACGAATCCCCCGCAGAAGGAACAGTGCAGGAAGGCAGTACGCACGGTACTGCGCACTGGGCCAGGGGTGCAAAGACCCGAAGCCCCTACG
>Ga0247760_1000080_pt1 | contig 90806 bp, 106 predicted proteins | sample UWRJL171409R4_FD_179936 | JGI IMG/M metagenome (GOLD analysis project Ga0247760, IMG submission 179936) | Plant litter microbial communities from Arlington Agricultural Research Station in Wisconsin, United States - UWRJ-L171-409R-4 | ecosystem: Environmental > Terrestrial > Plant litter >...
TTTGAATCAGATTCCAAGCCAAGGTCTTCTTTCGAGATGCTTCAGTCAAAAGATACACAATTCTATTGGGCCCTGAAAGTCTGGAAGAATTACGTTTTCATCCAACATGCTGGCAGGGGGGGCCGGAGAGCTCCTGCCGTCGTTCACAGCAACGGATGTTTGGCGCTAGTGCTCCCAGAAGCACAGATTGCGTCACTCGACAGCATCCAATCCACAGAGCATTTTATCCATGAAGAAAGCAACGACAAGATATCGCTCACTTCATACTTTGACGTTAGGTAACATCCCAAAACCCCACGCGGCAGCCGAGACAATTGAGGGACTCCGCTTAAACGCCGTCAACACCACGCCCAAAGGATAAAACTTACATAACAGAGTGCGGGGTGTCACTGCCGTCAAAACTCTCCGAAACTCTCAGCCCGACTGAGATATACAACCTCCACCTCATCTGAATGATCTCAACTCAAACTAAACCACCAGGAAGAAACCCCCCTGCGTACAAAAAGCCACTCCTCGCATCCCTCCTCGCCCTGACCCTGGCCCTTTTCCTCTCCACCAACCCCTCCTTCCTCCCCCGCCTCGCCCTCCTCGCAGGCCACCTCACCCGCCGAAACGCCTCCACCTTCATCGCCACCGCCCCAATGACGTCCCCCTACGCCAAGGAGCTCGAGGTCGCCCAGCTCGCCGTGCAGCGGGCCGCGCGCCTCACCAAGCGTGTGTTCCACGAGAAGGCCAAGGGCACTGTGTCCAAGGACGACGCCTCGCCCGTGACGATCGGCGACTTCGGCGCCCAGGCGCTCATCATCGCCGCGCTCAAGCACCACTTCCCGGGCGATGAGATCGTCGCTGAGGAAGAGGCCGCACAGCTGCGCACCGACGCCCCGCTGCGCGAGCTGATCTGGGACCTCGTCAGCACCACGCAGCTCGACGATGCCGCCGCCGAAGGCCTCCTGGGCGGGCGCATCCCCGATGCGAACGCCATGCTGGAGCTCATCGACCAGGGCAACAGCCAGGGCGGCGCGCGCGGCAGGATATGGGCTATTGACCCCATTGATGGCACCAAGGGATTCCTGCGCGGGGGACAGTACGCCGTGTGCCTTGCGCTGATGGTTGATGGTGATGTCAAGGTCGGCGTGCTGGGCTGCCCGAACCTGCCGGTGGATGATGCCGCCCCGCTGACGGCGGATATTGGCAGCAACCAAACCGACGAGGGTCGCGGGGTGATCTTCTCGGCTGTCATTGGCCAGGGGGCGACGAGCCGGCCGCTCGGGACGGGTGCGCTGGCTGAGGGGAAGAAGATTTCGATGAAGCCGATCACGGAGATGTCTAGCGCGACGTTCTGCGAGAGCGTTGAGTCTGGGCACTCTAACCAGTCTGACTCGGCACAGATCGCGCAAAAGCTGGACATCACGAATCCCAGCGTCAGGATGGACTCTCAGGCCAAGTACGGCTCGATCGCGCGTGGCGCGGGAGATATCTACCTGCGTCTGCCGACGTCGAAGATTTACCAGGAGAAGATTTGGGATCACGCTGCTGGAGACCTGATCGTCCGGGAGGCAGGCGGCCAAGTCACTGACACCACAGGCAACCGGCTGGATTTCAGCGTCGGGAGAACGCTGGCTAGCAACAAGGGTGTTGTTGCGGCGCCTGCGGCGCCTGCGGCCGTCCACGGACAGGTGATCAAGGTCGTGCAGGAGGTTCTTGGGCTGAGTCAATGAGCCCCCTCTATCGAGGCCCAATAATTGTACAGGTTGTGGCACAGGCGTAGTAGCCACCCAAGAGTTGGGCAGCCAGATAGAGTAAATGTACAACAAAAAAAGAAGATCCTGCGCGCGCGCCTCCCCTCTATTTGATCTTCTTCTGCTTCAGCTTGATCGTCTCCTCGTTGACGAAGATTCCTTTCCCCTTATACGGCTCCGGGACTCGCCACCTCCGAATCTTGGCCGCGAATTCGTGCATTGTCTCCTTGTCGATGCCCTCGAGGAGGATCCTTGTCACCTGCGGCGCGCTGGCCTTCATGCCCAGCGGCACAGGCATTATGACGGGGTGAGAGAAACCGAGCTTGAGGATGATGAACTGCTGGCCGGGGTACTGCTCTTCTTGCGGGCGCAGCTCGACCGTCGCTCTGTAACCGATACCTACCAGCCGCAGAACGGTAGTATGGCCTTCCGAGACGCCGCGGACGTATCTGTTGAGGTAGGACCATGTCGTCCCTAGCACGGTGAATGTCAGCTTCTAGCCTTTCTACCACTAATAGCTCACGCTCCTGATAGCGGAATCATCACATACCCCACATCTCCTTCTGCTTCTTGATCTCCTGGTCCTCCACGCTCAGCAGCGCCGTCCTTGCCTCCGTGTCATGCTCGATCTTGAGATACGGCGGGATCTCCATGGAGAGTGTTCCTGCCAATTCGCAACACCACCGCGTCAGCACTTCCGTCCCTTTTCCATGTCTGCACCCCTCCCATCACTTTGCACAACACATTGCGCGGCGGATCGCAAACTCACCCAGCGGCCCGGTCACCGACACAGTCCTCTTGGCGATCTTCAAATACGTCGTCGTGTCCTTCTTGAGCTTGGGCTCCCCAACCACAAACTCCACCCCGGGGGGGATCGAAATGGGCGTCCGGCCCAGCTTGGACGGGCATGTCGTTGTCGCGGAGAAGGGTCTCGAGGAGGTCGCTTGCTGTGTTGTCTGGAAGGTGGGTACGAGGAAGCTGGGGAGGGTGACGATCGGTGACGACGTGGAGGGGGCGGCGAGCGCCCGACCGAGGGCGCGGGCTCGGCTTGGGGTCAGCATTTTGGAGAGCGAGGGTGGGCGGCGGAGGCAATTGGGACAATTGCGCGACGTGCCTGGCGACGACGACGGGGTGGATGCTGCGCTGCTGGATGGCTTCGAAAAAGATGAGATTCGGGAAAGCTTCGGTTGATTGTGGTGAGCAGGGGTCGGAGCTTGGATCCACAGCTGGGGGTGCCGGTGTGGGCTTAGTCAGCTGGGTGGGTGTTGTGCGGAATACCCCTGAGACTCAAAGTGGCCGAGTGGTTGGTTCACTGGGGCAACCGGGCAGCTCGCATCAACATGGTGAGAACCTCGGAATGAAACAATTTCCTTCACTATTGGGCATGAAAGGTGGGGATATTGTACTATTAATGAGGCTTTCTTTCAGATACCTAACATGTTTATCTTCTCTAGGTTTCCATTCTATCTCCTACCTAGTTTGGGTTGATGTCTTGGCTCTCCGTGTCGTCGCACAGAAAACAGAAACAGAAACATCCAAGGAATCCTCAAAGGCAACTTCGATTTCCTGGGCCAGTTCTTTGCTTTGAGCGTGTATCCTGCTCGTGGCCACATTTTTTTTTACAGAATTTAGGAGATATTTGACCGGCCTTGGTCTCCAATGAAGGCTTTGGCTAACAGAAAAGAAGTCTCTTTTCTCTGTGCAAGGATACGTTATGAGAATACCCAGAGTTTGTGCCGGAATATCAAGACCTGTCTTGTTGCCTTATAGGCCTCGACTGCATTATGAAACACCCCGATACCTACCATTGGGACAGGCCGTTTGAGAATGCAGGACGGCCTATAACAGTCAAAAGCCATGAGCTGCTTTGACAGTAGGAAAGCTTCTTCCACACTGGCCCGGGCCTTCTCATACCAGGATGTTCATCTGATTCAGCCATACCCTTTTGCCTTGAGAGTCAAATTTCATCTGAACAACGGCTGTCTTGAAGTCTGGACTATCTTGAAGAATTTAACTTCTTGGTTCTCTCACAAATGGATAACATCTTCACCCAACAGCGGACCCGGCCGGTGCCTTCCTGAACTATACCAGCGGGTTGCTCCTTCCTCGTCCGCAATCATTTGCAGCCACAGCCTCTGAGGTGGCCATCAACGCTCCACGCCACAAGCTGCTTCTTATCATTTTTTTCAGATCTCATTTATTCCCACTCTCCTCCTCCTTCATCATCCGTCCTTCCTGGTCCGACACATTCGCATGGTCGCACGAGGCGTTCGTGATTGCCAACTATCAATCGTTGCAAAGCCGCCATGGCCTTGAACAGACTCCAGGTGCTGCTGGTCCTGCTCGCATTTCTACTGCGAAGAACTGAGGCGGGGTTTTCATGGAGGGGCGACAATCGACCAGCGAGAGGTATGGTCCAAAGCCAGCCGTCAGAAGTCGCCCAAGCCAACCTCCAAAATATTCTTACCGTCACGTTAAGTGAGCTGCAGGAGCTTGAATCAGAGCCTCTCTGCCACAGGGTCGCTGCCCGTCTTCTGGTCAACAACTGCCAGCTCGTGGACGGTAAGGACGATGCAACTATTCTTACAGATAGCGGACGCCAGGTCCGTGACTTCGTGGACTCGTACGCCGCCAGCTTGGCCATATGCGACCTCGAACGAGGGAGTTTCAAAATACCATTGGAGTGCGCAAAATTCCGGGAAGCATCCCTCAGTCAAATTGCTATTCGGACTCAGCCCCAGCTCCATGTGAGCCCCAAAGAGATTGGCCTCTGTCTATCGGCACTGGCCGCCTCGGACGCGGCATGGAGTACATGGATCAGCTATCGCCACAAGGCCCTACGGTTTTGTGAGGCCGCTAGAGGAGACAACGAGAAAGGTAAGTTTTTGATCTCTGCTGGTTTAGTTCCACCACTGACGTACTGCAGCACAGAGCATACTCCTCTACCAAAAGCTCACCAAGGTAATCGCGAAGTTTGTCGAAGGCGTAGACTTAGATCTCCAACGGAAAATGGACGACCTTGATAACCGAGCTCGGCAAGCTCTTGACAATATTGACCGGCTATCGCCGCAAGTAGACCGCCTAAAAGATAGACTGGTAATGGTCGAGGACTATCTCTCGGGCAATCTCGCATATGCTTTGAAGAAGTCATCTAAGTCCACAGGCGACGCACTGCAGAGCGCAGAAGATCTCAAACAGCTTTTGAGCACGCTTGTTAGCACAATTCTTGAACGGAACGAGCAACTCTCCTCCGCACACGAGCTCTCAGTACGAAAGGCAACGGGAAAGACGAATGAAGATATCGCAGCACTGGCAGAAATCGTTTCGATGACTGCCGCTTCTACTAGCGCCTTGCAACGGCAAATTGTGAGTCTTTCCTTCCTGCTGTGTCTACTCTCCATTTCTAACCTATTTTGCCTAGGAGCTCTCGAGCGAGCATGCAGCATCACTAGCCCGGCAACAAGATTCCATGGAGCAAGGATTCGATAGACTACTCGCACGTCAAGATGCCGTTGAGCAGGGCTTCGATGGACTGCTTACCACCGCCCGCACACTGGCCGCCGATTTTGAGACGCACACCCAAATGCTTCAGCAAGCAACGAATACCACGAACGAACTTCTCGATACCCTAGAGGAGACCACTGACACCGCTGCCTCGCTGACAAAGACCCTCGCGGGTTTTGGATCCGGAAACTGGTGGCCTTATTTCCTTTGCCCGGCGTTCACTGTCGTCGTTGGATCTTACGGACTTGAACCTTCCGCTTTCCGAAACTTTTGGTTGGGAGCCATTGGCGAACTCGCTGGCTTTCTAATATCTGCTCCGTCCTCTGAGCGGTTAGGCAAAGAGTTTAACTTCTCTTTCCTTACATCCCCAAACACAACTGCTCTCAAGATCTGATGATGCTTGAACCACGACAGCATACACATAGAGATTTTGGGTGGATGACATAATATTCATAGCCTGGTGACAAACACAGTGGAGGAGAGTCTCCGCAGCGAGTTAGAGAGAGCGCAAACATATAAGAGATATATTGGGATCATTGCGGAAATCCACAAACAAGTTGGTACTTTACTAGCGCTGTTGACCACTTCTGTGTAGTGATCGGGAGTGACTTACTTGATGCAGAACTGCAGCGGGAACGGTGATACTAGGGGGGTGAACATCAGTGCATCGGCCAAGATCGGTGAATGGCCGCTTGGCTTGAATCAACTCCTAGAGACAGAGATCTTTCCAATCGGCTATAACTTGAGAGGTATGGTGGTGCGGCTGCCCCGAGGGAAGTCAAGCAGAGCGGCTGTGTGGCGCCGCCATAGACTGCTTCTCCGACCAGTCATTTCAACAATAGGGATTGTAGTATAGTGGTCAGTACTTCTCGTTGTGGTTCATTTCACAGCGATCCGAGAGGACCCAGGTTCGATTCCTGGCAATCCCACATTTTTTTGCCTTTCCACCACAATAATTTTAGTGGGCTTCTTTTTTTGGCAAAGGCAGACGCCGCCCAACCACCTCATGCCTCGGCGGGGATGACCGGGACATCGGTCAACCAATCATTCTCTTTCAGTGCCTCTGTTGACCGATTGATGAGAGTTGGGATGGAGTCAGGTCATCGTCCTTATCCTCTCAACGTGTTCTAAGTGGTGATTGTGATATCACCATCGGTTCTACGTTGGCAGCTCATTCTTGAAGCTGCACCTCGAGTTCGAGCGGAGCTCATTCCCCTTCGAGACTTCGCTCATAGATAGAAGTAGTATCTCACCGCCTAAAGACATCGAAATGGCAGGCTCATTCGAACAGTTCATCAAGTTCGCAACAGATGCCTGTGAGCGATATTTCCCCCTCCCTCTCAATCAAGACCAAAACCAGAACCAAAATCACTAACACCTCTCAGCCGGCCTCGAACGCACCTTCCGTTTCCTCCAAGCCATCGCCCAAACCCTCATCTTCTTTGCCCCAACCCAATCCCTCCTCTTCCAAATCCTCACCTTCCTCTCGCCCGATGGCCATCAGAAACTCCAGCCGCTCTCCCTCTCAGTACTGAGCACCTTGCGCGCGCGCTTCGCGATCGGCAGGCGCTACTTCCGCGTCTTTCGCTTCCTGGAGTCGTTTAATTCGGCGTGGACGCTGTATCACCGCGCTGCTGGGGCGGAGGGGATGGATCTGGAAAAGTGGCTGGATGTATCGGCCAAGTCGTTCAATGGGATGTATTTGCTCCTGGAGACAATGACGTTTCTGGATGCTTTGGGTGTGGAGGGGTTGGGCATCTGGGGCGGGGAGGTAGGTGGGATGTTAGTGGTGGAGGCGCAGCGGTTTTGGCTGTTTGCGCTGGTTTGTGGCGTCGGAGCTGGGGGGGTGAGGTTGTGGAATGGGTCAAGGGGGAGGGATGGGAAGAAGAAGGGAGAGAGAGAGAAGAAGGGGCAGGGCGGGGATGGTCAAAGGGAGAAGTGGTTGAAGGAGGAGGTTAAACGGGAAGAGCAGTCTCGTCGGGTTCTACGGCGGCTGGTCGCGGATGTGATGGACATTGGGTTACCTGGCGCCGTAGTTGGGTGGGTTCCGGTGTCACCAGGGACGGTGGGACTTCTGATGCTTGGTAGCACCTGGTTGACAGGTCTAGAAGTCTGGGAGCGTTGCGGTAGAGAACTGGATGCCACGAAGGCGTAGATTGTACTGTCCGTACCCGTAATAAGAAGATACCCTGGCTCGGTTTGTGGAGGAGGTACTGCGGTACTAGTCGACTCCTGCCACTGCTCGAGGTCGTCAATGGAGCTCCTATGAAGAAGGTGCGTGCCATCAAGGTGCGCGTGGAAAGCGTATGCGGCTCTATAACATGGCAACGAAATACCTCGAGTTTGTCTGGAGTTTTGCATGAACTGCGACGTCTTCTTTCATGTTTCTCGGGGCACTACTTTATCTGCACCAAAATAACCTTCAAGCTTAAGGGTACGCACGCAGTGACCCGGAGCGGGCAATAAAGAGACCACCGGGATCCCATACTTCCCAAATTTTGCTGCAAATGGTAACACCTTCTAGATCCAATGCGCGTAAAACACCCAATCTTTCTATCTATATAGTCTGGTTCAAATTGGCGATCATCGTTCTGGCCAATTTGCCCCTCTTGTGACAGGGAAGGCCCCGCACAACCTTACCCCTGCAAGGAACGAGGTGGCAGAAAGTTTTGACCGCTTTTATTTTTCTCTCCCTTGATACATGATTTTTCTGGCCAGGAGAAACAACCTCGGTTCCGCCACGAATTATCTCTCCACCCCCCAATTGGAGCAGGAGTGTTGATCTTTTAGACTCTGGATTGCGCCTCCCGGGTTTTCCTCATGTCAGCGCCTCCAAATTGGCTTTTTTCGAACAACAGCACTTCGGCCCCCTCGAACATCGCCATGGCACCGAGCAAGAAGTCCAAGTCCGGCGCGGCAGATAAGAAGTCGAAGGCCCCCGCCGCCGACAAGCCGTCGCAGCCCCCCGCGCAGCTTATGGACCTCGTCGAGAACTTCCTCGCTGAGCACAACTTTGACGGCGCACAGAAGGAGTTCGCAAAGCAGCGCGCCAAGAAGGGCTGGGTCGCGTCCAAGAAGGCGGATAGCAAGTCGAAGTCCAAGGAGCATCACTCCTTGGTCAACGTCTTCCAAACATGGGAGACATCGTTGAGCAGCACTGGGAGCGGAAAGAGCATCAAGGCCGCGGTCGAGAAGGTCACGACCGTCAGCAGCAGCGATAGCAGCAGCGACAGCAGCAGCAGTAGCGAGTCTGAGTCTTCCGACAGCGAGGAGGAAAGCGCCGATGTGGAGATGGAGGACGCTGCTGTGGAGGCCGATTCTTCGAGCTCCGAGTCCAGCAGCAGCAGCAGCGAGAGCGACAGCAGCAGCGACAGCGAGAGCGAAGATGAGAAGCCTGCTGTCAAGGCAAAGCCCGCAAAGAAGGAGAAGGATGTGAAGAAAGAAGAGGTTGTGGAGAAAGCGAAGGCTGTGGAGAAGGCACCCGCTACGAAGTCGTTGAAGCGCAAGGCCGCTTCCGAGAGCTCGTCGTCGTCCTCCTCCTCTGACTCGGACTCTAGCTCTTCTGACGAAGAGCCCTCCCGGCCGGTCAAGAGAGTTAAGGCGGAAGTAAAGGCTAAGGCCGCAGAATCCAGTTCCGAATCAGATTCTTCCTCGTCCTCCGATTCCAGCTCTAGCTCCGACTCGGATTCCGACTCGTCCGACCCCGACTCGGAGGCTGAAGCGGAAGCAGTGAAGCAGGAAGTAGCAAAGGCTAAGACGGTCCCTCTGCCCTCAGACTCGGATTCCGACTCTAGCAGCAGCAGTGACAGCGATTCTTCGTCGTCCTCCGACTCCGATTCTGACAGCGAAGTTGCGAAGCCAGTGAAGGCTAAGAAGGCGAAGGCTGAGCCGGCCCCCAAGACAACCTCCGGAAGCGGTAGCGACTCCTCCGCAACAGTGGGTAAGACCTCGCCAGAAATCTTCCCCGTGGACCACTTCGCCCCCCTCCCCCCTGACCCGATGGACAAGTCCAACAACCGGGGCAAGGGAGCCGCCGTCAAGAAGGAGATCACACCATTCTCCCGCGTCCGCAAGGATGTCTATGTTGACCCCAAGTTTTCCGATAACCGCTTTGCGGGCCACGACTGGGGCCGCCAGGCACACGAGGACCTCATTGTAACAAAGGGCAAAAACTTCACTAAGGAGAAGAACAAGAAAAAGAAGGGCAGCTACAGGGGAGGATTCATTGATACCTTCGCGATGGGCGGAATCAAGTTTGATGATTAGACGGTATCACCTTTGCTTCTTGATTCATGTTTGTTTAGCATTTTTATAGTTGGCCAGTTTACCACTTTGTCGAGCACCCTTGAATAGGATCGGTTCTAGCCACCCCCTTCTTGGGTCAAGCTCAGAGTGGTCCCGCTTGGTGGGCGTTTCACGGGCCGCACGTGGGGGGACGATAGGAGAGGTTTTTTGCTACGAGTCTACGTTTATCCGGTTGAGTCAAAACTCAAAAAGCAGGGGATTCGAAGGGCATTAGTAGGCGGAGGATAGCCATTGACTAGGAGGGCATTTACATAGTTCGAGTAGTAATTGACTGCTCGGCATCTTACTTACGTACAGGAGGGGAATTGTCTCCGTTATGAAATAATCGTTTTCAATAGTTGTGGTAGAATGATGTCCTGGAACCTGCGGAACATGACTGAAAGATATATGCAGCAGTGTGTACAATGAAGTGACAGTCCAGTGCCTCGTATTTTTGCACCGCAATGCCTTTCCAAACACCAACCCGTGACCAGCTGGGTGGGATTAATCTAAGACCCAGGCAGAGAAGCAATAGTGGCGCCTTAGCTCAAGAGGCGATAGAGCCTTGCGGAGCAACTCGACATCGGCCGGTTTCCCCGTTTCCGGTAACTCGTTCGTGGCTCAGGGGCAGCGGCTTGGCAGGCGCCGGGGTTTCGTAGGGCTGGATTGGAAATGTGAAGTTTGTAGTCCGGGGAACGGTGGCTGCCTGGGTCGTTTTGTGGGTAAAGTGCTGTCTGGTGGTCGGTTGGCCACACTTGCGAGATGAGGGTTGTGGCTGTGCCGAAGACCAGACGGTTCCCCAGATGATAGGTGATACGACCTTTGATGGGCCTCAAAGCAGTGAAACCCCCGAAACATGCCTTGCGTGTTACCAACTGCCGCTCGTTTGTTTTAGGGGTTTGGTTTGAAAAATGATGTCTTGCCTGGTTTGCCGCGGAATGATGCCTGATTGCTCAGGGAGGAGGGCGATTTCGGCTTGCGGGCTTGGACGGAAACACAACCCCTGAGAGGGTGTTTGGGAGACGGATTTCTTTATGTGTGTTTTGTTGATTTTGGCAGTTTGAATCAGTCTGATTTGGATGACTTGCATCTTGGGCTGGAACGGTTGATCGTGAGGCAGGGATGGGAAAGGGAGCCAAAACCCAATGTGCGTATGCTAAGGTACCTAGGTATCCATTGGGTCAGAGACAGAACAACACACGTTTGCGTCGTGCTTGTAATGGGCATGTAAGTCTTTGGATTTCAAGAGACGCCACAGTGTGTGCTGTGCTGGGAAGAAGACATATTCTACTCACACACTTTGTTGGCTGGACAACCACCGTGACAAGCATGCACTGTTATAGAACCGATACTCAGGTGTTGAAATTCGGCGGCCAAGACAGTGTTTGAATTACTGCAGTTCCATATGAAAGGACGCAATGCCAGACTCGGTCGAGAGACTACCTTGCCCAGTATGTCCACCCGTGGCACCAAGGAGGGCTAATCGACAAGCAGAGGTTCGGATAGCAATACTGGTTGACGATCATTTCCAACCCACCGGAGACAAGAAACTTGAAGGCTTCGGGCCACCTTCTTCATACCACAGCCACATTGACGGGATTGGGTTGGGTATTGAGATGCAGGAGGGTTACCTGGCTGACTGACAATTTTACCACCTCGCGACGGCTTGTGCGACTGCCACTGTTGGTTGGAATGAATGTCGAGAGAGGCCTCCGGATCAGATGGACTTTGAGAAAGGGAAGGAAGCAGTAATGCCGCTACGGTGTTCATACTCAGTGGAGTCATGTGCGATGGTGGTCGCAGCTGCCGAAACAGCAGTGAGAGCATGCAACAATATTCCGGCAGCAATTTATGAACCTCGTATCAAGATAAAACTGTTGTCAGATGACGGCTACGCTTCCCGACGACTCGCAAACCAAACAATTCAATTTCAAAGATACCATTTCAACGCTGGGTTCTTCGGCCTACGGGAGAGTGGGTCTGTCAGGGACGCCCGCAAGGCTCTTTGCGAGTACCCACCATCACGGCTGAGATGAACACTCAGCCGCATTTACGGAGATCTCTGAGTGGATTCTATCAGATACTAGTACTGTACGCATGGTTGTTACAGTTGCGCTAAGGTCTGAGTGGTTCCGTTTCGGTGCTGACCCGAAGTTGCGCTATCTAACATCAGTGAACGAGTTGACTGTACTGAGGCAGAACCGAAACTAAATGGCCAGCTATTCGTAGTATCGCACGCTTCACCGAGAATTGAGATCTCACTAACTCATCCAACTTGTTGTCAAGATGAGGTGAGCGGGTATTTGAACCTGAGGAGGTCATCGAGGCGGGAATTGTGTGGCAGATATCCGGTGGCTGGTGGTAGCACCAGCTGACCGCCCGGGTTTAGCCAATCGGAGCTGCATCTCTTTCATTGCGACGGATGCGGGACCAACCCTGAGCAGACCCCCTGGTAGGGCAGGACGACCAACAGCAACCCCGCGGCTTGGAGGCTGGCATGGGAGGAGGATTGCTGCCGGTGGGCTGGGGCCTGCAAAGCGACGGGGTGCGACGGCAATCGCCAACAAAGCTCAGGTCTCTGTGTACACTCCGTCATCCATCCAATTCTCATCAACCTCCATGATTGCGCCCAAACTGTCTTCGCCCAGTGCACCCATACAGCCCCCACAGCCTTGCACGTGTGCGCCAGTGCCTCAGCCGATAGCCGCACTCACCTCCGTTATATTTACCCTCTCGTGCCTGCACCCGGACGGTAGCGCCCAGACTAAATGAACGGTGACGGAGCTTCGCGTGAGTGACTTCAGCTTCGTTCGCCTCCAATCTCGCCTCCCAGCCAGCCCTGCGATTGTCGCAAACGCTGCGCAAGCTCAGGCTCTTGTCGCAACCACTTGTTCCCGTGCGTACGGCGCCAGCGCATGCCAACGCATCCACCGCACCAATCGTACCCATCGTCAACTGCCCCTATCGTTGCCGGACGCCGCTCATGGGCACATACTGCAGCACCCTCTCCGACGACGACGACGAAGGCACCGCCAACTATGCTGCACAAGCTGCGCAAGTCCCCCAGCAGAACTCTGCGGCTCCAGTATTTAACCACCCGCGTCCGCGCAGCGCGCGCGTGCCCATGGCTGACGTCCGGCGCAGAAGATCAGCCAGGGAGGGCGACCAGTATGACTTGGTCGATCCGCTGAACGATGTCGCGGGGAAGAGGTTGCGACGGGATCCTACCGCGCGCGGTTTGAGGTCCAAGTCCAAGTCGCCGCGCCTACTACCCAAGGGGGACTACGAGGATGTCGACGCCTACAAGGCTGCGCGCGACCAGGTCCAGAAGTTCGAGGGTGCGCTGGCCTTCGACTATAGCTGCAAGATATGGGCCACACCGCTCGAGAAGCTGGCCAACGCCATTCTCTTGAAAGTGAGGGAGCGCGACATCAAGGACGTCTACGAGGCGGCTCCGCCGAGGAAAGGCTACGGTGGCCAGCTCCACCCCCGGTTCCTTGGAGACCACTTCCTGTCCAACTGCGACTTGATCGAGAAGACGCACCTCTTCAGAATTGTGCGTGCTATGCCCAAGGGTGCCCATCTGCACATTCACTTCAACGCGAACCTGCTACCCAACGTCCTGATCGAGATTGCCAAGGGCATGGAGCGCATGTACATTACGAGCGATATCCCCTTGGTGCCTGGCGGAGACTCGGATGCGTTCGACCGCTGCAAGATCCAGTTCAGCATCCTGAGCCACGAGAGTGTGGCGTCTCAAGGAGGGGAGAAGTCGATCTTTACAAAAGGATACGAATCGAGGCAACCCATGCCTTTTGCCGACTTTCTTCGGCAATTTCGCCAGAAGTATGAGTCGGCTCACTCTGGCAGCTCTGGAAGTTCCAACTGCAATTCGCCGATAGATGGCCAGTCGAGGATGGAGGCTGGCGACGTTGACGCCTGGTTGGGCTATAAGCTCGTCTTTCACGAAGAGGAGGCACACAACTTTCTCCAGACGTCCGATGGGTGAGTTCTACCCCATAACAGGTATCACCGTTGCGTCTACCACTGACCTCTGAACAGGGCGTGGGATAAGTTTAATGGGCGCACACAGATGATGAAGGGGCTATTCAACTATGAAACGGCGTATAGGAAATACACCAAGCTGTGCTTACAAGAGTTTGCGGACGATAATATTCAGTACGCAGAGATCCGCCCAAATTTCATGTCGACCAACCAGGTTTGGAGAGATGACGGTTCCGACCGGATCAACAACCACGGCATTGTAAATCTAATCACCACAGCATACGATGATTTCCAGAAAGAGCACAAATTCAGGGTGCTGAAGGGGCTGAAGATCATATATTGCACACCACGCTCATTCGACAATGACAAGGTTAAAGCGGCTCTAACAGAATGCCTGGAGTTCAAACTGAAATACCCTGCGTGGATAGCTGGTGAGTTTGGTGCCTCGGTTTGCATCTGTCTTGATCCTAACCGAGAACCGTAGGTTTCGATCTTGTGGGCGAGGAAAGCAAAGGCAAGCCTTTGAAGGACTTCATTACGGAGTTCCTCGACTTCAAGAAGGCTTGCAAAGAAAAGAGAGTAGACATACCATTCCTGTTTCACTGCGGGGAGACTCTTGATATGGGTGGGGATACGGATGGGAATCTGGTGGATGCTCTTCTTCTCAACTCGAAACGGATTGGCCACGGTTTCGCCCTGCCTCGACACCCGTACATTCTCGAGCAGATGAAGAAGCGCAACATATGTGTCGAGGTTTGCCCCATATCCAACGAGATCCTTGGACTCACACCAAGGGTGAACGGGCATGCCGTGTACAATCTTTTGTCTCGAAATGTCCATTGCACCATAAGCACAGATAACGGCACACTCTTCAGGTTAGTCTCCCCGTATTGCCTTCTCGGTTTGCATTATTAACGTGTGCTGTGTTTCTTCTTAGGTCACGGCTCTCGCATGATTTCTATCAGGTCCTGGCGGGAAAGCAGGACATGACATTGTACGGCCTGCGGCAGCTGGTTGAATGGAGTCTTGAGCACTCTTGCCTGGAGGAAGACCGGAAAGCCGACATACGCCGAGATTGGGAGCTTATGTGGGACACTTTTTGTCGATGGATCTTAACAGAGTACGGGTCTCTTGTCGACGAGCCCAACACATTGAAACTGTGACGGTCGTGGTTCTCCTTCATTAGTCGGGACCAGTTGGATACCCGACCTTTGAATCATTTTTCCTACGGGATCAACAAACGGTACATGGTGGTATTCTGGGATACAAAAGAAAATTCCACAACCCCCCCTCCTTCGATTACTTCGCCGCGAGACAACAGGGACTGCCGCGGTTTCGCTGGAAAGCAGGGGGTTCTCTCTTCTGACGATACAACAAATGGATGGCAACGGGCTGCCTCCCACCGTGTCGCAAGGCTCTGGGGGGGATTGGAACTATTGGTTGGGCGGCACCGGAATCAGTTGGGCTGTCACAGGCGTTTTGGCGTTACACGAAGAGCACCCGTGGTAGAACGAGGCGTGGACATAGGCCGGTTCGAGTTTTATTGCACATTTCGATTTCCAAAGGGAATCAACTAGTCCGCTGTTCCTGTCACTAGTTTTCCTCGCTCTCGACCGCCTAGCACGATCTTGCATGGTTTCGTGTTTCCTGGGGAAATCGCCGCAGCTGGCGGAAGCCTCGTCGGTATGAGGCGGCCTGGATGGATGTGGAGGGACCAAAGCAACCCGCGTTTCGGTAGTCGGTGATTCGGGAGGGAGCCGGGGTCTGTCTTGGCCAACCGATGCCGCCCCCTGCTGGGTTGCCAAGACTGTGACCCAAAGCGCAGGTGCTTCATTCAGCTCAGCCGCGATTGGATTCCTGATTTCGGTTTGCAGCTCGCGTACTTGTTCTCTCAGAAACTTCACCTTTATGGTTCAGCTGCTTCGAGATTGAGCTTCGTGGTGCTTCTCTTATATACCCTCCAGCCGTCTTGCTGGTAGTGCTTTATTACGCCTGTTTCTACCAACCCAGAGTTCGCGCTGCGCAGAGATATCGTCTCCCCACCAACAGCCTTGCGCCTATTGGGCAACGTCTCGCCACGACGAGCATGAAGTTCTGAGGTCGAGCACCAAAGGAACTTCCCCCGCTTGCCCAAATCAGGGCGCTATATCCTGCCGCATACTTGCACTACAATTTGTTCCCGGAAAGGGGCTATTGTTGGTTGCTCTTCCGCTTCCGACCTGATCTAATATCTAGGAAGCTAGGCTCCGGCCCGTCGTCGGTGGGCAGCGCTCACTGTCTAATACCATGGCCGACGTGCCCGACTTCACCGGGCCGCCCGATCCTACTGGCCTCGCGAAGTGGTTTCCGACCAATAAACTAGACCTCAACGGCTGGCGCTTCGATGTCATCACGCTGCTTGCCGTCATAGGAGAAAGCTCCGTCGCTATCCACGCTCAGACCTTGACTGCTAGCAAGCTATGCCTGCTACCGCGCATCATCCCCGCGCCACAGGCACTGTTGCGCCCGATTCGCCCCCAACGCCTACCTGAGGTCACGGCCAAGATGGCTGGTGTCTACGGCGGCACCGTGCTTGACACGGTGGGCTTCTTCGCCAATATCATGCACCCGCTCGAAGACCTCAAGCCGTTTGCCTTCAGGGTTCTGAAGATTACGCATAAGGACAAGAAAGCAGAGATCACGCTTCCGAATCCCGAGCCCCCCGCGGAGGCGACTACAACGGGGGTCGGGGTCAGGGGGTGGCTTGGCACGAGGAGGAGGGTTGGTGTCTCCGGAGCGGACGGGTTATCCCAGATCCCGGAGGACAAGCGCGTGACCTTCCCCGGGGACTTGGAGATGCAGCCCATCTCAACCGGCGATACGGCAGGTACCGAAGCAACGACGTCCCAACCGCGAAAGCCGTCGCTGCCCAAGCTAAGCACCCTCCCCCGCAGCATGTCGGGGAGGATGTCGGGGAGGGTGGCCAGCTTTATGAAGCAGGAGCGCTACGCGGTTCCGCCGAAGCTTACCTCGCCGCTGCATCTTGTATCTATTTTGTCATTCCTGGTCACCATCGCCATCTTCATTGTTACTGCTGTATGGAACGACGGTGTTGCCATGGTGGCCATCTTTGCGATGGGCCTGGCCAGTTCGATTACCTGCTATGCAAGTTGGTGGCGCCCGCTGCTGATGGGTCGGCCCGCGAAGAACAAGGTCCCCGAGGGCGATGTCATGATCCGGACGCGCGAGGGCGCCTTTCTGCTCATCCAGTGCCAGGAAGAGGTGGCGAGAGAGCTCTACACAGCCAGGGAAGAGTGCCAGTATGTGTCAACAAAATACCACCGCGTGTATATGGGCATTGGGATGGTGCTACTCATGGTAGCGGTCGTGTTACTCGGTAACTGCGGCTGGAATAGTCAGGTGCTCATTGGAGCGGCGTACGTTGTGCTCAATGGCGTATACTGGGTGATGGGCCTGATTCCGCCGAAGTATTTCTGGTAAGTTGCCCTTATCACACCATGAAAAAGCCGGAACTGACCATGTCGTGACGCACAGGGACCTCGACCGTTACGAAATGGAAGACGTCACACCTGATGACGCCAAAAATGCACACTTGAAGACCTGCGACGACGAGCATGAGGGCATGCCCTCTTTCACGCGCACGCTTTGGTTTGCCATCCGCGAGACCCGCCACGGCGCCTGGGTCGAGCGCAGCGGCGCCATGCCCGGCACCGACCAGTGGAAGAAATGGTTGGCCGAGGCGACGCGGAATGCATGGGATAAGAATCGAAAATGGCCCGCTGTCACGCGCAAGAGCGAGATCATGAGGGAGGACATGTACACGGGGTTAACCCCGACGTCGATGTCTGCGCCGGGGATGGGAGGGTTGTCGCCAGTGGAAACTCGGGCTGATCCGGCGGCACAGGTTGCGCCGCTGGAGGAGGTCAAGCCGAAACTTCCACATGAGCAGTCGTGAGGATCTGAGATAATGGGTTGATGCCTCGTGGGGGAAGGGCTGTGGAGGGTGATGTCACTACCGGGGGCAGAAAGTACGCGATCGGGTGTCCCCGGAGGGAAGGGCCGCATTGGAATACGGAAGAGAAAAAAAGGAGGGGGGAATCATCTTTGGATAGGGATGGGAATAAGGCCGCATGTCATTGCATATTGGGGTTTGTACAACTGGTGTACCAATAGCGTGAGGTTGAGGGTTGAGGCTGGGATATCTGTATCATTTCTTCTTGTCTTTGGATATATACGCCGGCGGTAGTATGATGCCATGTCCCTACTACATAGGGGAGTTGGGAGTGGGAGGATACCCAAGTATTTGGTCAGCATGGCTGGCCCTTGGGAGGAACATAATTTGTATTCAAGGCAGCGGTTACAAGAAAGGGTGAGGGAAACAAGAGCATGGATGGAAGTTGAACATACATAGAATACTTGCAAAAAGGCAGTACACGTCCACAATCATCCAGTCTTGTTGATCCATGTGATGCCGAGGGAGAGTTCAAGGTACTCCTCCCCAGCCTTGCGGCCGGTTTAGGCAAGCAGTGAGAGATATAATGCAACAAGATCAGTGATCGCGGCGTGAGTTCCCGACGGTCGGTGAGGCTTACCGTCCGTCTAGGTCTAACCCATACGTTTACTGGACCGGTATTCCGGCATTGTCCGCGGAGGACGCGGGGCGGGCGACTGCGGACCCGAGAGAAGCCGGGCGTGGGGCACACCGTCGGCCGGGCACGGCTTTGGAACTTTGGAAGCGTCCAACAAGCCAAGAGACAAGTTGGGAGCAATTCCGTATGGGGGACCTTGCAGCGGGCAGCGGGTAAATGTTGATCGCTGTGGGATTCCTCACCCGCAGCAGCAGCAAACACAAGCCCAGCCCCGGTGTGATGGTGGCAGCCCAGCCTGTACGACCCTTTTGCTGACAGGTTAAACTGTTGCAGTGCAGCCGGCTTTTCCGTGCCACTTGGCTCCGGCAGGTGGTTGGTTCAGGAAGCCAAGACACATTTGTGCCTTCACTGGGCCCCCACGACGAGTTAGAATTCCCATCCGATGAGACTTTGCGCTCCGCTTCACCGCATGTTTTTCGGCTCCTGGCAAAACTCAAGAGCCAATGTTAATTTGCAGCTGTGGAGGCGCAATGGCGGCAAGCCGTCGGGCGCAACCAAGACAGAGGAGCGATGGAACCGAAACGGAGGGCGAGTGAGGCGGTACAGGTGAGGACGGACCAGTGCGCATCGTAGCGCATCGCAGCGCATGCTGCCCACTCGTCTGGATCGCACAGCTTCCCCGTGAATTGCGTCCGTGCAACTGGCAAGCTGCCGTCCCGGGGGTTGGACAGGGGATGGCTTCAGGTGAAGCTAAGGCTAGTGTAGAAGCGAGGAATGAGTCACAAACTCAATTGCCTGCCCAGCAGTGATCCCCCGGACTTTGCAATTGAGCTCTTTGATTCGACAGAGGCGCAATACCCTGGTGAGTTGAATGGGAATGCTTCAGGGAGGGGAATTTGACGACGTGGAGGGTTGCTGCACTATGGCCGCCGCGTGAACATATCGTGGTAAGGCTGACCAACGAAGTTGAGACGAGTATCCGTAATCCGCATACGCAAGCCGGGTGCTCATAAACGCTTATCTCTTTGTTGAGGCAGCTCTGGGGAAGGAACGTGGAGGGACCTCGGGTATCCTCGCTCAACTGAGCAGAAAAGAAGCAAGGTTACGACGGGCCGACGAAGCTGTTGCGCGTCGAGAGAGTCCTGTGAAATTAGGCAAAGCCAGGACTCGTAGACCTCTCGTCGACTCTGCAGGGGGGTTGCCTTCTGCCATCCCGCGCTGGGGGGTAGACCGCGATATCCAACCCTCCAAAGAGAATGCTCGGTGTGTATCTTGCAGCTCGACAATGGACACGAGACCTCAGGACGCGCCGTGGAATCCCGCGTCCTTGGATAGCATGTCAAGACGCGGTGAGACGCCCTTCAGAATTGACTTTCTGTCCTTCCGCGCAGTCCTGCGGCAGGTGCAGCTGGAGTTTCAACCCGAACGCACCCCTGTCCTCATTGGCGGGAGTTTGTTGGAGCGGGGCTGTGTTGCAGTGAGCTTCGCATTTCTTGCTGATCTGTACAATAAATCCTGTCCCATCAATGGAGGGGTACGAGAGGGATCCGGCCAAAACGGAAATTGTCCCTTTGCTCCCGCTGTTCGAAAACTCGTTCGAGAACCATCAGAAAGAGAACAACGGCGACTTGGCTTCTTACAATGCAGACCTCACTTGCATCGTATGAGATTGCCGGAGGATGGAGTACGGCCTCTTGAGAATGCGATACAGCTTAAAATATCATTCTGTTTGACAGTTTGCATCTTCCGCATTGGCTTATGTCGGTCTTCAGACCCTTCCATCTTTTGACCGAAGCTGGCTCCAAGCAAAACTGCGCCCAGAAGACGGCTGGTGTGGGTGGGCGAGGTCACGCTACAGCATTTCTTGTTCGCTGTGACTCATAGTTCGCCCCACATTTCCCACCCCTGGTTGTTTTCTAATCCAATCAAACGGCCCTGCCTGCTGCCTTGGGGAGGACGCACAACTTGCGACTTGAATATCAGGCACCTATCTCCCGCATTTCGCGGCCCTTCTTTTTCCTCTTTTCCTCCAACCCAAAATATTCCCTACATCTACAAGCCAAAACCACAGCATCAATCAAGATGCGTTGAAACCCAGTTTCCCGTCGCTTTCCGGCTCCGCCAAAATTTCTTCACCAACTAAAGAACTTCTCCCCTCTCAACTCTCACACTCAGCTCTTCCTGTAAAGGTTGAACTGAACTTTGGCACCTTGCTACCCAGCTCGCGCTCCAGTTCCCTCAACACCGCCACCATTCCCGGTCAAGACTTCCCAGTCTTCACAACGGATTCACCTCAGTCAACATGGCTTCCCTCCAGTTCCTCGAGCCTGCCGGCCCCATCCGCGCAACAATTGCAACTACAACATTTGGACCTACCGCCACACCAGCAAGACTTCGTCTTGTTCGATCAGCCGATCAAACATCGTCAACCTAACCAGCGCTCTGTATCGCAACCTTCTGCCAACGGAGGTGTAAACCAGACCAATCAGCAACCTCGCAACCAGCAGTTTTATCAGCAGCAGGCTTCTTCGCCGTCTCTGCAGAACCAGCGAGTTGCCAGCATCATCCAGGCCACAGGGCATCAAACGACTTCTTCGGCTTTCACCAACAGGTTTAGCTCTCCTGCGCAGAACCCGCACCAGCATCAGTTCTACGCTTCGTCCGCTCCATCTTCGTCGGCTTCTTTGAATTTACAAAAGCAGAACACCAATCAGAACCGGCCTCAACGACCGCCTGTTCCTTTGTTCACTCAAAGCACCGGAAACATACCTCACGCCAAGATGAACCTTCAAGGTAAGGAGCAGTGGTCTCCTCTTACACACCACGAATTCGGCTCACACTATCCACTAGACCTGGACTTGGAGGACTTCACGGCCTTCGAGGGTGGGGCATCTACCACGGCGTACTCATCGCCGGCCCTTCCAACCGTGTTCGACCTGAACAGCAGCGCCTCATCGACCAACAACATGGGCACTGTATCTCCGCATGATCTCTTGATCTCGGAGCCGTTCATGTCGGCTCCCAACTCGTCAGCTCTCACCGCCTTGACTTCGCCTTCCATCTACAATGAGTCGCCCGACTTTGGAGACAGTTTCGATGTGTCTCCAAACTTCGGGAGCAACGATTTCCCTGATGGCGGGGACGTTTGGTTCCCCCTTTTCCCTCCGACGACGACCAACAACCAGCAGGTGGCCGCCAAGGCGGAGCACTCGCCTGCGACACAGTCCGATGAGTTTGAAGTCGTAGAACCATCGCCTGGCCATCAGCGCCGAAAGTCAGGCAGCTCTCCCCCGTCTGGCCGTCACTCGTCTGTTGCTGGTGTCAACTCTCGCCGGCGTGACAAACCCCTGCCTCCCATCATCGTGGAGGATCCGTCAGACACCATCGCCATGAAGCGAGCACGTAATACCCTTGCTGCTCGCAAGTCAAGGGAGCGCAAGGCCATGCGCCTGGACGAGTTGGAAGAGAAGATCGACAAGCTGACAGCTGATCGTGACTATTGGAAGGAACGCGCGATTGCGCTTGGTGCGAAAATGGAGTAAAACCACATGCAATTGGGCTCTGGAACGAACCAATATCCCTCAATGAAAGACATTGAGGAGGGGATTATTTTCACAATGGGATTTATTATTAGGGCTTCTCGGGATTCGCAGCGTGTCGTTTCATGCTTTGTACTTGTTTCACTGGGTGGCTATCGTCCTTGACTTGGCCCTGGGATTTCTTGATTGTATTTGTTTAGTCTGTTGTGGAGGGGATTATTTTGGGCTTCCTTATGACTTGCCACAAATGCAACACGCTGTCTTCACTGTGCTCTCCCGGCCGTATTTCGTGATACCGAAAGTTCAGTGACATTCGCTCCATGATCCATATGTTCCAGAGGTACCGAAGCCTGCTGCCCAACCGGCGACCGCCCTGCAAGTCCAACGTCTCAACCCTCACCCGCTGTTCACTCGCGCAGTTGCGCCTTTGCCCCTCTATTCCTGCATGATGTAACTTGAGTGTTTGCCTCTGGGGTTATCCAGATTCTCTGTGTATTGGGCAAGCAGTGGGCACACATGGCAGAGCCGCAGGTGCCTGCTGTTTGCCTGCCTGCCTTGCTTGTGTCCCGCGGGGTATTGGTCCTTGAAGGCGATGATTTGTAAGCCCGGTTCATGGACGACGGGATGCCCGTGGTTGCGTACGGTAGAAGGAGGTCTACCAACTTTTGCCTAAAGGGGCATTCCGTTCTTATCGTCTAGCTATAGCCTTTTCCGGTCAACGATGTTCCATGCAAATGCAACGGGGCCTACATCGAAAGACAGACACTTCGGGGATGTCTGAATAGAACCGCTCGAACAACCTCCTTGTCTAAATACTATGGAGAAGACACAAAGTGAACAGCACAACAGCTAGACAGACACACCGCAGCCTTTCCCAAGAAGAAGTATCATTAACATGTCTCACTAGTCAAGTAAGTTGGTAGTCATTACATCCATATATCATCTCAATATCTGGTGATCTGTCCGTATCAGACATTCTCTGCCCGTGGTCCATCCATCCATCCCATCCGTAATCCGTTGTTCAGATCCGACAAGAGAGACGCACATGCCTCTCTAAGGCCCCCCTAATTTAGGGAGGACGAGGCCATATCAATATTGTAGTGAGTAAAACCAGGAAGAGGAATACAACATGAGAAGAAAGAAAGACGTAGTGTCGAGTGGCTATCTTATGCAAACGATGCAATCATGAGGTGACAGCAAATGTGGTGTGCCTTTCCGTCATCGTGGAGAAAGCACTTTGTTGGGGGACAGGACAGGTTGCTGTCTCTCCCTCCACGCGTGATCCGCAAGAAACCTGCCTTCTTCGAGGCTGAGAACCTTCTCTTCGTCTCCCGTAAATCCAGCCAATCACAAGCATGCAACAGGAACCAGAGACAATAAACACGGAAGAATGACAGGATCAGCTTTTTTTGTATCCCCTACACCGGCCGAAGCAAAACCCTTAGGACAGGGAGTAAAGATGTGTGTGTGAATCAATCAGTCAATCCATTCATGAGTTGCTTGTGTTTTTTCTTTGTCCATCACCGAAGGTCATGATGCCCAACAGAAAAAAGAACCAGGGAGTCAAGGAGTCATTTAACCCCTAACAAGACACAAAAGAAAACAAGAAGCGCCCATTATCACAAAGTTAATCCCGCAGTTTTCCCCCCTTGATCCTTAAATGACGTTCAGACGTGAGCAGACGAGGACGTGACATGGAAGCATCTCCCTTGTGATGCCTCCATTTTGTGATTCCCACATCCTCCCCGTCTCCTCCTCTTGTCGTTGTTCTCAGCCATGCGAATAACCTCTCATGTTCTTCGTCTTCTCTTATTCCGTATGCAACCATGGACATCTTTTGCTCGGTTTTGTTTGGTGAATATTCGTACATATACAGGTCGGATATTATGTGGTGTATCGGTGTATGAGTAACGACAAGTCTGCGGTATTGAACTGGCCTGCCGGGTTCAGCTGACCGTCATCATTTGCATCCTTGGGGAGTCGACCGACGTTCGGCTCAGGACAGAGTTGGTGCTGTGACTCTTGGGCAGCCGCCGTGGTGGGCTCGTCGCGGGGTCCGTAAACACACGGGTGAATGCTGGGCTGCCGTCCGGATTATGGCGCGGATGCCGCTCCCGCCGTGGCGTGCCAGCAGGGCTCTGTGTAAGTAACTCTGCCCGACGGACTGCATCCGACAGAGAGTCACGTAGATGCCCAGCTCGTTTGACTAACTCCTGGAGGCTGTTGGTGTCGAAGAACAACTTGGAGTTAGAAGGCTTATGGGGAGACACGTTCTTGACCGAATCCGATATGGACCTCTGTTGCTGCATGGCCTCTATCACTGTTGAGATGATAGCAGAGTTTCGATCAGGGCTGCGCGGCATATTCTCTGGCGTGCGCGGCCTTATCGCCTTCACCGGGTCCTCGGAAAGGGGCCAATTGTTTCCGAAAATCTCATCGTCCGGAGAGAAAACAGATCGGCGTCGGACGACCTGGCGCTCTCGTACGACAGTAGTTTTGCCAATTTCGGGTCCTGGAGAATCAAACGGGTCATCCGGATAGTCAAGAACCGGGCCATCGAACCCTTCTTCCACGAAACGTTCTTCCAACTTTGGGGCGTCAGCTTCTGTGGATGGACCGGCAACGTCTACTTCTTCTGCCCCATCCTCTCCTTCCTCATCCGGGGATGCGAGTGCGATTATATTCTCCGCCTCCTTCCACTTTATCGATGCTGGTCCGTGAATGATGTCGAGGTCCCTGCCGTGCCGACAGAGCCTTTTCAAATCGTTTACCAGGAGCGAAAGTTCCCGGATCTGCCCAGAGTGAGCCTTGACCGTAGGTTGGGTTGCTTGAATAGAAGCGGGCACGATCATAGAGAAGCTTGTGGCGGAGTCTTTGCCTCCCCTTGTCTCGGGAACGTTCTCCTCGAAATCAAAGTCGTCATCCCACTCTTCGCTCGCGGTTTTTGTGCCTAGCCCCCAGGTTCCAAACTTTGGTTGTTGAGGTTTCGAGGCGTCTGATGGGTCCGGGACAACGGGGACACTTTGACTTCGTACATGACCGGCGCTTGGGCCCTTTCGACTTGCTGAGCGGCCACCTCTTAGGTCCATCTCTTGCTTGCCATGAACTGTCTTGGGTCGAGGTGAATTTCCGTCGACATCAAACTTGTCATGGCCGGAGGGTTCGCACCAGTCGAAGATGTTGCTTCGCGGTCGATCGCTGAAGGCGTCTGGATGAAGGTCGGAGTTTCCGTTACCGCTAATGGTGGTCAGGGCGTGGCGCAATGTGGGGCTGACACGTCTAGAGTTCGTCGAGCTGGTAGGCGGCGAAAGATGGTTGCTGAGAGTGTTGTCCTCGTCCCGTGCCCAATCGTCGTCATCATCTTCGTCCAACGATAGCCGCCCGTAATCGCGATTGGCCAAAGATAGTCCTGGCGAGGTGTCAAAGCCAAAATCATCATCCTTATCATCTCTGCTTTCGAATTCGATGGGATCGGCAAGGTGGGCGGTCCGAATAGGCGTCGGCAGGCTCTCATCCTCCTCTGTAATCTTCGTCTCGCCATCCCAAGAGCGCCCTAAAATTTCTTGAATAGAGAGTCGCTTTGTCTTGCTGTTGCTGGCTGTACTTGGTGGGGACTCGTCGAACATGGATTCTAACGGGGTCTCTACTGTCCTGACTCGGCTGGAGGAAGCGACGGTCCGGAAGGAATCGAACACTCCGTCGCTCCTGAAGTCTGTATCCTCATCGCCGGATGTACCATCTCGAGCCTCGGCATCCGAGCTTGCCAGTGTGGAGGCGCGCTCGCCGGAGGGGCCTCGACTGCGGGGGAAGGTAGAAAACGCGCCCTGCGGGCCAAACATATAGTTGGCAGATGCTTGTGCATGTCTTGACTGTGTCGCGGATGCCGAACTGGATTGTTGGCCCAACCTTGTGACGTCCAGATTGAAGCTCGAGATACGGTTGAGGGGCGGCAGCGGCGAAGACGAATTTCTCTTGCGAGGTTGGGGACGAATAGGCGTCCTCACATCGAATTCGGCTTGCTCTCGCGGTTCTGGGGGTGTAAAAATTTCCGCCAGTGTTGGTTTGGCGTCGGGTTGGGCTACGTTTGGGGAGCCACTTATCGGCGACGAACCCTGGCGCCCGCCTCCGCTCTTCGTGTCGGGCATGCTCCGTTTTGATCGCCGCATGCTCCCGGTCCTTGAAATCCAGCTCCCAGGCGAGCTAAAATGCATCGAAATCGATCGTCGGGCGCGCTTAGAAGGTGTCGAGTCAGCCGAATTGGAGGGGTCGCTCGCATCGCGAAATGTCTCCCTAGGCTCCGCCTTTTCTGCCTTTTCGCGAACCGGCTCGACTTGGTCGGCCGGCAGCTGCGCTCCTGTTATCCAGTGGACCTTGGTCAGATAAGCGCGAGGAACGCTCGTTAGTTGTATGGACACTCTTTTCCGCGGTAACGTGGAGTTGTTAGGGCTGCTGTCACTGGTGGACCCGGAACTTCTGCGACCAATTGGTCTCGGCGGCCGTCTGTGGAAAAACGAGGTCCAAGTTCCCGGCGCTTGTTTCGGGTCCGGGACCTCCACCATGGGTCTCGGCACGAATTCCCTTGGTGGATTTTGTTGGTCGAATGAATATTTTATCTCTGGCGGTGCTGGCGGCGGCGGGCCTGAGAAACCGCCCTGGTTCTGGAACTGCTGAAGTGTCGCGGACCGCTGATGACTTGTGGCGGGTCTCCGCAGTGTTAGCATTTGTGACTTTGACGACCTTCTCGACAAAGTCCCTTGCTGTGGTGAATTCTGCTGCCCAGATGTCGTTCGCTTTACCAGTTTGTTAGGGGCTGTTTGCGATGGACCTGTGCCTGGCTCGAGAATTGGGGCCCCGGAACCGTATGAGAAGGTCAGGGACGGCGAATCTGGGCCCAAACTTGACCTTGGGCTCCCATGCTGGGATAATGGGCGGATGGATAGCCGTCGTATCCACGAGTCTCTCGAGGACACCGAGTCGCGAGGGGGGTTCTCCACAATCGGCCGAGAGCTGAGGTCACTCTGCCGTATAAACGAATGCCTCCTCTCCCTGTCTCTCGGAGACAAAACCTGTATGCCCGAGGGTCGGTGTGCACGCGACGAGTTCGGTGGATAGTAGCCTGGGGGGTGTGATGCGAGGGGGCTCGAGGCAGGCTCGCTGCTCTGGCGAAAGGACCCGAAGGGAAACTCCTCCGACGGAGACGGGTAGGGGGAGACGGCACTCGACCCAGGCCGTGACAATGTGGGTTGCACCCGTATCGCGTCGAGTTCAAGCGGGTTTTTTCTCCTCGAAGTTGGGCTGGGAGCGTCTAAGTCGGGTGGTTGTCCAAAAACCAGACCGGCAGCGGCGGCCGCGACGGCAGTGCCAGTTCCCACGAGCTGCAGGGAAAAGAAGGTTAGCATGTGCGGGCTTCAGGGTCCGCGGTGTAAGTTTCGTCTATGCCAGATGATGTGGAGGAGCCAAAAACCACAGGAGGCAGACAAGCAACTGAGCATTGAGCGCTGGACAATATCGATTGAGCCTTCCCAATGGCAAATTGCGGCGGACGTCCTCTTGTCCTGTGCGAGTTTCTGTCCAACGTGCTGGGTCGTGTTTGTGTTGTGCGAATGGAGGGGGCAAAGGGGTACTGCTCTAGAATGGGATTGTTTTCTGACGGCGACTTACACTCGGCACAACCTGCATCTTGGCTGCGGGCTGTTATGTCGACGACAGCGACGACGACGCGCAGCCGTGGGAGGAGAGGAGGACGAGAGGGGATTCGGTACTCGTGAGGGTCGTGATTTGCATCGTCAGGACATTACGAAAAGATTCTCGTTGCGGAAATGAGTTGCTGGAATGCGTGGGCGACGCAGGCACGTCCTTGTGGTGGGAGCTGTCTGCGGCCAGGATTTCCCCAGCAAATATCGGGGCCAAACGGCAGGCACTCGCGCTCCAGACGCCGCGCTGCGGGAGAATCGATGACACGGGTGATTGCACGGGGAGGACGGGGCGATCGTCGAGTTTCGTGATGTTCGGGCAGCGGGCCGTCTGACGGTCTCCAGCACGGCGAGACAATGGACGACGTGACGGGGGCGCCGCTGGTCAGGGGATTGGCTGTTGTGGACGCGGGTGGGAGCAAGCCGGGCGTGGGCAGCGAGATTGCAATACACGCTTCAGGATCGATATCCAAGGAACTTCACAGCACGTTATAGGGGACCCGGTGCCACGGCCATCACGACCGGCAAAGAGGCAGCGAAACGAAGGCCTTCCCACACAACGTCGTCGGGACCGGTGAAAAGTGTGAGGGAGTAGGGAAAAAACGAAAATTACTAGACGACAACACAAACAACGACGGCAGCAACCACCGGGCCGTGTGGATGGGTGCGAGGGAAGACTTCCAGGTTCGTCCTTGGCTGGGGCGGACGGGCTTTCAGGCCTAGGCCTTGTCGCCTTGGAAGCACGCTAGGATTGGTCTTTTGATTGTCGCTCGGGTACGATGCGGCTTGAGCGACTCAGAGCGAGACCTGCTTGACGCTAGCGAGCGCACGGAGGATTGCCCGCTGTATTTCAGGTATCAACAACCATGGGTTGCTTGGGTACAAACACCCTCCAATTTCTTCTGCCTCAATCTTGAGCGCTGGCAGACCCAGAACCTGGATTGGACGCGCTGCCATGTGTGCATAAGGCAACCCCGAAATACGAAATTCTCACAACGATAAGGCGGCTGAACCCTCAACTATGATGATTTCTCCACCGAGAGTGCACAAATCAGAATGTGCGGCTGCCGTACCTAGGTTATTCCCATCGATACGGAGCAAGACGGGAACCTGGAAATCCCCTACGAGGCGGCCAGGGAAAGGTCCACGGCGTCGCCTGTCTTATTTGTGAGAACCATGGTCTCGATCCTTCGGTTGGTTGGTACCGCGGAGAATACCCTCAGCGGCCTCGGTGTGGTTGATGTCCGCCTCAGCTATACCCCTCCAGGCGGGGGTAGGCCCTGCACTGGAACGTTGGAATATCTGGGCTGGACGGTACATCTCCCAGCAGAGACACATATATCGAACATGTCGAGCTCACCTGCACAGTACCGTTGGCCTTTGTGTTTGCGGTATGTAATCAAGAATACGGAGTACAAAAAACTAAACAGAATCAGCTGGGCGGTGAGTGATCGTCATCCGCGCAGGCGCCCGGCGAGCTGGTGGAAATGGGCGTCCAGGTTGTTTTCCCAGCAAACACGTTTCTCTGGAAGCCACCGCGGGGGGTTGTCGCTTTGTGTCATTCCACACCGATCTGGATCTTGCGTGGATCGCCCAGGGCCCTTATCATTCGTCCACACAGCCTGTCCCCAAACGCAAGAGCAAACCCACAATCCACAATGCACGTCTTGTCTCAGTGAAGCGCCACGCTCTGCCCCACGGCGCTGTACTTGAGTAGGCTTGTCGGAGCTGTCCTGAACTCCTGGCCTGTCTTTCGGCGTCACCGTCTACGACTTTGCAACAGGTTTCCTCCCATTTTCCGCGAACACGACGCCAGAGGGGTTGAATGCATTGAGAGTCGAAACAGAAAATTAAAACTCCCTAGGCGATCCCCACCACCCAAGCAACCCGAGCTGCTTACCAGCATGAAGCCGCAGCGTCGGATTGCCCACGCAGCAGCTCCGCAGCTCTCCATACCGAGTATGGACACGCGCCGCAGTGCCAGGAATGGCATAAGATTTCTCCCAATTCCTGTTTTACCTGAGCATCACAGGCATCCCATTACTTGGCCCCCTCCAGCGAACTCTCGGAAAGCTACCGCATTTCAAGGAACGATCAGCTTCTTCAGATAAAAGCTAACTGTCCCGCGTTGGGCCCGAGGCAAGCCCATGCAGCCACTTGACTGTTCCGCTCAGCCGATTAGCAGCTAGCACATAGCGATGTCGAAGTTGTTTCCTGATGACGGGTGCTCTGCAGTCTTCTCAATGACGTTCGAGGCTCGTTCCGGCCCTTCGTATTCCTCCCTCAGGCTGTCAGTCCCTGTCTGCAACGCGGCTGCCGTTTCCCGATGCATTGTTGGCTGGTTCTGCGCACCAGGGCGTTTTTTCCTCTTCGGCTCCTCTAGGGCACTTACACGCCGCACGGTATAGCAGACCCAACACATGTATAATAAGACCCCGATCATACGTTCAGCGGAGAACTGGTAAGCAGCATCAGCGCGTGCGGCCTGCCGGTCGTATTGAGCCGTACCAAAACCCCCTTAAAGAATATGCCTGGCTTGCTCGGGATGGAACCCAACTCGGAATAAGAGTCGCAAGCTCTTGCACACTCAGTGCGTCCCTGTCCTTGTTTTCGCCTCCTTCCAGCGTGGGAGCCATAGTACAAGCTCCACTGCCCAACTTATGAGAGTTGCAGGCTGGGGGGAGTATGCGAATTTCCACCCCCCCTTCGGCGTCTCATGGGCCAACTGGAACCAACACGCCGAGCATCTTTCTCACCGGCGGGATTCCCTCATCACGCAGGGTTCTCCGCCTTTTTCCCACCTGCTGCTTTCACACTCTGCTTCACTGGCAATCGGCACCGATGCGAGCCCGAGACAGTGTAGTACGCTTCAGACACCTACCCGGGCCATCTCGCACATATCTCATCTGGTAGTGCCAGAAGATATCCATCTCCCAGGCCCTTCCCGTGTCGAACCCGGGCCGAGCACACCCATTGGCAGGCTCGGCGAGAGGGGAGGGGCGTCACTGGAGAGACCACAGACAGATGCAGAAAAGACAACACATAGACGACAAAATGGGCCGCGGTTTCTGGCCGTGTTACGTGCCGACGGGGCAGAGGGCTCCCCCATGCCATTCTGCAGTCTTTCTGACAGACAACTCTAATGCTGTGTGTTGTGTTATTGTTGTGCGATTCTGGGCGTGGCGCGGGAAGGGGGCACGACTCCCTACCTAAGCACTATCGGGGAGGCTGCTAGTCATCGTTGTGTCATCCCACTACAGGAGCGCTTTGCGTCATGTTATTCGACGGCGCCTCGCCCTGGGCCGGTGGAATGGTTGGCGTCCACAGACATGTTGGTGGCCTGCCAATCAACCCCTCAATGCGAAAAGGGGGTTGATTACACAGAGATGGTGTTCAAGCAAGCCAGATGCAATCAGTCTCTGTGGCCCTGTGGTGCCTGGATTGATGACGCTCCTGCTGATCCGTACACTTGCCAGTTGCTGTTGGACCTGCCGCGGCTGCTGTTACCGTGCTGCAGAGCTGCCATCGTGATCCTTCGCAAAGTGACGTTGGCGAAACTAGTACGTACCCTGACGGGCTATCCACGGAGCAGCGTGCATATACATTGAATCGCAGATTACACAGCTCGCAGCAGCATTCCCGTGCTCTCACAAGAGGCAAAAAATTAGGTCAAGCAACAAAGTTGTCTGTGGTACTGTATGGCAAAACATATGGAAATCCATCTGTATACGTACAAGCACACACGTACACGCACCCACTTCTCATCATTACCCCTGGATCTATGTACTATCAGCCTGCCTCCTGCAAACCTCGTTATTGTTTACCAGGGGGGCACCGCCGACAATGTAAATTGCAACCCCCGCGGGATTGCTAATGTGGGGAAGCAGGGTGATGGAACAAGAGACGAGAGGATGGTACTATGGGCTTCCCGTCTTTCGGTTCTCCCCCCATTCATTCTTCCATGGTACCTATTTTGCCGTGAATTTTCTGGTTGGTGTTCCCCTTTTGTGAACGTCGTATCCCGATTCGCTGGGGTTGTCTCTTTTTTTGAGATTCTCCCCTCGAGACCCTCATGGGAAGGGGAAATAATAAGAAATCCGTTCTCCACACACCGGGGGTCAAAACTCGCTCACTCGTTCTCTCGCCCGGCGGGAATCCCGTCCTTGTGCTTGTATGAAGTGGGTAGGAAAAACAGCCACTCGGCCAGTTGCCCGGTCGTACCTGTCGGACATAATCTGTTGCTCGCCAGGGACGATCGGCAAAGACGTAGAAACCCGTCGGGAAGCTTGAGGCATCCTGTTGAGCACGGGAGAGTCGGCAGGAAACAGACCGAGAGATAGAGAGAAAGAAAGAGAGAAAATTGCCGCCTCGGCTCTGCTCCCGTGCCCCTGTTCGTGGGAGGCATTGTGCACGTCGTCATCGTTCCCGCATCGCGAGACAACTGCCTCCCGTTTTTCGTCTATTGCAGAAGACAGCATCAGACTATTGCCTGCCTGTCTTGTCTCGCGGCTGTTTGTACCAAGCTGGCGCGGTGTATTCGGGCAATATGAGCTGTTTCCTGCAGCCTAGGGGCGTTGTGGCGCTCCGGGGGAGTGTTCAAAGCCCCATCATTCATCGATTTCGCATTTCGAGGTACCTAGCCCTGAGAACTGCGTCGTACAGGCTCCGCCCCGTAAAAGCACGGGAAATGGGTCGCCGCATCAGGCGTAGGATCAGTACTTTGCTTTTCCGAACATTCGCGATAGAAGCCGAAGGAAAACAGAAAGAGCAAAAAAAAAAGCCACTCCCGGACCACGGGCCCTGGTTGCCGCAATCGCGGTCCCAGGGATGGGACTACTTCGACGATCACGGATTTCCCTGCTAGAACAAAGTAATTGTTTATATTTATCCACCCCGCCAACGGCTCAGCAAAGGCAACAAAGGCCGAAGAAAAGCTGGCTTCAACAAGGGGCATCACTCATCATCGAACCACGCTAGTGCCGTTCCCGGGCCTTGCGCCATTGTTTCTGGCGCCATCCCACAACACACAGACAACGACCAAAGTGGAGATATGATGCGATGAGGCTTGCTCGAAAATAACCGTTGTGAAACTTGAAACATAACCGCCAGGTGGGGGTTTCCAGTGGCGGCTTACGGGAAAGACAACAACGGGCTGGCTGGACTCCGCCAGGTTTCTCCTCCAGCCACCATCATACTCTATCTTCGGGAGAAACGTCGGGTTGTGCTATTCAGCCCGGAAAGCGAGTGAATCAGAAACCTGGCATGTCCGATATCAGCCCCGGTTTCTGGAGTTACAGAGTCGGAGAAAAAGAGCGATGCGAATACCGGCTCTAACCCCTGAGCCACCGAGAGGTTGGTGATCGGAGTCGGGGAGCCTTTAAAGATGGTTCCTGTGTCACCATTAAATCTAACCTGACGCTCCGAAGAGGGGCCAAGTCACTGGTAGTGGAAAGGCAAGGCTGAGCACCGATGTCCGTGTGAGGCATACACATGGCTAAAGCGCTACTGCGACGACGGCAGAGGGCAGTACGGGCGAGATCTGTGCGGCTCCAGACATGTTTGCCCAGTTGTGATAGTCTCTCGAAACACAGGTTTCCCCCTCTCGGTTAATTGTGCAAAAAGCTGTCAAATTGAGTTGTCGCAGATGCCCTGTCTCTTGTCATGCTCGTCGAGAAAAGACGCCGACGGCTTGTCTTGATAGGCCGCGGAGCTATGTGGGGAGCAATATCATGATGCATGTGACGAGCTCGGCCGGGACTGCGGATGCGCTCGACATGCAATGGCCTGCAGCTGTGCAACTGGAGCATCGTGCCTGTCTGGGACTTGTCAGCGACTCGGCAGAGAGGAATGAGGGAGCTTGTTGAGCTCGAAGGGCGACCATTGTGTGCCGCTGTGGAGTGTGCAGGTGCGGACTCTCAGCGCAAGGATTCGATGGATGGCACCAGCAGCTAAAAACTGCAGCCGAGCTGCGACAGTCTTGGCCATTGAGGGAAGACGCCGCGGCGGCGTCGCAGGCGGTGGAAATGGGCCGCGCAGAAGCGGCCCAAACGTAATGCCGTCTGTTGGGACTGCCCAGGCTCGCCAGGCTGATCCCCAGCGCGTTGGAAATAGAGTAATGTGACGGTGTCGTGTGGTGATTTGCCGCAAAGCTTTGGTCGCGGGTGACGCGCAACCATTGGCCCAACACGCGACACGCCCGCGACTTTTGACGTGACCGGGACCTGCCGCATCCATCATCGCGTCATCTCTGGCCTCCGATTCGGCAACGCTAAAGGCTGTCGTGGCTGTGACCGCCGAGCACTGAGCGCTGACCCTTCCGTACCATTGACTTGAGCCGCGAGAGTCTGGGTCAACCCATTTTCTGCACTTTTGCCACTGCGGAGAAGAGCAATGGAACCTGGAGGCAAGGGATGAGACGCTTAGCCAGTCGTTGCTTGAAGCCACAAGGTCGCGTTCCATGTTTCCACAAATTGGATATAGCCATTCGATGGCAACAGGAGAGCGCAGCCAAATGCCGATGCAAGCGCAGCTCATTGGAAGGAAGCTTCAGGAACTCGGGCAACGAGGGATTTAGGTAATCGAGTCGCAAGGCTTTCCTCAAGACCAGAAAGCTGGTTCAGGGCCCCGACTCCTTGCTTGCACGTGTAGCTGACAAAAATGATGGTTCTTTCTTGACACCCCAACGGGTTTCTAGAATGGTGGGTTCAGGGTGTGTTGTCTGTGCTAAACAAGGGTCCAATGGGGTCTTTTCGGGATGTCTCGCATAGCAACCAATAGGCTTGCTGCCTGCCTGTCAGCTCCCTGTCAGCTGGCAGCCCTTTCGGCAAATCCCGCCCCCGCAAAATGCTCCGACCTCAGCGTTGCAAAATGTTCTGAGTCGGCGCTGAAATCCAGTCGAACATTGGAATTGAAGGGGAATTCTCTGCGACAGTGGAAATTGGCAAATGGTAACTGCCGGCGATTGTTGTACGGACTCTGATTTGGGAGCGATTGGCCAACGCCGCTGTTTTTATTCGCAGCCATGGACGCCGAAATTAGATCGGTGCTGCCGAACATCGACCCCGTGGTCTCGGAGTACTCGGCCGGGTATCTGACCCATGCCTCCACGGCGTATTCCGGGGATGAGGACGCCTCCGGCCCGTCTCCACTCGCGGAGGCCGCCTCTACCATCACCGAGCTGCTCGTCTCAGCCTCTGGGAATCCGAATGCCGCCCTCCAGGAGAAGATCCGTTCCCTCGTGGACAAATGGGTCGACCGCTATGCCGCCGCCAACGCTGACGGCCACGAACGGAGGGCCCCCGTCGTCCGCCGGCTTGACCAGACCATCCACGTGGGCTCACAGAGGAACATGTCCTCGACGCTAGCTGTAGCTTCCGGTGGCGTTGATCTGGAGTCTGCCAATGTCCGCAAGGTTGAGTCCAGGGTCGACAAAAAGAAGCTGGAAAAGGCCGAGCGGAAGATCGCCGCCAAGCAGAACAAGAAGGAGTTCAAGACAGTCGAGTACGAGGCATCCCGTCTCCTGAACCAGCCTGAGGCCGCGCAGTCGTACGAGGAGTTCTACATGGCTGTCAACCCTCTGAATCTGGGTGGTGGCGCTGGCGGAAAGAGCAAGGACATCAAGATCGACAACTGCGATGTGTCTATCAGCGGAACCAGAATCCTGGCCGACACAACCCTGACCCTCTCTTACGGCCACCGCTACGGTCTCGTTGGCAACAACGGTGTGGGTAAATCTACGTTGCTTAGGGCGCTGTCTCGAAGAGAGCTTCCCATTCCGACCCACATCTCTATTCTTCACGTTGAACAAGAGGTAATGTTATGCCCCGTGCCGATTACTACATATGGACTCACTGCTAATAATCTAATAGCTTACTGGTGATGATACATCGGCCATTCAAGCCGTTCTGGATGCCGATGTCTGGCGCAAGGTTTTGCTCAAGGAGCAAGGTGTATGTTGTCACGATAGCCCCCTCATCACCCAAGCTTTTGCTAACAGAGCTTTAGGAACTCACCGACAAGCTGGCCGACCTCGAAGCCCAGCGCAAGTCTCTGGCAGATACGTCAGTTGATGCTGCCAGGATCGATAAGGAAAGAGAGGCGCTGGATCAGCGACTCGGTGACGTTCAGTCTAAGCTCGCAGAGATGGAGTCCGACAAGGCCGAGCCTCGGGCAGCTAGCATTCTGGCTGGCCTGGGTTTCTCACCGGAGCGCCAGCAATTCGCCACCAAGACATTCTCTGGTGGTTGGCGTATGCGTCTGGCGCTTGCCCGTGCGCTCTTCTGTGAGCCCGACCTCTTGCTTCTTGACGAACCTTCCAACATGTTGGACGTCCCCTCTATTACCTTCTTGTCGAACTACCTGCAGGGCTATCCCAGTACTGTGCTGGTTGTTTCCCACGACCGAGCATTCCTCAACGAGGTCGCCACCGATATTATCCACCAGCACTCCCAACGACTCGACTACTACCGCGGCGCCAACTTCGAAGCCTTCTACGCCACCAAGGAAGAGCGGAAGAAGACGGCTAAGCGTGAGTATGAGAACCAGATGGCCGTGCGGGCGCATCTCCAGGCCTTCATCGACAAGTTCCGGTACAACGCGGCCAAGTCGTCTGAGGCTCAGTCCCGTATCAAGAAGTTGGAGAAGATGCCTGTCCTTGAGGCTCCCGAGGCCGAGTACAGCGTTCACTTCAAGTTCCCAGATGTCGAGAAGCTGTCACCACCTATTGTCCAGATGACGGGCGTCACCTTTGGCTACACCAAGGACAATATTCTCCTCCGAAATGTCGACCTTGACGTCCAGCTTGATTCCCGTATCGGTATTGTTGGGCCAAACGGAGCGGGTAAAACGACGGTACTCAAACTGCTCATCGGGAAGCTCTCGCCCACAAGTGGTGTCATTTCTCAGAACCCTCGTCTCCGTGTTGGTTTCTTCGCGCAGCACCACGTTGATGCGTTAGACCTGAACGCAAGTGCCGTGGGCTTCATGGCCAAGACCTACCCTGGCAGGACGGATGAGGAGTACCGCCGGCAACTGGGTGCCTTTGGCATCACAGGCATGACAGGTCTGCAGAAGATGGAATTCCTTTCTGGTGGTCAAAAGTCCCGTGTCGCATTCGCCTGCCTGGCGCTCACAAACCCTCACATTCTTGTTCTCGACGAGCCTTCCAATCACTTGGATATCGAAGCAATGGATGCGTTATCAGACGCACTGAGGGAGTTCCAGGGTGGAGTGCTGATGGTATCCCACGATGTCACGATGCTGCAGACAGTATGCACATCGCTCTGGGTGTGCGACCATGGGAGCGTAGAGAAATTTCCCGGCGACGTCCAGGCGTACAAGAAGAGGATTACTGCTCAGGCCGATTCTGCTGGTGTTGTAAGACAACATTAAGCTGAGGAGGGAGGCAGATAAATGCATAGCGAACAAAAAGTATCCACATTGTGTTTATCGCAATTACTTCGGTCACTGCGCCGATTTGTTCCGAAATGGTTGACATGGTTGCCCTGTCCAACAACGCTAGGAGACAAGTCCAAATCTTAAAAAGAGAAGGTCTGTTTGTACTGCAGTTCTACAGGTAACTTGTGAACATGCATCGGAAACCCCCTTAAAGTCCTTGTAAACAGTAAGGCCTCCATTGCATGAGAGGCCTTATTCGTCTTCTTGGAGGCATTACTTGCATCATAGTCCGCCGCTTTCAACCACAACAAGGCCTATCGTAACAGAAGGAATGCATCCTCGACATTGGTGTATGGTGCAAATAGACATCATAATTGAAAAACACACGGGGTCCATATGTTTACAAAATGCTTGGAATAGGCAGCCTGCAATTCTGACCGGCAGTATGTATCCTGGCTGCCTAGCGATGGCGGCTTTGCCAATGTTGCCGTGACAAGCAGTTCCTATCGTCATGATTGAACTTTATGATAAAGGTTTTACGGCGGCGGGCGGTGCGGGACGAACCTCAAGCTTCTTTCTATAAAGGAATGTCTCCTCAAAAGTAGTATTTTACGATCAGTCCCTTGCCTGCTAGTGATGAAGCTGGAACACAGATCTACTTTGTAGTGTACAAATGAACTCCCCCATCTGCCCGCTTGGGAGGTTGGATACCCCGCCGTGCCATTTTCCCAACATTGACCAGAAACGCAGGGGCCACTTGCACAAGCGGTGAAGAACTCGACCCACCTTTACTTTTAAACAACAACCTGAAATCTCGCTCCTTGCCAACGACACCAAACTGTCTTCAACACCTCACATTAGGTCCATCTTCTCATTACTCTGCGCTTTTTGCCGCCCCGTCAGCTTTTTGCCGCCTCACCAGCTTTTCATCGACTACCGTCAACATGCGTGAGATTGTGAGTTTGCCTTTCTCCTTGCATCTGCCCAAGGTTTCTGCGACGCGTCCAGGAAGCATGTCTGGAAACGCCCCTGATCTACCCCACTCTGCTGCTCAGGCCGCCGACATCGCCAGATTCAACGCAGCGTCAACGAGCTCGATGGACATGTTGCTGACTAGAATTTTCCAATAGGTTCATCTCCAGACCGGCCAATGCGTAAGTCGAAAATAGAATCGTGATTTGGATAGGCAAAGGCGTGGTATTAACGGGCTCCTCTAGGGTAACCAAATCGGTGCTGCTTTCTGGTAAGTTTACCGCGAATACGACCGCAATACTCGCAAAAGAGGGCTTCGAAGCTAACACGATCAACAGGCAAACCATCTCTGGAGAGCACGGTCTCGACAGCAATGGCGTGTACGTACACCTTTGATGTCGCTTGGCAGAACCCCCGCTCACCGCCAATATAGCTACAACGGTACCTCCGAGCTCCAGCTCGAGCGTATGAACGTCTACTTCAACGAGGTGGGTTGCCCCGATTACATCCTTCACCTAGCTCTCTCTGCAGCTGAACATCGCGGCTAACCTGCTTGTTTGTTATCTAGGCCTCGGGCAACAAGTATGTTCCTCGCGCTGTCCTCGTCGATTTGGAGCCCGGTACCATGGACGCTGTCCGTGCCGGCCCCTTCGGCCAGCTTTTCCGTCCCGACAACTTCGTCTTCGGCCAGTCCGGCGCCGGAAACAACTGGGCCAAAGGTCATTATACCGAGGGTGCTGAGCTTGTTGACCAAGTTCTCGATGTCGTCCGTCGTGAGGCCGAGGGCTGCGACTGCCTCCAGGGCTTCCAGATCACCCACTCCCTCGGTGGTGGTACCGGTGCCGGTATGGGCACGCTCCTCATCTCCAAGATTCGCGAGGAGTTCCCCGATCGCATGATGGCGACCTTCTCCGTCGTTCCTTCTCCCAAGGTCTCCGACACCGTCGTTGAGCCCTACAACGCCACCTTGTCGGTTCACCAGCTTGTCGAGAACTCGGACGAGACCTTCTGCATTGACAACGAGGCTCTTTACGACATCTGCATGCGGACACTCAAGCTGTCCAACCCCTCGTACGGCGACCTGAACCACCTGGTTTCCGCCGTCATGTCGGGTGTTACCGTGTCCCTGCGCTTCCCTGGTCAGCTCAACTCGGATCTGCGCAAGCTTGCCGTCAACATGGTTCCTTTCCCCCGTCTCCATTTCTTCATGGTCGGTTTCGCGCCCCTTACTAGCCGTGGCGCGCACTCTTTCCGTGCGGTCTCGGTCCCCGAGCTCACCCAGCAGATGTTCGACCCCAAGAACATGATGGCTGCGTCTGACTTCCGCAATGGTCGCTATCTGACTTGCTCGGCCATCTTCCGTGGCAAGGTCTCTATGAAGGAGGTTGAGGATCAGATGCGCAACGTCCAGAACAAGAACTCCTCTTACTTCGTTGAGTGGATTCCCAACAACGTCCAGACCGCTCTCTGCTCGATCCCTCCCCGTGGCCTCAAGATGTCGTCGACCTTCGTCGGCAACTCGACCGCCATCCAGGAGCTTTTCAAGCGTATTGGCGAGCAGTTCACTGCCATGTTCAGGCGCAAGGCTTTCTTGCATTGGTACACTGGCGAGGGTATGGACGAGATGGAGTTCACTGAGGCTGAGTCCAACATGAACGATCTCGTCTCCGAGTACCAGCAATACCAGGATGCTGGTGTTGACGAGGAAGAAGAGGAGTACGAGGAGGAGGCCCCTATTGAGGGCGAGGAGTAAATTCTCCTTGGCGACATTCCCATATAACGGGGCCAAGCTGTCATGTGCGGCTTTGCGATGGCCTTCGTCTTACTGTTGATAATCGATTATACGAGCTGGGTCAATTAGCGACTTTTCTGCTTGGAGTTGGACCCCCTTTGAGTTTAGTGGAGGAGTTCTCGTCGTCGTTTCGTAATTGATCCGGAGGCCCAAATCAAGACACTGGATGTACTTGTGAGACATTCAGGTGTACCCTTCACATAGTACATTAAGAAATACATGCAATTGCATGATATCTCCAACACCTTTGGAATTTTGATGTGATGTGTCTTCCGTGTGTACCCCAACCCGGGCGTGATCCAGGGTTTTAAATGAAGGGTGAGATTGCTGATGTTGCAGCGAGGTGCTTTGCCAGAGTCATGACCAAGTTGCTTGATGACTTTGTTCTCGAAACTCAAAGTGACAGTTGTGATTAGCCTACAAGAATGATTTAGTTTTATTACCAACGGTCCAAGACTAGCATCCGCTCACTAATGCATGCCCTATGTTCTACCAGTTGACATAGTTTACTCTAGGATACTCTCGGTTGTGTCTTTTCGTTCTTAAAGACCTCAGGCAATGGATCCAACAAACCAAGAGGATCTAATATCATGGAGAGGCATGATGATTTCCACGGGATGAGACACACAGCAAGAACACCAGGGCAGTTGAAACAAAATAAATACATCGGCCAACTGGGCCATCGCACGACCTATGCACATATACATTCCATTGTCAGCCGGGCTGTCAGTCTTGCCCGACGCTTCCAACAGAACAAACCGCTGATCCCAACCTCAAGCTGCAGCATTTTGTGTAACACCACCTGAAGCCACCTACCCCTGTATATCAACTCACATACCGGGCGAGATAAGCTTGCCCTTCACTAACGCGTCATGCTCCCACCCGCCAGCCAGGGCCTCGCCGCCTTGCTCCTTGGCGAACTTTTGCATGCGCGCCTCAAGCTCGGGACGGAAGTGGCGGATGAGACCTTGGATAGGCCAGGCAAAGGCCTCGCCGAGAGCTAGAATAGGAGTCAGCATCACAGTTCTCAAATTCCGGAAACATAATTGACACTTACCGCAAATGGTGTGGCCCTCAACCTGCTTCGTCAGCTCCTGGAGCATATCAATCTCCCTCTCGCGACCCATGCCCTTCTCAAAGCGGTTCATGATCTGCTCGGTCCACTTGCTACCCTCGCGGCAAGGTGTGCACTGGCCGCAGCTCTCGTGGCGGTAAAAGTGGCTGAGGCGAGAGATGGCGCGAACGACATCGGTGCTCTTGTCCATGACAATGACGGCGGCTGTGCCAAGACCAGACTGGCTGTCCTTGAGGGCATCAAAGTCCATCAATTGGTCATCGCACACATGCTTGGGCAGGATAGGTGTCGACGAGCCGCCAGGGATGACGGCGAGCAGGTTATCCCAGCCGCCCCGAACACCACCGCAGTGCTTGTCAATGAGCTCACGTAGCGGGATGCTCATCTCCTCCTCCACCGTGCACGGGTTGTTGACGTGCCCAGAGATGCAGTACAGCTTGGTGCCCTGGTTACGCTCACGGCCGAAGCCGGCAAACCAGTTGCCTCCGCGACGGCAGATCGTAGGGGCCACAGCGATGGTCTCAACGTTAGCCACGGTCGACGGGCAGCCAAAGAGACCCACAGCAGCAGGGAATGGCGGCTTGAGACGCGGCTTTCCGGGCTTGCCCTCAAGCGACTCGATCAGACTGGTCTCCTCGCCACAGACGTAGGCACCGCCACCGCGATGGACGTAGACATCGAAGTCATAGCCGGAGCCGCAGGCGTTCTTGCCAATAAGACCATCGGCGTAAGCTTCGTTGATGGCGTTCTGGAGCACGGCAGCCTCCTCGATGAACTCGCCACGGATGTAGATATAAGCGGCCGAGGCGTTCATGGCCCGGCCGGCCACCAAACACCCCTCAACAAGTTTATGCGGGTCCTTGCGCATAATCTCGCGGTCCTTGCAGGTGCCCGGCTCGCCCTCGTCGGCGTTGACGACCAAATACCGCGGCTTGGTGTCCTTCTCCCAGTCCTTGAAGTTCATGAACGACTAAATTGAGAGGTTGAACGGGTCAGCTCGGGAGACACCAATTGATGCGCAATCGATCGCTGGAAAGAAGCACAAACCCATTTCAGACCCGAGGGGAAACCAGCACCACCGCGGCCGCGCAGACCGGAGGCCTTGACTTCCCCAATGATCCAGTCGTGGCCCTTGAGCAAGATCTCCTTCGTCTTGTGCCAGTCGCCCATCTTCTTGGCGCTCTTAAGGTCGGGCGGGTAGCGGCCGTAGAGGTTCTGGAAGATACGGTCCTGGTCCTTGAGCCCGCCATAGACACGCTTCGGGGCGGCGGCACCGTCCTGGACGGTCGCGAAGGAGCGGCATTGGGCGTGCTGTTGAGGGGGCGCGACGCTGCTCGATGCTGATGACCCGACGACGGCCCGCGAGAGCGATTTTGCCGACGCCTTGGACGGCACTGCGGTTCGTGACAGCATCTTGTTGGTGTCTGCTCAGGAGCAGAGAGTTGGGGATGCCAATTGGCCGGTGATGATTCGGAGTGAGGTCGTTGTGTTGAATTGAAAGCGGCTCTTTCTTAGGATTCGGGCTGTGCTGATTGGCCGCCCGGATGTGGCGTTCGGTATTTTGTGGCGAGAGCTTACAGCTGGCCCCACTGTGGGGGGTTACGGGAGCTCCTTGTAACTTCGTACCAAGCAAGCTCTCAACCATCGAACTCCCTCCATTACATTCAAGCCATCTCGGAGCAGAGCTTCCAGCACCAACACCAACAATTACAACTCAACCATCTTGCTCGCCTTCAACAACACGGCCATCCCATTCCCGCTTTCCCACGAGCAAAGCCCTCCCGCCATGCACCCCCAATTGCTTCCAGAACCCTCTCGAGCGTAACCCCCCAACGACAACGACAACCACAACCACAACCATGTCCTCCTCCTCAAAGCGACACTCCATCCTCCCGCCCGTCTCCCTCGCCGGCCCCAAGCCCCCCGTCGAATTTTCCTCCTCCATCACCATCGCCGACTCCGCCGTCCTCACCGGCTCCAACCCCATCGCCATCCACAGCGAGAGCGTGATCCACCCGCGCGCGCGCCTCGACTCCCTCAGCGGGCGCATCACCATCGGCCGCCGCTGCATCGTCCACGAGCGCAGCACGGTCGGTGCGATCGGCACCTCAGGACGAATCACCGAAAAGGGCGTGACGCTCGGGGACTACGTGACGGTCGAAGTTGGGGCGGCGATCGAAGCGGGTGATACGGTGATCGGGGACGGGACGATCGTCGGTGTGGGCGTCAAGGTGGGCGGGGGCGCCGTGATAGGGAAGCATTGCACGCTGACAGCGCGGACGGAGATTCCTGCGGGGGAGGTGGTGCCGGACTTTACGGTGGTTTATTCGAATGGGATGCGGAGGCCGGATAGGAGGGGTGTTGCGGAACTGAGGAATAAGGGGCAGGCGAGGCAGATTGATGTGTTGAGGAGGCTCATTCTGAGTAACCCGGGGAAGTTTCAGTGAAGCAGGAAGGGGTTTGTATTTTGACAAGGCGTTTATGGGTATACCCAGGGGACAGAGCGAAGCATAGTGCACACAGACGGCGTTTGGTAACCATAGAGTTGGCAGAAGCCCTATGAGTTTGAACGAAATAAGAGCGTGATTGATCGAACGGATGGTACTTTTATTTTTGCTTCCCAGCCCCAAGAAGAGCGAGTGCAGATATAGAGTATTGTTTGAAAATGATATGTTATATTTGAATAGGGGTATAATTTAGAATTCACAACTTGACGCCCTAGCTCTGTCCTTCAAGCCACTGCTCGCCTGCCACTGTTTCCTTAGGCTGGCTAGCTCTCATAGGTGTCTAACCTTCATCCATTCGCTGGTGCCCAAGCCCAAATTGAGCCCATTTTCTGCCCACCATCGCCGTACAACTGTCTGGTCGCCCAGAGAGTCTTCGAGCGCCTCCTCCACGTCCATGGTCTTGTACTCGACCCGCTTCCCCTTGCGCCCATCCATGCCCGGCAACTCGCCGTGGGCATACTGGCGCCACCACTCCAGCACCGGAATATGTGCATGATATGTCGCCTCAATCAGGATCTGGTTATCGAACTGGATCTTATCATCACCCCGGAGCTCACGCCATAAGTCAAGCACCTTAACCTGGCCCCACCGGCTGGCCATTTTACATACTGCGTCCTGGTAGTCCACCGGGATCCCGCTGTCTTCCCACCAGCGCATCACCGCCGTCTGGCCCCACTGGGCCGCGGCGAGCAACGCCCGGCCCGGCTTAGGCGCAATAGTCGGGTCCTGAATGAACGCCTCACGCCACCACTCGAGAACATGCAGGTGACCTTTTGAGCTGGCGCCTTCAAACGCCGCCTCGGTATACTTGAGGGGCAAGCCTGACCTCCGCCACCACTCAAGTACCTGGATGAAGCCGCGGCCGGAGGCGCCGTTAAGTGCCTCCGTGTCGTATTGCTTCTCGAGAAACGAGGGTGACCGGGCCCACCAGTCGAGGATGTCAGTGCGGCCGTAGTAGGCTGAAGCCTTGGTCGGTATTGTTTTGCCATCGAAACACTTAAAGATGTGAGGGAAGTTCGCCTCGATGTAGGTGAGCACGTTGGTGAGAGAGAATTTGAAGATTAGATGAACCGCCAGGGCAGAGAGATCGTGAAAGGATGGTGGTGCCTCCGAGAGCTTCTTGCATATGACTTCTGTGTTGGCAGTGAGTAGGGTCCATTCTAACTCGTGCATAAAAACCTGGAGCGGGTCGTTGGGGTCCTTTGGCTCCAGCCGCCAGTTGGTTGGCATTGGAACGGTCGTGAAGACTCCGAGCGACGAAGCCAGCTCCCAGTCATTGGTGTACTGCAGTATGATGCTCCAGATCTCTGGGGGCAGTGTCGATTGCGTCCTCTTGCCGGGGCTGATAGACGACGTCCCTTGTTGGATGGCGACTTCCACGTTGTGACCCAACTTGAGGAGATCGGCCTGGTTCTTGATGATGCCCACAACCTCATTGAAGGCATCCCACTTAACCACTCGTTTTGGAGTTGGGCCATCTTCGTAGTGCCAGAGGACCGGCGGCATGACCCTGATCCAGCCCCATTTGCGGTGCAGCTTGCTTATCTGCCTTTTCGTGACGGGGTTCTCCCACATGTGTGTGGTCATACCTGGGATCAGCAATATCCTCTTGGAGGCGTCCCACGACCTCAGGACCTCGAGGAGAAGCGTGTCCGACACGCCGCACATCATCTTAGCCAGGGTGTCAGCATCGACAGGTGCCAGCACCAGCAGGTCAGCCCATTCCACCAGATCAAAGGCCTGCTGCTGGCATGTCTCGATGTCCCTGTTACTGGTGCCATCGGTAGCGCCCCTTTTCAGCACCCGGTTCTGGAGCACGATGATCTCTTGGGCCAGGCGATGGGTCATCTCGTCGACGATGGCGCGGGTGGTGATCTGCGACTCCTTGGACAGGCGCACGGCAATTGCCTGGGCGAAGGCGACATCCTTGGGGCCATTCGCAGCGACCAGGAGGCGCAGTTTCCGCGGGCGCTGTATCTCACTGAGCGAAGGGCTCGAGGAGACCCGGTCAAGGGTTACGCGGCGACCGATCGGGTTTATGGACGTGGTACCAGCCATGGCCAAGGTGTATCTCGGCCTTCAGAGTCTAAGCGGTGGCGTGTTGCTGCGGCCGCACAAGGTCCGCGCTGTCACCGGCCGAAGTCCGAAGTCGTCTACGAGGAATGGCCGAGTTGTGAGCTCCGATGCCTTATCACGATGCCCCTGGGCTCCTGAGACCTGGACCGCAGCCCAAAGTCGCACATCCGATGGCCTCTTCTTCGTTTGACGTGGTGGCAATAACGAAACGAGTGAGGAAAATGGAACTGAGTAGGGGTTTGCAATGGCAGATCCAGGAGTCAGAGGCAATCTCAGAGGCAGTCGAGGATCGGACAGAGTGGCAGAAGGTTGTGTCCCGATGGGAGTCTATCGACGAGTCTATCGAGAGTGGACGGATGTTTGTCTGACGTCAACTAACCAATCAACGTCCTGGGAGGCTATGGTGTGGAGAAGGTTGAGGCGGCAAATGCGGGACACTACCCCGGCAAGCGGGTGCCAAAATAACACGAACTGCAAAGATACAGTGATCTGTGCGGGTGGCTGTCAACTAACAGACACTACCAATCTTTCAATAAGTACGTGGATTCCATGGTAAGGCGGATGCGAGATGTGTTAGAGGGTGATAGTCGCATGACAGTGTGGTAACAGGCACTACATGGAGGTACCTAGGTTTGTATGTAAATCTGGCCTGCAGATATGTACTGTAAAGTAATGAGTTCGTCTTTTTTTGCCAACCGCTTGCCCGGGTAAGTACCAAGTCGCTGCATAGGTACTCCGCAAAGCCCGACTCCCATCGACCCCCAAGAAAAACCTTGGCATTTTCCTCCAAACACAAGATCCGGCATCATCATCACTCTTCTGATTCTTTTTTTGGTTTCGGTAGGCTGGGGAAAACCGATACGATACGCAATGCGGGTCGTCGAAAATTCTGAGTGACGCGCTGAGGGAGGAGCCGCACTGTTCGTCTCTGCTTGCTCCCTTCTTCAGCAGGTCAGACTCAGAGAGCCTGGCCGCTTCTAGCCGATGGCAGAATCTCCCCGTATTTCTGGCCTATGGGCGGAACGGTCCGTCGGGAGGCACCTGTCTACGACGTTACAGTCCTGAGGCGTCCGTCAAGAATGACGTGCATGCTGCGGTGGGACTCGAGATTTTATTGTTCTCTGTGTTTCTTTCACGCTTTGGTTTGACGCTGAGGGCAGTCAGAAGCCAGCCGGTTGGCTCCAAGCACAAGGCACGAGACATCTCTCAAGGCGTCCGAACTGCAGTGGGTTATCGGCAAGCTACTCCCGGAAGGCTGTGGTTACACGACGGCGGCATGTGTTGTCTTCTGTCTTTTACAGAGGCCTTGGTTTGTTGGGATGAGGCTCAATGGTGGTGGGTCTCAACCAGGTTGGCTGGCCAAACTCCAACCCAAAAGCACCGCCAGGAGATAAGATGATTTGGAACGCCTTTCTCTCCCCCACTCCTCCCACAGGCCAGACAAACCAGAGGTCGGCTAGATAGTCAACGGGCTTGAGCGGCAAACTCAATGGCTTTGTTTAGTGTCTGCCACAGCGGCTCTATGATGTTGTCCGAGGCGCTTTGCCCAGGCCAGAGGCAATCGCCCATTAGCCAGCTTCCCAGTGGGGAAGCAAAGGATACGAAGAGCAAAGATCAGGCAGCCGGGGAACAACGAAACAGCAATGGATATGGGCAACTATAGCCACCGGCCTCGAGGGTCCCACGCGGCCGCCAGGGTCTGGGACATATCTTCTCTCACCTCACATCTCCGGCCTCATTCCGCAACAGAAACAGTCGTCTCTCCGCCTATAGCCTGTTCCCTGGGTATCCAGAAAAGCCTGGTCAACCAGAAGACGCCCCGGGTTCGTGACTCGGCTACTGGACCCTCACAGTGCGTGGGGGGCTGAAGGCAAACGTAAACGGCTTCTCTTCTCCGAGGATACCAAAAGCTAGCTGCCCTGTCATGCGGCAAACCTTGGATCGTTGGGTATATTTGACATGGGCAGACCCCCAGCCTTCCTGCTTCCAGTGGTCACATCCGTTGAAAACCCATCCGACGGCGGCATCGGGTGGAGCAGATCATGGCGAAGCGGCAGCAGTTGTATCAAGCCGCCTTGCTCCAGCCGTCTGCCAGCGGGGCACTCGGGGACATCCGGCTACTCGAAGGCGCCCAGTCACCGTTTCTCACGTGGGTGGGCCATGATAAGCCCCGGTGGGAAGCACGGTTCTGGAAGCGTCAGTCCCATCCAACGGGGCATCGCCGGTCCTCGTCCCGAGTGCCCTTCTGATTCTCCACCCGATCTGCCGCCCGTCTTTAATCAGCCAGTCGACCTCAACAGTAACCCACCTCTGCCCCACAGCCGCGACCTCCGGCGGCTCACCCACGTGGATCGTCAACAGGAGCTGCACGAGTTGGAGCTGCAAGAGGCGCGCTTCTGGATCGAGGACTTCGTCAAATCCCGCTGGGGAAGACATTGGACCCAAATTTCCATCTCTTGCGACCTAACAATCACCCAGTTAAAGCGGCTGGGCAACCTCGACCAGGCAGAAGGCTGGCAGGCCTGCCGACGACTTGTGCGGGTCCCCGTCCTCAACGATGAGATCGCCTTGGTATTGTGGACCCGGCTCGCAGCAAACGTTCGGCCTCCTGTTGTTGTTGAAGAAGAAGAAGAAGAAGGGTCTGTGGTAGAAGTCGAGGAAGCCCAGCCTCAGCATGGGCCCCAGCTCGGAGACCAGGAACACCACGAGGAAGGGTGTAAGGCGCAGGCCGAGCAACCCGAGCTTCAGAACGGACCCCATCCCGATGACGACGGACACCAGATAGATGTCGACTTTCCAGAGTGGATAACTCCCCAGATCGCGCTCAATCTGGCTCGTCTCAGATTGAGAGAAAAGTTGAATAATGGACGGCCAAGGAAGCGATCGAGAAGCTTGAAGGAGAAGGAGACTAGGCGAATCGAGGCGATGGCTCACAAGATGTCTCGCTTGTTGCCAATTCAAGAGGTTAAGTCGGAAGTTGAGCCGTTGGCCGAGCCAAGATTGTATTCGATGCCGGAGCTATCATCAGTGACTGAGAAGACGGCTCCGTTGCTGCTAGTGCAGGAGGTTGCCCATTTACCCGATGAGTCACGGGCTGCGGCTTTCATGCCTACATCCTCAACTATCAGAGGATTAGAGGTGCCAGACAGCATTTCACTCGGTCACAGCCCGGGGCAGCTGGCAGAACGACCAGAGCTATTATTCCCGGATATCGGTTTTGTATTCCACGACCCACAATACCAGGATGACGACAGGCCCCAGATCACAATCACGGAAAAGGCTGAGACGACGACGGAGGCTGTGAGGGTTCTGGAGACGACCGAAGCCGTACAGACAACTGCAGATTCGCCACGCCTAACCAAGTACCGAGCCAGCAATAATGATGTCCCCAGCATCGTAATTAAGGAGACCGTCGAGGTCCCCGTTCCATCAAAGACCCTCCCATCTTTGGAATCTGTCCCTGAACAGTCCGGTACCGACCAGCCGCTCCCACAGAGCTCAAGCGAGGACTCACGAGGAACTCTCCAAGTCCCTGAGCCCCAGTGGTTTCCTAATCCGGTTTTGCCTTCGTTTTCTCGTTTTTCGAATCCGTTTTCGGATGCGTTTTTGGATGGGTGTCCGAATCCGTTTTCGAATCCGTCTTCCCGCCCTCCATCGAGCGACGCCTATCTGCTTGACCGAAGGTCCAACTGCGCCTCCCCCTGCTTTTCAACCTCATCGGATTCATCCAACTCATCGAGCTCATCAAGCTCAACCTTCGTGTCTAGTGTCTTTTCTCTGGATGGTACCTTTTCGAGCCAGTCTTCCCGAAGGTCCAGCTTCGCCTCCATTGACCTCTCAGGCTTAGCTATCGGGGATAATATCTCCCTACCGGATAGCCCCTCCTCAAGCCCACCTTCCCGAAGGACCAACTGCACCTCCATCAACTCACCAGGCTCAACTATCAGGGATAGTGTTTCTCCACTGGACGGTGCATCTTCAAGCCCGCCTTCCCAAAAAACCAACTGCACCTCCATCAGCTCACCGGGCTTAACTATCGGAGTCAGTATCTCTCCACTGGACAGTTCCCGGAGGTTTAGCTGCGCGTTCATCAGCTCATCAGGCACAACCCTCGCGGATAGTGTCTCTTCCGTGGATAGTGCCTCTCCCAGAAATAGTGGGTTTCTCGTTGATATTATCTATCCAGAGGATAGCGACTCTTTCCTGGACAGCGACTCTTTTCTGGATGGCGACTCTTCTAAGGATAACGACTCTTTCCTGAATAGCTACTCTTCACTGGACAGTGCCGCCCTGAGCTCACGAGCAGATTCCCTTCTCCAAGCCATCAGATACCACCAAACCCTCAGACACCACCAATATTTGGGCCTGTTTCACCAAAAGTCTAGGAGCGCCTCCATCAGTTCACTAACCTCAACACTTGTGGATAGTGTCCCTCCACTAGACCGTGCCACTTCCGTGGACAGCACCTTTTATTTCGGCAGTGTGTCTTCACCAGACGGTGCCCCCGGTTCACAAGCAACTTCAATCCTCGAAGGCCCCGAAGAAGACCTTAAAGATCCCGAGGAAGACCCCGAAGACTACCAATATTTGACCCTGCCTTGCCGAAGGTCTATCTGTGCCGCCATCGGCCCATCAAGTTCAACCCTCATGGGTAGTGTCTCTCCACTGGGCGGTATCACTTCCACACACAGCACCTTTTATTTCGGCAGTGCCTCTTCGCCGGGCGGTGCTCGGGATGACGACGATAATTTGAGCGAGTATGATACGGCCGTGTCTCCGGTGGATGGCTCGCCGGCTTCTAGCATCAAGGCAATCAAGTCTCTCAAACAGAAGGTGACGGATATACTTGGAATCGCTGCTTTTAGTAGGGAAGTCAGGAACAGTGGCGATGATCTGGGCATGTGGGATGAGGAGGCGACTCTCTGTGGGAGCGCATCAGAGAGCAGCAGCATCAGATCGGTTGCATCGCTCAGCCGAGCGACGAAGAAGATAAAGGGGATGTTCGTGACAAAGCGTAAAGGAAATGTCGTGGGTATGGGGGATACACCTGTACAAACGGCCGCATAACTTACTGTTGTTGATTTCTTTTGTATTGCTTTATTTTCTTTTCTTTTGGATATCATTGCATTGCGTAACAGCGCGCATGGGGAAAGGACAAAAGGACAAACAACCCGGCGAGATTATGAGATTCACACCTGGACAAGCGACTGCATACTCAGATTGTTTTGTTTTCCTTATTTTTGTTTTCACTTGGAAACATTTTGATACCCCCAGCTAAGAGGATGTATACAAGAATGGCGTATGTACATGCGACACGGAACGCTGATGGCCATCAGGATGGCTGATAATCTGGCGATGGCAAATATACCCAGTTGTGCTTAACTTAGCAAACGAAACTCACATTAATACACCGTCATCTATTTTGCTACGCGTGTGAGGTATTATCAAAGATTATCCAGTCCTAACCCGTCCACATTCCCGAGGAACTCTCCTGGTGCACCACCCCTGAGGAGCTCATCGACATCAATACCGCCACTGCCGAGATACTTCTCGCTCACACCCGTGTTGATCCGCTTGGAAAGCATCTTCCGTAGAGCGGCCCGCATCGACGCCATCTCTGCCTTGGGGATAGCTCGTGACTCCTTCTCCTTGACCTTGCGGCCGCTACCCCGCCCGCTCCACGTGCTTGCCTTGTCGAGCTCCTCCGAGTCGTACTCGACGCCGAGATCCTCGGCCGCCTTGCGCATCCAGCTGTCGTCTTTGCCGCCTCTGTCCTTGGCCAGTGTGGAGTCGGTCATCTTCTTGGCTAGTACGACACGCTCGCGGAGCCGCGAGACGATGCGGCGGTCGATGTCGATGGTGTGGACTACGTCGCCCTTCTTGCTCTTGGTGGCGGGGTCCTTGGCCTCCGCGGCGGCGTGGACCTTGGCTACGAGGCGCTGTGTTGGTATCGACTCCTTGGGGCCGCAGAGAAGAATACTGACGCCTGAGCTGGAGGCACGCGCGGTACGGCCTGAGCGATGGACGTAGTCATCGGCCGTGCGCGGCACGTGGTAATGGATGACGAGGTCGATACCGGGGATATCGAGACCACGGGCGGCGATGTCGGTGGCAATCAGGATTCCTGCTGCTTTGTTGGTGCCCTTGTTTTGGTTTGGGTCGTCGCCGCTGGCCTTGAAGCGCTCGATGGATCGCAGACGGGCCTTCTGGATCATGTTGGAGTGGAGCGGGAAGGCAGGCAGGCCGAGGTTCTGGAGGAGCGGTGTGATGCGGGAGACGGAGTTGATGGAGTTGGTGAAGACGAGGGCGCGACGCGTCGGCTGCAGAAGGAGCACCGAGTAGAGAAACAGATCTTTCTCCATGTCACCGCAGAGAATGAGACCTTCCTTCAGGTTCTCAGTCATCTGAGAGATCGGGTTGGCGTCGATAAATTGGGGCTGCCCCTCGCGGAAGTTGAGCTTTTTGAGTAGGTACTCGAGGGATTCGTTGTCCCCCATGAGGTTATAGCGGCTTTTACCTGCAAGCTTCTGCTGTAGGCCCTTGTGGAAGGTCGCGGAGAATACGAGTGTCTGGCGCTCACGTTTCGGCGCCTCGGCCTCTTCTTCTTCGTCGTTTTCTTCACTCTCTGAATGTTCGGTCTCGTTGGTCGGGGCCTCCCTGTCCAAAGCGCTGAAGATCTCTTCTGCTTCCTTGAAGTGTCCGTCCTTCAGGAGTCGATCTGCCTCGTCAACCACGAGGAAGCTGATTCCCCGGAAAGACTCAAGTAGAGCGGGGTTGGTGCTCAGCATCTCCCACATACGCCCAGGGGTTCCTACGATGATGTCGGCCTTTTCCATCTGCCTCTGCTGCTTTTGCGCAGACAGTCCACCAGTGACTGAGCAGATGTATGGGGCTGGCTTGAGCCCCTTACATAGCTGCTTTATATGATCCGCAATCTGATGCGCCAGTTCTCGGGTAGGCGAGAGGATCAAGGCGATGGGTGTATGTTTCTCACCCTTATTCTGCTCCGCGCTCCCCTGGCGGCTCAGCCAGGTTTCCACAATGGGAATGCCGAAAGCCAGGGTTTTACCTGAGCCGGTTGCCGCCTTCCCGATAACGTCGTGGCCCTCCATGATCGCAGGAATCGCCCGTACCTGGATTGCCGTGGGTACGGCGAATTTCAGGCGGCCAATTGTTGATACTATCTGAGGTGACAGGTTGAGTGGCTCCCACTGTGACATGTCGGTTTCGATGTCATCGACATGAGTTTCAGGCATGTCATCGTCAATCTTTGAGAATACGTTCGCCTCCAGTTCGGAATCTTGGTCGTCATCTTCAACAGGGGCAGCCTTTGGGGTTTTCTTTGGGATACCCTTTGCATCTTGCTTGGCAGCCTTTTTCTTCAGGTCCTTTTTCTTCTCTGCGTTTTTCTTGTTCTCCTTTTTCTTTCGCCCATTGGGCTTTGGCATCTCTGCTTTAGCCTCTTTTGTTACCGTTGCGGAAGGCGATAACTTCTTGGCACCATCCTCAGCGACTTCAGGGGCGTCTTCAAAGCCTGCAAACTCTTCATCCTGCTCAGCATCCTGAGCCTGGGTCTGACCCGCGGCGGCAACCTGGAACTGGTGTCAGTATCAATATAACGGAAAATCTCAAGATGCGCGAAACTTACAAACTGCACGGTGCCATTATGGTTTACAATATCGACACCCTCGACCACCTCCAGGCCGTAGAAACCCTCAGCGTCGTTGTACATCTCGGGCACATCGACGGTTTTCCATGACAGCGCATCCACGCTCACCGGCCGCTTTGGCTTTGAGCCGCCAGCCTGCGCCTTTTGGCGCTTGGGCTCCCCACCGGGGGCTTTAGCAGCCTTTCTCTTATTGCTGGGCTTCATTGTGAGTGTCTTTGACGTGGTGATGAGAATGGCGATGCATGAAAAATTGCGGCCGGCCATTGATTTGGAGAATGAAGATTTTGGCCCCACTTTTGAACCATAAGAGCTGCGGCTTCCCGAGACGGACCCTAACCCTGAATCTATAATTCTTCCGTGGCAGATGCACATGCATCGTTTCTCACCGTTGAAAGCTAATAGATAGGCAAAATTAAAAGTAAATGTGGAGCTTTAGACGTAGGAAGAATACATTTTCTACTCGCTTCAATGGCCAATCCCTGGTGGCCATAATACTGCTGGTTGGTAGATTCCGAGACTCTGTTTGCAAACCCCCCAGTTTTACCCCAGGCTCCCCCGCTCACCTTCATCCAAAAACTCGATTTTTACATGCACGGAAGTGACCAAGATACCCAAGTGCTCAACCCGACCGAACACTTTACTCGTGCATCCTGTAGCCGAACTCATTGCATTTGTTTCAAATCGGAAGCTAGGCGACTGGGCTTCTCAAGAGACTGGTAGAACAAAGCCTGGGGCTCATATCGTGGAGTGTCTCGGTCAATTTCTGACTCACAGTTAGACCTCAAAGTATGGGGAAGTCATCCAAGGATAAGCGCGACGCCTACTATCGTCTCGCAAAGGAGCAGGGATGGCGGGCGAGAAGCGCATTCAAGCTTCTGCAGCTGGATGAAGGTAAGACCCAACTCACTCGCACCCACTCATTCTTCAAAGCGCTCAGGAATGCCGATTGCAAGGACGGACGCTGACACGCCCCAGAGTTCAACCTCTTTGAGGATGTCACCCGTGTTGTCGACCTGTGTGCGGCTCCTGGCAGCTGGTCGCAAGTCCTCTCAAGAGTCCTCATAAAAGGCGAATCATTCGGCCGCTGTGCCTGGCAAGACCGAGAAGCCAAGCTCCGTCAACAGATGCTGCATGTCTTCGGCACACAGGATGCAACAGAAACCGCCTCTCTTGCGCCTCAGTCCGCCCCGAGGACCGAGCCCAAACCCCGGAGCGACGTCAAGATTGTCGCTATCGACCTTCAACCCATCAGCCCTCTTCCTGGCATCATCACGCTTCGCGCCGACATCACCCACCCGGCGACGGTGCCACTCCTTCTCAACGCCCTGGATCCTGACTACGACCCCAGCAACAAAAGCCAACAGGCTGCACAGCCGGTGGATCTTGTGATCAGTGACGGCGCGCCTGACGTCACGGGACTCCATGACCTCGACATCTACGTGCAGTCGCAGCTGCTCTTTGCTGCCCTCAACCTTGCCCTCTGTGTGCTCAAGCCCGGCGGCAAATTTGTGGCCAAGATCTTCCGCGGCCGTAACGTCGATCTCCTCTACGCCCAGCTCAAGATCTTTTTCGACAAGGTTTACGTCGCGAAGCCCCGCTCCTCACGCGCTAGCAGCGTTGAGGCCTTCATCGTGTGCATCGACTTCCGCCCGCCCCAGGGGTTTCACGCCAGTCTGGAGGAGCCGCTCGGCGTCGGCAACCGTCTGCCAGAGATGCTCGCCGAGAGGAACGCCGTGTTGCCCATCACCGCTGTACCGGCGCCGCTCCAGGACGAGGAGACTGGAGCATGGAGCCAGGCCCCCGCGAGACCGCAGGACGGACCCGACGAGGATGGGATTTACGACATCGAGGTAGAAGACCTAACAGCCGAACCATCCAAAGACATCAGGTGGATTGCCCCCTTCGTCGCATGCGGCGACCTGTCGGCCTTCGACTCCGACGCCTCATACAAACTCCCAGACGATCACGTCTCGCTCGACCCCATCCAACCTCCGACCGCGCCCCCTTACAAGCGCGCCATCGAGCTTCGGCGCGCCAATGGCGGCGCATACAAGAAGACAACACCCGGGAAGGGGTAATCCCATTTATCTCCTCTAAAGTAGAACCTTCCCTCCCACACAAAAAAGAAATTAAACACACAAAAGTTCCATGACAACCGCTCACTCACTCAATTCCCATGCCGCCCAGGCGCTCCTACCTTTCCCATCATCTGCATGACAATCAACCCATTACTCTTCCCCCGCACGTCGTACATTCCCAGCGTCGTCTCGTACAGTCGCACCGCAGAAGCATCCCCCGTAAACAATACACACCGCCGCAGGTTCTCCCACGAGTCCAACACCTCCCGCAGACAGGTCATCAACCACTTCCCCAGCCCCTTGCCCTGGTACTCCTGCAGGACATACACGTCCGTCAGGTACCCGAAGGTGACGTAGTCTGTGATAAGTCTCGCGAAGCCGATCATCGGCCGCTCTGCCATGTCATACCGGATCAGCCCCCCTTTCCCGAAGTAATAGAACCGTAGTCCGTAAAATGTGTGATCTCAAAATAGGACTTACCAGCGGCAGGGAGAGACGGATCGCCAGCATACACTCCGAAGCAGAGGGAGTTATTGACAGTTTTCCTGAGCGTGTCTGGTTGCTGTGCCTTGGCCCACCAGAGCAATTCGGATGCGAACGCCGCATTGAGCACATCAAGCTGGATGAGGGCGGCGTCTGTCGAACAGGTATAAGTGGTGTTGTCGACTTGGCGGGTCCACGTGCGAGTTTCCATTGTGTATTTGTATCAAACAGGGTAGGCTAAATTCCCAAAGTTGGATGTCGAAGCTGGAAGTCTTGAAGGGGGAAACGTCGTGATGTTGAACTTATACAGTGATTCAATGTCTGTATGCGCGCCTTGCAGTTGACATGGGTAGCATGGTTCGGATCGGGCCGTGACTCGCTGAAACTAGTTTACTTATCGGGAGGCTGCCAAGCAACACCAGATGTTCGTCAAATGCCCCCTTCAACGAGAGGAGAGGCCGTGATATTGTAGAAGATGGTGTTTTCGGGGGTGTTCGGAATCAAGGTGAATTGTAGGAATACTCCAAAATGGTTACCATTGCTTTTGCGACCAGAATTCTATACCAGTCTTGATTGAGCCAAGTCAACTCGATAATTCTACAATATGCAGCTGCACTGACTCATTTCTTCGCTAAATTGAACATTTTTCTCGCTTTTACCTTGGAGTAGAATGAAGCCAAACACAACCAAGATGCGTCCCAGGTCGGCATGATATCCCGAGACTCGCCAATTCCGACATGGGTAAGATGCGCGAGGTACGGCCTCTACGCTGGATCCAGCCCATACAGTCTCATTTTCTTCTGAACATGTCAGATGTTCTCCTGCCAGTGCCAAGGAGCGGCTCAGGAAGATAACCCAAGATGAACAAGATTGCGGTCCTAGGAAGCCGATTACGTACCTAATACTATCACCACAGAAATAAACTATTTCATGATTTTTTTGGCCGATCAAGCCAAGTGAACATCATCCTCAACAAGACCAACCGGTCTGCCAGAAACCCCTGACAGTCTCCTCGCAGTAGTACTTGTAGTAGGGATCGCCACGGGAGCATGAAGTCGAGAAATACCCCCGCGCTGCACTCGGCTAATTAAGTATACCTAGAGACCAAATGTCTGTCTCATCATGATCGTGAAAGTGAGCGCGGGCGTGAACTGTACCTGAAGAAGCCCTGGCCCCGACACTCGTTGCGTGCCGTAGCGTTATCTCACCAAGTGAGTAAGCGAAACCGGGAGATCCCGCCATGTTGGTCGAGCCCCTTTTTGGTTGCTGCTGAAGTTCTCTTTTTTTTCTCTTCATGATGACGTCGTCGCTCGTGGGGGCCTTGTTGGCGAGCACGCGAGGTAAGTTGGCGACAGGGGCATGACAACGCCGAGAAAAAGAGGGAATAGCCTCCTTCGCACAGACCAGCTGACTGTGCCGGCCGGCTCGGCGTGGTGGGCAAACAGTAACCTTGTGCCTCACTCATCAACCTGCTTTTTTGGTCTTTCAGCTCCCTTCTCCCTCGTGCTTATCTCGTGATGGTAATTGACTAATGGGTTGCGTCTTGGCGTCGGTGCCAGTGAGGCTGATATTAATGGTCGTCGTCATCCACTCAGACCGCCTGATCGCGGATCGAACCGCTGACAAGACCCTGACAGCAGCGGTCCTTGAGGCTGCCCGCAATCCATCACCATGCTGATGCAGGTGTGCGCAGGGACCGGCAATAGCTCGTAGCCAATTCCCCACTAATTTCCTCCTCTCTCACCATCATAAACCAGGAGACCACGGATCTGTCTGAGAATCACCTGTTGTGCTGTCACCGAATTTTTGCTCCTGGCCGAGATCGGGGAACCAGTGTCGGCTCATCCAGGCTGTTTTGGCCGGTACCGAGTCTGCCCGGATGCCGAACAAAGTAGGCTCGACGAGCCCGCCTCCGCCTCCGCCCCCGTCTCGTCTGAGCCCAATTGCGCCGGGAGTCACGGGGCGACCGCGGGAGGAGGCGACCCGAAAAAACGGGTCCAACATCCAGAAGGCAAGACAGGAGAGCGGCAGCTCCGAATCCGACAGCGGAGGTCCGCCGCCCGGGGCGGGGATGTGACACAACCCCCCGCTCCCGCTCTCCCCTCGACGTCTCCCATCTCCCCGCTCCCTCTCTCTGCCGGCCTCCGCGGAAATATGCTCGCTCGCTTTCAATTGCAACCCTGTTGCCATTGTCACAGACATGCCACATCCCAGAACCTCCACACACACACACACACACACAAACACACACACACACACACACCACACAAATTCCACATTGCCTGAATCTCCACAGCCGCAGGATCGGATCGGGCATTGGAGTCGCGTGTGAGGAAACAGTAATCCGCACGCCCTGCGGCCTTCCCCTCACTTGCTGATCGTTTCCCCACCTGCTTTCGTCCTGTCGCGTACATGCTCGAGTGGCTCGTCTGGCTCAACCCAAGATTCGAGAAGGCATCCGTCCCCTCCCCCGCTCTGCCATGTAATGCGCGATGTACGTGGCCGTTTGTCCTACTACTGCGCCAAACTGCCAAACCAGCCAAGCGGCAGCATGACTTGATAGTACGCTTCCGCTTTCGACTAGCTCCCGTCCAGCTTCCCGTCAGGTCCTCTTTCAAGCCCACCCAACCCGCAACACCCTCCCGCATCCATACTGTGCTCGACGTGTTCCAACTCGTGTCGCCCACATACACGTTACGAGACGCGTCGACCTGTCGAGCCTGCTTGCGTTGACCCCTTGTCTTAATGTGGAGTCTCTCTCTGCTAAAGCTAAATTTTTGCACGACCCGTGACACGCTGCTGCAGATATATGCAGAAACGTGCGTCCTGGCCACCTCTTCGCGGCACTGTGGCGGTGTGTGGTTGCGACATGCCATGTTCTTTTAAGTGCCCCAGCCACATGCCGCGGTAGGATTAGCGTTCAGTTGGCGAGGTAACCGGAAGCGGAAGTATGTTCTCCTTGCTTCAACCTCCACCGACCACAGCCCTTCTCGGTGAAGGAATGGTGGATACCGAAAGCCCCTACCGGCGATCGAGACCGTCGCTAGACTTCCTGCGAGATGACTGCGCGTCGACGTAACCGTTGCCAAGTAGCAGCGTGTGTACCCATGCACAGAGCTGCGCATTGTCAAGTGTTCTCCCACTGTGCGGACGACAGATGATCGGCTCACGCCTCCCGAAATGAAGAGGAAACGACAGAATTGACGCCTCTCGCGGTTTCAAGGTCGGCTGCAGCGGTAAAGCGTCAATCCACATTGACGCCCAGCAGGAGAAGCTGCGGCAGCCGCCACTCAGTGCCAAGTCATCGCCGGAGAGTGAAAATTCTTCTGCTCGCCTGGTATCGCCCGATTCGCGACGGAGGCTCCGGCCTCAAGGTTGGGCTCCGGTTGGGAAGTTGCTGGCTCGACGTTGACAAGGGATAGACCGCTGCTTGTAGTGATCATCGCCGTCGAGGATGGCCTATCATCAAGTTGAGCCATTGTCAAATGACTCTCATGTGCATGTCATGCCGTTCTGCGATTCCGAGCACCTGCTAGAAGCTCGTCTCTCCACAGAGTATGGGTGACACGAGTGGGAAACCTCGGTCTGCCATTGAAGAGATTCCAGACTTTTGACGCCGGAAAGGGCGTCTCCATAGGATGCTTGGGAGTCCGACACCCTCCTCCTCATCCCGCATCGGCCATTGGAATTGCCGCCCGAACACTGGGGGTGGTTGCAAAAATCCGCCCAGAAACCAACGGATATCGGCCTCGGCTGAAACAAAACAGTTTGCAATTGATCATTGGTGCGGTGTTATGTCGGTTCTGTGGGTGCTAAGAAAGTTGCCAACGTAGGGGGTCTCGAATGTCCGATGCAATCAATTGCTACTTTGGTCAGGAGAATTGGCCGACTAGAGACAATGAAAGCTCCTATTCTATATCAGTTGTTGCTTATCATATCTCGTCGTAGCAGAGACTAAACTACCTCTTGGCCGAATATCAAGTTCTCCGTCCGTCGAATCCTGTGTGAGCCGAGGCTTTATGCCCCTTTTGCTTCGAACTGGTTATTGGCCGCGATGTGCCTGGAAGTCTGCATGGTCTGGAACCAGGGGACATAGCACCGTATGGCGGCGTGGCACTCAGCGGAGCGTAGGATATGAGGAACAGAGTAGCTCCAGTATTGAACCTGACGGAACCCATCAGGCGCTGATGGAGCCTAGGCCTTCCGACTCGGCGAATACGGTGCGAGTAAAAACTGGAGACCGGGTACGGGCAGCGGGCAGCGAGCGGGCCGCTGCTAGGCCATGTCTTGTTCCGTTCAGCGTGACGAACTTCCCTCAGCGCCATGCCAGACCACGTGGGAGAGCATGTCTGTTATCCGGTAAGGGCACCCGAGAAGATTCCAGCCCCATGCAGCATCACATGGCTCTCCTTCCTGAGCTGCCTCAGCCACTGGCTGGCTGCCTCAGGCTGAGCCGAGTAAAAGCGTGACCCCAAAGGTTTTCCCCGCGCTATGGCAACCAATGAGGGACGGGGGAGAACGCCCAGGAGGCGACGCGGGTGTTGTGTCGACGCTTCCAGGCACACCAGGCTCCCACTGTGCCACTTCCAACCCACGCATAGCTCGCGCCCCGTGCCCACGAGTCGAAGGCGAGATCATCGAGCCCCCTCGGCTCCTGCGTCTGGCCTTAGATCTCGGATCCATGCATGCGGTCCCTCACCACACCGCGGGATGAGCAGTCAGTCGGGATGAGCAGTCGGGGCGGCCAGTGCCAAATGTCACACCAGGTAGCCTCCCTGGGAATGGTACGTCATGACCAATGTGTGACACCGCTATATTCCCCCATTGGTCCGTGTTAGTAGCGGATCAAGGCTGTTGACGGGGATAAAGCTCACTTGGACGCCAGGCCGGAGGAACATAGCCGGTCTGACAGCGGGTTGGCTGTGGAGCCCGTCCGACCGAGGCTCGAGGGTCTTCGTGAGGTTAGACCAATCTCCGCGGCCAGAAGCCAATCCGTAAGTGAAGCCGAGGTTGACGCATCCGCTCCATCTCGGGGCCCAAGGGGTCGGACATAGTACGAGAAGCGGCCCAGACACGGTGAGATTGCGGAGAACCTTGGCAAACCCGGGGCATCTCGCATGCAGCCATGCCGAGCGGGCATCGGCGGATGTCCAAACCAAAGCATTGATGATAGAGGATGGTTAGGTGACTGGCACAGAGAAAGGGGCTAGGGCAGAGAGGGCAAAATGAGAACCCAAAATCGAACTGTCGAGCGGCAGGTGATTGGTTGCGGTTTGTTTGGAGTCGTCAAAAGTGGGTTCCTCGAGACGAGGCACGAGGCACGAGACACAAGACACAAGACGGGGACTTTGACCTCGCGTCGCAATGGGCACAGGGTTGCAGGAAACAAGATGAGGTTTCCGAATGACCCTTGCGAGAGACGCCGATCTCGCCAATGAAGTCCGCGATGTGCCGATTGAGATCAGAAATCGCAGCCGCCGCGATGAAAATTTTGTTTGGGTTTGACAGGCCAGTCGTGCGTGTACCTGTATGGCAAGGCAACCCGCGCGGGGGTGGATCCGTCAGTCTGGGTGCGCTTGCTGCGCACACGCGATCAGGGAGGGTAATAGCAGTGGCTACTGGGACTTTTGAAGGGGTCTCTGGCCCGAATCTATCAGTCTCGCCCTCCACAAACATTTTATGACCTCGCCGGAGCTCTTATTCCGACACAAACGAACATCTACAGCGTTGGCACATTGTGTTGTCTCCAAACCACTGACAGTTTGCATTGCCGAAGAGTACTTGTTCTTACATAGACAGCTTCGTACTGTGTATGGTACGGGTACGTAATTTAATCTGCGTGGGGGTTCCGATTCGGTAAGACGTCGATCCATTTATCGAAAAAATGTTGGAGAAGCTCCTGCGCTAAGACGATCTCTGGCATCCACCCTCGTCCACACCAGACTCCAGAGAACAAAGATCACGGCAGAAATCGGCGACAACGCCCTGAGGAGATGACCGAAGGATGAACTTGCGTCGTACGAAGTCTTTGCACAGGCGCCACTATCAGCAATTATACCTTCTATAGGGATCATTCCGTGCTGGCTGACTGGACGCAGGAGTCGCATACCTCTTGGCACCTGAGTCAAGCTCAATTGAGATGGGGCGGCAGCATAAGCACCTTGAAGGTCGAAAGGAAAAATTCTGGAAACGAGCTAAGTTCAGAACTACACCGCCCACGCACATTCCAACTTCCTGCTACCGTGATGCTGGGTCAGCAGCAGGGGCCGAAGCATTAATGTTTCCTTTTTTGCAAGCAGGGCAAGGTTGAGGATGAAACGGTGCTCAGACGGTGTTGAAAGTCGAAGAAGGAAATTAGCACACATGTCATTGACAGTTCACGAGCTACTCCTGTTCAACTTCACCGGGGTCCTACAATAATGTCATACGATCAAGATGGCTATATTGACGGATTGCACGCTACTTTACGCCGCCAAGGCACAGTCTCAGGAAGGGGAACGTGATGGTGCCCTACATTTTCCTACATTTGGTGATGTGCGTGGGCACTACATCGGCGAATCCCAACCGCCCAGTTGGTCGCGCATCATACTGTACGAGGTGGTGAGCACACCGTGCATGGTACAAGATGTGATGCTTCCATCGTGGATCGGTGAGTCAGGAAAGGCATGGGAGGCCAGGCCGCTGGATGCGAAAGGACACTGGAAATGCTTCTCCATCAGTCAGTATTTGTTGGGATGCGTGATGGGCAGCCCCTTTTCCCTGCCAATCCTCGTCCGACCTCGGCCTTTTTGCCAAATGCCACAATTTGCTTCTGGAACATTGCTACTTGAGGCGTGTTGTCTGGCCGGCGATCGAGAGACCCCCACCAGGATTTTGCGGCGTCGTGATCCAGAACCACGTTGCTGGAACCCCCCAGCGTCAGGGCTGTGAGAGCGGGAGGGTGCACTGACCAAAGCCGAGTAGCAAATCTCCAGGGGTGGCACTGATGGGGCACCACCGGTCCACCGCAAGCGAGCTGCCCACACACCCAGATCGTCCGCCCGCACCAATTGCCCCTGGTGAAATTTTACCTTTCGGTCTTGGTACCTCGGGCTACTGCGCGCGTGGAGCTTTTGGCCTTTTGTCGCCTCAATTGCCTCCATTCGGAAGGTCACTGGAGCGCTGATATGGCAATGGCCCACAGCGGCAGCAGATGAAGAATTTAGAGGACCCCCGCCCGCGGGGCCCCGCCAAATCCACGGATGTCTCCGCAGTGGGGACAGGAATACGATCCATGAGATGGATTGATGCTCGCGGGAGCGCACAATATCAGACCAGAGCAAAACCAGAGCAATGTCAACGTCAGCCAGCTGAGATATGCGGATGCAGGAGCGCAGTTCCACCCTGCCCCATGCATGATGAGTGGTGGGCACCTTGGTTGAAAAGTGTCAGCTGCCCCCCCTCCAACGACCCCTCACTACCCCTCCATGCGCGAGGTTGCTCCCCAATTGCTCCCAAAGCAGCCAGTCGCAGCGCACCAGCGCACGCCATCAAGCGCCGGCCTGCGTCCGCGTCGACGAGCTGCCGAGCTTGCTGGTTCTGGATGTCTTCTGGCTTTGGCGCAGATAGGCGCAGCGACGGCACGCCATTGGGCGGTCGCTCTGATCAGGCCGAAGCCCCCAAAGGCCGCCTCATCGGTGCTCATTCCTGGCCAGGCCGAGACGGTGCCGCGGTGGTGTTGCATCGATGACGGACAGCTCCCGGTGCCAACGACTGATGCCGAAACTACGGCCACATCTACGCCGAAGGAAACGGGAAGGGCTTTGCGTCGAACAGGAACCTATGCTCCCCTCCTCTGATAGGTCTCCCACTTGACGGACGATGCCACACAACCGCAGGATCACGGCCGTTGGTGGGGCGTTGGCTGTCCTGATGACCTTCATCCCCGGTTCCTGACAAACCGCAAGCCATCAGCCGACCGTTTGCTGACAGCCACTCCTAATCAAAGATCCGGACGGAAGAGCTGACATGGCGGATGTGTGCGGATACTCGAGGGGGCTCTTGAGCAAGATTGGGCACAGGCCCCACGGTTTGTTGAGCCTCCTTCCACAGGCATGGATGACCTTACTACGCAGCAACATGTGGCGGCTTCCGTTCACTACGACGCAACACCGCCGCCAAAGCCGAACTGCAACCTCCCCTCTCGCCCAATCAAACGGGCGAGGCTTGAGTCGATACATCATTGCTCTCTGGTCGCCAACACAACATCATGGAGTAACACGACCGCTCGGCTGCCATCCTCCTATCGCCGTAGACACACCTCGTGCCGGGCAACTGCCTGCCGGGGCTAGGCTTGCAGAGAGCGGCAGGGATGAGATGAGATGAGAGGGAGGATGGGAAACAGCGCCGTGCCACTCACTCACTGACGGCCGGAATACATTGCAGTTGAGACGGCCGCAGATGGGAGGCTCGGACACGGAGGTTGTTTTTGGGGCGGCCTCGTCAATGCAGCAGGCTGGATTGGTGAGTGACAGCAAGCCACTCCACCAATCCCGCCCCATTCCCGACGACGCTCCACCGTCCCGCATCATCAACGAAAATTGTTCTAAAATAATTTAGAAGACGCGGCCCGTCGTCTCTCGCACGTCAGAAGTCACGGTGGGAGGTCCCATAGACGTTTCCTGGCAGATGCTGGCTCGCTCGGCCGAGACGCCGGGCACCAGAACGGTTGCCAACGACAAGATGTCGATGCCAGGCGAGATGAGCTGCGCCGGTCCAGGTACCCAACCTGTGGCTCAGCGGCGTGCCTCAGCGCCAATGTTAAGCCAAGCCACTCACATCTAGCCGCTGCCGGACACACCGTTCACATGGCGACTCCGACGATCGTTGCGAAAGACACGGAGGTGTTGGAACGGATTGCAACGGTCCCTCAACGGACAGGTTTCGGAGAAGGGCGTTTGCGACCGACCTCGCGTGCTCGCCCCGACAACACGGTGAGAAAGCACCGGCACAGGCGGAAGATTCCACGGCACGCCGATGATGTGTACGGCGTCATTCGTAAAAATAGGGGGCGAGAGAGCCCCGATCTGATCAGGACGTCACCTGCAGATGTTCTGGAGCCTTTCTCCGCATCAAAACTAGAGCCGAGAGGGCAAAGAACGGTTGCCCTCACAGGTTTAGCGGCTGCGGAGTGCCTTGGCTATTTTGCAACCCCAAGCAAGCGGTGCCTGTCACGCCTGTCAGGCTAACCCCCACACAGGAGTCCACAATTTCTTGCACTGATCCTGGCTCCCTGGTTGCGCCCCGGTCGCCGCTCGAGCCCTCCACTACCCCGGTGCCGTAACGCCGGACGACGTCCCAGGTACCATGAGCTCGACCCGAAGCCCGCACTGTGTGCTGGTACTTTGTCCCAAGCCAAGGAAAGGCGACGCCCCTTCATCCTTGTTCTGCGTGCCCAAGACTGATGGAGGGCGTGCGAGTTCGCCCTACGCAACAAATCACAGCCCTGCGTTGTCTTGTCGTTCGATGCCTCCTCACGTTCAGCTTCCAATTGTCCGGCTAACTAGAGGCGGAGTCGAGCAGTCGGAGTTGAGCGGAGGTGATGACCGCCCCAGTCGTCATGGAGCGCCACCAGCCAGGTCTTGGGTGTCCCGAGACGACCTAGGAGGAGAGGGTTGAAAAATTGACATGTAAGAGAAAAAAAGAAAATACGCTATTATCACCGACACTCGGGCATCGACCCATCATACCCCCCCTGACCATCATTCCCTGCCTCGTCCGCCCTTAGCCCCAGACACCACCGCTCGTCGGCCAGAGCCGACGATCGTCGCTGCTTGGCTCGACTTATACAAATATCCACCTCTTCCCTCCCCAAAGACCGAGGGGGCCCCGAGTTCTTAATCTTCATCCCGCGCCCATCATCATCATCCTCCTCATCAGCCTTCTCCCTCAAGACATTGATCACAAGTACGACTACCTTCTATCGTATACATATCTTCACATATCATATCACATACACCATGTCTCCCCACAACGACGCACCATCCCCGACGGGCAGCTACACTGTCGGGTTCAACAGGGCGTTCCGTCCCTCCGTCTCATCAACACTCATGACCGGACACTTGACCGTTGGCGAGACCGACTCGCCGCTCAGCTCCTCCTTCAGCAGCACCTCGCTGGATTCTTCGCCCTTCCACATGACCCGGCCGCTTGTGCCAGGCGTCTATGTTCCGACCATGTGCTTCTTTGAGGAGGGGACAGAAGATGTTGACACGGCTACCATTGCACTCCATGCCGTCAAACTAGCTCGCGCCGGTGTGACAGGTCTTGCTACGCAAGGCTCCAACGGCGAGGCTGTCCATCTCTCGCACTCTGAGAGGCAATTGGTCACATCAACCACCCGCAAGGCTCTCAACGAGTCGGGCTTCTCACACATGCCCATCATTGTTGGCTGCGGCTCTCAGAGCACACGCGAGACTATCCAGTACTGCCGCGAGGCCTGGGAGGCCGGCGGTGACTACGCCCTTGTGCTCCCCCCATCATACTACGCCACGCTGTTCGCTCCGGCATCCGAAACCATCATCCAGTATTTCAACAAGGTGGCCGACGCGTCCCCTATCCCTATTGTCATCTACAACTTCCCTGGCGCCGTTGGTGGTCTTGATCTCTCGTCGGACATCATTATCCAGCTCGCCGGGCACCCCAACATCGCTGGCGTCAAGCTCACGTGTGGCAACACGGGCAAGCTGAACCGCGTGGCTGCGGCGACCCGAAAACTCTCCAAGAACCGAGATTCAAGCAACCCAGACTTCCTGGTTCTTGCTGGATCCGCCGACTTCACCATCCAATCTTTGGTGGCTGGCGGCCACGGAATCCTGGCTGGGCTTGCCAACATCGCGCCCAAAGCCTGCATCAAGACCATTGAGCTCTACAACCAGGGCAAGGTCGCTGAAGCCCAGGCAATGCAAGACATCGTGGCCGATGGAGACTGGAATGCCATCCAGGGTGGTGTCGTCGGAACCAAATCCGGCCTACTGAGCTGGATGGGTTACGGCGGCTGCTGCCGAAGCCCGCTCCCAAGGCCAACCAACGAGCAGGCACGGAAGTGGAAGGAGGGGTTCAGAGAACTCGTCATCTTGGAGAAGTCTCTTTAAACTTCCCCCCTGGTTTCATCTCTGGGTTTCTTTCTGTATCTGTCTTGCGGCGAACAAGCGAGCGTTTGCCCGACTCAACGAGCGGCATATGTTTTGGGAACGGTATATGGCATAGGATCAGGCAGGAGGAGCCATCATCTGACTCCGAGGGACACACAACATTTTCCAGGCGTTCATTGCAAGCGTGGTTTTCCTTCTAACGTGCCACGGTGCGGGGACGGGAACGGGAATGCAGAGCTGGGAAAAGGAAAATAGAAGACAACTTCTGTCGGCGTTATCAAAAACCATGGGCAGCACAGCATGGAGTCTTTGTTGTTTCTTTTTTCGTCTTTTTTTTTTCGGTCGACTATTCCTTTCCATCTCCCCTCTCTCCTCCATACCGATGTGACTTTTGTGGTCTCTTCTCTCTCTCGGCAGGGTTGATGGCCGCACAGGGACTTGCTCGAAAAGGTGGCTAGCTGGGTTCAAGACCCTCCTTGATGGATTCCCTTTTTTTCTCGGAACGGAATGCCAAAAGTTTACTGAGATTCTTCCTCTGGGGCGTGAATAAAAGCTTCTTACCGATTCATTCTGCCTACTATTTTTAATATCTGGCTTTTAGTTTTAGCATATGGTGGTGTGAGCGTGTCGTGCTCCCCCCTTCCCGCGCTTCTTGTGCGATGATTCAGAAGACGGCCCATGGGTGAGCCTGTCACCTCCAGTTAGATTTCTAGATCAAAATATCACACAACATATTCCGCGTGATAGCCTCGCTTGTCTCGACTCTAACTTCGTGGTTACTCTATGTCTGGCTACCACACTGTCTCCCTGCTCTTGTTTTTTTTTGCAGCACGGGCGGAACAGGTGACAACAGACAGGACATCATCAGACCATGGCTGGTTGGTTCAGTCATGGCAACACGTCTGGTCTGCTTGTTTCTCCTTTCAGTCATCTGGATCCCACCATATCATACCATGCATGCAGGGCGCCAACCCCGCCCCCCCGGGTAGCCCGGCAGTCCTTCTAGAAGCGGTGTCACAGACAGCATTGCGACAGATCTGCCTCCCCGCCCCCGCCGTCTACCGCGGCAGCCGAAACTTGGAAAGCGAATAACCGCTTCACCACGAGGGACTTTGAGACCGAACAGGGGGGCAGACGACAGACAGATGGGGAAGAAAAAACAAGGCAAGGGTACGATAGATTTTCTGCCTGCCAGGGTGCCAGGGTTGAGTCTTTCGCATCATCCCTTCCCGCCCTCCCGTCTCTACCTTCGTCAATCCTACGCAGATGGGATTTGGGGCCCAGGCATTGGAAGGATGGCAGAGAGTAGGGAAGTGGCTTGCTTGAGATGAGGTGGGTAAGGTAGCATTACATCTGTTGGTTCGGACCCATGGGGCTGGACACACCTCTGAGGCTCGTTGCTTGAACGGTCGTGGGGAGGCGGGTGGGCGGGGGCCGCTTCCATTCTTGGCTGCCTGTCGCACAGCATGGACGTGGGAAAGCAAGGCAAACATGTTCGGCCGCACCCGAGGGGGCTAGCTTGGCTATTTCCTTTCACATACACACACCGAAGGTTGGTGATCTGCTGGTATCCTGCGGGTGATCAGCGGTGACGTGGTGCTGGGGGGCTTCGGGTTGGTGTTCGAACGAGGAAAGATACCTGCTGTGTACGTAGGAGAGGGAGAGGAAAAAACTCAGCTCAGCTCGCGCTCGCCGACCCCCCTTTTCTTCTCGGCCGGCCTCTCTTGTGCAGCAGGTATCGGCATGGGGAGAAGCGGGTAGCCGTAGAGTCGGCCTGCCGGGCTCTTCCATGTACCTCCTGTGCCATCGATGCGCAGATCGGTACCTACGTCCAGCTCTCCCAACTCGGTGGCCTGCAATGCGGGCCATGTGCATTGCGTGATGCTCCCAGATGAAAAAGGAAAGAGCATGGCAGGACCTTGCAGCGCAGCCTGCCTCGCGCGGCACGGAATTGTCATTTCTGAGATCTGAGGTCTATCGGCTCTGTGTCATCGAATTAGTTTTTGAGGTGACCTGAGCAGGCTTGGTTGATAGAGACGTCCGGGTGTTGGGTGATCAACACACCAGAGCAGCCAAGAGATAGATGGCCCCAGACGCAGGCAGACTTGGGTGGGGGTAGGAACGACACACTGCAACACTCCACACATGGCGGTGAGGAAGAGGCTCTGAGTAAGGGGGTGAGGAGAAAATCGGAAGGAGCGATGAGCATGGGGGAAAAGAGGCCACCCAAGGTCGGACAAGCAGCGCCTGTCTGGTTCTTTCCATTGCCTTCTGAATTCGTGTTTGTGCTACCAATATAGCGCTCTGTGTTGCCGTGTCTGAGTCAGGATAGGCCTGAGGAGGGAGACGGCCCGGTCCACGCAGCGCGCGAGAGTTGACGAGGTGAAGTTGAGGTTGCTGTGGGGAGGCTGCAGCAGTAAGCCACGATTGGGCCGTTGGGGTCGTCGGGCTCGAGTGCCGGCGTCTGGGCGCTGGGCGCGCGTGTGCTCGCGCGATGCCTTGTTGGGCTTCGTCGGTTTTGCTTTCTTTTTTCTCTTTTAAGTCTTAGTCATGTTCGCTTTCTCCTCGCTCCCTCCGCCTGATGCATCCTACCACGACGCCTCTGAGACGGAGATACGCGGGAATCCACGGCTATGCCACGCCCCAACCCCCACGACACCAGAAGGCCGACAACCGCCAGAGACAAGTCACAGGCCGCGAGAGGAGCGAGATGAAAATTCTGACAGCGGGGCGACTCTCAATGGGTGGTGGTTCTACCCGTGGCCATGCCGGTGGACCTCAGCCCGGTAACGGTAACGGGAGGACGGCCGGGACCGCAGCGGCAAGCGGCTACGAGGGGGGGCTGCAGCAGAAACAACATTCCCCTGCAGCAAACAGGCATCTCCCCACTCATCTCAGCGGCCCTGGCCTCAGCAGACACGGCCAGCAGCAGCGAAGCGGTGCGATTAGCGTTGCGAATCATGGACACAGCATGCAAGCGTCCCTCCCGGTTCGCTGGTGCCATGGCGATTTTCGCTCGTTGCCGTGGAATCGGGCAACGGTAACAATAACCGCCGCGTCTAAGCCACGCCCCGACCGCCCACCGCTCTCGTATCGGTTGTTTTCTTCCGGTTCTTGTGTTGTCCGACCCGTTCCTGTGGCCACCATAACTCGCTGATGCGAATAGAAGCAAGAGGGAATATTACTTGTGCGCGGAGACCACAAGGTTGGTGATATCGTTACAGCTCGCGTTGCTCGGGGCGTGGAAAGACACCCATATTCGCCCTTTCTTTCCGAAAGCATGTGTCCCTTCGCTACGCCCGATAAAATGCCAGAGGCACCCGTCCTGCTCCCGTCGGCTCGCCCAACATCTGGCGCTTGGCGGTGTAGCTGCAGCTCCAGCTCGCGTGCTTCCTGTTGCTCTTCATGCCCGACACTTTGCTCCTGCACGGCCGGCTCTCGGTGACCAAGATGGGAAGAGTTGCGGCAGTCCTTGCCTGCTACCTTGGGGCAGCTCTGGTCACGGCTCAGTCGACCCCTATTCCGGTGGTGGGTGTTAGGACCGGGATCGACACAAGGACTGGCCAGCGTCCCGCGAGGCAAAACATCAACGAGCTCCATGTAGTGGGAGGGCCGGAGTGGTAAGGCTGGATACCTTTGACACAGAAGTTTGACAGATGGGATGGTTATCTGATTTGGGCTTCGTACCCCCATCTAGGGATCTATACATACTTGCCCTGTCGGCGATGCAGGATGTCGAGGAGACTAACCCGCTGTCATATTTCGCTATATCAGGTAAATGACGAGAAGATGGCTCACTTACATCATTCCCGAACTGGCTAGTCATCGTTCTAACTGCTCTGGTAGGTATCCATGGCGTACCTCACAGTGCGTGGAACGGAGTAGGGCAGGTCCCAGGGGGGAGGGATCATAGTGGCTATTGTCCTCACGGTGTATAGCAACCCCCAACCCCCAACCCCCCCTCCAAAAGTCTTTGACCAAGTGGGAAACTCCAGCTTATACGTCTGTTCCGTAGGAGTTACTGTTCCCTACCTGGCACCGGGCATACTTGGCTCTTTTCGAGGTATGTGACCCCCAGTTGGGTTGCATGGAAGTCTAAAGTATCTAAGCTGACGCTTGATCAGCAAACATTGGTCTCCCATGCCGTGAGAATAGCAGATCAGTACCGCCCAAGCCAGTCTACAACCTACAAAGCCGCGGCACAGAATCTGAGGCTTCCCTACTGGGATTGGGGGTTGCAAGCAAGACTGCCAACCGCGGCTACTGTGAAAAATGTTACCGTGAACGGACCCGAAGGGAATTTGACCCTCCGAAACCCACTCTACAGCTACCGTTTTCAGCGGCCGTCCGTTTTGTCACAGTTCGGGGGCGAGCTGTCCGAGTATCCGGAGACCGTCAGATGTGGCGGACCTGGGAGCAACAACGCCACGGTATCCAATCAATTACTAAGCGATGTCGCAACAACTCTCGTGAACTACGTCGTACGTCCACCAAATCTTTCCATAGCCAGCGAACTGTGTGCCTTGGGGAGTTTCCAGAATTGTGTGGCACCTTGCGGCGCAATGCTCGCCAGTTTGATCAACACTGACAAGAAGTAGTATGATACTTTCATTCGGGCATCGGCGTATGAAGCAATGGCATACATGCATGAGGCAGGGCCGGGTTTTGAAAATCCCCACAACATCGTTCATCTGAGAGCTGGATGCGGAGGGACTTTGAATCAGGTTGACTGGTCGGCCTTCGACCCTCTCTTGTGAGAATTCCCATGTCATTTACCTGGCGAGAAAGCTGAGTTATTGCTCGTCACAGCATGCTTCACCATGCCAACGTTGATCGATATTTTGCGATGTGGCAGGCTATCAACTACCAGGCTGCTATGTTCAGAAGTAACGGAACCACTAACGGCATGTTCGGTACTGCCCCAGGCAACATTACTGCCGGCAGCCCGCTGAAGCCGTTTTATGATGGAAACCTCACCTTGTATACCAGTAACTCGGTCACGAATACCCGCGTGTTTGGTTATACCTATCCGGAAATTGATGACTGGTCAAAGACATCCGAGGAGTTGGCAACCTACGTTCGTACCCAGGTCAATATTCTTTACGACAGAACGAGCGATGTCAGCCCTCCACAGCGGCGGAATATTGGGACCCGGTCGGCATACCCAGGGCCGCCACAGGACCGAAGGTGGTACTACGCTGCCGAGGTTCAAGTGAACAGATCCAATATTCCACTCCCGTCAACGGTGAATATCGTTTTGAACGGATCAGTCATTGGCCGCATGGCATTGCTCTCAATGCCGAGCACTGGTATCGCGTCGGCCAACCTGCCGCTAAGGGACTTGAAGAAAGGGGGACAGGGCCTCGAGGGCATGGATCCCGATGAAGCACTCAAGTTTCTTGAGCAGGCCATTGAAGTTGAGATACGATTGGTATGCGGCCCGAGCCACCAAACAGGGCGCTTTTTATTGCTAACATGTCAATCCGCTATAGAGCAACGGCACACTGATCCCAGTCGGCGCGGCTGCGAGCTTGACGCTTGAGTTACAAGATATGACCTACAAAGCTTCCGCCAGCAACACTTCCTTCCCTTTCATTGGGAGAGCCAGGAAACGGCCTGTCCCTATACGACAGAGTCGGGGCTACTAGTCCCTCGTACTGCATCTGGTTCGGCAGCTCGTTCAGTCACGATTGTTTTTTTCCTTTGTTGTCACTGTTGGCACACTTGAGGGGTAGCTCTGGTCGGTGGCTGACCATTTTGGTTTAATCTTTGAGAGACACATCGTTGTCATATGGGTTTTGTGTACTTGAGGCAAAGCCTACGGATATTGGGCTGCCTTGACCTAATAGGGGGTGATGTGGACGCCTTGATTGAAGTTTGATGCCAATGACTACACCCGGGAGAGCGAAGGGGAAATGCAAGTAATCTTGAGAGTTTTTTTGGTCCTGTCAAAAGAATGTAGTGACCTTGAGGCTTCTTGCAGATGCAATTTCCAACGTATCCAACATCATGTCAAGCAAGTTCAGTTGTAAGACAGTGTGTTTCTCACGACAAGACCCACAACAAAGCAAATATAATCCATACCAACGCCCGCACAACATAAGTTAACCAGACAGTTGCATCAGAGTACATACCGGTACCCAAAACTCCCCTCCATCTCACTCAACCCAACAACACCGCATCCAACCTCCTTCCCACCCCCCTCTCCCATCTTCACAGCCGCCCCTCCCGCCTCCTGCTCCTCCCTCTCCAGCCTCCTATTCTCCCTCACAAAATACGCCCTCAGCAGCGCCGCCAGCAACGCATTGAAGAACATAAACCCCGCGCACACTCCCATCCCCTTGACGTAGTACGGCGCCTGCGTGACAGGGAACACCCTCGTGCCCAGCAGCGGGCCACACTGCCCGATGATGTTGAGCATGGCAATGGCCACGCCGCGCTTGGTATCGGTGCCCTGGTTGTTGAGCACCCAGGAGAGAATGTTCGCAATGGCGGGGAATACGCCCGCCGCGGCGAGGAAGACGCCGAAATAACGCACCGATACCGTGTGCACGGTGGCGAGGATGAGGTAGCCGATCCCGGCCACCAGGGAGAGGAAGATTATGACCAGGCCGCGCTGCTGGATGCGGTCGGCGAGGTACGTGGTGGCGAGGCAGACGAGGAAGGCGAGGAAGTAGGGCGGCGCGGTGAGGCCTTGGGCGTTGACGGAGGAGTAGCCGAGGCCGGTGAGGATGGCGGGGAGGAAGACGGGCAGGGAGGCGAAGGAGACGTTGCAGCTGAAGTACATGAGGGGTTGGATCCAGGTTTGGGGGCTGCGGAAGGCGGCGAGGGCTTCCGAGAGAGAGAGGCCGCCGAGGCGGCCCGAGCCTTCTTGGCCGGACTGCAGGACGGCGCGGGCTTTGGCGACTTGTTTCTCTTCGGGCGTGAGGAAGGTTGCGGTGTCGGGGGAGTCGGGGAGGCAGAAGAAGAGGGCGGCTGCGAGGAAGAGAGTGGGGAGGCCTTCGACGAGGAAGAGGAGGCGCCAGTTGGCGATGGAGGCGTTGCCCGATGTAATGCCATATGCGAGAGCGCCTGGTGTGTGTTAGATCCCTTGACTGTATCCCGCTGTGGTTCATGGCAACCATCTGTCTCCACGAGAAATCGAGCACGGACTGACTAACCAGCAAACGTAGTCGCCAAGGGGGCTGCAGACAAGAAGATGCCGCATCGAAAGCCCAGTTCATGCCTCCGGTAGAAGAAGCTGAGCAGAAATGGCACCCCGGGACCAAAGCCAGCCTCGGCCATGGCGAGAAACCAGCGACAGGCCATGAGGCCTTCCCAGTTGAACGCGGCGGCCTGGAGAGTAGATGCCAGACCCCTATGCCCCGGGTTATTCGATGAGCATCTTACACAACACAACCCCCAAGGGGGAAGTCAGACGTACCATGTCAAGACAGTTACACCAGCCCAGATATCTGGACGAAATCGTCAGCAGCACGACAGCCCGATTGCATAGAAGGGAGTAGCCAGCATACGGGGAGGAACGAGCTTCCACATGATAGCAAACCATTCAAAGAGAACTAGACATGTTAGAGGCTCACATCATACAATCTACTCTCGACTACAGTACCCACTGTATGGAATATAGAAGATGGTCAGCAACCACTGCTGCCAGTTAGCCTAGCTCGTGGTCGGGCTTTTCCTCCGGGGTTCTGATCACAGGAGCGCCCGGTCTGGCACGGAGACGAACCTGATATTGCGCGTCGCCAAAGCCCAAGTCTTTGCTCATCCCCGCCGCCTCGGCATTGCCAATGTTGGAGCGGTCGAGGAAAGCGAGCAGATATGCCGCGAATACCAGCGTGATGAGGCGGCGGTCGAGTTTGCGCCTCAGACGCTTCTCAGCCACGGCATCGATCTCATATTGCCCCCGCTGGTGCTCGAGGCTGCCGGTTCCCGCATCGCCCGACGACTTGCGCCCGCCGCTGGCCCGCGAGATTCCCAGAGCGTCACTGCTGTTCATGATGGCGTTGCCAGGTGGGTCCGGAAGAACAGCAACAGGAACAGCAGGTGCTAGCTAGGTAAAGAGCAAAACACCAAGCAAAATGATGCTGCGAGAGGTTTCTCTGCGTAGCACGTGGAAAGAGTCGGCAACGGGGGAAGCGCCAGGAAAGAAGGTTTGGCTTAGAAGTTGGTACGAAGCAGCCATGTGACAAGCCTGTCGTGCCTGTTTACTCACCGTCATCCCTCTCTCCCAGGACCACCAGGATTTTCGGTCCTCTCGCTCCCTTTCAGCGAACCGTGTGACACCTCTGGCTATTATGGCCGTGCAGTGACCGAGTGATAGTCGCTGCACCTACCAAAACTGTGCATTCGGCGCGGGTTTAGTCATGCTGTGGGACGGGCACAGGATCCGACGACTGCTGTCAGTGGCTGAGAGGGGTTAAAGCGGCGATATGCGGCCAGCCGCCAGCTCTACCCCGCGATCGTCGCCGATCGTCACGGAGGTTCAGGCGAATCAGAGGGGGGCGTGCCGGCGTGCCGGCATAACTGGGCAGTTGCCAAGACCCGGCGCCGAAGCTTGGCAGGGGCTGCAAGATGGCGGCGCCGGCCGAACCTCGCCGGGCCACCGAGTAACGCCCCCAGGAGCTTCTAGAACTTGGCCGCAATTTTAGATTGACGCCTTCTGCGCTGCCGGTGTCCGAGGCTCGAGCGGAGGGGGCGGTAACCGTTGATCGGGCGTAGTGGGAGCATTGGTGACGTGGGACTGATGTCGGGGATGACAGCCGATTGGCTTTCGAAAATTCACTTAAAAATCTGTGAGCGTTGCGAGGTCGACGAACAGGCGGACGGACGCAACGCGAAGGGATCTCCACCAATGCGAAACACCGTGGAAATCGATTGCGAGGGAGTGCCTGTCGAGACCCAACCTCTGCGGAGTTTAGTTGATGTGTCTACCCATCAAGCCCGGGGACCAAACACGCTGAAAAGAACCATTACGGTGCCTCGCACGGCTCTGAAGAGACAGTGGAGTCTCAGAAGAACACAGTTGCAGCTGTTCTATGTGGAAAAGATCCGCGCTTGCCGACTTCCATCCAGTTTGAACAACCACTTGATGACAAACTCGACAATTGTTTGTGCCGGATCAGCACTCAATCTCGAGTCCTCGACCCTGTCAAGACTCGCCTGGCTGGGTACGAAGTAGTTTCTTGGCGAGGGCGTGATGGGTTTGCGAGAATAGCGCGACTAGACTGTATGAATAGGAAGTGCTCAATGCCCTGACGATCCTCCGGGAGATCGCCCAGAGACTCGAATCTCAACCCGTTTTCGCGCACCCAATGGAAAACCAAGCCGCCCAGCCGCGAGCCAACGGCTGCTGCGCCGCGCACACTCTTGCGAACCGCAAATGAGCTGGGAATCTTGGATAAATGCAGGACGAGCAGCCTTCTGGTCCATCAATTGACAATAACGAAAAGAGATGAAGGGCAAACCGCGGGAGCATCGACAATGGCAGTCAATGTGTTTTGCGGTCACCAGGTGGCCCCAGTCGACGAGACCCGCCACCACTTCGGGCCGAAGGCACCTGTTATGTTATACCCACGGGGTCAGCGTGGGCGGGGCGGGATGAACGGGTCTGGTATTCATTGCGGCGAGCAGCTCAGCCACACCGCATTGCATGAACTTCGGCGCCCAGAATACGCAGAGCGGATCGTTGACAGCCGCCAGCCATCCGCTCTGTGGCTCGTATGGGGACGCCGAGCCCTCGTCAACGCGATCACGAACGGTGACTGACAGAGCCATGGAACGTTGCGACAGCAATGCCTTTTAGTGAAGCTCGGAATAGGAATGGCAAGTTGCCGTTCGCAGCAGGACTCAAGGCGATAGGGCTGTCGATTCAGCCAGGCGCACCTTCCTCTTTGCCGACATTCCCTCCTGCATTTGGAACCGTGCCAACAAGTGACACACAGTGGCCTCGACCCCGAGTGTTTTCTCGTGTAATAACGCTTTGTCGCGGATTGACTCTGCCAGGATCGCACAGAGGGATGGGAATTTTCGAGTTTTCCGTGTTGGCGCAAGAGGGAGCAGAGCGAAGGTCGCATTTCTCCTGTTTCAGTGCTAGAGGGAGCCCCATCCACGCAAAACGTCGGTGGATGACGATTCGGTCGCTGTTTCGCATCTCGCTCTTGTCGGCGCCCGGTTTTGCCCACTCAGAAGGCCGTTTCGCCAGCCTAGGTCCTGGTTCCCGGACGGCGCTAAAGCTCCAGAACCAGCACCCGCCGCTGTCATGCTGTGTGGATTTTCGCCGACAGCGCATTCCATCTGAAGCTCCAGGCCGTCATTCGTCGCGTTTTGTCACACACAGGCACGCAAGGTCCTCCGCGGGGATACTTGCGACCAACAGTCTGATGCGATTTGCGAGTAACAACGAAGGACCTGGGTGCTGACTGCAGATGTCCTGTGGTTGCCCCATTCGACCGGCTTCTAGTAGGCCTCCGAGCCTTGGTGCCGCCCGCGCCGGCCTTCAACGGCTGGCCTTGTGCTGGACCTGCCTCGTGGTTTGTGAAACGTACCCTCGTCCTAAGTTTCTCCGTCCAGTACCATACCTTCCTGGGCAGTGTGCCCTCGCTCTGGGCCCGATTGAGCGTGCCAGTTACACGATCCCGCTGCCAAGGTCGGACACAGATGTCACAGAGTCGGTGGCATCGCGAAATACCCACGATGGAGGCTCTCGAAGTGCCGCGATGACCGCATGACGACGGCGTGATCACTGCCGCGCACGCTGGACCGACGGAATGCGATTTCGTATTTTTATTCCAGAGGCAATGTCGCCTGCGCTCCCGCCCCGCCTGCCCAGCACTGGCAGCACACGTTCTGAAATTTGGCGAGTGCTTTTTTAGGGGGCATGCGTCAAGGGTACCCCGGTCCCTTCGTGCCCCTGGCGGTGCAGGGTCAGCAGCGCCACAAATCTGGATCCAATCCCTGCCCGTCGTCGTCGGCGCTGGTCATTTGATTGGCCTGCCCGCGCTCTGGGTGTGTGTGGCCTGCTCTCTTGGCAGCTTGGCCCTGCCGCATTGGTGAAGAGCGCGTGCTGGATTCACTCAGGAACCGACCGAGCCAACACGAAGGAAGGAGTGCGGCCAAGCCGTTGCTGAGAATACGTGCTTCGTTCGTGTCCAGCCTCTGCGCCGCCCTCTTATTAACCCTCCCTCTCCTTCCCCCCCATCCCAGCGCTCCTTCGCCTCCTATAACTGTCTCTCAGTCAGCTTCACTTGCTTTCTCTAGCATATTCACCAGTCTCTCGTTAAAAGACCTATTTTCTCTTTCTGGATTTGCGATTTGTATAGCAAACACTCACTATCGTTGTGGTGTTTATAATCCCTTTCCGCTGTTTATCGTTGCCCACTCCACGCTTCGACAACATTTAGAACGATCGCACACCGACGAATTTAACCAAAACAAGAAAACAAGATGCTGTCCAAGGTCTTCGCCGTGGCTGTTGCCGCGACGGTTGTCTCGGGACAGACGTTCTCCAAGTGCGACCCGACCAAGAAGGGTATGTATCTATTTGTGATGATATTCGCACATCGACGTGGACAGCAGCTAACACAGCCCCTCAGACTGCCCCTTCCCCAAGGCACTCGGCTCCAAGATCATCGACCACGACTTCTCCAAGGGCCCCACCGACTTCATCAAGGACCTCGATGGCACCAAGATCGAGTACGACAGCAACGGCGCCGTCTACAGCATCAAGGCGCCCTCCAACGCGCCGACCACCGAGAGCGATAAGTACATCTTCTTCGGCCAGGTCGATATCACGATGAAGGCGGCCGCCGGTGCCGGTATCGTGACCAGCATCGTGCTCGAGTCGGACGATCTCGACGAGGTCGACTGGGAGTGGGTTGGCGGCGACAACACCAAGGTCCAGACCAACTACTTTAGCAAGGGCTGCAACGCTACGTACGACCGCGGCGGCCTCACGCCCGTCGCTAGCCCCTTGACCGAGTACCACACCTACACCCTCAAGTGGACGCGCGAGAAGCTGGAGTGGATCATCAACGGCCAGGTCATCCGCACCCTGCTCGCCGAGGGCCTCTCGGGCTGCGCTGGATACCCCCAGACCCCCGTGCGTGTCAAGCTGGGAACCTGGGTCGCCGGAAAGGAGGGCAACCAGCCCGGTACCATCGAGTGGGCCGGCGGCCTTGCCAACTTCGCCAACGCTCCCTTCAACGCCTACTACAAGAGCATCAAGGTCCAGGACTTCATGGGTGGCGGTGGCGCTAAGGAGGCCACCGAGTACCAGTACACGGATCGCAGCGGCACCTGGCAGAGCATCAAGGTTGTCAACGACGGTAAGGCCGTCGATGATGACAAGAGCTCCACCAGCGGCACTGCCTCCAAGACCACCGGAAAGTCCACCGCCACCACCCTCTCGACCGCCAGCGGCACTTCCAAGGCTTCTGAGAGTAGCACCCCTAGTAGCGACAAGGAGAGCTCGACCACCGGCTCTAGCAATACCGGCGCCGGCGCTGCTGCCTCCAAGACCAGCACCGGTGCTGGCCCAGCCTCCACGGGCGCAGCAGGCAAGATTGTGATGTCGCTCGGCAGCGTCGTTGTCATGGGCGCCTCGCTCTTCTTTGCTCTTTAAGCAACAAGACCCGAATTGTAGTTGCGTTGGCATCTTTACGACGTCCCCTCTCCCGCAAAGAGACGAAAATGGGAACAGAAACCGCGGTTATTTTCGATACTTCACCACCATCCTTTGGGAAGCTGTCTAGTCCAGACGGCTGCGTCATTTACAAATACACCTACGGAATGCCTAAGGTTATGACTTCTAATACCGGTTTCTGACATTTTTGGGAGAGAGGGATGGCTGCGAGCGAGCTATCGCGCAAGAGCAAACACGACAGGATGCTCTTGGTCTGGCTTGGTGGTTGGTACACGACAGATGTGTATGCAGAGATTTGTGTGTATAATGTCTATAGCGCTGAGGATTTTTTGAAAGCGGGAATTCTTGTTGCTTGGTGTTTTCGGTGTGTACTATGTTTGTTTGCTGTTCGCTTGGAGATGATATCCCTTCATATTTGACTGGTGGTTTTACGGGAGGTGTTGCCAGCAGGGTTTTGGAATATTAGGGAGCATTCAGCCTGGCTGGGCAGTTTCATGCATGATCATGATATCCATCGCGGCACAGGGAGAGGAAAAAGAAGCAGGAAAAATGGAAAACTTGAAATTGATACCGCCCGTTGCTCCGCGGTGACTAACCGGAGGATTCTGTGTGACGTGAACGCGCCTTGGTCCCTTGGTTTTCTTGGTTTTTGAAATTGGGAGTGTCGCTCGGTGAGGGTATGTTCCATTTTCTTGGTCCCGGCTCGCGCAGGCACCATCGCTGCTCAGGCAGCCACTGCTACCCTTCTGTTCGCCCTACGGATTCGTACAAGTAGAAAGCCAGTAGTTTCTGGCTAAGGTAGGTACAGCACGTCTGGTGGCTTGGTATGGAGCATGCCATGCAACTAGATAGCGGCTGGGCGGCTCGGGGCCCAGGGCTTTGGATCCGGCTGATTTATTACGTTTATTTATTAAGGTACGCAGGCAGGAGGTCGGATGATGTCAGGTGATGTCAGGTGATGATGGGGTGGAATTGTCTTGCAGAGGAAATTCACGCAGGTTCGGGGTTTGGGGGTTTGTGTGTGAAGGCAGGTAGTGTGCTTCAGGTCAGGTCATTTCAGTTCTGCACGCTACGGTTACGGTTGGTACGACTGTCTGGCTGTTTTTGGTTGCGCTGCATTGTTGACAAGACTGCCGGGGCGCGTCAAGTACGTCGGTCGTTTTGGCAGGTGGGTAATGCAGCTTGGGTGAGTGGATTGCGGTGACATTGAGAGTCTGTAGCCCCGCCGTCTTTAATTTTATCTCGTATGTACATAGGGACGCAGTTGGGTGCGAAATGTGGTTTGGGCCTCTGTGTTACCCGAGAACAGTGGAGCGAAGGATTCGAGGCTGCTGCCTGGTTCGCGCCGGTGTTTTTTTTTCCTATTGGAGCGCGATGGGTGGCATTCTGTCAATGGGTTTGTGTGAATTGACATCTGTTGGTAGGTAGGTATGGGGCTGATGATTGATGGTTGATGGTGGGGAAAGGGGCTGGTTGGATGGAAAGGGGTAATCGGTGCAGACGGCGGAGTTGGTGATGTTTTTTTCGATGCTGTGGTTGGCGACGTGCGAGATGGGATGAGGGATGTCAATTGAGCCCCGCTGTATGGAACAAGTGTCAAGGCTTGCAACTGATTTCTGATTTCTCGGCTTTACACGATGCGGGGTAGGAAGCCTGGAAGGCAGCAAACACCATTCAGTCAATGACTGCGCAACCGCCGGAGACGGAAGAGTCACAGTGTAGGAAGTTTATATTCGTCTCATTCATTACACACTTTATCTCTTCATGCTCCGGAGGGCAGTCCGGCACTATCATCCCCTCCTACCATCGACGCGAACACAACTACGCGGCTTGACCATCCGGCTGCTGTCCCCGAACATGGCGCCAAGCAACGACTACAACAGCATCGCGGCCTTCCACGAGAAGCTGCGCAACAGCAAGCGCATCCTCGCCGTGTGCGGGGCCGGTCTCTCCGCGGCCTCGGGGCTACCCACGTTCCGCGGTGCCGGCGGGCTATGGAGGAACCACGACGCCATGTCCCTAGCGACTCCCGAAGCCTTTGATGAAGACCCGGGACTGTCCTGGCTATTCTACGCCTACCGCCGCCACTCGGCCCTAAAAGCCAACCCCAACGCCGGCCATCACGCACTCGCCGCACTGGCCAAGAAATTCCCTGGCTTTCTGTGCCTCTCCCAGAACGTCGACAACCTGCACCCCCGCGCAGGCCATCCCCCGGAGCAGCTCCGCCTCCTGCACGGATCCCTCTTTGATGTCAAATGCTCCAACGAACGGTGCGGCTGGATCCAGCACGGCAACTACGACGACCCCTTCTGTCCTGCCCTGGAACCCGCCGCGCAGGACGTCGATCCGGGCCAGGTCCTCCCGCTGCTTGACCCGAACCAGCCCCTGGCGGAGATCCCGCGCGAGGAGATCCCTCCCTGTCCGCAGTGTGATTCCGGCCTGCAACGGCCGGGTGTTGTCTGGTTCGGCGAGAGTCTTGATGATAAGATGCTCGATAATATTGACAAGTGGATTGAGTCCGAGACGGTCGATATTGTCCTAGTTGTTGGGACGAGTTCCGTGGTGTATCCTGCTGCTGGGTATTCGGAGCGGGCGAGGGGTAAGGGGACGAGTGTAGTGACTGTGAATATGGAAGCAGGACCAGTGCGAAAGCTGATGAAGAGTGACTTTGAGTTTGTGGGTGATGCGGCGGTGCTGTTGCCGCAGCTGCTGGAGCCGGTAATCGGAAAGCCGAGGAGGGATGGGACGTATGCTTAGCTGCGATGGAGTTACACGGGCGGGTGGTGATTGTCAGTTGAAGGTTTGGCCCCCTTAAATTGTCGTTGACTGTGCCTAAACAGTTGCATGCTAGATAGATAGCCACCAAGTCTGAATACAGTCTTTGATATTCCACCACTACTCCATTTCAACGACTACTACGGCGCCGCTTGATTCGCCGTCGCCGCCCATAGCGTGCCACATGCCGCAAGCAGAAGCGTCGAGCACACGGTAAAGACGCTCCCGAAGGGGTTCCCATCCCCCGTTAGCAGCAACGACACCACAACAAACACATTCAGGGGTACTCTCAGCATCCCGTACACCTGAGCCCGTACCCCGTCGTCCACGAGCCGTCCCTTCAGGTAGCCCATACAAGGGAAGTACATGCCCACGGCGGCCTCAAAGAGGCAAAACACCCAAAACGTCGACTGCTCGGACCGCGGCCGCGCTGACAGTAGGAAGCACAGCGACGACGTGCCAAGGATAACCAGCAGCAAGTTGGTGTAGCTGACCATCTGGCGGGCCGTGATCTTGCCGAATACCAACGACGATGCCAGCGTAGCGGCCATGAAGCTGGCAAAGATGATTCCGTAAGGCAACCCCTTTTGCGAGGACTGCACAGAGCGCAAGGCGGGCGCCCAGAAAAACACAAACAGGTACATCGACCCTTCGAAGATGGTCGACGCTAGTCCGAGAGACAAAACCTTGGGGTCAGACAGGACAGCCCACACGCTCTTCTTCGCCGCCACCGATTTCCCTTTCTCCTCCTTTGCTCCCGTCTCGCCATAATTCTCGTCCTGTCACCAATGTCAGCTCGGCACTTCCCCCCTCCCCCATCAAGGATCAAAACTCACCCACTGCGTCGCAATCACTCCCGCCGCCACAACCAGCAACACCACACTCGCCCCAAACGGCGCCTTCTTCGTCCCCGTAACTCCCACAAGCCACTCACTCCCCACCCCGCTCACAATAGCAACAACACTATTCAACGTACTCATCAACCCAAACATCCTCGACAACCTCCCTTCCTCCCCACCCCTCGCCCTAAAATCCGCAACCATCCAGCTCTCAAAAACACTAAACAACAAACTCGTCCCCAACCCCCCCAGCATCCTCCCTACCACCAAAACCGGCAGCGACCTCACCGTAGTCAGCACACACGACAGCGCATACACCCCGCAAAAAGTAAGACACGCGGCCTTGCGTCCGTGGCGGTCGGCAAGCGAGCCGATGATGGAGCCGGAGGCGGCGCCGGAGAGGAATCCCGTGGTGAACAGCGTCGAGATCAGAGAGGGCGCGAGGCCGTGCTCGTCGAGGTACAGCGGGTAGAGGAAGGGGCCTTGGAGCCAGTCGGAGGCCATGACGAGGGTGTAGACTAGGAGGAAGGGGAGTTGGGAGGGAGGGGAGGATGTGGCTTTGGCTTTGGTTTTGGGTGCACTGTCATTTTCTGCCTTTTTGTGTCGTTGGGTGAAAAAAAGGGCGCCGCACACAGTGAGGAGGGCGCCAAGGTTGAGGGTGTAGATGTCCATTTTCGAATGGAAGGGTAAGGGAATCGAGGTGAGGTGGAATGAACTGAACTGAACTGAACTGAGTGTGGGATGGAAGGAACGAATCAGATGGCCATGCTCATTCTTGACATGGGATGAACATTGGATGTTAATATGATGATGCGAACAACCAAGCAAAAGGAGTTGGTAGAACAAGTGGCCTTATGAATGATAGTATTCAATTACCCGCTCGGCGCTGGCTGGGCAGGACTGCTGCGAAACAGAGGTGTTGCGCATCCTGGTTGCGACACTTGGGGTTTAGAGTTGGGGTAGCGGCAGTTCAGCCACCTCCTGTTTCGTTGCTGGGAGTGAAATAGCTGTGATGTCAGAATTACCATTATTATCATCAAAACAACGAGAAATGTGAATATGACTGGGGTAATAAAAAATGCATTCGATTGGCATATTGACGGGAAATAAGAGTGCAGTCTCTGGTTTTCACAGATTTCTTGAGTTTCATTTCTCAACACCAAAAGTCAAGAATCGCGCTTTCCCTCCCTCGTGATATGGCGCGGTCTCAAAGAAACAAATGACGTAGAGAACTCCAGCAGAACGGGAGACATTTGCTAGCTGCCTTAGCCCTGTGTGACGAAGATAGAGTGCTGATGCGTTTCAACGGTAGAACAGTAGAGTAATAAAGTGCTGATAGGTGTCAAATGCCGAGTGATACAACAGGGGCAAGATTACACAGCTCTAGTGTAGTGTATTTACAAACAACAACAAAGCCCAGACCAACCTAAGAACCCCCGGTCCTGAACTTGCTCGTCTCCCTCAACGGCAACCCGCTCTTCGTATACGCCATATCGATCATCCTCATCTGGCCGATACTATCCTTGCCATCAACCCACGCGCCTGTTCCCTCCCGCCCCTTGACCCTATCCACAAACGCATCCAGTTGATGCTTATACGTCAACCAGTACGGCTCGCTCGGCTTCTCAACCCCAATATCGGCCTCCTTCCACGTATACGCCTTCCGGCTCTCCTTCACCGTCCACCTCTTAACCTCCTCCTCTCCCTCCTTCCGCCTCACCACAAACTCATCCTCCACATCAATCCGATGCCATATCGCACCCATCATAAAGTTGATAATCGTGACCTTCCTCGTCCTTACCGTCTCCGTCCCGTTTCCCTCCTCAACCACGACCCCCCGGTGCGTCACCGCCACAGGCAACATCGTCCTCAACATCTCCCCCCACCCGCCCCGCAGCGTCGCCCTCGTTCTCGCCGTCGCCCCGCCCGGGAACCTCCACTGCGCATCGTACGCATAGTCGCACCGCTCATCATACGGCGGCGGCATCGTCTTGACCTCACAAGCAACACACTCCTCCGGCTCCGTCCCATAAACCCCACGAACAACCGACAGCCCATACGTCAAGTCCATCAGCGCCCCGCCCGCAAGGTCATACTTAAAACGGATGTCATCCGGCGGAAACAGATTCGGAATCACCAAGTTGGTCTCCACATGCGCCACATTCCCCGGCTCCAGCAGCGACAGGAACAGCCGCCACGATGGCTGGAACCGATAATGGAACGCCTCCAGCACCACCACCTGCTTCCCCCCTTCCCCTTCCCCCCGTAGTCCTACCTCCCTGAACAGCACCTCCGCCTCCTCCGCATTCGCCACCGCCGGCTTCTCCAACAAGACATGCTTCCCTGCCCGGACGGCTTTCACAGCCCACTCGAGATGCAGCCCGTTCGGCAGCGGGATGTACACGGCATCTACCGTCGGGGAATCCACCAGCTCTTGATAGCTCGCAAAGACCTCTGGGATTTTATGCTTTTTCGCGTATGCCTCTGCCTTCTTCACGTCGCGGGCGGCGACGGCCTGCACGACTACCTCGGGGTGTTGCCGGGCGGGGGTGATGAGTGCTTGCGGGCTAGGGGGTGGGTTAGTAAGGTAGGTAGGTAGGTAGGTAGGTAGGTAGGTAGGTAGGTAGGTAGGTAGGTAGGTAGGTAGGTAGGTAGGTATGAAGGGTGAGGGGATAAGTACGCGATGTTTGCGGCGCCGAGGATGCCGAAGCGGATTAGCTGGCTGGCTTCGACCTTGGGCGGTTCAGGGCCGCCGGTGGCGATCAGCCGGAAGCGGTTGAGGGTTGAGATGAGCGACGACATGGTGAGGTGAGACTTTGAAGATGATTATGATGTTGATGCAGGAACGACGGGACTGGGTTTCCGGCGAGGAAGTTATGAAGTGATTGTGAGACACGGTTTAGGCGGTGATAAAAACGAACTGAAGATGAAAATAATACGTGTGGTGTAAGAGGTGTGATGCGCCAGCTCGAGCTGCCTCCCGTATATACGTGAGCTGGGCAGATTGGTTCGTCAGGTCCGCGGACCTCAATGTAATTTCCCGTCACGACGTGGAGTTATCGGACATGGCCGCGTATCTGGTCGCCGAGTTGCAGCGACACGGACCGTTGGCACCGGCCCGCCCAGATACGGGGGTCCCGCAAACACAACGTCAATCAGACAATCACGCCGTGGCTGGGATTTGCTGCATTATCTCATCATGGGGAGCTCCCGACGCGGGGTACACTGCGTTGGTTGGCTGACCTATCAGCCGCATCCCACCAAGACGACTACAGGCACCGCTCATCAAACATCAACACTACGACTAATACCCATGGCTGACGTTTTCGGACCTGATAATCTCTTCTCCTTCATAACCCTAACATACAATATACACGCGCATAGCGCATCAATGTCGTTGTAGGTACATCCCGCTAGACCAAACCCAACTATCACTGAAGATGTGGGCTCAGTCAGACCAAAGTCCTCTCCAGCATGGACTCCTCACACCAGCCCCCGCCCTATTCTCGAGCCCCAATGAGCTCATGGCCCCCAGTCCAACATGTTCCCCTTCATACCGGGTGATCCCACCACACCCTCCCCCCCAAGAGCTTTGTCTTCTCATCTTGTCTTGCCGCAGAAGGAGTGAAAGAACAGGAGGCCCAAAAACAGGCCAAAAAACCAACAAAACCAACCACCATTTAAACACCAAAATGCCTGTGTATGTGATTTGCGCTGTTGCTCAAGATCGCCCTTATGCTATGCCGGAATGATGCCCACGCGATGCAATGTGGGTGTCTGGCTCCAAGCCGTGCCAGAGACCAAAAAACTACAGAATGGTCGAGTAGTCGTAGAAATTATATATAAATTGAGGCGCCGAGCAAAATCTTATTTGTAAAAAGCCAGTGTTGCTGGACCCCTCGGGGAACAACCAGCCGCGACAGAATGCTGCTCTTGGCCTTAAGCGCCGGGAAGGTTGGGTATCGATAAAGACCGGGACCGTATATATGTGACCACTGAAATGGCCCGTGACATTCATCACCATTCGTCTTCCGCATACCGCGGCATACGTCTCAACTGCCCCAGCAGAGCATCCAGCTGGGCCCAGTTGTCATCGTTATCTGCAAACTTTCGGTGCTTGCGAGAAAGGATATGCTGACAGGGATAAGGTTAGAGACGTTAAGAAGCATATTTAGGGTTTCACACTCACATCGTCAAAGTCGTCAAATTTGTCCTGGCAGTTCTCGCAGTAACCGGGCTTAGGGTCGCGCGCTTTCTGCCTGGTCGGAATGGGAGCACTGGCCGTTCGTCGAGCTTTCTCTCTCCGCTGAACCGGCTCGTCTTCCTCAACCGCATCTAACTTGCGGTGTACGATTCTGCTGACACTTGCCGAGCGGATGAACGTGTTGCTATCATGGCTCATCTCTGCCATACGACGAGAGCTCAGATCCTGTGACACAGCAGGCGTGCTGGCCTTCTGGAGGACCTTGCGTTGGAGGCCGTGAATCTCTTTGCTTGTGCCAGCTTTTGCGCCGAGCGCGCCGGTTGTTGACGAAATCATCTGCGAGCGGATCGCCGACGTTATGTTAGACGGCTGCACACCAGACGCGACCGGCTCTCCAGCAAGAAAACGGCCCTTCTTCGCATGGCTCATGAATGCGTTCTGATTGGGAGCACGGAAGTCTAATGACGGGGGGTTCGAGACCTTGACACGTTCAAACGACTCAGTGTGGTGGTGAGCTGGCACCCCTCTGTTCTGACCGTCTTCCATTTCGGTGAGCGTCCGCTTGCCAGTGACCGGCTTCGGCGGCGGAACCTCCGGAGGCTTCAGGCTCGGGGCAGTCGTCTCCACAACAGCCTTGACAGCCCGCTTTTGAGTACGATTCTCCTTCTCGGGCTCCAAGTCCTCGACAAAGGGGCAGCGACCCTGAGAGGCGACCCGAAACTGCGGCCACTCACCGTCCTTCTTGTCCGCGACCTTGGTATATTCCCGCACCATGATGGGCTTCATCTTCTCTTCAATGTCATACACATAGAGGTATGGGCCCTTGAAGTAGTGAAGCTCCTTGGTGACGACGGTGGGATCGCGATCTGACGGTCCGTGAACACGCTCTGCTTGGAGAAGTTGGAGGAAGTTGGACTGTTCGCCTGTCTTTGCGCCTTGCAGAGGGTGGCGATGGTGGTTTCCAAGAATAGCGCTCTTGTACGGGTCTGCCTCCAACACCATGCCGAGAATCTTCTGGAGCTTCTCCAACGACCATATCTTCTTTCCCAGCTCGCGGGCACGGTGCAAGACATCAGCGTTGCGCGTCTTTTGCTGCTTGGCATCAAACAGCAACTTTCTCCGAACCGAAGGGATAGCAGACTGGTCCGCACTCCTGTTCAGAAGGGACGGATCAATGGTCTTTAGCTGTTCCCTTTGCACGTCTGATTCGTTTTCGTCTTGGACTGCCTTCTCAGACGGGATCTGGCGCGTTGTGACGAGATGGGTGATTTCGCTGGAAAAGAAAGTTTCGACACGCTACGCGTTCTGTCAGTGTCGCCATTCAAACCAAGCAACTCGATACCCAAACCACTTACAGCACCCAGGTGTGTCACTTGCTTGGACAGCTTGGACCGTTGGTCATCCGACACGCTCTCGAAGTAGAACACCATTTTTGGGAACCGAGCCCTTGTCTGCGTCTGCCATGCTCGGATATTGTCAACCTCCTTCTCAGACGGCTTGAACGCGGCGCTCTGAGGGACTCTCTTTGTTGCTGGCGCCTGTTCTGCCGCCTTGGAGGCGTACACTCTGTGCACGACGTTCCTGGGTTTCGGCCGCGTCGGCGAGGGCATGGACCGCTGGATTCCATGGTCAACCATCTGTCGCTTGGCTGGTGGTGGCTGGCCGTATGCCTCCTCTCGCATCATGTCGGCATGGGACCGGGCCTTGCTAAGCTTCGATCCTTGGTAGGCCAAGAGGGATGCCGAAGAGGTGCGAAGGGGCGAGTTGGCGGCATTAGGGTTGCTCGACAGAGGGGCTCTTCGGGTAGCCATGGTAGACAGATGCGTTGGTGATATTAATACTGCTGCCATATGACCGCCCAATCAACATGCTATGACGAGCGAGAGCAGTGCGGCGAGTGGGCGGGTGGTTGGTTGGTCGGGTGCGGTGAGAAGTTTCGGGGCTCGCTTGATGGAGAGGGGCACTGCTAGTTGCCAGGGCGGCCGTGCAAGGGCAACCACAGGACGCGGCAGTGGGTTGCACCGGACGCGTCTTGCTTGTTCGCGATCTTACGCGAAAATTAGAGCGCGCAGCACATTAGGAGGTTGCAGAACGCAAAAGAGAAGAGGGAATTGAGTCTCAATGGGGGCTCGCAGCTTCGTTGGAACGGTACACCTTCTTTCCTCCAGGTCAGTACACTCGAGAAAGAGGTCGGGTGTTTGGTGTGAGTGGGAGGACCCTTCCATTTTGGTGCGCGGCACCGCGAAGTGCCAAGGGCGAAGAGCGTCCGAGCTCCACTGGAGCTAGCCAGGTTTTGAAGTCAGGTCAACAAACCGGCCCACAGTCGCGACTGCCAGCCGCCAATTCTCGGTCGCACATAGCAACGACCTGGTATTGGGCCGCTGGCGGCTGGTCACAGCTGCACTGCAATATATGAAGGCTCGGGCCAAAAGAAAGGGCCGTCCCCTCACTGCGAAAGATACTCATGATTTTAGTTATGGCCTGCCATCTCCCATTCCAAAAGGGTTTACTTGCACTCTGTAAACGCCTTTATGTACACTGAGAAGACCCTCCTGAAATTTAAAGCCTTTCACAATACAGTTGAGGCCTATAATGTGGTAGGCCTAGGCCCCACAACCGTTCCGTCACAGGACTGTGTGGGGTTTCTGATGAGACGCTTTCGCACGGAGAGAGACCTGACGACATCTGAGTCTCAAGTAAAGAACACGGTCAACGGTTCCCTCATCTTGAGAAGACAATCCATAGCTGCAATTGACCTGACCAAATTTGAATTACTCTGGCTTGAGACATTCAAAAGTTTACTTCTCGTGAGATCCAAATTATTCTGTTCCGATGTGGAATGTTTTCTCATCTTATGTGTGAAGTGAACCAACCCTTCCAAATGTGTCAAGGCAGTCTTGAATTTTTTGCATCGCTTGCTTCCACAGCCGAATCACTGAAGCACCAAATCACGGCATTGCAGCAACCTCGACATAACTTGTAATTAGATCACTTGCTTGCGATCCCGTACGCTTGAAGACGGTTTCTTCTTTTTCTTCAGGAGAGCGGTGTATTGTGTGCCCTCCCCGTCCTTAATGAGTCTTCCGCATGTCGCTCTGCGGCGCCTCGAGAGCCATGTAACACGACAAAGCCACCAGACAGTCTACCTTTCGCAGCGCCTGTTATCAACACAATTCAGACCTGCTTCCTCACGATTGCCATGCATGCCGCAGCTGTCGCGCACCCCACGGGGATATGCCACGGTTTCGGCGGCGGTGTTAGATTTTGGGCAGCCGGTGCACGAGACACATCCGCATGTCCTCCAAGCAGGCGAAAGTAGGCCGGCACATCCCGTCTCGCCCCCTTTTCGCATATTCATATTTACTCACACCTGTCCTAGTCACCCCCGGCATCACGGCTCAGGAGTATGCCGACCGCCGGGCCAACCTGGCCTACAGCCTCCCAGAAAACGGCGTCGCTATCCTCCCGGCCGCTGACCTCAAGTACCGCTCCGGCGCCGTGTTCTACGCCTATCGCCAAGAATCCAACTTCCTGTACCTCACTGGCTTCCTCGAGGAAGACTCCGTCGCTGTGATCCGCAGGACTGGCCCCTCCCACGGCGACTACGCCTTCCATCTCTTCTGCCGCCCCAAGGACCCCAAGGCCGAGCAGTGGTCTGGCCCCCGGTCCGGCCTCGAAGCCGCAACAGACGTCTTCAACGCCGACGAGGCCTTCGACATCGCCTCCCTCCCGTCCAGCCTCCCTTCCCTCCTCCGCTCAGCCACCACCATCTACGCCGACCTCGACCCCTCCAACTCCCACACCCCCGCCAT
>Ga0247760_1000081_pt1 | contig 89214 bp, 75 predicted proteins | sample UWRJL171409R4_FD_179936 | JGI IMG/M metagenome (GOLD analysis project Ga0247760, IMG submission 179936) | Plant litter microbial communities from Arlington Agricultural Research Station in Wisconsin, United States - UWRJ-L171-409R-4 | ecosystem: Environmental > Terrestrial > Plant litter >...
CAAACCACGGATGCGCCCGTGTTCGCGGTGGCCCAGAGCGCGGGCAAGGCGCCGCGCGCGGTGGTCACGGTCAGCGACGGCAAAGCCAATTTCTTGGCCTACGTGGTGCGCATGCCAGAGCTGGTGATCGATTCGGTGAAGCTGCCGAGTCGACCTTTGCCGGGCGCAACCGGCCTCGTACCGGAAGCCGGCGTAGCGTACATCGCGCAGGCGCACCCGCAGGGACGCATCACCTTCATCAACCTCGAGACCGGCGTGCCGCGCACGATCACCGGTTTTGAAATTGCGGCCAAGGTAGTCAATGGCAAGTGAACGAATCCAGCTTGCCGCGCTGCTGCTCGCGCTCGGCTTCGGCGCGGGCTGCGGCATGGATGGCGCGACCAAGGAGAGCGGCGGTCCAGATTACAGGCCGAACGACTCCGGCAACGGCAACACTTCGATGGCTGGAGGAACCGGTGCTCCAGGCGGAAATGTCGGACCCGGAGAGGCTCCGCCTCCTGAAAAGGAGCTGGATCAGTCGTTTCGGGCGCCGATCGCCACCGGCAAGCTGCTCTGGAGTGCGAACCCGGTGAGTGGCCGCGTGGCGCTGATCGATGCTCAGACGCTCTCGGTGCGCATGACCAATGGCGGCTTCGGCCCGACGTACTTGGCGGCGGTGCCGAGCAAAGCCGGCACCGATTCGGCGATCGTGATCAACGTCGGTAGCCACGACGCGAGCTGGTTCAAGGCGACCGCCACCGAAATCAGCTCGCTCACGATCGCAACCCACGCGGGCGCCAATGCTTGGTCCGTGAGCGCGAACGGCAAGTATGCGATCGCTTGGACCGACGCGGCGCATCTCGACGGCGGCGCAGCGGACGCGCTGAACGGCTACTCCGAGCTGACCGTGATCGATCTGTCGTCATCGCCGCCCAGCAGCACGCGGCTGAGCGTCGGCTTCCGGCCCAGCCAAGTCGTGTTCGACGCCGCCGCCGAGCATGCCTTCGCGGTCGTCGATGAAGGCATCAGCGTGCTCGAGCTGGGCGAAAATCCCACGCTTTCGGCGCTGCTCACGGTGTCTTCCGCCGGCCTTTCAGCGCACGCACGTGACGTCAACATCGCGCCCGACGGCAGCTTTGCGGTGGTGCGCGTCGATGGCAGCCCGGATGTCGAGATCATCGGGCTCTCGTCCGAGGTGCGCCAAGTGCTCACGCTCGAATCGAACGTGACCGATCTCGATTTGAGCGCGGACGGCAAGCTCGCGACCGCCGTGCTCGGTGATGCCAAGCCGCCCGCGGTCGTGAGCTTCGCGGTGCCCACTCCGGGCAGCGAGCCCGCTGACTTCGCGCGCGCCGAGATCCCGGGCGAGATCGTGCGCAGCGTGACGCTGGCGCCGAGCGATCAGCTCGCGCTGCTGTATGCGAACGCGGTCCCGAGCAGCCACGTCACGCTGCTCGATACCGCGCCGGGTGACAATCATTTCGGCTTTCGCACGGTGGACGTGCAAGGCGCGGTGCGCGGCGTGTATGTCGCGCCGGACTCGCTGACGGCCATCATTTTTCAGGCGCCGCCCGCGGGCAGCAAGAAAAAAGGGCTGTTTAGCATCGTACCCACCGAGGCCGTGCGTTCACCGCGCATCGTCGGCACGGACGCCACGCCCACCGAGATCGCGTTCTCCGACGCCGACATGGGCAAGGCGCTCGTGACCGTGCGTGATTCGGGCAGCGCGCTGCGTGGGGTATACGTGATTGGCCTCGCCAACTTGGAGCAGAACTTCGTGCCGCTTGCTAGCGATCCGCTGCCGGGTGCGACGGGCATCGTGCCCTTGGCCAAGCGTGGCTTCGTCGCGCAGAAGCATCCGGAGGGGCGCATCACCTTCATCGATCTCGAGACCGGCGTTGCACAAACTTTGAGCGGCTTCGAGATCGCTGCGCGCGTGCTCTCGCACTGAAGCGTTGATTGAGTCACGGTCGGATTCCGTAACGGGAAGTGGGTATCATGAGAAAGCTTGCTTGGTTGATGTGTGGAGCGCTGGCGCTAGGCTGCGGCGGACGTCCGAGCAGCTGGGAGACGCCGTTCACGCCACAAAGTGGCCAGAATGACCTGGCTGCCGCGTACGGATTGACGGGTTCGGTGGCGGTGCTCGACGCGTCGCTCGGGCGAGTCACGATGCTCAGCTCGCCGGCGTGGCTGACGCTGAGGAGCCACTCGATCGATCTTGGCACGGACCTCGCGGCCGCGCGCGTGTCCAGCGATCGCAAGACGTTCTTCGCCTTGTCTCGCGGCGTGCAACCGCAGCGCAAGCCGAGCGACGAGAAGCCGCAGCTGCTGCTGATCGACGGCGGCAGCACGCCCAAGGCTTCTCAGGCCTATACCTTGACCGAGCCCATGAATCAACTGGTGCTCGATCCGAAGAACGAATGGGCCGTGGTTTACGGCAGCTCCGGCGTGGTCGTGAATCTGAACGAGCTGGTGCTCGTGAACTTGGCCCTGACGGGCGCAGACGCGCTCAGTTTCAAGACCTTGCTGAGCTTCGGCGGCAGCCCGAAGCGCTTCACGTTCACCGCGCCTTTGGCGGTTCCAGGCGGCGAACCGCGGCGCTTTCTGCTCGTCGAGCGTGACTCTGATTTGGTGCTGATCGATCTGTCCGAGCCCGAGCGCGATGCGGTCACCGTGCCGTTGCCCAGCACCGACGCCGGTGGCACGGCGAGCTCCGCGCAGATCGTGTACGACGCTGATTCGGCGGGCATCGCCGTGCGCGTGACCGGCACCACGAGCGTGTTCATGCTTCAGCTCGCCGCGCCCGCGATGGACGGCCAGAGTTATTCCGTGGTCACGAATCTGGTCGACGTGGGCGGTCAGCCCGCCTCGATTGACTTCGTGCACAATACGCAGGGGCTGCGCTTGGTGGCGCTCGTGGGCGGCAGCGCGGTGCTGGTGGATCCGGACACGGCCACCACGCAGTCGGTGCAAATGCCGGCCGCGTTCACCGGCATCCGGCGCATTACGGACGAGCTGAAGGACGTGGCGACGCCCACGGCGGAGGGCGACGTCGCGCTCTTGTACGGCCCGAACATCACCAAGATCGCCTACTTCAACCTGAGCGGCGCGCCCGGCGCGCTGTTTCGAAGCATCGAGCCTTACGACATCGGTGTGTCGGTCAAGAACGTGATCGATGTGCCCGGTGAGACGTACTTCGATCACAAGATCCTGGAAACGCCCAATCAGCAGTTTTACGTGCTCGACTTGCACACGCGCGAGAGCGCGCCGATGAAGACCAACGGCGGCCTGACGTTGGAAGTGGCGCCGGACGGTGAGCGCGTTTGGGCCTTCAACCCCGGACAGCCCGGCTTCGCCAGCGTCGATTTCGAGAAGCTGCACCCCGTGTCGCTGATCGCCGAGCGCCAAGTGAGCAACGTGTTCGACATCGAGAGTGTGAACGGCCAGCGCACCGCGGTCGCGCTGCACTTGGCCGCCGGCATGAACGTAGGGATCGGCGCCACGGTGCTCGACGCGCTCTCGCCCTCTACCGCGAATGCCCGCTTTTATAGTGGTTTGGAACTGGGAGGGGTCAAGTGATGAGCGCACGTTTCTGTCTGCCGCTGCTGGGCGCGCTTTCGTTGCTCGCCTCGAGCGCGCGCGCTGAGCCGCTGGCTCCGCACCAACCGCACCTTCAAGCGTCGCTCGGCCTGCGCGTGTCGAAGGTGCCGGACGCGGGCTACGATGCCTTCTCGGAGTCCGATGATCTGGCGCAAGTGAGCTTGGGTGTCGGTGGCACGCTGTTTCGGCACGCGGGCTTCTCTTTGGCGGCGGTTGGCTTCTGGGACTACGGCCAGAAGAACTCGAACGCGCGCGGCTCCGCGACTTCGCTCGATGTGCATCGGCTCACCGTCGGGCCTGAGCTTCGCTACCACCTGATCCCGCCGCTGTATTTGTTCGTGCACGTGCTGCCGGCGTTCGCGCATGGCTCGGCGTCGCTCGAGGACGGTGTGGCGCAGGTGCCGCGCTATGCACGGCACTGGTCGTACGGTGTCGATGGCGCGGCAGGCGCAGCTTTCGAGTTGTATGGCGCCCCCGGAGGACTGATTCGGCCACGCCTGTGGGCAATTGCCGAAGGCGGCTATGGCTACCTGGGCTCGACGCCGCTCAAGATGTCGCCGGATGCGGGCGAAGGACCCCAGCGACCGGAGCCGGTGGACCTCGGTTCGCTCTCGCTCGCGGGTCCGTACCTGCGCGTGTCCGTGGCCGTCGGCTTCTGAGCACTTACACGCACTCACGCCAGCGCGAGGCGAATGCACACACATCCCGACACCCAAAATTCAAGCTCCGACGAAACTCTGTGGACCCCAGCGACCTGCGCCTAGCTCTGACAGGCGCAGGTCGGACGGCGCGCGACGAAAACTTAGCAACAAGGAGAAAGCCTGGTGGACGCGCTATGGGAGATTGCTAGAGTAAACACCGTGCAAGTCGTGCTGCGGAAGCTTGGTCGGGGCTCTCGAGCCGTCGCGGGGCGTTTGGTTCGCGCGCCGCGCAAAGGTTCCGTCGTCGTGATTGAGTTCTCCGACGGAATGCACGAATACGTGACCACTCCGGTGAAACGGGTGCTGCGGCTCGCCGCGAAAGACGTCTTCTACATCGAGACCGTCAACAGCCGTTACCGCCTCGAAGTCCGAGATCGCGAGCGCGCTCTCGAAGACGCTTCGAGCGGCTGAGCCTCCAGCGGCTGAGCCCGAGCGGCTGAGCCCGAGCGGTTGAACCTCGAGCGGCTGACCCTTGAGCGGCTGATCCCGAGCGCGGCCAGCCCTGCCCGGCGGGTTTCGCCGGCTGCGGCGGCCAGGCCTCCAAAAGCGCCCGATTCACGCCCCCGCAAAGCTGGCGAGGGGCGGACAAAGGGTCTAAAGACTTTCCCCAACGGAAAAAGCACTGTATGCGGTGAGCCCCGCGGCGCTCGGGTAGTTCGAGAGCCAGGCACGCAGCAGCGCCCTAGAAAGATTACGGAAGACACTATGGGACGATTCGACAGCCGCAATTCGGAAAAAATGACGCGCCGCAAGGGCCAGCAGAAGAAGAAGGAGCGCTTGGCGCGCCGTGCCGAAGCCACGAAGGCTGCTCGCAAGTCGACCAAGCCGACCAAGAAGTCGAAGGGCTGAGGCTCTCCGCGCGGCCGCGCTCGAACGCGCGTCGCCGTGCAAAGCTTCGCCGACGCGAGGGGCTCGCTGGCAGCGAGCCCGCAGCGAACGGCATCAGTCTTCGCGGATCGTCTTGGTGGCGAACTGCGCGTTGCGCTGAACCGGGCGCAAAACATCGACGTGCTCGCCGAACAGGCCCACGTCGCCCGCAGCTCGCTTCTCGCTCTCGAGTGACCACGCGCCTTTGAGCGAGGTCCAGCGTTGCGTTACGCGCGTCACGCGCAGCGTGCTCTCGTTCGAGCGCATCCAAGAGTAATTCACGTCGAACACCGCGTGGTCCGAGTCCGGCATGTTCATGCCTGCGAGCTCGACGTCCACGACCCGGATCTCGTTCCCCCACAGCGAATGCCGCTGCAAAAAGTCCGCCCGCGCCTCGCTCGTGGCCTTCTTCGCCGCAACCTCCAAGTTCCCAAAGCGCGCCGACAGATTGAGCTCGCGCGCCGCGTCAGAAGCCTTCTCCGACGCTGGCGGCGGCATCACGCACGCGGCCAAGGACAGAGCGCACAGAAACGGGAGGAGAGCCTTGGCCATAGGACTTGGCTAGCAGCCGAAGCGCAATCCGGGAAAGAAAGCGGCAAACCCGCCGTGCCCGACCTTGGCATGCGAGCCCCTATCCGCCGTAGGCGCCGGCTGCGCGATCACCCGTGCCGGATTTCGGCATGCGAGCGTCGCTATCCGTCGTGGCGCCGTGCCTCTGCGATCGCCCGTGCCGGATCTCGGCATGCGAGCGTCGCTATCCGTCGTGGCGCCGTGCCTCTGCGATCACCCGTGCCGGATCTCGGCGTGCGAGCGTCGCTATCCGTCGTGGCGCCGTGCCTCTGCGATGCCCGTGCCGGATTTCGGCGTGCGAGCGTCGCTATCCGTCGTGGCGCCTGCTGGGCGATCGCCCGTGCCGGATTTCAGCATGCGAGCGTCGCTATCCGTCGTGGCGCCTGCTGGGCGATCGCCCGTGCCCGATCGGCATGCGAGAGGGGGCGATCGCGCTCCAGCATCGCACCTCGCGGTACGCGGGATTCAACCTCGGAGAGTCTTCTGCGCTCGATGCCGCGCGGCCGATTCTTTGGGTCCTTACCGGTAACCAAATTTCAGTGGCGATGCATGGAGTCGATGATGAGCTCGATGCCTTCGCGTTCGAACATGGAGAGCTTCAGGGCTTAGAGCCATTCCTAGATCCCGGACCCCGCCAAGTGCGCCGAGGTCCTGGATCGCATCGGCGAAGAAGACGCGCGCAAGCCAAGGCGCGGCGACGAGGCGTACCCTGAAAGTACGAGGTGCAACGCAGGATTGCGAACGTCCGCGGCGGGCGATGGAAGGGGTTTTTAGACTGTTTTAGGAATGGCTCTTAGGCACGGTGGTCAGCGGCAAACCACGCACGTTCTCAAAATGAGGATCGAAGCTGATCAGCTCGGCGCCGGTCTCGAAGGCGTGCGCGGCGATCCAGATGTCGTTGGTGGGGATCGGCGTGCCCGCCTTGCGCAAGGCGGCTGCGATACGGCCGAAGCGGTCGGCCGTAGTGCGCGTCACGAGCTGCAGTTCGACCCAGGGTTGCTTCAAGAACTCATCCAGCAACGCCAGGTTCTTGTCGTAGCGACTACCATTGCGAAAACCGAACAGAAGCTCTCCGACCACCACCATCGAGAACACGAGCTGCTCGGCGCTGCGAACCAGATTGGCGACCTCAGCGTTGCCCTTTAGCAGCTCGATGTAAGCGTTGGTGTCGAGCAGACGTTTCACTTCCAAAGCTCGTCATCGACTTGCTCGAGTACACGGAGCGACCGCATGACCTTGCGCGCCTCCACGGCCGAGAGCTTGCCCACGAAACGGTCGACCGCCGCGCCGATGCGCCGCGATTCCGGGGCAGCGTCGATCCCAGCTCCGATTTTCAAGATCTTGGCCGCTGCCTTGTTGATGGAAAGGCCTTCGACCCGCGCTACCCGCTCAATTTCAGCCAGAACCCGCGGATCGAGGTCGCGAAGGGTGACCTGATTGGTGTGCCTCGCCATGTGCCTCACTATGCCTCGACATGTGAGGCAGTCAAGCGAACTGAGCCACCGAGGCTTTGCGATCACCCGCGCCTCGACCTACGCACCGCGCTGCGCAAGGTCCTGATCAATCTCGACTCTTTTCATGCGGCCGACGTGCGTCGCTCGCTCGACGCTTCGTCCCTGCCAGCGAAACAATGCTGTGTTCGCACAGTACCATTTCGGCGACGACCGCCGTCCCGGATGCGCTGGTAGCCGCCAGCCCTTGCAGTCAAAGATGAGACGAGTCCTGAGATGTTCGCACCGATTTCGGCGACGGTCGTGCCGTCCCGGATGCTCTGGTAGCCGCCGCCTTTGCAGTCAAAGATGAGACGAATCGTGAGGTGTTCGCACCCGTCTGATTCGGCGACGACCGTGCCATCCCGGATGCTCTGGTAGCCGCGGTCTTTGCGGTTAACGATGAGACGAATCGTGAGGTGTTCGCACCGATTTCGGCGACGGCCGTGCCGTCCCGGATGCGCTGGAGTCGCCGGCCTTTGCAGTCAAAGATGAGACGAATCGTGAGACGGGCACGGGTAGAGTCAGAAGCCGGAGACGATCACTGCGTAGGTTTGGGTGCCCTGGGCGAACTCGTCCAGGCCGCGCGCGACGCCCAAGCGCAGGTTGGTATGCAAGAAATACGCGGTGACGGCTTCGATCCAGAGTTCGGCGCCGATGCTGGCGTGGAATTGATCGAAGGGCTTGCTGGGGTCGATTTTGCTGTAGGCGCCGCCGTAGTCGAAGAACAAGACGCCGCTGACTGTGCGGAGGAAGATGGGCAGAGTGCTCAGGCCGCGATCGGCGTAGAGCAGCGGCAAGCGGTACTCGGCGTTGAGTAGGTTGTAGGAGCTGCCGATGAATTGGCCGGGGGCGTAGCCGCGCAGGACGAACGCGCTTTGGCGGATGACGCTGTTGTAGCTGTCGTACAAGGACTCGTCGACGAAGCCGCCGGTGGCGTATAGGCCGCGCCGGACGTAGTTGCCGGTCGAGGTGCCGCCGGACAAGCCGAGCGCGAGCACGTGGTGTGCGCCCCAGGGCATGAGCTGATAAGCGGTAGCCACGCCGCCGATCGCGGTGAGGGTGCTCTGGCTGCCCAGCGCTTCGGCCGCTTCGTCCAAGCCGATGCCGATCGAAAAGCCCTTTTCTGCGCTAATGCCGTACGCGGTGCCTTGCACGTTGCTGTACGAATAGCCGAGGTGCAGCATGCCCAAGTAGCCGCGATCGGGCGTATAGGGCACGAGGGAGTGCGGATCGGCGCGCGTTCCGGTCGGCAGATCTCGGCTATAATTGGCGATCGTGTAGCTCAGAGCGACGCTTTGGCTGTCGAATTCACCGGGCACGCCCCACCAGATGCCGGTGCTCACGCCAGTGAGGCGCTCGGTGGTGAGCGGTTGTTGCTCGCCGTAGCGGTAGTCGTTGCGCGGCGCTGCCGAACGAAAGATGCCGGTTCGGAATGAGAACGGTAAGCGGTTGTAGGAGTAGTTCGCGCTCGCCCCGATCTCGCTGTTCTCGGTCGTCGGGATCGTCACCTTCGCGTCGAAGGCGTGCCTGCCGATCGCATCCGAGCCCTCGGTAGCGAAGGTGAAGGTGTCGCCGAAGGTGCCCGGGCCGTAGGCGATCGTCCAGGCGCGCGGGCGCAGCGTGGGCAATGGGTTATAGCTCTCGACCGGCCAGCTGTGGCTGATCTCGGGTTCGAATGGCAGCGAGCGAGCGTCCAAGGGCTCGGGCGCCGGCAAGAAGCGGCTCGGCTCGAGCGGCATGTCGTACAGATCGAAGCCGTACGATCCGTAGCCGACGTAGACCATTCGCCGTCCGTCGTTGGAGATGGCCGGCATGTACGCGCCGGTCAGCACATTGGTCACTTGCGAGAGCTTTCGAGCGCCGAGCTCGTAAGCGTATACGTTGGCGATCCCGGTTCGATCCGACACGAAATAGAGCGTTTTTCCGTCGGGCGCCCAGACCGGCTGTTGGTCGATCGCGCGGTCATGCGTGACTTCGTAGAACGACCCGCGCTGCGTATCGACGATGCGAATGTCGCGGTAGCCGCCGCGCGTCCAGGCGCTGTACGCGAGCTGCTTTCCGTCGGGTGAGAAGCGCGGCGTGTACGCTTGCTCGGCTTCGGCGCTGCGCACGAGCGCGCGTTCGTCTTCGAGCTGGTGCTCGGCGTTGATGTGCGCGACGCGCAGCGTGCTCGTGCCCGCGCGATTGGTCACGTAGCTGAGCCAGCGTCCGTCGGGGCTCACGTCCGGCGTGCTGGCGCGCGCGCCGACGGTCAACCGCTGCCGGCTGCGCTCGGTGCCTGCGGGAGACCGAGTGTTGGCCGGTTGCCGGAACAGATCGTTGAAGTAGTAGAGCCGCTTGGAGGGCGCCGAGTTGTCGAAATAGAGTGAACAATCGCGGTCGACGGACAGGCCTTGCCCGCCGGAGCGCGCGAGCAGCTGGGCGCTCGCGTCGGGATCTTTGGCGTCGAGTTCGAGCGCGTAAATTCCGGATGTGCTGTGACCGTCGTCGCGGGCGTAGACCAAGCGCGGTCCGCCGCCCTGGCCACAATCAGGCATGAAAACCGGCGTTCTGGCGTTGTATCCGCGCCGGGTCAGGCGTCGCCCTTGGCGCAGGCCACGCGCCAGCACGGCTTGCTTTTGCGCTTCGTATTTACGCTCGAGGTACGCCTGCCAACCCTCGTACAATTGCTCGTACGTGCGGCCCGTGACGCGCTGGATCGCGCGGTTGATGCCCCAGGGAATGACCGACGCGCCGTAGTCCGCCGCGACTGCGGCGTAGGTGTCGCGGCCGTATGTCTGGACGATCCAGCCGATGAAGTTCGCGCCGTACAGGTACCAGAGGTTGCCGCCCGGCCAGCGCCGCACGGGATTGCTGATTTGGTCCAGGCGCGCCAAACGCTGCTCCAGCACGTCCGCGCGCAAATACATGTCGAACTGGGACGAGCGGAGCCGGCCGCCGGAGGTGTGCTCGGACTCCATCACGACCGCTAGACCTTCCAAAATCCAACGCGGCTGCGCTTGGTTCGGCGCGAACGTCTTGCCCAGGATGGCGTTCCCGAGCGCGGGCAGGCCGGAGGTGTTGTCGATCTGCAGGATGTGCGTGTACTCGTGGGTGACCAGCTCGTTGATCCAATTGTCGTAGTCGCCGAGCGCCGACATATCGTCGGGCGCAGTCGCGAACAGACGGACCAAGTTGTATGGAATGGTCGAGGCCGAGCCGTTCGCGGAGTCGGTGTCGTCCGTGATCACCATTTCCGTGATCTGCTTCGGTGCCCACGCGAGCTCGGGGACCAGCCGCTCGTGCACGGCCTCCGCGCTGCTCGCGGTGCGCTGGGCGAGATCTTCGAGCCCTGCGTGATAATGGACGCGGAAATGCGGCGTCTTGACCGTGTACCACTCGAGGTACGGGTCCCCCGCGCGCGCCCACCCCACTCGCGTTGCCACCCAAAACGCGCAGGCGAGCGCCACCCAGCGAGCGCGCATCATTGCGCTCTCATGTCTCCAGACTCACAGATCGTCGTGAAACAACGGTTCGCGATTTCTGACGTAGCGATACACGAGCTGACGACCCTCGGGCGTGATCTGCGTGAACTGCGCGCCGAACCCAGGCTTGCCATCGCCACCCGAGTCAGACGTGTCGCGCGTCCAGCGCACGATGCCGAGCGCTTCGAATTCGTAGCCGCCGGGCATCGACACGCGCAGCGACAGTGGCTGACCGATGGGCGGGATCTGGTAGGTGGCAACGAAGATGCCGCCAGAGTCGATCACGTCATTGCCGCTCAGGCCCTTGTAGAAATTCGTGCCGCTGTGCGCGCCGAGTTCGGCCTCGACGCGGATCGAGCCGGCGGGAACCGCAGCGGGAGCGGCGACTGGAGCGGGCGCAGCCGGAGCTGCAGCATGCGCAACTGCGGGCGGTTGAGCCGCAGCCGGCGCCGCCGCTGCAGCGGGCGCTTGGTACGCGGGCGCCGCCGGTGCTTGGTATGCAGGCGCCGCGGGCGCTTGATACGCAGGCGCCGCGGGCGGTTGGTATGCGGGCGCTGCAGGCGGTTGGTATGCGGGTGCCGCTGGCGCTGGCGCTTGCGGTTGCCAAGCTTGCGCTGGGGCTTGCGACGGATATGGCTGGCCCGGATTTCCGGCCACCACCGTGCCCGCAAACGGCGATGCGGGCAGCGCTTGCGCGGCTTGCGACAGCTGGTGAATCAAGCCAAGTGAGCCGGCGATCGCTTCTAGCGCGTGATCGATCGCGGGGTGTTGACCTGCGCTGACTTGCAACGTGGCCAGCGCTTGGCGCGCGGCAGCCAGTGCGGCAGGCGCGGCCTCCGGCGCCGCAGCGCCCTGACTGGTCTCGATCCGGTGCAGCGCGCTCATGGCGTGCGCGACGGGCTCGGCTACGGCCATCAGCTGCGGGGGCACACCGGGGCTTTGTAACGCACCCAGACCACGAGCAAGATTTTCACGCGCAGCGCGGGCTGCCGAAACGGGATCGGACATCCAAACTCCTCCAGAAGGGGCTGAGTCTATCATCGAGGGTCACGATTCCAAGTGCTCGATCCTAAACGGAAGACTTCGCTAAGAGGAGGCGACCCGGCCTACACGCAGCGCGACCGCCTCGGCCAGCTCGTGGCGATCGAGCTCGCTCGGTTCCGCGTTCGGATCGTCGTCTTCGGTCTCGTTGTCAGCGCTGTCGTCCAAGAGCGCACGCTCGACGGCGATCGCTCCATCTCCGGTGCGTATGACGAGCGTGCCAGGTTGACCAATCACTGCCGCCTCACCCGCCGAAAGCGCGCGTACGAAGTCGTTGGCCGGTTTCGCCCGGGTTACGAAAAAGCGCAGCTCGCCAATCTCCACGGCCAAGCCGGGCACCGGTGAAATTGCGCGAATTCGCTGCAAAACGCGGGCGGTTGACCAAGCCCAATCGACGCTTAGCTCCCGGCCGGTCGGCTCGGGTGCCCACGTGGCAGCTTGCTCGTCTTGCGCGGTCGGCGTGGGGGGATGGGAGCGCGCGAAGCGCCCCACCCCCTCCCTCAAGAGAGCGAGCGAGGGTCGATCGAGTGCGCGCGCCAGCTGCCACGAGTTGCGCTCGCCCACCGAGATCGCGCGTTGGAGCAAGATGGTGCCGGTGTCGTACTCTGGAGCCAAGGTGTGCAAGGTCACGCCTGCTTCACGGTCACCGCTGTCGATGCTCCAGAAATAGGGATTCGGCCCGCGGTGCCGAGGCAGAAGCGACGGGTGCACGCCGATCCCGCCATGGGCTGCCGCATTCAGCCAGGCGGCGGGCAAGAGCCGCGTCCAGAACCAGCTGACGATCAAATCCGGCTGGGCGCGAGCGAGGGCGTGCTCGATCTGCGCGTTCAATTCGCTGCGCGGAGCCCCCAGCGCATCCAGCAACGAAGCTGGCGCGATCCGACGGGTGACGCGCCGCCGACCGGGGGCAGGCAAGGGGGAGAGCACGCACGGATCGAGCTCGTGCCCATCGCGCAGCAGCAAATGGGCGCCCAGCGGCAGGCCGAAGTAGCCGACTTTCAAGTGACCTCGCTCAGGAGTGTGCCGAAAAGTTGTGCCGGCGCCATGCTCCCTGTTAACCACGAGCCGATGGAATTCGGCGGAAAAAGTCGCGCCTTTCGTTCGGCGTTGCGCGAGGGCAACCGCTTCGATCCTACGGCCTCGAATCGGCCCGTGCTGACGTTCGAGGGCGTGCACAAGGCGTATCGCGCGGATTGTCCGGTACTTCGCGGGCTACAGCTCGAGATCGCGCGCGGTGAATTCGTGTTCATTACCGGCCCCTCCGGCGCGGGCAAGAGCACCCTGCTCCGGCTCTTGTACGCCGCCGAGAGCGTGGATGCGGGGCGAATTCTGTTTTTGGGGCGGGAAATCGGCCGGCTCACGGACAGCTCGATCCCGTTTTTGCGCCGCAATATCGGGATTATTTTCCAGGACTTCAAGCTGGTGAAGAACTGGAGCGTGACGGACAACGTGGCCCTGCCGCTCGAGGTGCTCGGCCTGCCACACCGGGTGATCCGCACGCGGGTGGGTGAGGTGCTGGAGCGCGTGGGCCTGGCCGGTCGAGGCTCGGATTTGGCCAGCGTGCTCTCGGGCGGCGAGCAGCAGCGTGTGGCGGTTGCCCGCGCCATCGTCGGTGAGCCAGCGCTTTTGCTGGCGGACGAACCGACCGGCAATCTCGATCCGCAATTGGCGGTCGATATCCTGGGCCTACTGGAAGATATCAACGAGACCGGCGTCACGGTGCTGTTTGCGACGCACGATCGCTCGCTGCTCGACGTGCGGCCCAGGCGCGTGGTCGTGCTGGATGAAGGGAAGGCCACCGATGTCCCGAACGGCTTGGATGACGATGCAGGTTTGCTTGGCAGGCGCGTCGCGTGAAGGTTGAACAATGACTCCCATCGAACGAGCGTGGCGCGGCACCAAGAACGATTGGCGGCTGCACGCCTTGAGCGTGTTCTCGGTGGCCGTGGCCTTCGTCTGCTTGGCTTCGGCGCTGCTCGTCGTGGTCAACGTGAGCCACGTGCGAGACCGCTGGTCGAGCACCGGGCGCGCCTCCGTTTATCTAAAAAAAGGCGCAGAACGCGAGCAAATCGCGACCATCGAGCGCGCCCTGCGCGCGAGCGATGGAGTGACCGACGTCAAATTCGTGTCCAGCGAAGAGGCACGGCACGAGCTCACCGGCCAGAGTGACGATCCGATCATCGACTCACTGCCGACCGAAGCCTTCCCCGCGTCGCTCGAGGTGAGCGTGCAGAGTGAATTTGCCGCCGGCAGGCTGGGCAAGCTCGCCGAGCAGCTCGGCGCGTTGCCCGCCGTGGATCGCGTGGAGACGTATGGGGCGTGGAGCGATCGCTTGGCCGCGCTGTTGGCCGGCGGGGTGACGGCCTCGGGTTTGCTCGCATTGGTGGTACTGGCCGCTGTCGTCAGCGTGGTCTCGTCCACGATTCGTCTCGCGCTACAGCGCCGCCGGATCGAAGTCGAAGTGTTGAAGCTCGTGGGTGCAACCGACGACTACGTGCGGCGCCCGTACGTGGTGGAGGGCGCGGCGCAAGGTGCGCTCGGGGCCACGCTGGCGCTCGTGCTGTTGGGCAGCCTGTTCGCCATCGTGCAGAGCCATTTTGACGCGAGTTTTGCCACGTTGATCGGCATGACGCCCTCGTTTTTGCCTTGGACGATGGCCCTCGCGCTGGTCATCTCGGGCGCGGCGCTCGGCGCGCTCGCCGCGCTGCTCAGCGTTCGCAGGCTGCTCAACGCATGAAGGCGGTTCGGGTCAGTCCCTTTCTGAGCGTGCTCTTGCTCGCGGCCAGCGCGGCGGCGATCAGTGCGCCCGCCGATGCGCCTCAGGCCGACGATCAGACCGATCCGTCGGAGGCGGCCGAGCCGGTGGCGGCAGCCGCGCAGCGCGATCTCGGGGGTGACGCCGAACGTCGGCTAAATGAGCTCAATCGCCAGACGCTCGCCGGCAAAGCGGAGCTCGAGCGACTCGGCAAAGAGACGGACAGCGCGCACGCGCGCACCGTCACGCGCGGGCGCGTCTACGTGCGTTTGGCCAAGGCGGGTCTGCTGCCGGTGGGTGGCGGCTTCGAGGCATTGGTCGAACACGCGGTGCGCCTCGAGCGCTTGCGCAACGCCATCGGTCGCGACCTTTCGCTCGAACGCGAGCTCAGCCTGCGCCGCGTCGCGCTCGGCCGCCAATTGCTGGACCTCGAGACGCGCCGCTCCACGCTGGAAAACGAGGTGCGAGCCATGAGCGCCGCACGGAACGCGCTGCTCTCGGAGCAGGACCGAGCGAACGCATTCTCGCGCGCGTTCTCCGGCAGCGTTGGCTCCTCGCACACGGCCGTCTACGGCGCGGGTGTCGGCCCGTCCGATTCAGCGCCGCCGAGCGGCAGCTTCGCCAGCCTCAAAGGTCGCTTGCCCTTTCCGATCACGGGTCGCAGCGAGATCCGCAGCGCCGAGCGCGGCGGCTCCGAGACTCCCGGCTTGGAAATGTTCGCTCCTTCGGGGTCCGTGGTGCGCGCGGTGCAAGCCGGGCGCGTGGCCTTCGCGGATTCGTACGCGGCGTACGGTCGTACCGTGATCCTCGATCACGGCGGCGGATACTATACGGTCAGCGCGAACCTCGGCTCGATCGACGTCAAAGTGGGTGACGACTTGTCCTCCGGCACGCGCCTCGGCACCGTCGGCGGTGGCGACGGTCCTTCGCGTCTGTACTTCGAAATCCGCGCAGGCAAGAGCACGCTGCCGCCCGCGGAGTGGTTCGGCATTTGAGCCGCTGACTGAGCTAGACTCGGCGCTATGCGGATCGTAGCCACTACGCTCACCGGCAACAACGAGTCGATCATCGCCGACGCGCTTCGTTCGGTCGTAGATTGGGTCGATGTCTGCCTGGTGATCGACACGGGCGTCAGCGACGGCAGTTTGCAGCGCGCGCGAGAGATCGCGGGCAGCAAGTATGCGGAGCGGAAGCTTTCTTGGTCCAATGATTTCTCGGCCGCGCGCAACTTCGCGCTCGACGCGGCCCGCGAACTCGGCGGCACCTGGGCCGTGACGTTGGACACCGATGAGCGTCTCCAGTTGGAGACCTCGAGTGACGGTACTCCGCTGCTCGACATTCGAGCGGAGCTCGCGCGGGCGACCGAGGGCGTGCTGTACGTGACGGACGCACGCAAGAATTACGTGAAAGAACGCTTCTTTCGGCTGCCGATGAGCGAGCGCTGGTCTGGTCCGACGCATGAGGCGTTCGCCGCTTACAAAGTCGGTTTCCGTACGCTCAGCGGGATGACCTTCAGCGAGCTCGCCAAGCCTCCGGAGGCGTACGCACGCAAGTTTCGCCATGACGTCGAGGTGCTGCGGCGTCACATCGAGGCGCACCCGAAAGACCCGCGCTGGCACTTTTACCTGGGCGAGTCGCACCGCAACCTGCGTGAAAACGAGCAAGCGGTCGTGGCCTACGACGCGTGCGCCGCGCTTCGCGGTTGGGACGAAGAGTCCGCCTGGGCTTGCTTTCGCGCCGCGGAATGCTTGTGCGCGCTGGAGCGCTACGAAGCGGCGCTCGAGCGGCTGTGCGCCGGGCATGCGCGTCACGCCGGCATTGCCGAACTGACCTGGCTCGCAGGCTTCGTGTGTTACAAGCTCGGTCGCGACGCGCAGGCCGTCTATTGGGCACAGCTCGCGATCGTGCATGGCCTGTTCCGCGGCGACGGAGCGACCATTCCGCGCATCGGTTTCCGCGATCCGGTCGGCCTCTGGGAAGGCCCCTACGACGTCCTTCGCTGGACCGAGAAACGACGCGGCAACGCCTCCGCCGCCGCCGAAGCCGAGAGGCTTTGGGCGGAGGCGAAGGCGGCACGCGAACGAGCTTAGTCAGAGCTCGCGGGGATCGCCGTCAGTGACCGACCATGTACTTCATGAGCGTGAGCGACTGCGCGTTGGGCCCGCCATCCGCCCAGTCGAAGTCGGCCAGCCAGACGCGACCTTGGCCGGCATCGCGATACGCAACTGAGACCGCACCCGGACCCCAACCCGCCAAGGGCGTAATGCCCGGATACGCCGACACGTCGTAGCCGCAACCAGGATTGCCTTCTTGGACGTAAGTGTTCGCCAGCCAGAACGGATCCGAGGGCGTGAACTGAACTACCAGAGGTAGGCTATCGGAGCACTCGCCATATTCACCTCCCTGAGTGACCGCCGTACCGAAAACGGCATTGAACACGTCCTGGGAGTTACTGTACTCCGACATCACGCGGCCACCGGCCTCTACGAACGTCTTCACGGTTGCGGTTACGAACGAGGTGTCTCGTCCGATCAGCATCATCTTGGTGGCCGCGTCTGGCGTACACGATTTACCCGGGACCAGCGTGTAACCAGCCGGAAGAATGCTCGTGACATCCAAGCCGATGTAGTCAGCGCAGACCATCACTTTGGTGCGTACTGGCGTCGCGCAGATATAGCTCGTTTGATTCACCTCGAGGGCCTCGAGAATCCCGTTCTTGGCAATGCCACCCGGGGTGCCGTCGTCGAGCCCGACTTCGATCTTCGTGCCACCTGACAAGCAGTTGGCGCCCGCCGCCTCAGAGGTGATATTGATGAGCGAGTTAAAGCCGGTTGCTCCGGTCGCACCGGTCGCACCGGTCGCACCGGTTGCTCCGGTCGCACCGGTCGCACCGGTCGCACCGGTTGCTCCGGTCGCACCGGTCGCACCGGTTGCTCCCGTCGCTCCGGTTGCACCGGTTGCTCCGGTCGCCCCAGTTGCACCGGTTACTCCGGTCGCACCCGTTGCTCCGGTTACTCCGGTCGCACCGGTCGCACCAGTTGCACCGGTCGCCCCAGTTGCACCGGTCGCACCCGTCGCGCCCGTTGCACCGGTCTCGCCCGTTGCACCAGTTGCGCCCGTTGCACCGGTCTCGCCCGTTGCACCGGTCGCGCCCGTCGCCCCGGTCTCGCCCGTCGCCCCGGTCTCGCCCGTTGCACCGGTCTCGCCCGTTGCACCGGTTGCGCCCGTTGCACCGGTCTCGCCAGTTGCACCGGTTGCGCCCGTCGCCCCGGTTGCCCCATCAAGGCCGTTTGCGCCGGTCGCACCAGTTGGCCCAGTCGCACCCGTCGCACCCGTCGCGCCAGTTGGCCCAGTCGCGCCCGTCGCACCCGTCGCGCCCGTCGCACCCGTCGCGCCCGTCGCACCCGTCGCGCCCGTCGCACCCGTCGCGCCAGTCGCACCATCAAGACCATTGGCGCCGGTCGCGCCGGTTGCCCCATCAAGGCCGTTTGCGCCAGTTGCGCCAGTGGCGCCGTCTGTACCGTTCTTACCGTTGGTACCGTTCTTACCGTTCGCCCCGTCAGCGCCGTTACAAACGTACCTAGTCCCCTCGATCTCGCTCTCTTCGAGCGTGCCGCTGCCGTCGTCGTCAGCGCCGTAGTCGACCCTTTGCCCGCCGTGTTCGCAGTTGTCGCCCGCGCCTTCATCGCTGAGTGTGACGAGCGCGACCGCGCCGGACGGTCCCGTCGGTCCCTCATCGCCGGCCGGTCCCATCGGACCTGCGGGTCCCTTAGCGCCGTCCGAGCCGCCGCAGCCAACGAGCAACACACCCAATGCGAGGGAACTGAGAATGGATAATTTTTTCATGGTCTTCGATCTCCGACGACTCCCATTCGGGAATTTCCAAAACGCAGCCCGCGCGGAAAGAATCGAACTCCCCTCTTTGCGCTCGGTAACTGCGTCGAACCGACCAAACGTCGCAATGCGGGACGCCTTAAGGACGCTCGTCAAATTCCGCCGCGCGTCCGGTCGCGCTACTGCGACGAGCACCTCACACAGCACCCCACACAGCGACCAGCAGGAATGCAACGGCGCGGTCCTCTACGCCGACGAGCTCACGCCAACAAACATCACCGATCTGGCTGTGATCCAGCAGGAAACGACGCGCGCATCGCGTCGCCAACGGATCGTCCGTTAGGCTTCGGCCCCCGCATGGGTTCCGCCCTCTTTCTCGTCTGTTCTTTGCTCCTTGCCGGCTACGTAGTCCGCCGGCTCGGTCGATTGCCGGACAACGCGGCAGAGGTGCTCAATCGCTTCGTGATCGATATCTGCGTCCCGGCCACCGTGCTGCGGCTCGTGCCGAAGATGACCGTGAGCCCAGCGCTCGCGGTGTTGATCGCGGTGCCTTGGGCGATGGCGGGCCTCGCTTATCTAACGGCGCGGCTCGCGCAGCGACTCTTGGTCTTGGACCGCAGCAGCACCACGGCTTTGTTTCTTGCGACGGCGCTCAGCAACACGTCGTTCCTCGGCTTCCCGCTGTGCGGGGGGCTGCTCGGTGAAAGCTCGATTCCGTTCGCAGTGGTGTACGATCAGCTCGGCTCGTTCTTGCTGCTGAGCACCGTGGCGCCGCTAGCGCTCGGCAACGTGAGCGGCGGCTCGCGCGCAACGCCGCGCGAGCTGGCAAAGCGCGTGCTCCTCTTCCCTCCGTTCTTGGCGCTGTTGCTCGCGCTCTTGCCACTGCCTCGTCCGGCCGCCCTCGAACCCGTGCTAGTCGCCGCCGCGGCGCCGCTCGTACCGCTGGCCATGTTCGCTGTCGGGCTGAAGCTGCGCTTTTCGCCGCCGCGGCCGAAGCGGGTGTTCGCCCTCGGACTCGCGTTGAAGTTACTCATCTTTCCGTGCGTTGCCTGGGGCTTGGCGCGCGCTTTGGGGGCGCAGGGGCTGGTGCTCAAAGTCGCCGTGCTCGAGACGGCGATGCCGACCATGATTACGGCTGGTGCGCTGATGATGGCTCATGGTGTGGCGATTGAGTTGGCAGCCGCCTTCGTGAGCTGGGGGCTCATCCTCTCGCTGCTCACGGTACCAGCCTGGTCACTGCTGGTGCGCTGATGACGTCGCTTCTCCACCCGTTTCGGAACGAGCCTGGCCTGGAGGCCCCGCGCCTGCTAACCCTGAGCTCGATGTCTGGACGTGGGTTTGGGGGTTGGGGCGCTCGCGGTGTCTGCTTGATGCTCGTTTTGTCGTTTGCGAGCGAGTCGCTGGCGCAATCTACCGCCAGGTTCCCGCCCCCTGCCGGCGCAAGCACGGCTCCCTCTCCGCCCGCGCCCGCTCCTGCGCCGCCCGCGTCCGCGCTGCCACCACCCGCATCGGCGCCGCCTGCGCCCGCGCCGCCTGCGCCCGCGCTGCCACCACCCGCATCGGCGCCGCCTGCGCCCTCTTCGTCGTCTGCGGGCACGCGCCCGCCTGCAGCTGCGCCGCGCTTGCCCTCTACCGCGAACAGCGCGCCGCAACCCCCGCCCAACTTACCCTCCAGCTTCTATCCGGCGCTGCTCCCGTACCGAGAGGGTCTACCGATTCCGCCGGGCTATCACGTCGAACATCGCTCCGCCAACGGCTTGATCGGCGCCGGTCTGGCCTCGCTGCTCATCGCTTACACGACTGCCATCGTGATCGGCGCGAGCGCCAAGTTCGAAGACGGTACTGGCTGGCTGGTGTTACCGGTGATCGGGCCGTGGGCGGCGATCGGCGCGCGCAGCTACTCTTGCGACAACAATCCGCTCCACGCCAACGCCTGCGTCAGTGGCGCTTTTAGTGAAGTGCAGACGATCGCTATCTTGTCCGCGGACGCGGTGGTGCAGGCCACCGGGGCGGTGCTCTTCGTCGCCGGCCTGGCCAGTGGCCGCGATGAGCTGGTGCGCTCCGATCTTCCGGTCACGGTCCGCATCACACCGCGCGCCGTGGGCGCGAATGGCTTCGGGTTCGGAGTCGACGGTCGTTTTTGAGCTGACAGCCGGTCAGGCCAATACCGAAAACTTTTCGAGCAACCCGCGCCGCTGCCTGGCCGATCAGGGAGCGCGCAGGCAAATGCGCCCGAAAACAAGGAGTATTACCAGATGACCACTCGTGTTGCTGTCGGCGGCCCTCCGCCTTCCGTGTTCCCGACCCCCACCGCGCCGCGGGTTACCCCCGAACCTGCGCGCCCTTTTCAACAAGTGATGAATGCCAGCTCTGCCGCCATCGTCAGCGGGGCGGAAGCGGCCGTCACTCATCTACCCGGCGGCAGCATCTTGGCCGCTGCCATGCGGCCTGGGGGCTCGGGCCTCGCACCGGGCTTGTCCGGGGCCAACCCGTACGGCCCGAGCGCCGCAGTCAATCGCGCCGAGGGCCCGACCGGCACCGCGACCTCCGCGCTCGGCGGTGGCTTCGGCAACGGCATCAGCGCGGGCGATCCGAGCATGCAACAAGTGCTGTCTCAAGACGCCGATCAGAACCTTTATTACCTGAAGCTGCAGGAACAAATCAGCGCTGAAAGCCGTGGTTATTCCGCCGTTTCGAACGTGCTCAAGGCCCGTCACGATACGATGAAGAACGCCATTGGCAACATCCGCTGAGCCCTTCGCGTGGGGCTCGCTTTGCGGGCCCGCACGCGGCTGGGCGAGCCATGCTAGGCTCGCTGAACAATTGTCGCGGCTAGGAACCAGTTGAGGATTTAGCCATGAGTATCGACGGCATTGGCAAGCCTCCGGGCGCAGGCATCGGTGGCATCGGCGGCGCAGTAGGCAAAGAAGCAGCGCTCGCGGCAGAACCGTTCAAGGTCGGGCCGACTCCCGAAGCCGCCGCTGGCGGCCAGGTGAGTGCGGCGCTGTCCAGTTTGCAGCGCGGTGAGCTGTCCTTGGATCAATACTTGGACGGCCGCGTCAACGACGCCACCAGTCATTTGGTGGGCAAGCTCAGCCCGGAGCAGCTGGCGTTCGTGAAGCAATCCCTGCGCGATCAATTGGCAACTGATCCGGTGTTGACCGAGCTCGTGCAGCGCGCGACCGGCAGCGCCCCGGCGCCCGAGCTCCGTTGACCGGCTCGCGCGCGCCCGTCGCGCCGACGGAGCTCAGGATCCTCGGTGAATACCGCGGGCTGCTCTTCATCGACAAACCCGCAGGTTTACAAACCGAACCCGATCTGCGCACCACGGACACGCTGCTCTCGCGCTTGGCCACACAACTGCGCGAGCCGGTTTCGCGCCTGCACGCGCTGTCCCGGCTCGACACCGGCGTGAGCGGCGTAGTCACTCTCGGTCTCAGTCCGGACGCGCACCGGTTGGTGCAAGGTTGGCGTGAGCAGGGCCGTTTTCGGCGTCGTTATTTGGGCTTGGCCACGAGCGCGCTGAGCGGAACCGCCGAAACGGCCACTCGCGCGGGCGCGTGGAGCGAGAGCATCGGCCGAGCCGGCGGTAGCTTGCGTTCGATCAGCGGGCGCAATCCGGAATCCGCTCACACCGACTACGCGCAAGTGGCCAGCGCGACCCTGCCACGCGCCACGCCGAACGCGCTGCATTTACTGGCGCTCGCGCCGCTGACGGGTCGCACGCATCAACTGCGTGTGCACTGCAGCGCGCACGGCTTGCCGTTGCTCGGCGATCGCGCCTATGGCGGCGTGTCGCGTTTCATCTCCGATAACGGCGCAGTCACTGCGCTGGAGCGCATCGCTCTGCACGCCGCCTGGGTCGAGCTGCCACTCTCCGCGCCGTTTCGAATCGAGTCGCCGACGCCGGCCTTTTTGCTCGATCTTTGGCGTGCCTTTGGCGGTGACTCAGCGGCGTTCGAGCAAGCGCGGCGAATCGCGCTGCCGTGATCGGGCGGCACTCGCGCCGGTAAAGCCAAGATCAGCTCGGAGAAGTGCTCGCCAGGAGATCGCCCTTGTTGGCTTCAGGCTCGATTCTGCTCACGGGCAATTCGTCTGCGGACCACCGCGAACCAGCAAAGACCAGCGATCGTAGCGATAAGAGCGAAGCCCGAGACGATGGGCCAAACGACCGAGATCGGTAAACGCGCGCGCAGCACGACTCGATCGATAGTGTTGTCCGTCTCGTTCTCCACTACGAGCAAGTCTCCCGAAGACCGGACGTTGACCTGGGCGTTCGCTGGAGTGGTTGCAACAGAAAGTCCGAACTCAGGTTGCTGAAGGCGCAAGAAGGTACGGCTGTGCGGTGGGAGCGTTCGCATCTCGACGCGCAAGTGTTCAGTCGAGATTTGGCTCTGTGTCACCCCCCCGACGCTGACGTGCGCGCGACCCTCGTACAAAACCGGCAACGCGCTCCGCGCTGCCCATAGCTTTGGACGGTACTCGCTGCCCACCACCGAGAAGCCGTCCGTGTAGCCCGTGCCCGTCAAGATGTCGCGATGGCCTCGGTAGCTGCGCAGGCTATCGAAGGAATGCACTTGCGCTGCTGCGTCGCGCTCCTCGCTGGCGACCTCGATTGGGTCCATCAGCTGATCGACGACGCGGTCTTTGGTTCGACTTGCGGCGTGCGTCCACCAGATCACCGAGCCGAGCATCGACGCCACGACGGCAATTGCCAATGGCAGCGCCGCACGCTGGTAGCGGGTGAATAGGAAATCGGCGCCCAGCGCAGCGAACACCGCAAGGGCGAATGCCGACATGCCGAGGCAACGCTGAGCGACGCGAAAATTCCCTCCGTTCAGCTGGCGGAACGCCTCCCAGGCTAGAGGCCAGCTGGTGAACATGAGCCCAAGCAACAACACGAGCAGCGCAAACAGACCGAGTCGCCGGTTCCGCTTCGATAATGGAACCGTGACCAAACCCAGCAGCGCAAAGAGCGTGGCAATGGGCGTGAGCGCGGTCGAGGATTCCCACACCCCCCAACCACGCTGACCGCGACTGGCTCGACTCGCATATCTGGCAGCGACCACGGATACGTTGTGCACGCGTGAATAGTCGAATAGTTGCTCGATGCTCGACCAGAAGGGCAGCACGCCAAAGTCGCCGACTGGGCGTTGCATGGAGAACTTGAACCAAGCTGCCAGCTTGACGCTGTTCATGAGCAAAGAGAGCGCGCAGGCGAGCGCGAACAGCCCGGCGATCTTGCAAAAAATTCGAATATCCGGGCGCTGCGAAGCAAGCTCCAGGAGTACGTAGAGGGGCACGACCGGGACGAACAAATAGGTGAACGAGCAGAACGTCGGGCCGAGCAACAACAGGCCCAGGGCAAGCGCGAACCAGAGCGCGCTGTTCAAGCTGCGCTCGCTGATCACGCGATCGGCGCCCCACAGTAGGAGTGGCAGGCCGAGGTGCCACAGGAACATGTCGTTGCCGACCGCAACTCGCCAAAGCACGCCGAGCCCGGTGGCGCTGGCGACGCCGCCGACCAGCGCCGCCTCGAAACTCACTCGTCGCCTCATCCAACCCACGAACGCGTACACGCCGACTACGCCCCACAGGCCCTCCATCAAGCGTAAGCCGATGCTCGGACCGGCAAGCAGAATTAGCGGTACCGCTGGGGAGAAGAGGTTGCTTTGCGGATCTTGGAAGAAATACGTCCCGCCGTTGAAGACGAACGAAAAATACGGAAACTCGTGGAACTGACGCAGCCCGGTGTAGATGACGTCCGCGTGGGTCTCCGAGATGTACCAATCCAGACCGCCGCAGTGCAGTGAAAGCCAGAATAGCAGCGCGCCTGTGAGAAACGCCGCGGCCCCCAGCCCGTAACGCCGCCAATCCAACCGTTCGTCCGCCATGCGTTGGCGCTCATTAGCACGTGCTGCGCCGTGCTTGTCGATCGTGCCCGGAGGCACTGCCCGCCGGCGATGCTATAGCGGAGCCGTGAATCGCGCCCGCGTCAGTATCGTCTTCATCGTTCTTGCCGCGTGTGGAAGTGCGCACTACGCGACCGTCGACCCCGGGCATCCGGCGCTGGTCGTTCCGCACCACGTGGCCGAAGGCAAAGGGGAGGGCTCGGATTTGCCTCTCGATGCCGATGGCGGCGCGCGTGAGCCGTTGCCGCCGCCTGCGCCTGCGCCGACTCCTCCGCCGTTGTCTGGCTCCGCGCCGGATCCGGAGCCGCTGCTCATGGCTGAGCAGTGGCAATTCCAAATGCTGTTTCAAAACGGCGCGCCCAGCGTGGAGCACGTCCAAAAGCAGACCTTGAAGAAGCCGATCTCGACGCCGCGGCGCATGGGCCGCTTCGCGCTCGAACTCTGGATCGGTCGCGAGCTGATCGATCGCGTGCGCTTCGACTTCCCGCTGATCGCGGCCGAGGAAACGCCCGGTATCAAGCGCCGCCCCCTGCAGGACAAGCCGAGCTTGGTGCCGAACGCGATCGCGCGCGTGATCGTGTCACTGCCCGCGAGCCCGCGTGCCACGCGCTTGGTGTTGGTCGATCGCGCGACCGAAAAAATTCAAGAATTGCCCTGGCCGCCGGACCGTCCGTCGTCGGGGGATTCTCCCCCGCAGCCGCTGAAGTGAATTCAGCGGGCGCCACCCCCGAGTTTGGGGTCCCGGCCCCAAACCGTCTCGAAGGCCGGCGTTTGAACCTACACTGACGGCGCCAGTGTGCACGCTGTCATCGCCGCTGCCGCCCGCGTCCGCCACCACGCCGTCATCGCCCGCTCAAGGCGCCCCAAAAACCCCCACCGGCAAGTCACGCTCGCGCCGGTTTCTGCGCGCGGCCTAGCGTTCTCGGGCCACATCGGATACCCCTGTCATTCCGATGAAATGTGAAGCTTGTCAGCACCAGAACATCGATGGCGCTCGCTTCTGCGCAAACTGCGGAGCGCTGATGCCGACGCTTGCCGAGGCCGGGGCTGACCCGCTGATCGGGCAACTGATCGGCGGCCGCTACCGCGTGACCGGCGTGCTCGGCGAAGGCGGCATGGGCATCGTGTACGTCGGCGAGCAGCAGATGGGCTCGACCGTACGCAAGGTGGCGATCAAGACCTTGCACGCGCACTTGTCGAAGGACCCGTCGGTGATCGCGCGCTTCCACCGCGAGTGCGGCACGGTCGCGCAGCTCGAGCACCCGAACACGATCAAGTTCTATGACTTCGGCTCGACCGCCGACGGCACGTTGTACATCGCCATGGAGTTCGTGGCAGGCAAGCCGCTGGCGGACGTGCTGCTGCAAGGGCCGCTGTCCGTCGAGCGCACGATCAAGATCATGCGTCAGGTGTGCGGCGCGTTGGACGAGGCCCACTTGCAGGGCATCATTCACCGCGACCTGAAGCCGGACAACGTGATCTTGACCGATCGCGCGGGCGAGACGGATTTCGTGAAGTTGCTCGATTTCGGCATCGCCGCGCGGACCGAATCGGCCGACGCGCAAAAGGAGCAGAAGCTCACCCAGCAGGGCATGGTGCTCGGCACGCCGCCGTACATGAGCCCCGAGCAATTCACGGGCAAAGCGCTGGATGCTCGCAGCGACATCTATTCGCTGGGCGTGATGACCTACGAGATGCTCGCCGGTCGCTTGCCGTTCGACGCGGACACGCCCTGGCAGTGGGCCACGCAGCACATGAGCGTGCAGCCGATCCCGTTCGAGGTTTCGGCGCCGTCCAAAAACATCCCCGACGGCATGCGCAAGGCCATCCTGCGCGCGCTGTCGAAGAACAAAGAAGATCGCGAACCCAGCGCGCGTGAATACTTCGCCGATCTCTCGGACGGCGGACGCGTCACGGTCGAATCGCACCCGGACATCGGCGGCGCGACGACGGGCACGGCGGCCATGGCCCAGGTGCCCGATTTTTCTCCGCCCGCGCCGATCATCAACCCGAAGCTCATGGGCGGCGGTCCGCCCGTGATGGCTGTGCCGCCCTCGCCGATTACCAGTGGTCGCAACAAGAGCGGCGGGGGCAAGGGGCTGGTGATCGGCCTCGGCGTCGTCGGCGCCATCTTGCTGGTTTCGATCGCGGTGCTCGCGCTCGGTTCGTTTGGCGGCAAGAAGGAAGACGACGCGCCCATCATCCCCCTGGGTCAGGCCACGGCGTCGGGCGGAGCTGGCGTGGGGACTAGCCCTGGGCCTGGCCCGGTCACGCTCGATCCGCTGATTCCGACCACGACGCCCCCGGCCACGGCGGGCTCGGTCGTGACGCCGCCAGCCACGTCCACCCCCACTGGGACGCTTCCGCCCGTCGAGCCGGTGAAAACCGCCGCGACCAATACCGGCGCTGGCACCAAGCCGCCCCCGCCGCCCCCGGCGACTGGCGCGAAAGCCTGCGACGCCTGCATCGCGGCTGCTAGCTCGGGCAATGCTGCCGTAGCAGCCGGCAACTTTGCGCGCTGCGACGACGCGGCCAAAAAGCAGCAGTGCTCGACGGTGGTCCGAAATAAGGCGCCAGCTGCCGCGAACCAAGCCGCGCTCCTGGGCAACTGCCAAGCGGCGACAGCCATCATCGCAGCGGCGCAAAATATGGGCGCCTCGAGTCCAAAGTTGGCTTCCTCCCTCACTGGATCCAGCTGCAAGTAGATTTACTAACCATTCCGTAGGGTTGGAATCGTGCCGCCGAGCTCGCGCTGCGCTTTAGCCGTCAGCTTGACGACCGGGGGAAGACGTATTTAGATGCTGAGGCGTCCCGGTGACGTTTGGCCCTACGCCAAGTGACGAGTTCGAAGCAGAGGGGAGTTCTCCCGCGAGGGAAGTACTCAGTGAAAGTAAGACCCCCAAGCATGTCGACACGGATGACCTGGCCTGAGTTCTGTCGCTCGAATGAATTCAAAGGCCGGTGGGTAGCAATCGATAACTGTCGGTACGATCAGTCCACTCGCCAGCCCGTGGAGGGGGACGTGGTGGATTCGGACGCCGAATTGTCGGAGCTTTGCGCGCGCATGCGCGAGGCCGGCAATAGCGCGTGCACGATCGTTTTCTGTGAAAGCGACGTCTACATCGAGGGCCCGCGCTCCTCGGTGCAGCGTCAGAGTGACCGCAGCAGCCCAGCAAACTGACCGGCGCTGATGTGGGTTGAACCCACACAAATGGCGCCCGGGTAGGATCCCGGCTCCGGAGCTAGCGAACGATCGGCTTGAGGACGGCTTTGCCGTCTTTAATCACGACGTCGAAGTCGATCTTTCGGTTCTTGTGCTGTTCGCGGAGCTTGGCTTCGGTGGCTTTCATCGATTTGGCCAAGCCCTCCATGCTGACCGCGGTGCCGTCTTGAGTTTGGCGCTTGGCCTCGACCAGGCGAGCGTGCAGTTCCCGCACTCGCTCGTCGATTGCGGAAGCGGACGCGGCGGCTGGCGCTGCGGGCTTTGCCGGAGCGGGTTTTGCGGCCGTGGTGCCCGGGATGATCGGCGCGAGCGGCCTGGCCGCGGCCGGCGGCGGTGCCGGGTGCGCTGCGAGCGGCTTGCTGGCCGCGGAAGCTGGCGCGGGGCGCGGCGGGATGGTCACGGGCTTCGGCGGTACGGACGGAATGCGCGCTACCGGATTGGCCGGGGCGGGCTTTGCGGACGGGGCGGGCTTCGCCGGGGGAATGCGCTGCGGCGCGGCGGTGCCGGGGACCGGCGGCGTGCCCATGGGTTGCGAGAGCGACTTGCCGAAGGGTCGCGCGGGCACTTCGGGGATGCGCTTGCTTTTGGCAGCAGCTTTGCTGGGATCCCAATCGCCGAGGAAGTCCATATCGAGGTCGAGGCTCTCGAAGGCGGGGCGGGGGGCGGTAGAGATACGGGGAAGATTGGGAGCGGGAGACGCCGACGCGCGGGCGGGCGCGGGCGCGGGCGCGTTCGTGGGGGCAGGAGCGGGGCGGGTGCCGGGCTTGGGAGGCGGAACGGGCTTGGGAGGCGGCGCGAGGCGCGGGGCGGGGGCGGGGCGAACGCTGGCTGGGGGAGCGCTCGGCGGGGCGCTCGGCGGCGAGGGCTCGCCGGCGTCGGCTTCGTCGGGCTCCATCGCTTCTAGGGCGGCGCGGCCCAAGCGTTTGCGGGCGGCGATGGTCAGGATCTGGCCGGGGGCGATGCGCTCGGCGCGGATCACGTGGCGCTTGTAGGTGCCGTTTTCGATCTCACGGCAGATGCGCTGCCAATACTGCTGGAACGTGTTGTAGCGCGAGATGATGGTTTGCAGCTTGAAGCGCTTGGCGGTGTTCCGGATCTTCTCGCGCCGCAGGACATAGATGCGGCGATCGATGTCCTTGCGCGGGATCGCGGGTTCGATCCGCTCGATACCCATGAAATACTGCTCGTACAGCGCGCGTAGACGTTCGAGGCGAGACTCGAGCTCCTCTAGCGCGACTTCGAGCTCAGCGTTCTCCACTCGATCAGCTCTTCAGGGGGGTGATGGTGAGATTGTCGAAGCAGGCCGGGACTTCCCAGTCGTTGAACGCGAAGTGCTCGTGCCCCTCACCGAGCAGTGGGCTTGGGTCTTTGAAGCTCAAGATCTCGATCTCGTCCACGAAGTAACGGACGGTTTTGCCGTCGCTTCGTTCTATTTTGAAGCGATAAGCGCGATCGGGCAGGACAGGTTGTGCGCGCGGGTCGGTCTCTCCGGGCTCGACGCGCAAGGCTTTGCGGTCTGCCCCGTGCTCATCCAGCCGAGCCAAGACATGCAGAGAGTTCTTCCAGCCGCCGAAGATGACCAGGTAGCTCGTGGCGTTGGTGTAGGAATTGCCGGTCGCGGCGCTGAGGCCGTCGCCCCACGCCTCGACCTTGAGATCGCCCTCGGGCGACGCGCTCGTGGCCTCGAACTCGATGCGCGCGTTCGGCGGAAGGCGACGGCGCAGCCAAGCGGGGTGGTTGTGTGCGTCGCTCACACACAGCCGGCCTTCTTTGACCGTCCAACCGGGGCCGGTGACGTTCCAGTCCGGCCCGAGCGCGCTGCGCTCGAAGGTATCGACGAAGCGTTGGTCGATCTGCGGACCGGGTAGCGTGCCAGCGGGCGCGCGCCGCAGCTCCGGTGCGTGCCCGGGTGCGTCGCTGGACGTCCCGGATGCTCTAGCGCTGGCGCTGGCGGCTGGACCGGACCGCTGGGGGCGTTCATCCGGCACGCAGCCGGTCGCAGCGCTCGCTCCAAGCAGTGCCGAAAACACGAAGACCCTGAGTCGCACAGCGCGACATGCTACCACGCCCATCTATGAGCCAGTCCTAGAACCCCCCACGTCATGCATCCGGTCCTGTTCAAAATCCCGCTTCCCGCCTGGTCACTGCCGCTCGGGCCGACCCTGTTCGCGCTGGCCGGGCTGGGATTATTGTTGGCGCTGTTCGCTCAGCGCAAGGGTGCGCTCGATTTGCTGGTGATCGGCGTACTCGCGCTGGTCAGCTGCCTCGTCGGCGGCTTTCTCTTCCGCGGCCAGCGCTTCACGCTCGAATCACTGCCCGTCTACAGTTACGGAGCGATGCTGTGCGCATCGGTCGTGGTCGGCTGGTTCCTCACTCTAGAGCTCGGCGCGCGGGACGGTCTGCCGCGTGAGCTATTGGCGAACTGTTACTTTGTGACCGCGATCGCCGCGCTGGTCGGCTCGCGCATTTTGTACGTGCTGACGAACCTGCACGAATTTCGCGATCTGTGGAACGTGCTTGCCGTGCGCCGCGGTGGGCTCGTCGCGTACGGCGGTTTCCTGGGCGGATTTTTGGGCTCCGCTTGGTACATGCGCCGGCGTGGCGTGGCGCTCTTACCGTGGGCCGATGTGGCCGTGCCCAGCCTCGCCAGCGGACTCTTGCTCACGCGCATCGGTTGCTACTTGTTCGGCTGTGATTTCGGCAAGCCGCTGCCGTCGGCGGCTCCCGGCTGGCTCAAGCGCTTGGGCACTTTTCCGCGCTGGCCGAGTGACGTGCTCGACGGCGCGGGCTCACCGGCCTGGTTGCAACACGTCGATCAGCGCGGCTTATCCGTGAGTTCACTGACCTCACTGCCCGTGCATCCGACCCAGCTGTACGAGTCTTTGGTTGGCGGTGTGCTCTTGCTTTTGCTCTGGCAGCTCCGCAATAAGCGCCGTTTCAGCGGCCAATCGTTCTTCGCTTTCACCTTCGGCTACGGTTTTTTGCGCTTCGGGCTCGAGCTTTGGCGCGATGACAACGAACGAGGCAACTTTGGTCCGGCGCTGCCCGAGCAGCTGCTCATGCCGGCGCTGCTTTTGCTCTTCGCGGCGGCGTTCGCGTACGGGCCGGCGCAAAGCATCGGGCGGCTCTGGCCCCGCCGCTTGGCGATCGCCTTCGGCGTACTGCCGGCGGTGGGAGCTTACCTGGCGTTGCGTCCGGCGCTGCGCGCAGCCACCCAGATCGTGTCGCTCTCCACGTCGCAGTGGATCTCGCTGCTCACGGCCTTGGCCGTAGCGTTCGCTTGGCACCAAAAAGAGGCCGGCTCGAAATCGATCGCAGCTCAGCCTCGGCCTCTGAGCTCGACTTGATAGCGCACGGGTTCGGCGCCCGCGACACGCACGACTAGCCGCCGCTCGTCGAGATCGACGACGGCGTGCGCGGCCGCCGCTCGTCCCGGTGCGTCGTCGTCCAGGTTTTCGACCAAGCTTTGCAGGGTAATATACGGCACACCCGAGATCACGTCGAAATGATTCCAGTGCACGTGGCCGTTGAAGACGGCGACCACGCGTGGCGCGTCGCTCACGACCTGTTGCAAGGCGCGCCGCTCGGCGACGCGGCACACGTGGGGACGTTTTTCGAACCAACGATTGCCGTCGAGCCGCATTTCGCTCGCCGGGTGATGCATGAGCACGACGCTGGGCAGTGAGCTTTGCGCGAGATCCGCGCGCAGCCATTCGATTTGCGCCTCGGGAAGATGAATCGCGACGTCGGTGTGCTCGACCGTGCGCAGCACCGCGAAGTGCACGCCGGCCACGTCGCGGCTGTAATGGAGCTCGCCCTGGTGACCCCAGAGCAGCCGTAGATCGTCGTCGCTCAGGTTCACTTGGTCGTGATTGCCGGCCACGTGCAGCACCGGGCTTTTCAGCTTGGACAAGATCGAGACGAACTGTCCGTAGTGCTCGAGGTCAGCCGCGCGCGATTCGTCCTCGATCACATCGCCCAGGTTGACGACCAGGTCGGGCTGGACCTCGTCGTTCATGCGCTTCACGAAGGCCTCACATAGCTCGCCGGCGTGGGCGGTGAGCTTACGCAACTTGCCTTGAAAGTAGGCAGTTGGGCCAAAATGCTCGTCGGAGATCAGCGCGAAACGCATGCCGGCCAGCGTAGCGCGGTATTGAGCGGCGGAAGAGTGCGGAGTAGCGTGCGCGCCAAGACTTCGATTTCAGCACCAGGAGCTTCATTCATGACGCACAAGACCCTTCGCCTGACGTTGCCCTTCGTGATGCTCGCCGCCATTGCCTGCAAAAAGACGGACGAGCCGGCCAACACTGCTGGCTACCAAGCGGGCACGCCCGGCGGCGCGGGTGGGCCCGCGACCGGACCCATCGTGAGTGCCACGCCCGCTCCGACCACGAGCGCGCCAACTCCGGTGCCAACGACTCCGGTCCCCACCGATCCCGCGTTGATCGCCGCAGTGACCCCGATGCTGACCCAGCTCGCGGCTTCGCAAACGGTGGCGGGCTCGAAGGCCCTGGGCGCGGCCATGGTCGGCAACGTGGGCGGCGCGCAGACGCTCGAGCAGCAGATCATGCTGCAACCGAACAAGTGCTACAGCGTAGTCGCCGTGGGCATGCCGCCGATCAGCGAGCTGAACGTGCAGCTCCTGGCCGTCACGATCATCCCCGGCATGGCGCCCATTTTGGCGACCGATCAGGACGTGGGCGCCTCGGCGACCCTGGGCAAGAAGCCGAACTGCTACAAGTGGGCGCTGCCCTTGCCGACGCCGGTGAAGGTCGTCGTCAGCGCGGCAGGTGGCCAAGGCGTAGCCGGCGCGCAAGTCTTCGAGAAGTAACACGCTCGCCGAGTTGGACGGATGGCGCGGGTCGTCCGTCCGGCTCTGGAGATCGTCGTGAGCGCGCGTCTCGGATTGCGAGGCGAAAGCGGGCGCCAGGCGCTCTGGCGGGAGTTGCGTTTCGTTCTCCGGACATCACGGTGAGCGCTTGCTGACACGCGGTCCGTCGTAGATTCGGCAGGAAAAACCATGGATTGGACTCACGGTTACGTTCAGAGCGTCGACTACACGCACCACTACTGTCGCGAGTTGTCGCCCGCGCTGCTCGACTTCGCGTGTCTGTCGCGCGGGATCGCCACTTCGCTCACGGATCGCCCGCTCAAATACCTCGAGCTCGGCTTCGGCCAGGGCCTGTCGTTGAACGTTCACGCCGCCGCGACCCAGGGTGAGTTCTGGGGGACCGACTTCATCCCGGCGCACGTGCTGAACGCTCGCGAGCTTGCCGCGTCTTGGCAGAGCGACGCGCGGCTGTGCGAAGACTCCTTCGAAGACTTCGCGAACCGGGAGGACTTGCCCGAGTTCGACGTGATCGCCATGCACGGCGTTTGGTCTTGGATCTCGCCGCAGAACCGAGCCGTCGTGCTCGACATCGTGCGCAAGCGGCTCGCGCCAGGCGGCGTGTTTTATCTGAGCTACAACGCGCTGCCGGGCTGCGCCGCGGAGCTGCCGGTGCGCAATCTTCTGAAGCTGCACACCGAGCAAGTGAGCCCACCCTTGCTCGGCGTGCCGGAGAAGCTCGACGCGGCGCTCGCGTTCATGCGCGCCCTGGCGGAGGGTGGCTCGCGGCTGTTTCACGATCACGGCGAGAGCCGGGCGCTGCTAGAGCGAGTGAGCGGACAGAACCGCAAATATTTGGCGCACGAGTATCTCGGGAGCCACTGGCAGCCGATGGGCTTCGCCGAGGTGGCGGAGCTCGCGAGCGAGGCCAAGCTCGAATTCGCGACGTCGGCGACCTTGAGCGACCATCTCGACGGGGTCGGCTTTCCAGACAGGGCGAAGAAGCTCTTGGACGAAGCCAAGCATCCGATCTTGCGCGAAACCGTGCGTGACTACCTGGTGAACCAACGCTTTCGACGGGACATTTTCGTCAAGGGCGCGCGCCGCCTGAGCCCGGAAGCGAAGAGCGAGCGCTTCGGTCGCGTCCGGTTCGTGTTGCGCGCGCCCCCGGAGAAGCTCTTGGGCGCGAAGATCCCAATGCCGTTCGGCGAAGCCGAACTCAAGCCCGAGACTTACGGCGCGCTCAGCGCTGCGCTCGCAGAGCAAAATTTCGCGCCGAAATCACTGGATTTTCTCAGGCAGCACCCCGGCTGCAAGCAGCTACGCCCCGGGCAGTTCGTGCATGCGCTGCGCTTGCTGGTCAGCACGGGCCACGCGCACCTGGCACAATCCGAAGCCGCGATCGCCGCCACCGCACCACGCTGCGCCGCGCTGAACGCCCATCTGCTCGAGCGCTCCCTGCACTCGGACGACGGCACCATCTTGGCATCGCCGGTCACCGGCAGCGGCGTGACCGTGCCTCACGATCAGCAATTATTTTTGCATGCACGTGCGCTCGGTCAAAGCACGCCTGCACAATGGGCTGCCTACGCTTGGAGCCGCTATGCGGCGCTCGGAGTGCGGCTCACCCAAGCCGGAAAAGTGCTCGAGTCCGCGCAGGAAAACCTGGCGCACTTGACGCAAAGCGCCAAAATGTTCGCAGAGCAAGAACTCGGCTTGCTTCAGAACCTCGGTGTCGCTCGCTGAATTCTTGGGTTCCGTAGGCTAGTCGCCGCTCGCGGGGTGCGCGGCAACGCACCTGCCGTTGCTACAGCTTTCCTCAGCCTGACAGGCCGTCTGACAGTGTCCGCAATGAGCTGAGTCGACCAGGATGTTGGTGTGGCAGCCCGTTTTCTCGTCGGGACAATCGAAGCCCAATAGGCAAGCGTTCACCACGCACGTGTCGCCTTCGCAGCGAGGGATGGCGTTGGTCAGCCGACAAGGATCGCACTGACTGGGCGTACAGCCGTACGCGGGATCGCTCTCTTCGACGCATTTGCCGGCGCACAGCTTTCGCCCGGAGCCGCAGCCGCGGTCGATCTCGGAGGTATCGACGACCAACGAACAGCTCAGGGCGAACAACCATGCGCCGGCAAGGATCGGTCCGGCAAGCCAGCGCCGGCGCATCAAAACTCTCCGCGCCAAAAGAGCGAGAGCCCCTGAGCGTTCGCCGTAACCCGCGGGCCAGCAGGCCGCGGTTCACTGAGTACGACGGGGCGCCGGGCGTACGTATAGACGGCCAGTCCACCGAGCACCAAGCCGGCGCCAGCGGTGATGTCTGCCAGAAGCAGCCGCGCCTGGATCGAATTGCCAATGCTCGAATCACAAGTGGGTGCGCAAATGGTTTGTGCGTCGGAGCGATCGTTCAAGCCCGACGCGAGCAGCCCGGCAGAACCAGCGAACGCGGCGAGCGCCCCGGCAGCCAGCCAGTAGCTGGCCGCCGGAACCGGACGCGTCGGAACGCGGCTCGCCACGCGGGCGGGCGGGGCGCTGCGCAGGCGCTCGATGTGGTTCTTCTCGCCCTTCTCGAGCGAGAAATCACGCTGCACTGGGGGTTGTCCAGGAAACTGAAAGCTGAGTCGGTGCGCTCCGGGCAATAGCTCGAGCGGGCTTGGCGGGTCACTCAGCTTCACGCGGGTCCCGTCGATCTCGACGCGCAGCGCGGAGTGCGCCGCGCCGAGATCCTGACCCTCGACGACGATGATCAGGGTCGGCATGAGCTCGGCGAGTTCATCGAGCCAAGCCCGGCAGTCGGCTGCGATCGCCAATGGGCAGCGCTCATCGGCGCAGCTGACCATTGCTGCCCGCGCGCCCAACCACTGCTCTCCCAGGCGCAGCTGGCGCGCAGCGTCGTGATGCGCGACGCACTGCTCGACTTCTGCGCGCGAGGTTTCTTTACTGGTTTCGGCTCCTTGAGCGAGACAGAGCGGGGCAACGAGCGTGGTCAGCGTCAGGGCGAACGCCGAAGTGAGTCTTCGATTCATGGATCTTGCTGACCCTCGGCGATACGGTCCTGCCAGCGCTTGAGCAGCGGCAGCGTGTTCCGAAGCAACGCGATCACGTGCTCGATGCTCGCCTCCGACGCTCCGTCCGCGGTCATCGCCGTCAGCCGCGCGCTCAGCTCTTGGTCGGGATAGTACGGTGGAAAGAGGCCTGACGTGGCGATCGATTTGTGGACTTCTGGTGAGTCGAAGTCTTGCCGAGTCTGCGCTGCGCGTTGTCCGAGCTTCTCTCTCACGTCCTCCGTCGTGATGTCCGCGCGCGCTGGGATCGAGCCTTTCTCTCGGCTGAACGCCAACTGCGCGGCGACGGAGGCCAGCGTTTCGAGCAAGGCTTCGCTCTCTTTTGCGTACGGGGCAGCGACGGGCAATGGAAACGTGTCGGAGGTGAAGACGAACGTGCCCTCGGAGCCCGGAAATATCTGCGCTTCGACTCGGTGACCCTCGAGCGCGCGTTTGAGCTCTCCATTCGCCCAATCACCCATCACGCTAAAGTCTGCCTCGCCCACTTCGACTTGGTTCAGCGCGTCTGCCCAGCTCTTGTCGTGGTTGTCGAGGAACGAGCGAGATAAATACTGCACGCATTGCAACGCGCGAAACACCGGCGCTCGCCACTCTTGCTCGTCGAGATTGCCGCGCAATAGCTGGTCGTACAGCGTGCCCCCGCTGGCGTTGTCGTACGGCGTCGCGCCAGCGATCGCTGGGAGCACGTTCTCGAGCGCAAATAGCGTCAACGTAAAGCTATCCCGGAGGCCCACCGCGATTTTCAGCGCGAGCTTTTGTTTCGGGTCCGCCAGCAGCTCGTCGACGTTCTTCGGGCAGAGTACTGCCAAGTCCAAAAATGATTGGCCAGCGTGGTCGGCTCGGTAACGACTGAGCGCGGCCGTGTTGTAGTAGATGAGGTTCAGGCGGTGAATGTTGAGGGGGACCGCATACGGCAGGCGCAGCGGGCCCGCCTGCAGCGCCTTGTACAGGTCACTCGGCAGCACCTCCGACAGCCCAGTGCGCTGAAAGAGTCCGTCGAGCGGAGCGATCCGGCTCGCGCTGGGCAGGGCCGCCTCGGTCGTGTCCATCGCAGTCCAGCGCAGCAAATCAGCGCCCGCATTGGCCTGGAAGGTCGACGGCGGCGCGCCGGCCAGGAGCCGCGCGGTAAGCGTGGCTCGCACCTCGGTCGCATTGCTAGTCTCCGTGACCTGATTGACCGCTTCCGAATCTTGGTGCGCCGAATTGTAGATGCTCAATACGCTGGCAAAGGCGTTCTTCTCCGAAGGCCTCGTCCACCAGCTGTAGGCTTCCAGGCGGAGCTTGTCGCGCTCTGGCGCCACGCAACCTACGGTCACCGTGCACAGGGCGCATAACAGCAACAGTCGCCGGTGGTACAAATTACAGCGCTGGCTGCGCGCCGGTGGCGCATTCCGCGGGGACATCGTGGCTTGACCGGGTCCTCTCGTGTATCTACCAATTTCGCGTGCTCTCGCAACCTGGCAAACTAGGCGCCGGCAGGCGTCGTGAGTGAAATCGTCTGCCAGTGATCAGGTTCGCCGAAGGTCTTCCCCGGGCAAGACTCTAATTGATCTAGGAAGCGTGTATCGAACCATGAGCAGAGAAAGGGTCTGCGACGAGCCTCTTCGTTTGGCCAGCGGGAAGGATCCGGCCGGTCGACTGCTTCGCGACGCCGATCAGGTATTTAGCTCGCATTTATCGGAAGAACTGGCCTGGAAGCGGTTCCAGTCACGGCGGCAACGCCGCGGGCTCTTGCGCTTTGCAGTCTTGGCGGCTTGTACGGGCCTTGTAGTCGCTTTGGTTGGTCAGCAATTCGCGGAAGAGCGAAATGCGATTGAAGCGCCGACGCTCGTTGCAGAGCGAGTCCCCACGCAGAGCTCAGTCGTGCCTCTTCAAGCCGCCGTAGTGGAGCGGCGGATTTCGCCACCCTCGTCCGCACTCCCTCGCTCTGCGTTGCGAGCGCCAGGGTCGAAAAAGGTGATGGCGCCCGCGCCCGTCGAAGCGCCGCTGCGCGTCGAGGAAGCGCCGCTGCGCGTCGAGGAAGCGCCGCTGCGCGTCGAGGAAGCGCCGCTGCGCGTCGAAGCAGTGCCGACGCCCGCCGAACCGCTCACTGACGCGACCTGTCGCAGTTGGATGAATCGAGCGCGCCCGGAGCGCGCAGTCGATTGTTACCAGACCATCGCTCGAGAGTCGGGCCTGGGCGCAGAAGTTGCGCTCTATGAAGCGGCGCGTCTCTCCGCAGAGGCGCTCGCCGATGCGCCGCGCGCCCTCTCTCTGCTCGAGCAGCACAGCGCGCGCTTCCCGAACAGCGTGCTGCGGGTCGAGGTCGAGTGGCTCAAGATCCGAGGCTTGGAGCGCATCGGGCGGCTGGATGAAGCGCTGACCGCGAGTGAAGCGCTGCTCGATTCGAGCGCGGGTCGCTCGCTCGCTCCAAAGCTGCACCTACTACGAGGCAGAATTTATGCCGAGGCACAGCGTGATTGCGCGCTAGCGCTCCCGGAGTACGTCGCGCTCTTGGGTGAGCCCGGACCGGCGGGCGACGAAGCAGAGTTCAGGCGAGCGCAGTGTCTGGAACGACTGCAGAAGTTGGATGAAGCGCGCGTGGCCTATCAACGGTATCTCGGGCGCGCGGACGCGCGTTCGGCCGAGTTCGCGCGGGCGCGGCTGACCGCCATCTCGAACCCGGTGCCGTCGTCAGAAGGTCAGCGCTGATGGCTGAACTCCAAAGCCTGTTTGCGACGGGGACTTGCTCTCCGTTTGCGGAACTCGAGGTCTCGAGCGAAGCGAGGGTCGAGCCCAGAGTGGCGGAAGACGCGCCTGCGACTGCGCGTTGGTCAGACAGCATCGGACCGCGCTTGCTCGACGACTGCATCGAGGGCAGCGACCTCGCCTGGCGCCATTTGCATCGCCTGTGCTACCCGCGAGCTGCGGCCTTCTTGCGCAAGCTGGGCGTGAGTGAGCTCGAGCTGGACGACGCGACGCAAGAGGTGTTCGTGCAATTGTTCCGGTATTTGCCGACGTTTCGTCGCGAAGCCGAGCTTTCGACTTGGCTCTACCGAATTTGCATCAGCCAGGCCCGCAGCGCACGCCGCCGAAAGCGCGTCACTCAAACTTTGGCGCGCTTGCTCTCGTTCGCGACGCCGGCGACGCTCGTGTCGACGCCGTCACTGCCGGACGCGGTCGTGCGACGGCGCGTCGAGGCAGCGTTGTCCAAGATGACGGAAGGCGACCGCACCGTGTTCGTGCTGTTCGAAATGGAGGGCGTGCCGGGCAAACGGATCGCCGAGATCATGGATTCACCGGAAGCCAGCGTGTGGCGGCGCTTGCACGGCGCTCGCCAGGTCTTTCACCGCGCGCTCGAGGCAGAAGACGAATTCGCCTAGCGTCGCTCGTTGAGAAAACGCCGGGCGAGTGGTTCCTTGGGGCTGGTGCGTGGCCGGCGTGTTCTGCGCAACGCGAGCGCGGTCATCATCAAGCCCAGCGCGGCGAGCGGCGGCAGCGGGCGCCCGCTCGAGCTCGCGGCGAGGTGACAGCCGCAGCCGCCGCCGTCGTGCGTGAGTGACGCCAGCTTACAGGGCGGATGCTCGCCGAGAGGGATTGCGCATTGGTCGTAGTTGGACGCGGGCGGCGAGCCGCAGCTCAGCTTCGGGCCGGGCGGATAGACCGCGCAGATCGCCGCTGCGTCGTCCGCGCTGATCAAATTGCGGCTGAAGGGCACGCTCTGCAAGCCTTCATACATCACCGCGCCGCTCACCTGGGTATGCGAGAGGCCGAGGAAATGGCCGAGCTCGTGGGTCAACACGTACAGCAGCGAGGTCGACATCATGCCAGAGGGATCGCTCACGTAAGAGTAGTGCTGGGCGTTGATCTCGACGTCTGCGTCGACGACCAAGCCCGATTTGGTGCCGCCAGTGGGCGTGGTGACACCGATGCGGCTCGGGCCTTCGAGCCAGCCACTATCGTGGAACATCACCACGTTCGCGTTCTTGCTCGGGTCGTCACAGACCGCTTCGCGGCGGTGGCAACTCACGTAACTTTGAAACTGCACCTCGAAGCGCGGTGAGCCGCCGCCCGGACAACGCGCGGCTTTCCAGGCGCTGAACGCCTGCTCGACGAAGGCTTGCACTTGATCGGCGTCGAGCTTGGATTTCGGCGAGCCGTCGACCTGCACCGAGTAGGTGAGACACGAGCTTGCCCAGTGCAGCGGATTGCCCTCGGTGACGCATTTATTTTTATCGCGCGCGCAGGGATGCAGCGGATCTTCACCGAGCTCGCAGCTCATCGTTCGACAAAAGGCGGCTGCGCTGGCAGCCCAACCGAAGGTGGACACCGCGCACAAGGCTGCGATGCCCATTCTCGCCCCGCGCGCCCATGACTTCACGACTCGATGCGTAGTGCAGCGCGCTGAACGCGTAAAGTGGCGACTCAGCACGTCGTCGCGGTAGCGACTCAGTCACGCACGTGCTCGCTGCAGATTTACGCCGTGGCTGCCAGCTCGTGGAGCCAGCCGCTCAGTGTCGCGGCGGAGCGACAACGATCGATGCTGCCATGCCTGTCCTCACGTCTCCGGCCAGCTGCGAAAGACAACGCTCATGGTCAAGCCCGCGCACCCGCGGCGAACACGCCGGGCGCGGTCTTTTCAGCGTGTCGTTTTGTAGAACTGGCCGACCGGGCCGGTTTGCAGCGTGCAAGCCGGTGTTAGTCTTGGGCGTGTGAACAGCGAAGGCTTCACCGTTTGGCTCACGGGGCTGCCCTGCTCCGGAAGTCGACCCTGGCACGTAAACTCGCGCGCAGGTGCAGTGCGTCGGCAACGCCGAGTGCAATGTCCCCGTCTGCGGCTGCGACGGCGTCACCTACCAGACCGAGTCCGCCGCTTGCCAAGCGGGCGTGCGGGTCGCGGCTTCTGCAGCTTGCGGCAAGGAAGTGGAGCCCTGGTCCACCGGTGATCGGCTGCGGGGATGACTCGCAGTGCCCGAGCAACTAGGCGTGTTGCGCGATCAGCGGGCGCTGTTACGAAAGCACCTGCGCCGGATGCTGCGCGGTACCCCCCAAGGGCAACCAGCGGCGCTTGCGAGCGTGACGATCAGTGTGCGCCGAACCAGTACTGCGCGGGCACCGGCTGTCGCACCCCTGGCGGTTGCTCGTGGCGCCGTAGCTCCGGTGATTGCACTGGAGAAATCAGCGAAGTCTGTGGCTGTGACGGCAAGAGCTACACGAATGAATGCTGGGCGGCCGCGGCCGGTGTGCGTGTTGCTCGCGCTGGACAGTGCCGTTCCGGCGGCTAAACGAGGCGCGCGCTGCAGTTCGAGCACGCGCGAGATTCGACTGGCGGATGTCGCGCTGAACGGACGTTGCAGATCGCCTCGCCGCGCGCGCACGGCTGAGCTTCGCGCCCGCTGCGCTCACGGCGCTGGCGTTTGACTGGCCCCCCTGCGCGGCGGTTATACTCAGCCTCGGGGTGTTTGGGATGCGTATCGCATTGATTTCGGATTTGCACGGCAGTGAGTTCGCGTTGAACGCCGTGTTGGCGGACATCGCACGGACGGGCGTGGATCAGGTTGTCTGTCTCGGGGATGTGGCGACGTTGGGGCCCCGGCCGCGGGAGGTGTTGGGGCGCTTGATGGAGCTGCGCTGCATCTGCATCCTCGGCAATCACGATGAGTTCATGCTCGATGAGCAATTGGTCCGATCGTATTCGGAGGTCCCGATCATCGTCGAGGCAGTGGATTGGTGTCGGGCCGAGCTGTCGGCGGCAGATCTGGTGTTCATTGCCTCGTTCTCGCGGCGGTTCGAGCTGGAGTTGAACGGTTCGGGCAGACTGCTTTTATTTCACGGTACGCCCGAGTCGAACACGACCGATCTACTCGCGACCACGTCGGCGGAGCGCGTGGATGAGCTGCTCGGCACGCGGCGCGCGACGGTGATGGCCGGCGGCCACACGCACCTCCCGATGCTACGCCAGCATCGGGGCACGTTGATTGTGAACCCAGGTAGCGTGGGGCTCGCGTTCAAGGAACACGCCGCCGGCAAAGTGCCGGTGCTGCTGCCGCACGCGGAGTACGCCGTGATCGAGGCGGCGGACGGCGACGTCGCGGTGAGCTTGCGACGCGTGGCGTTGGACAAGGCGGAGCTGCGCGAGGCGGCCGGCGCAGTGCAGCACCCTTTGAAGTCTTGGATGATGCAGATGTACGCCTAGCAGCGCGCCGCGCGCGCCTTCGGCTTTCACGCGCGGCCGTCCGTCCTTGTCAGTGCGTGTCCTTGACGGCGCGACAATCGAGCGCGGGGATCCAGGGCTGCTCGTCCGATGAAGCCTGATCGTGAATGCCGAGGATGGTCTTGCATTCGCTGCTGGTCTCGCAGCCAATGTATTTGCATAGCCCGCCAGAGCAGACTTCTGTCGCGGCGCATTGGGCGTCGGTCTGGCAGGGGATCAAACATTTACCGATCCCCGCGTCGGTGTGACAGCGTAAGAGCCGCGGATCGAAGCCCGGCTCGAGCTCGAGCGCGTTCACGTTGGGAATCAGGCTGCATTCTCGGTCCGAGCGGCAACCGACGTAGATGCACTCGCCCGCCTGACACGCCTCGAACAAGGCGCAGTTGGTGTCGTTCTGGCAGCGTGTTTCGCAGCTGCCCGCTCGGCAAATTTTCTCGAACGAGCAGTCCGCGCTGTCTGCGCATTCGACGCAGTCATTGTCCACGCACCTGGGCTTTGAGCCGAAGCAGTCGTCGTCGCTCCCACAGTCTTCCGGGATCACGCAGCGTGAGTCTTCACACGCCCAGAGACAGAGCGCGTCGCAGTCGGGATCCGAGCACACCGGTTGTGCCGGCACGTAGGCTGGGTTCTCACAAGCGCAGGTACCTCCGCCGCAGGTGTTGGCGGCGCACTCGGCGTCCGAGTTGCAAGATGTGAAGTTGATGCTGCAGGTCCCTTGCAGGCATTTGTTGGCCAGGCAGTCGACGTTGCCGCTGCATTCGCCAGAGGAGATCAGGCAGTGGCCCGCACACACGCCGCCGCCGGCGCATTCACTCGAGCGCGTGCAAGCCTTGACCTCGCAACCTGGTAGTTCCTCGAGACAAAAGGCAGCACGGCTACGGCACTTCTCCGGAATATCCGAGGGCAGGCCGCCGCAGCAGTCGGCGGACGTGGCGCAGTCGATTTGAACGCACTCTTTGGCAGTTGGCGAAAGACCGAAGCTTGCCGGCTCGCACAGTCCTCGCACGCAGGACAGCCCGGCTGCGCAGTCGTTCTTCACCGAGCAGCCGGTGCCACGCCGCCCGCGCACGAGCGCCGGCTTGTTTGGCTTGGAGACGGGGTCTTTGCCCATGCCGCCCTGACCGCCATCGGGCTCGGACGTCGAGCTCGGCTTTGGGCTGGGCGTGGGGCTATCGCTCTCCCCGGGCCAAAGAGAGCAGCTGGCAACGGCGCTCGCCCCGCCGAGCAGCACCAGCACGCCTCGAAGGGAACGTCTGCCGCGAGCGAGCGCGAGCCGACTCATGGCGTGGCAGCGTCCTCGGCCTCACATACCGCGGTCGTGGTCCAAGGCCGTTCGGGAGTCGGAACTGGCAAGTTGTGCAGGCCGGCGATGGTCGTGCACTCGCTGTTGGTCTCACAGCCGATGTACTTGCAGACTCCGGAAAGACATACCTCGGTCGTTGCACACTGCGCGTCGATCTCGCACGGGAACACGCAGGTCCCGAGGTCGTTCTCGACGCTGCACTTGGCTAGCCGCGGATCTTGCGCGAGCGGGTCGTTCTTGGCGCGCGCTTGCAGCACGCACTCGCGGTCGGAGCGGCAGCCCACGAAGACGCACTCGCCCGCCTGACAGACCTCGAACAGCGAGCACTGAGTGTCGGCCTTGCACGCCGGCCCACAGTGGCCCGCGATGCACTCCTCTTCATCGCAATCGGCGCTGGTGCGGCACTCACTGCACTTGCCGTTGCTGCAGAAGGGCGTGCTGGCGGCGCACTGGATGTCCGAGTTGCAGCTGGTGTCGGCGACGCAGCGCTCGTCCGTGCAAGTGAAGCCGCAGATCCCTTCGCAGTCCGGATCGGTGCAAATGGGGCTCGTCGGCGCGTAGTCGGGATTGGTGCAATTGCAGCGGGGGGTTAAACAGCTGTTGAGCGTGCAAGTGCTCAGCGAGCAATCGGTGCCAGTGATCGTGCAGGTGTCCGGATTGGTGGCGAGGTCACAGGTGTTCGTTGGGCAATCCGCGGTGGTCAGGCACTTGTTGACGCTGTTCAGCGAGCAGCTGCCCTCGCACTTACCCGCGCCACACGTGGCGGAGGTGGTGCAGGTGATCGTGGTACAGCCGGTCAGCGTGGGACGGTTACAGATGCTCTCGCGATTGGCGCACTTCTCCGGAGCCTTCAGCGGCATCTCACCGCAACAATCAGCCTTGGTTTTGCAGTCGCTGACGTGGCAGCTCTTGCCCGTACCGGTCAGGTTGAAGTTCGACGGTTGGCACGACTTGTTCGCGCAGGTGCCGCCTGTCGGGCAGATGCAGGACAGCTCCTCTTCGCAGTCGTTGGTCGAATTGCAAGAAGAGCCGCGCTCGCCCTTTCTCACCTTCTCTTCGTCTGGCTGACCGCCAGCGGCGTCGGCCGGGATTGCGGCCGAACCACCGCTACCGCCGGCTCCGGCCGTGTGCACGGGTTGGGTGTCGTCGTGGTCCGACTTGTTTTGGCACCCGAGGCTCAGCCCCAGCGCCAAAAGCGACAAACTCAGTGTCTTGATGTGCTCCATGATTAAGCTAACTCCTTCCCGCAGCGCCGCCCGCGCTAGTCACTAATCAACCCAACCTCCGCTTCGTTTACCGCAGCTCCCCGTGCTCGGCTAGCCACAAGAGGAAATGGCCACTTTTGGACGCCCGAAAGCGACAATGCAGACTGGGAAAAGAATTGCTGTCTCGAGTGGAACGTTTCTGTCTGGGAGCCATTTGAGCCAAAAGGAGGTCATGCCGAGTGCCTGGCTCGACGGCTCGACGAGGAGCTGACAAGCTAGGCGGCGTCTTAGGGAGGTCGTCACATGACAAGCACGTTCGGGAGCCGTTTCATTCTGCGTCGCTGCGTCTTGACTTCGTTGGGCATCGTCTCCCTGTTGGGTTGTCGCGCCGCAACGGACGAGCATGCGCCCCCGCGTGACAAGCCGATGGAGGAGCCGAACGATCAGACCACAGACGCAAGCACGCCTTGTCAGCTCGCGTTCGGAGTCGCCTGCGGTGCGAGCTGTAGCAGCGAGGAACCTTGTCAGGCCGGGCTGCATTGTGTGAGCGGCCTGTGCGCGGCGGACTGCATCGAGCAGAGCGACTGCAAGAAGGGTGACTGCACCGCCGATGGCCGCTGCGTCGAACCGGACGGGGTCTTTCTCGATCCAGCCATGCCTGATCCGACCGACAACTCCGCGCCTCCGGTGTGCATCGAAGGCCAAGTGGAGTTCAAGGCGGTCGTGCCGCAAGTCTGGCTGCTGCTCGATCGCTCGGGCAGCATGGGCTCCGCGCTGGTCGGCACGACGACTCGCTGGGGCGCCCTGGGCAACGTGCTGTTCGGTGATCCGCTCGACTCGACCGATCGCGGAGTGGTGGGACAATTCGCTGATCGAATGGCTTTCGGCGCAGTCTTTTACACTACGGGCAGCGGCGGGACTGGCTGCGTCTTGGATCTCGAATCGGTCGCGCTCGCGGCCAACAACTACCGGCACATTCGCCAGCGCTACAACAAACTCAGCCCGACCGGCGGCACTCCGACGGCGGACGCGCTGGCCGCGACCGTGGCGGTCGCAGCGAGCAGCGATCTCACCGGTGGTCCGAAGCTTCTGGTGCTCGCGACCGACGGAGCTCCGGGTGGCTGCTCGCCAAGCGGCGGCACGCCAACCTTAGAGGTCGAGAATGAAGTCTCTCTGGCCTTCAAGAAACAAATCGAGACCTTCGCCATCAGCATTTCGACCGGCACCGACATCCCGCACATGCAACGAGTGGCCAACCTCGGCGTTGGCCTCGCGGCAGATGCAGCCACGCCCGCTCCACTCTACTCTGCGAACAGCCAGGACGATCTGAAGCTCGCGTTCAGCACGATTCTGACGAACCTGCCCCGGAGCTGCGTATTTTCGCTCAATGGCAGGGTCGAGGCGAAGAACGCCGACCAAGGCACGGTCGTTCTAAACGGACAGACCCTGGTCTATGGCGACGAGAACGGCTGGACGCTCAAGCAACCCGATCAAGTCGAGCTCAAAGGCGAGGCCTGCACTCAGGTTCAAGAGGGCGACGACGTCTTGGACATCAACTTTCCGTGTGCGGTGTTCACGCCCGTCGTGAAGTGAGCTGCCAGCGCCTGGCCGAGCCCTCGTGAGCGCTCGTTACGCGGCGCGCGCTCGCGCCGCGCTCGACCACGAGCCGAGCGCACAATCGAAGTTTGAGCGTCCGACCGACGAGCAGTGATTTCGACGGCCTGAGTTGGGCTCTGAGCGCGCCGAACGAACGCAGCTTCGCCAACCACCGCAGTGAGCCTCTCGCGGCCGGCGTTCATCAGCGCTCCGCTCACCTCGGACTTCCTCGCGGTCAAGGGCTCGATGTCCACGCATCGCTGTGCGGCCTGACCCTCCTCCCTCATCACCTTCATCGCAGTGCCGCGAGGCGAAGGCTGCCGCAGCGGCATCGATCGCAACTTGGACGGCATCCTCGCTGCGCGCGCTCGAGACTCACAGGCTGACTTCGAAGGCGATTGATCCGCACTCGCCAGCGGAAATGGCCATCCACTGGCAGTGGACGAAGACGGCGGTCCGTGGGGTGCAAATGCAGCGTGGGTTGAAAAAGAGGCCCGGCAAGGCAGCTCTTAGGCCCCCCGAGCGCTCGCGCGTAAAATCGAAGCTCAGCCCACGCGCCGCTCCGGGAGCGTCCTTGCCCGTGCTGCATGCTTAGGGCCCGCGAATGGCTAAGTCGATCGCCCTCGCGGCCGATGCATCGCGGCGGGCTTCGTTGCTCCTCAGTTACATACCCGCAGTATGCGCCTTCGTCGCGCCTCGCCAGCCGCGCGCCTCGACCGCGATCATCGACAGCGATCATCGACCGACTTAGCCATTCGCGGGCCCTTAGTTATTTTTTTGATGGTCACGCGAGTCGCCGCGCCGCGGCGTAGCCTTCGGCGTCCAACTGCGGATGCGACGTCAGAGACGCCGAAGGCTGGGTGAAGCTGGGAGGCGTTCGGCGACCATCAATAAACAGCTGAGCGAGCAACGACGATGAGCTTTCGTGGTGCGTGCGGCATTGGATTTCGTTCAAGGCGCACTCTCAGCTCGCTAGCGGGCGATGAGCGCGGGCGTGCCCAATGCAGCTCCGAACTCGGAAAGCATCGTTGAAGGTTTGGAGCGGGCGTGGAGCGCAGGCCAAACCCGTGGCGAATCCCGACACGCATTTCGAGGCACACTCGTCGTACCTGCAACAGTCGCTGCCTTTCGACCGCGCCGAACGAGTTGCGAGTGTGCGGTTGAATCGTAATCATCAATTCCTGTCGGGGTTGCGTAATCGCAGCACAGAGTGGTATTTAGTGTTGGGGGAGGAGGAATGCGTGCGGGTATTGGTCGCACAACCAAGCAATGCTTCGGGCGCTTTAGCCTCGATGTTAGCGAGCAAACTCGGGCTCGAGGTCGAGGGGGTGAACTCCATCGATGCCGCGTGCATGGCCATGAAAAGCAGGCATTTCGAGGCGTTGCTGCTGGATCTGGAGCTCTCCGAGGAGGGTTGCCTCGGGCTACTCGAAAGCATCGAAGCCCATCCCACGATGCCGCACGTCGTCGCAATCGCGAGCTCCGGGCCGATGGAAGTTGGCTTTCGACTGGCACAACTCGGCGTGCGCGCGGTGTTGCACAAGCCGATCGACCCATGCAGTCTGGCTCTGGCTCTGGATGGGATCTTGACGCAGCCCCCGAACTTGCGGCGCTTGGTACGCTCCAGCGTTGGTTTGATAGGGGTTCGAGTGATGGAGGATCTGATCCGCTCCGAGATGGTCGCAGAGGCGCTTGCTCGTGCGCACGGCAGCCGCCGCGGGGCCGCCTCGATGCTGCGAATTTCCCGGCAACTCCTGCAGCACATCATGCGCGCCGACGGGAGCGGGCGCACGCCGCGCGGAGTGGCGAAAATCACTCGTTGATTTGCCTCGGCGGTTTGCGACGGGCAAAGCGATTTGCAGTTCTCGACGTCAGTCGATTGTTATAAACCACGCGCGGGTACAATCGGAGAGCCGTTCGCACTGGAGACCGACGTCGTCGTCGACGGGCGCAGGCCGGTTTCGTGTGCGTGCGATTCTTGGTTTGGCCTGAACGCGTGAATCACTGTTCTCTCGTACTAAAACCTATCCACTAAGTCGCAATTCAACGCAATGGCGACGCGGCACCGCGCGAGCGCGTCGGACTAGGAGCAAGAACAAATGAACAAGAAGTACGTCTGTTCCATCTCTGTGCTGCTGGCACTCTTCTGCATACCGGGCTGCTCGGCTGACGTCGGCTCCGAATCAGAGTCGAAAAATGACGGCCCCGTTGGAGTCTCGACCGCCGAACTCACCGGTTGGCTTGGCCCGATCTCCGAAGAAGCGGGCATGAACTATAGGTCCTATAGCCAAGCCAACATCGGCACCACGAACGCCTTCTGTGGTGGCTCCTACTGTGACAATAACTACATTTACGGCGCGGCTTTGCCGACTGGAGTCTTCACCGGCGCCGAGTACCTGACGGGGGTGATCATCTCCGAAGAGGCGCCGAACAATTCGAGCTTCTGCGTGAATGCTTCGGGCTATCTAAGCGGCGTCGTGACGGGTCTTCGGGCATCGGGCAGCTACTCGGACAACCTCGAGCTGGTCTGTGCCCCGCTCTCGTTCAGTGGCAGCCACTATTGGAACTCGTGCAAGTGGACGAACTGGTTCTCCGAAGAGAACGGTGGTTATCCGACCGGATGGACGTCGGGCTATTATGCGGCCGGTATCGCCTGCAGCGGAAGTCGCTGCGACAACGTCGCCTATTACATTTGTAACTTCACCTAAGAGCCAGTCCTAGAACCCCGGACCGAGCCCGCCAAGGAGACGCGAGCAAGCCAAGGCGCGGCGACGAGGCGTACCTGAAAGGTACGTTGAGCAGGCGCAACGCAGGATTGCGAAGCGGATCCGCGGGCGGGCGCCGGGAGGGGTTTTTAGGACTGACTCTAAGCTACGGGGTCCGGTTCGGAGGCAATCACTCATGACCCGCTGTCATGGGCGGGAGATCTCCATCTTGGCATGCGGGTCATCTTTGGTACGGTTGTGCCCTTCTTGGCATCCAGACGTACCAACAAGACATCCCGGCGCTTTCAGCAATGCCGGGACGGCCCCGTTCCGGCACGGCGTTGCTGTCCGACTCAGGTTTGAAGCTGACCCGGGTTGAGCGCGGTGGCGGCTCAGCGTCGCCCGCGCGCGACCAGTGCGACCAGCGCGGGCGCGCCCAGCGCAGCCGTGACGATGCCTACCGGCAACTCGCGGCCGGGGACTAGTAGGCGCGCGAGGAGATCGCAGCTCACGAGCGCCGCGGCGCCCACGCAGACGGACATGGGTAGGAGGATGCGGTAGCCGGGGCCGAGGAGGCGGCGCACCAGGTGCGGCACGATCAGGCCGATGAAGGCGATTGGGCCGCACCAGGCCACGCAGGCGGCGACGCCGAGTGAGCCGAGGCCGAGCACGAATAACCGCAGGCGCGGGACGTTCACGCCTTGGCTGTGGGCCAGCTCTTCGCCGAGGGCGAACGCTTGCAACGGGCGTGTGAGCGATAGCAGCAGCGCACAACACACTAGGCACGGTGGGACCAGCAGCCAAACGCCGCGGTAGCCGACTTGTGGCAGTTGTCCGAGCGACCATTGGGTGGCGGCAAACAGGGCACGGCTGTCTGAGATGTATTGAATGCCAGAGGCCGCGGCGCTGGTGGCGAGTGTGACGGCGATGCCCGCTAGCAGCACGTCGCTCGAATGGGCTTTTCGTGACGAGGCAAAGCTTGCCACGAGCAAGCTTGCGCTGAGCGCTCCCGCGAAAGCGCACACGGTGACCAGCGGCAAGCCCTGCACCGTGCGCGAGCTATCGAGGGCGAGCGCGAACAGCGCGCCCACGGTCGCGCCCGCGGTCGTGCCCACGGTGTCTGAAGTGGCCAGCGGATTTTGAAATAGCGCCTGAAATACCGCGCCCACCAAGGCCAGCGTGGCTCCGACCAACATGCCGACCAAGACCCGCGGCACGCGCAGCTGCCAGACGATGAACTGCCCCTGTGCGCCGGTCAGATCGGGCCCGACCAGGACGGCCGCCACCAGCAGCGCGACGCACGCCGCGATGAGGAGGATGGCGCGTCGCTTCACGGCAGGCGCCTTCGAGGCACGATCAAGCGTTGCTCGGAGAACGCGTAGGCGTCCATCTCGACGTCGAACAAATCGCCGAGCTGCGCGGGCAGCGAAGCCGAGTCGAACGGAGCGTCGAACACCAAGCTGCCCGCGCGCAAGCCGACCACGCGCACGCACGACGCGCTTCGTGACGCGCGCTGGGCTGCGGCGTCGCCGACTTGGTGCAGCAAATTGACGTCGTGGTTGATGCACAAAATGGTGCGCCCCTCACGCCAGAGTTCGCCCAGCAGGCGATACACGTCCAGTTGCTGAGCCGGATCGAGGTGGTTCGCCGGCTCGTCGAAGAGTAAGATTTCAGCCTCTTGGGCGATCAAGCAGGCGAACGCGACGCGCTGCCGCTCGCCTCCGGAGAGCTCGGTCACGCGCCGTTCGGCATACGCGGCCGCGCCCGCGCGAGCGAGCGCGCGTTCGGCGGCGCGACGGGAGTGTGCGTGGCTCTCGGAGAAGCGAAAGCGCGCCGCGGCAACTGACTCGAGGCTGGTTACCGGTTCTTCGGCGCGGATGTGCTGCGGCAGCCAGGCGATCAGCGCGGCGCGGCGGCGCGCGTCGAGCTCGCTGACGGCCGAGTTTTCCAGGCGAACGCTGCCGGAGCTCGGCGCGCGCAGAGCCAGCGCGGTTTTCAGGAGCGTGGTCTTGCCTGCACCATTGGGGCCGACCAGCGCCACGAACTCACCGGGCGCGACGCTGAGCGTGATGCGATCGAGCAGGGTGCGCTCGCCCACCCTGACGCTCAGGTCGACAAACTCGAGGCCGGCCATCTTCGCTCAGGGCGTTCGCGGCGGGCTGTGAAAGAGCCGCGCGATTTCGCGTTCGAGTGCTGCTTCGAGCGCGAGAATGCGCGGCCCGTTGCTGAACACCGCGTCCGATCGGAGCACGGAAATGCGGCCGTTCTTGCGCGCGGTCAGCGGCTCCAACGCTTGGTATTCGCGCAGGATCTGCGCGTCGCTCGGGGCGTCCTGTGTGGCTTGTGGGGGCGTGACCAGCACGATGATGGCCTCCGGATCCAAGCGCAGGAGCTCCTCAATCGAGAGCCGCGGGACGCCGGGCACGTCTCGGTCGACCGCATTGCGGGCGCCGGCAGCGCGCAGCGCAGCGCCGTGGATCGAGTTCTGCTTGATGAAATAGATTTCGCTCAGCTTGCCCGAGGTTTCGCCGAGCACCGCCAACACGCGCGGACCGCTGGCTGCCTCGGCCACCGCCAAGCCCTGCCAAATCTTCTGCGCCAATTGACCCGCGGCCTCGGAGTGCGCGGTCAATGCACCGAGCAGGCGCGTGCTGGCTACGATCTCTTCCAACGATAGCCAGGGCAGAAACTTGGTCACGCCGAGCGCGTTCAATTCGCGCCGCGGCGTGCTGGCCGCGCCCTCACACAAGATCAAGCTTGGCTTGAGGCGCACGATGGCTTCGTAGTTCGGGGTCAGCGCGGTGCCGGTGCGCGGGAGCTTTTTGGCTTCTTCTGGGTAGTTACAGTAATCGCTCACACCGACGAGCTCCGGGCCCGCGCCGATCGCAAACAGCGTTTCGGTGACCGATGGCGAGAGCGAAACCAAGCGCTGCTTGCCCGAGCGCGCCGCAGCTTGTTGATTGGGATGATCGCAACCGAGCGCGAACCACGCCGGAGCGGCGAGCGCGACTCGCAGCAGTGCGCGGCGCTTCACCGGGCTCGCTCGGCGCGACGCTTGGCAGCGCTGGCCTCGGCCGCCTCTACTGCGCTGGCATTGCGCTCATGCAAGAGGCACAAACCATCGAGCGTGAGGTTCACGTCCACCTCTTGGATGCGCGTCGAGTGTTTGGCGATCAGCGTGGATAGTCCGCCGGTGGCCATGATGTGGCAGGAGTAGCCGAGCTCGGCTTCTAGCCGGCCGACCATGCCGTCGACCAAGGAGGCATAGCCGTAGACCACGCCCGATTGCAGCGCGTGCGTGGTGTTCTTACCGAGCACGTGCGGCGGCGCTGCCAGCTCCACGCGCGAAAGCTTCGCGGCGCGCGATAAGAGTCCGTCCAAGCTGACCTGCACGCCCGGCACGATTACCCCACCCAGGTATTCGCCCTTCGGCGAAATGCAGTCGAAGGTCGTGGCCGTGCCGAAATCGACGACGATCACCGCGCCCTTGATGCGCTCGAAGGCGGCCACGGCGTTGACGATGCGATCGGCGCCCACGTCACGCGGGTTCTCGTACAGCACGGGCACGCCGGTCTTGAGTCCGGGTCCGACCACCAGCGGCTCGCGCGCGAAGGCGTGGCGAATCGCTTCACTCATCACGTCGGTCAGCGGAGGTACGACGCTGGCCACGATCGCGGCATCGATGGCGTCGTTCGGCACTTTGCGCAGGGCGAGCAGCTGCTGCAGCATCACTCCGTATTCGTCCTCCGTCCGGGTGCGGACGGTCGAGACGCGGAAGGTTTGCTCCAGCGTGCGGCCCCGGTACAGGCCGAACACGATGTTCGTGTTTCCGATGTCGACGGCGAGCAGCATGGCCAGCGCTTCTAGCACTTCTGCGCTAGTTTTATTAGCGCACCGAGCTGACGCGAACGCGCAAGATGCGGTCGCCCGCGGCGACGCGATCCCAGCCCGGCCCGGCGACGCCCAGCCAGGCGTACTGACCGTCCAAGTGCGGGTAGCGGCCCAGGGTGACGAATAGCTGGCTCGAGCCAGTATCCCGGCCCGAGAGCGCGACGCCCACCGAGCCGCTGCCAAACGGGATCGGCGAGGTCTCGCAACGCAGCGGCGGTTGGTCGTCTCCTCCGTAGCCGTCGCCTCCGGGATCGCCGAACTGCGCCACGAAACCTGGCACGACGCGGTGCACTTGGATACCGTCGTAGAAGCCGCTTTGAGCCAAAGCGAGCAACCGCGCGACCGCGGCTGGAGCAAAGGTCGGGTCGAGCTCGAGCGTCAGTGGGCCGGCGTCGGTCTCGAGCGTGAGCAGGCTGCGGCCCGCGCTCGCCGCGCTTGGCGCGCTCGCCGCGCTTGGCGCGCTCGCCGCGCTTGGCGTGGCCGGCTTGAATTCGTCGCAGCGCCGCGCTTGTTCGCCGAGCAGGCGCAGGGCCTTTTGCGCGTGCTCGCGCAACGTAGGGTTGTCGCTCGTGCAAGCGACGTTGACGCCTTCTTTGAGGCTCAAGATCTGAAGCGCGCCAATCGCGTCGAGCAGCGCGCTTTGCACTTCGAGGTTGTGTCGTGCGCTGGCGGCCGCGTAGGCCGCGCTGAGCGCTTGGATGACCTTCGGATCGGGTTTGGGCGCGGCGTGCGCGTCGCCGCTTTCGTCGACGCTGCGCGAGGCCCGCTCGGGGTAGCTCGAGAGCAAGTGCGCGGCGCTGGCCACCACGCCCGGGGCATTGGCGCCCAGTGCGTCTGCCAAGACCGCGTACGACTCGTTCAACTCGGGATGCTCGGCCAGGCGCTCGATGGCTGCCTCACGCAAGAGTGCATCGCCGCTGGAGGCACGCAGCAAATAGGCCTTCTTTCGGGCCCCGCGCAGCTTTTCGCGGGTCAGCACGCGCAGCACCGCGAGCTCGACGGCGGTGCTGTCTAGCGTTGGATCGCAGTTCAGCAAGCGCGCGCTCTGATAGTTGCTGCCCGCGAGCAGCGCAGCGGCGCTGCAACGCAGCTGGATCTTGCGGCGCTTGAGCGTGACCGAATCTGCCTCGGCGACGGCGAGCTCGGCCAACGCTGAAAGCTTGCTGGCCGAGCCAAGGATCGGCGGCGACAGCGCAGCGAGCAAGGCCGCGATCGGTCCGTAGTTTTCGCTGTGCAGGGTCGCGTCGTCCGGCAAATGTTCGAGCACGCTGTCGAACGCTGCCCAGAGCGGCTTCTGGCCAGCGCCGCCTTGCGTGCCGAGTTCGCGGATTGCTTCCGCGCGCAGGCCGGGCGAAAGCTCGCGTTGCGCGATCAGCGCGCCCAGCGCCGCTCCGCCCGCTTCACCCGTGCGGCCGAGCGCGCGCAGCGCAAACTCGCTGCTCGGCGCGCGCGCCGCGAGCGCGCTCGCCGCGAGTGTGCGCGTGCGCTCGGCGCTGGAGGCGTTGAGCGTCGCCAAGCGCGTCAGTGGAAAGAGCGCATTTTGCAGCGGCTCTGGCGCGCGGTCCGCGGCGTCCAGCAGCGCGACCACGGTCAGATCGTCGAGCTTGCCGGCTTGCGTGGCGAGCCGGCCGAGCGCGAGCGCGGCGGCTTCCGCGCGCGACTTTGGGCCGCGCAGCCAGGCGCGCAGCGTGCTCTCTGCTTCCGTGCCCGCGCAGCGCCCGAGAGCATCGGCGATGGCCTCGATCGGCGTCTCCAGTCGCTGCCCTGCGCGGTCGAGCTGTAGCGATGCGGAACGCGCGACCAATGCGCGCACGGTCTTCGGCTCGCGCCCGCGACAAGCGTAGCCCAAGCCGTACGCGGCCCAGGTGTTCACCTCCGGATCTTCGTCGGCGAGCGCGAGCAGCAAAAGCTCGGCGGCGCGCGCATCGGCAATGCGGGCCAGCGCGCGCGCGGCCGAGCGCCGCACTTGGACGTCGCGACTGGACAGCGCTTCGGGCGCGATGGCGGCCGAGTCACGGCGCTGCTCGGCCGAAAAGAGCGTCTGGCGCTCTGGGCTGACTGCGCTCGCCGAGGGCGCGGGTGAAGCTGCGCGCGGCTTCGGCTCGGGACGAGTATCGTGGCAGGCCGCGAGCAACACGAGCCAAGCGACGTGCTGGGCGATGCGCATCAAATCCTCGAAAAGCCTCGCGTCAAGAGCGCGTCGAGGCCCAAGCACACGCGCTCGCGCGCCGAGCGGAGCAGCTGCTGGCCGATCGGGATGGGCGGACACGGGGCGGGCAGCGGCTCCGGCTGAAAGCCGGCGCCTTCGAAGCAGCGCAGGGCGCGCGCCATGTGCCAATCACACGTGACGAGCCAGATCCGCCGCTGTCCGCGCGGCAAGAGCAGCTCGGCCGCGTAGTGCGCGTTTTGGCGCGTGGAGAGTGAGCTCGACTCGCGTTCCAGCGCGAGCTCGGGGATACCCTGCTCGATCAAGAACGCACACAGCGCGTCGCTCTCGCGCACGCCGTTCCAGGTCTTGCCACCGCAGGCTACGATCTGATGCGTCAGCCCGGCCTGCAGCGCGCTCTTGGCGCGCAACGCTCGTCTTCGCCCAGGCGGTGAGAGTGCGGCCGGGCCAACGACGCGGCAGCCCAGTAAGACGAGTGGCATCGGCTCCACGGCCACGGACCATAGCTCGAACCGTGGACGACGGAGGGCATGAATTCAGTGAGCTGCGAGCTGCGTTGCTGGATCGCGATCGCCCCCAATCCAGCTCGATTTCTGTGCTTGGTTGCGCTGCAAAGCGCCCTCTATGGCGCGGCGCCTTGCGCGGGCGGAGGTGCTCCCGCATGCTCTGCCCACGTTGGCGATCTGCGTCAGGCCCGCTTTCTCTCGCTTAGCGCTGCTGGTCGCGTTCGCGGCGGGCGTGGCCGGTTCGGCTTGCCGCGAAGGGGGCTCGCAGCCTGAGCGCGCGCAGCCAAGCGAGCCTGCCAAGCAGCCAACCGCTCCCTCCTGTCCGAGCGAAGGCAAGCCGGGGGATGAGCGACCGCTGAAGCTGCCGGACGGTCAGCCTCCGCGGCTCGCTTGCGCACAGGCCCGCGCGATCGTGGCCGAAGTGCGGCGGCGCTTGCCGGTCGAGCCGCCGCGCGTCACGGGCCCGCTGTTCGCGGATCTGTGGACCGATTGGTTCGATCCGCATGGCTTGTGGTCAGCCGCGCCCGACGCTCCTTTGGCGCACGCCGTTCACGCGCACGCAGACGCGCTCTTGGCCGAGCTCGAAAGCGGCGGCGTGGGCGCGCCGTGTCCAGTCGCGCTCTCGCTCGGGTCGGATGCCAAGCGTTGGGTGGATGGTTTGCGCGCCGTGTTCGAGCAAGCGCGCATGGAAGCGCCGAGCGTGCATTTTCAGCGCGCGCTCTTGGCCATCAACGAGCCCGCGTTCGAAGACGATCTCGTGTCGCACCCGGCCCGGCAATTGGCGGCCGATCTCGGTCGACGCATCGGTCAGTTCGCGCAGCTCGCGCCCGAGCTCGCGGATGGTCCCGCCAGCAGCGCGCTGTCTCGATTCTTTCCCGATCTGAGCGCCGAGGGCTGGTCCGAGGTCGCGCTCGCGGCCGCCGTGCGCGCTTACGTGCCGGCCATCGATGCCCATGGAGAGTGGGCGCCCTTGGCAGAGGAATGGGCGCTATTTGCCGGCGATCCGTTAGATGGCGAGCAACCGAGCCTGTGGGGCAACATGCTGCGCACACCGCTCGGCGTGCGCATCGTCGCCGACGCGCGCGTGCCGCTCGAGGTCGATGATTTGGTGCTCTCGGTCGACGGCACCGAAACCGCGGGGCTGAGCGTGGAGCAAGTGGAGCAGCTGGCGCGCGTCGAGCCGCCGCGCGGTCAAAATGGGCGCACGGTGCGCGTCCTGCGCGGCCCGCGCACGAGCGCGCTCGAGCTGCTCGTGGGTTTTCCGCAAGGCGAGGAAGAGCTCGAGAATGTGCTGCCCGCGACCGGCGTTCGCTACGGCGATGGTTGGGTCGACGTGATCACGATCAACGAGGTCGGCGATCGCTTGGGCGATGATTTGGCGGACCGCTTGGCGTTGGCGCAAAAGGGCGATGACGCGCCGCTCGGCGTGGTGCTCGATCTGCGTGGTAACGGCGGCGGCTCGACCGATGGCGCTGCAGCCGCGATTGGTTTGTTCCTGCCGGGCGTGCCGAGCTTCCCGTTGATTCATCGCGGGTTGGTCACCGAAATCCTGCGCGCGGGCACGCCCGACCCTGAGGCGGTCTGGAAGGGCCCGGTCGCGGTGCTGGTCGACGGTTACACCGCGAGCGCGGCCGAGATGATCGCCGGTGCGATTGATAGCTACGGCCGTGGCCCGCTGCTCGGCGCCCACACCTTCGGTAAGGGCTGCGTCCAGGAGTACTTCGACGACCACGCGGGGGCGGGCGTGTTGCGCTTGACCACGCTGCTGGTTGCCCTGCCCGACGGCACGCCCCTGCAACAGGTGGGGCTCGAACCCGAGTGGTCGCTCGGCCTGCCGGAGGTCGACGAGCACGAGGCCGATCTGGATGGGTCGCCCCGGGGCGCTTCCGGCCCAGACATTCGAAATCGCGCCGCAATGGGCGCGATCCCTTGGCCGTCCGCCCGCGGACGGGTCGGTCCATGCGAAGATCCGGTGGTTTGTCGGGCCTTGGCCCGGCTCGGCACGGGGGTGCCGGTTCGCCGCGGACGAGCAGGAATTCCGGTTCCTTCGCATACCCGCCGCACGCCCCGCCCGCTGCCTGTGCTAGGAGATGCGGAACATTCGGCCCATGGTTTCACGCAGCCCCGCGAAGGGCGGGGCACGAGCCCCAGATGAGCCGGTAAATCCGGAGCCGAGCCACGCGTCGCGTGGCGGGCAAGCGGGCGACCGCAGCACTGACGGCTCGGAGCCCGAGCACGATCCGCCCGAGCGCCGCTTCGGCCGCGATGGCGCGCCCGAGCCCGAGCAATACGCGGTGGAGTTCGAAGAAGGGCGCATCGATCCGGACGCGGCCAAGGTCGTGAAGCGGCTGACGCGCGCCGGCTACGAGGCGTACCTGGTCGGCGGCGCAGTGCGTGATCTGCTGATCGGGCGTTCCCCGAAGGACTTCGACGTGGCCACCAGCGCGCGTCCGGATGACGTGCGGCGGCTGTTCCGCAATTCGCGCATCATCGGCCGGCGCTTCCGGCTGGTGCACGTCTTGTTCGGTGGCGGCAAGGTGATCGAGACCGCGACCTTTCGTCGCCCGCCCGAGCAAGAGACTCAGCGCGAGAGCGAAGATCTGCTGATTCGCAACGACAACGTGTTCGGCGACGCGCACCAAGACGCCTATCGCCGAGATTTCACGATCAACGGCCTGTTCTACGATCTGGATCACAACCTGGTGCTCGATTGGGTGGGCGGCATGGCCGACATCGAGCGCCGCGCGGTGCACACCATCGGCGTGCCGGTGGTGCGCTTCCAAGAAGATCCGGTGCGCATTCTGCGCGCGATCAAGTTCGCCGCGCAGCTCGATCTGGGCGTGACACCCGAGGTCTACGACGCGATCGTGCAGTGCCGCGGCGCGCTGCGCAAAGCCGCGCGCCCGCGCCTGTTCGAAGAGGTTTTGCGGCTCTTGCGCAGCGGCGCCTCGCGGCGCGCGTTCTGGCTGGCCTGGGAGACCGGCGTGCTGGACGTGCTCTTGCCCGAGCTCTCCACGTACCTCGCGGATCTGCCGGAAGACGACAACAGCGTCTGGCGCATCCTGCAAGAGGTCGACCGCACCACGCAGGAGCGCAAATCGCCGCTCGATGACACCGTGCTCTGGGCCATGCTGCTGCTCGAGCCGATGCGCGAAGCCTGCGCGGGCGAAAAAGATCGCGTGGAAGCCGCGTACGCGTTCCTGGAACCGATCGTGGATCGCTTGAACGTGCCGCGTCGGATCGCCGACGCCGTGCGTCGGATCGTGGCCTTGATGCCGCGCGTGGAGGCTGGCCGCACCGGGCGCTTCGCGCGCACCACGCTCTATCCCGCCCTGCGCGACGTAGTCGAGCTGCGCGCGGCAGCGCTCGGTGAGCGTGAGCCGATCGAGGGCAGTGAGCTGAGCGCCGCGGGCACCAGCGCCGCCGGCGAAAAGCCCGCGCGCAAACGCCGTCGCCGCCGCAAGCCGCGCGCGGAAGAAGCGGGCTGACTCAGTCCCGGGGTCGGCGAACGCCGACCCGTAGCCGGTGCACGCGAGCCTCCGCGAGGCAGCCCCAAATGAAAAACGGAGCTCGTGCTCGAGCTCCGTTTTTCAGTTCTGCGCGGGGCGGAATCGCGCGAACGACTTAGTTGCTGTTCAGCTCGACGCGCAGCAGCTTGCGGCCGATGAACACGTAGTCGCCGTGGGTGAGGGCGGTATCGGTCTTGATGCGCAGGTACGTGCCGTTGCGGCTATCCCAGTCCGTGAGCACGAATTTGCCTTCTTTTTCTTCGACCGTGCAGTGCTTGCCAGACAAGAAGACGTCGCTCGGGAAGTTCAGGTCGCCGTCTTCGCGACCGATTTGCAACGACGAACCGCGCGCGCACACGGTCATGCCGATCGCGCCGCCTTCCAAGATTTGATTGAGGCGGAACGCGCTCGGGTACTTGGGTGACGAGTAGAAGAACGTGCCGTCCGGATCTGCGCCGTCAGAGGCTTTGGGCGTCGGATCCAGGCGGAACAGCTGCTCACCAGCGAGGAACGTGTCACCGGGGGAAACTTCGACCGCGCCGCGCACGCGGAAGTACACGCCGTTCAGCGAGCCTTCGTCGCGCACGATCAGGCGGTTATCGCGGTAGAAAAAATTCGCGTGTTTCGGCGAGATGAACGGGTCGTCCGGGAACTCCAGCTGCCCTTGGCGACCGATCACGTGCTGGTCGGCCTTGAGGTGGTAGCTCAAGCCGTCCATCCCTTCACCGCGGATCAGGATCAGGCGCGCCTTCGCCGCGTCCTGCATGTCGCTGTAAAACGACGGCGACATATGCAAGATCGTGTCCGGTACTGGCGCTCCGCAGCGCCCACAGAACTTGTGCCCGCTCGGCACGGGAGTCATGCACGACTCGCACACGTAGTACCTTGCCTGATCCATCTGCTCCTCCTGAGACTCTGCTGGCGGGTCCGACCGAGAATCGGCCTTTAGACCGGAGACTCGCCCAAATTCGCCCGAATGGGAACGTGCTTTCTCGATCAGCACCGGGAGCGGCTCGTTTACCGGCACGGGCACGATGGAAGGTCGCCGGGCGCTCGGTTGTTCGGCCGAAAAGAGCGACAGGTCGTGCCCACACGCGCTGCAAAGCGCTTCGCCCATCAGCGAGAAGGTTTCGCAGCGACCGCAGACAATGCCAACCTCCAGCGCGCCGTGACCCATCGAGCTCGGCTCAAGCTAGCACCCGCGCTAGCGCCGGCTCAAGATCTGCCTCGTGGTCGCGCTGTGTGCCGCGCGCGTCGTTCCGCGCTCAACGGATCAGCGTCAAGCGATTCGGCACGTCGAAGAAACCCTCTTTGCTCACGAGGCGGAAGATCACCGTTTCGACGCAGGTGGAGCGCTCGACCGGACCGAACTCACGCGAGTCCCAGGGAAACTGGCGGTTGTCGCTGACCAAGAACACTTGTCCACCCGGCACGTCGAGCTCAGCATCGCCCGGCTTGGGCAAGTCAGGCAGCGGTTCACCGCGCAGATGCGTCTGGCTACCGACCACTTCACGCCGGCAACTCTGCTTCGTCTCTTGGCCGGTGCCCGGATCGCGGACCACGAACGAATCACAGCCGCTCTCGGTTTCGAAGCCACGCCCGTTCACGACCACGCCGTCGCTGGCCACTTTGATGTGATCGGCCTTCTCGGCCAGGATGCGCCCGATCGTGTAGCGACCCGCGCTCTTCGGTTCGGGGCAAAGCACGAGGCTACCTTCGCCGGGCGCGGTCCCGCGCCACAAGATCACCCAATCACCGCCGCGCAGGCTCGGGGCAAGCGAGGCCTCGAGGTACGGATCGCCCACCGGTATGCGCCACCAGCGGATGACGGTCAGCCGAGCAATGCCGATGAGCCCCCCGACGATGAGCAAAGTCCAGGCGAGGTAACGCAGGAACTTCGACATCACTCGGCAATCTAGCCGGGCCCGGCGCTCCTGACAAACGACTCACTTACATTCGATCGGTGGCAGCTCTGCCGGGCTCGTGCCGCTCGAGACCAAGGCGGCATAGGCGAACAGCGAGCGCCAGCGGTCGACGCGCACGAACTCCGAGCGGTCGCGCGTGCGCTCATCGCCGTCCATCGCGCTCGCGGAGATCACGCCCAGGATCTCGCCGCCATCGCTGCTCACCGCCGGGCCGCCCGAATCACCCGGGCAAATCGCCGCCGAAAGCCGGAACCTGCCCTCCGAAACCAGCTCGATGGCGCCACCAGCTCGGTGCTTGCGATGCACGCCGTCGGACGACAACGCGCAGCGCCCAAAGCCGATCGGCTCGATCTGGTCGCGCGTGCTCGGCGGCTCTTCCAAGCGCGCCGCCCGCGTGGCCACGCCAATCAGCTTCCGCTCCAGCACCAGCACCGCGACATCGCCCTCACCCGAAACATAGCCGCAGCTGGGCGCGAGCACGGCGCGCACCCCCACTTCCCCCCAAGGCAGGTAGTCCCCACCCAGCTCGACCCGCACCTGCTCAGGCCGCACGTCGCTGCCGAGGGCCGCGCCATCGCGATCGCGCGCGGCCACACAATGGTGGGCGGTCAGCACGCGATCCTCTTGAATCAACGCGCCGGAACAGGTGACCGACCCGACCACGATGCGCACGACATAGTCGTCGTCTTTGGCCAACGCGGGCGGCATCGCCTCCTGCAAAATGGGCGCTGATTGATTGCCCAAGGCAGCCGGCACCGTGAGCGGCGCGGCTCGAGCGCCGAATAGCCGCGCGCAGCCCGAAAGCGCCAGCACGAGCGCACCCCACGCAACGCCACCAGTCAAAATTCGGCCGAAATACAGCACCTATGGTTCCGACAGCTCGCGCGCCCAAAAGTTCTGACAAAAGATCTACGCCGAACCTTGGGTTCTTTCTTTGCCTGGCAGGCGAAAAAAGTCGCACCTAAGCTCAGGTTGTCGCACCTGGGCAAGTATGCGCTTCGTCGCGCCTCGCCCGCCGCGCGCCTCGCCCGCGATCATCGGCCGACTTAGCCATTCGGGGGCCCTAAGAGAGTTGGGTTTTTGATGGTCACGCGCCACGTCGAAGCGCGTCGCAGCCTTCGGCGTCGGGTTCCGGAGCCCTGCTACGAGCAACGGAAATCGAGAAATAGGGAGAGCCGTCGCGCTCCTCTCGTCAGAGCGGCTTCAAATCCCCCAGCGTGTGTACGTGTACAAGATGGCGATCACGGTGACGGCGAGGCCGGTGATCGTCGTCAAAATGCGCCGCACCAATGGCCGCTCGATTTCGCCCAGAGCGATGCCCAGGCAGGCCGCCATCGGGGCTGCCGATGACAGCAGGTAGCGCGTGTTGGTGGAGACCATGCCGTCTATCGGATAGAAGAGCGTGAAGAGCGCCGCGAAGAACACGACCATCATGGCTAGCAGGGGCAGGACGAGCGAGCCCTTCTTGCCGGCGCTGCGCAAGTGAGTCCACAGCGTGCGGAACACGCAGCCGATGGTCACGACGGTCGTGAACAGGCCGACGCGCGCGAGGGCGGAGTAAAACGCGAGGCAACGCCCGGTCACCGGGTGGCCGTCGAAATACTTGGTGAACACGCCGCCGCCCTCGAGCCGGCAATTACCGCGGTTGGTGATGTCCGACCAAGCGCCGATGATGTCCTGCGCCCACAGGTTCGGAGTGGGAAAGAGGTACCACTGCTGAATCGGTTCGCTGAGGTAGTGCGTCCAGTAAAATGGCAGCGCCCAACCGAGCGGCCGACGAGACCAGCGCGGCAGCGTCATCTCGGGAGTGTTGGGGGGCGGGCTGAGATCCCAAGCGTGGGGGAATGGATGACCGTATTTGATTAGGTTGGGTCCACACCACCAACCGGCGACCAGGCACCAGGCCAAGCCGGCGACCACGACCGGGAGACCCAAGCGGCGCCAAGTGTCGCTCCACGTGGCGCCGCTGGATAGGGCGCCGTACAGCTGCCAGATGGTCATCACCACCAAGGCCATGGGCAGCACGCCCGAAGTGGCCTTGGTCAGCACCCCGAACCCGGCAAAGACGCCAAAGGCCGCCGCGGTCGCGAGTCCGATGCCAATCGGGCGCTGCGCCTCTCGCTCCATGCGCCACAGGAAATACGCCGCGACCATGAACAGGCTGCTGTGCAGACCCTCCGGGTTCACGATCGAATCGGCATCGACGCTGATCGGCAGGAACGCCGCGATGCTCATCGCGATCAGGATGTTCCACTTTCGATGCGGGATTGCTGCAGTGAGAATGCGGTGCAGCAGCAGCTGGCGCACCACCCAACCCACGACCGCGATGCTAGTTGCCGCTTTCTCGAGGTGGAAAATCGAGAACAGAACGGCTGCCGCCATGTACCAAAGCGGGCCCTGGTAGGAGATCGTCCAATTCACTTCGGGCGTGAAATCGAACGGGCGCCAGTGCTCCATCATCCAATAGACGCCGGAGTAGTGCCGCTCGTAGTCGGCGCCTCGCTTGGGCCCGTTGAAGGTGATGGCGTAGTCGACGCGCAACGCCAAGCCGATCACGCTGACCAACAACACCGGCCAGCCAGCGGCACCGCGTTCGCGCAAGCGAGAAAGCCAGGCTCCGAATCGCGACGGTGCGAAGGGGCGCGCGTTCGCTGTATTCATCTCGTGATCCAACCCCTCGGGTAGCCGGAGCGATTACAGCAAAAATAAAGGCGCCGATAGCCAATTTGCGCGAGCCCGAGGCGTGAACGATTGGATTGACCCCACGTGAGCAATTTGCTTCCATGCCCGCGTGGCGGAAGGCGAGCAGGCACTGGGCGGAGTAGAAGGCCATCCAGGGCGCGTGCCTGTGGCCTCTCTCGCGCAGCGCGTCTACCAGTGGTTTTGGCGCGATCAGGCCTTGGCCGAACAGCGGAAGGCCCTGCCAAAACCAGGCGAGCGCGCGTTCGACTGCGCGCAGCGCGCCTTGCAGTGCGATTCGCTCGCGCGCGTCGCCTGGACGACTCGCGACCTGGGCGGCGAAGCCGTGGCTTGTGAGCTATTCCGTGAGTCCGCTTACTGGGCGCTGTGCGCGTTGAACCGCAGACAGACAACGCCCGAGCAATCCCAGGCGTCCTCGGCGTCGGTTTGGGCCACGCTCCCGGAGAACTTGGCCGTCGCCGGCGCTTGGCGAGCCCACCTCGCTGAAGACTCATTCGTCTATTTCGGAGAGCTACCGAAGAGCGAACTGAGCGGCGCGTGCGTCGAGCTGCAAGCCCTCACGACCGCGTTGCTCCGTCGTCTTGCGGCAGAGCGCGTGGGTTACCAGCGCGTGCTCAGGCAACGCTTGCTTCGAGTCGGCGCGCTCTTGCTCTTTTCGTGCGTGGCGGTGGGCGCGCTTTTTTACAAACCCAAGCCCACGGACTTCGCGGAGGGCGCCGCTTGGCACGTGAGCTCGGCCTACACCGGCTTCGGCGGCTGTGGCTCCCCGAATCAAACCTGCAGCGGCGCCGCCGAGGGCTGGTTCTTCCACACCGGCGAGAACGACCGCAATCCCTGGATCGAGTTCGAGCTCGACGGGAACAAGATGGTGTCGCGAGTAGAGGTCGAGAATCGGACGGGCTGCTGTCCCGCGCGCGCCGTTCCGCTCGTGATCGAGGTGAGCCTCGACCGCAACAGCTGGCAAGAAGTAGCCGCGCGCAAGGCGCCTTTCGACCAATGGCAGGCTAGCTTCCCGCCCGTGCTGGCGAGTTGGGTTCGGCTTCGGGTGCACAACAGCGGCCCGTTGCACCTGAAGCGCGTTCGTATTTTCAAGTAGCTCTGCGCTACAGCGAGACGACCAGGTCGTCTTTGTGCACCACGACCAGCTCGAGCGCGGTGTCACCGAAGCTAGCGCTGAGCTCGGCGCCCTTCTTCCCGGCGGCGCGAGCGACGTCTGCCGTGCCGAGTCGAGTCAGCCCGCGGGCGACTTCGACGCCATCGAGGCCGACGAGACGGACGGAGTCGCCCGCGTTGAATTCGCCGCTGACACCGACCACGCCGATCGGGAGCAAGCTGCTCCTGCCTTCGCGCATCGCGCGCACGGCGCCTGCGTCCAAGAGCAAGGTGCCTTTGGGGCGCAGAGTGAAGGCGATCCAGTGTTTGCGCGCTTTGAGCGGCGGGCCCAGGAGCGGGAAGAGCGTGCCGATGTCTGCGCCGGCGACGATCTCGGTCAGCACGTTGGGGCGTGCGGCGGGGGCGATCACGACGGAGGCGCCGGAGCGCGTCGCTTTACGCGCGGCCGCGACTTTGCTGCCCATGCCGCCTGAGCCCATGCGATCGGCCTTGGGCGCGAGCAGTACCATTTGCTGCTCGGGCGTCATGGTGGGGATGCGCTGGCCATTTTCGTCCAAGACGCCTTCGACGTCGGTCAGCAGCACGAGCAAATCGGCGCCTACCAGCGGCACGACCATGGATGCCAGCTGATCGTTGTCACCGAAGCGGATCTCGTCGGTGGCCACGGTGTCGTTCTCGTTGATGATCGGCACCGCGTTGGCGTCGAGCAGCGCGCCGAGTGCTTCACGCGCGTTGTTCAGCCGCTCGCGATCCGCGAGATCGGCATACGAGAGCAGCACCTGCGCCGGCGTGAGTCCGACTTCGCCGAAGGCTTCGTCATAGCGCCGCATCAAGACGCTTTGCCCTGCTGCCGCGGAGGCTTGCAGCTGCGCGACCTCTTTCGGCTTGGCCTTGTAGCCGAGCCGGTTCCAGCCGAGCGCGATCGCGCCGCTGGTGACGACCACGGTGCCGCATTTGTTCTGGGCGAGATCCGCCACTTGGCGCGCGAGGCGCGTCGGAAATTCGGGATCGCTCGCGATCGTGCGCGATCCAATTTTGACGATCAGGCGTCGGGTCTTCAGGAGCTCGGGACGAACGGCCACGCGCGCTCATTAGCATAAAGAGATCCCCGAAGCGGCCTCTTGGCCGTTCTTGTCGTGTTTGCCGGGCCGGTGCCCGTTGCCCTACGCCGGCAGGACTGTAAGGTTTGCCCGTCCTCGGGAGTTTCAAAGGCGATCATGATGCGATTCCAATCGTTCTCTGCGCTCTCGGGCGCGCTCATGCTGGTCACGGCCTGCGGCCAAAAGCCGGCCGCGGTGCCCAACACTGGCCCCACCACCCAGCAAAGGTCTGACGCGCGCGCGAGCGAACAGGTCTCGCTCACCGTGTACAACTCGAACTTTGGCTTGGTCCGTGAAGTGCGCAAAGTGCACCTCGGCACGGGCAACGTCGAGCTGTCGTACGCGGACGTGTCCGCGCACATTCAGCCCGAGACCGTGCACCTGAAGAGCCTGACCGGTGACGAGAGCGTCACGGTCTTGGAGCAAAACTATCGCTACGATTTGCTGAGCCCCGACACGCTGCTCAAAAAATACGTCGGCAAAACGATCAAGGTGTACCGCTACAACGAGCATACGGGGGTCGACGAAGAGAAGCACGCAGAGGTGCTCTCGGTCGAAGGCGGAGTCGTGCTGAAGATCGACGGGCAGATCACCTCCAACTTCGCGGGCCGTTACGCGTTCCCGGAGGTGCCGGAAAACTTGGTGCAGAAGCCGACTTTGGTTTGGCTGCTCGCGAGCGCCGCCGCCGATCAGCGCGTGGAAGTGGCCTACCTGACGCAGGGGCTCGATTGGCACGCGGACTACGTGCTGTCCGTCGACGCCGACGACAAACTCGGCGATCTCAACGGCTGGGTCACGCTCAAGAACGAGACCGGCACCAGCTACAAGAACGCCGAACTGAAGCTGGTCGCGGGCGATGTGCAGCGCGTCACCCCTCGTGATGAGCCCGTGGTGCTGTCTTCTCGATCGAAGGCTCCGATGGCGCCGCCGGCTCCGCAGTTCAAAGAAGAGGGCCTGTTCGAGTACCACCTGTACACGCTCGACCGACCCACTAGCCTCCTGGACAAGGAGCAGAAGCAAGTCAGCCTGCTTTCGGCCGCGAACATCGCGCTCGACAAGAAGCTGATCTTCTTCGGTCAAGAGTACTGGTTTCGCAACAATGTCGGCCAGGTCATCCAAAACCAAAAGATCGGCGTGTATCTGGACCTGCAGAACAAGGAGCAAAACCACTTGGGCATGCCGCTGCCCAAGGGCACGGTGCGCGTTTACAAATCCGACAAGGGCGGCCAAAAACAATTCATCGGTGAAGACGCGATCGAGCACACCCCGCGCGACGAAAAGATTCGCATCAAGCTCGGTGAAGCGTTCGATGTCGTCGCCGATCGCAGCGAGAAATCTTTTCGCGCGCTCAGCAACTGCGCCAGTGAGAGTGAGTGGGAGATCAAGCTGCGCAACCACAAGGATGTCGCGGAGAGCGTCGAGGTGAACGAGCCCGCGGGCGGCGACTGGGAGATCGTGTCCTCCAGTTTGCCAGCGACGAAGAAGGACTCGAAGACATTCACCTTCGATGTGCGGCTCGCGCCGCGCTCGGAGACCAAACTGACTTACCGCGTGCGCGTGCGTTGGTGTTGAGAAGGGCTGAAATCATGAAAACCAAGCGATCCATCTCCGGTCTGGCTCTTTCCGCGGCGCTCGCCGTGTTCGGCACTCATTCCGCGCACGCGGACACGAAAGCGCCGGCAAATCCCGCGGCCACGGCGCACAGTGTATCTTCCGCCGAGGACCGCAAGACGGTCAGCATCACGGTCTACAATCAGAACTTCGGTCTGGTGCGCGAGGTGCGTGAGTTGCGCGCGCTCGGTAACGGCAAAGTGGAGCTGGAGTTCCGCGACGTCGCGGCCAACATCCAGCCCGAGACCGTGAGCATCAAGTCCGTCGGCCCAGGCGGCGGGCTATCGGTGCTGGAACAAAACTACCGCTACGATCTGCTGACGCCTCAGACGCTACTCCAGAAGTACGTCGGTAAGAACGTGCGCGCGTACCGCTACCACGAGCAAACCGGCAAAGAAGACGCCGTCGAAGCCGAGCTGTTGTCGGTCGAGGGCGGCACGGTGCTCAAGTTCAACAACGAGATCACCTTCGGTTATCCGGCGCGTTTGGCCTTCCCGCAAGTGCCGGACAACCTGATCGCCAAGCCCACGCTGGTCTGGCTCGTGGACAGCGCTGCCGCGAAGCAGACCGTGGAAGTGACCTACCTGACCCAGAACCTGAATTGGTCCGCCGACTACGTGCTGGTCGTGGATGACGCAGAAAAGAAGGGTGATCTGAACGGCTGGGTCACGCTCGTGAACCAATCCGGCGCCAGCTACAAGAACGCCGAGCTCAAGCTGGTGGCGGGCGACGTGAATCGCGTGCAGCCCCAACCGGAGCAGGGCAATTACGGCTTGGCCATGAAGTCCGCGGTCGCCGACGCGCGGCAATTCCAAGAGCAAAGCCTGTTCGAGTACCACTTGTACTCATTGCAGCGCCCGACCAACGTGCTGCAGAACGAGCAGAAGCAAGTGAATTTGCTCAGCGCCGCGGGCATCGGCGTCGACAAAAAGCTGATCTTCTTCGGCCAGCAGTATTGGTTCCGCGGTCAGTACGGGCAGGTGCTGTCGAACCAGAAGGTCGGCGCCTACCTGGATATTCAGAACAGCGAACAGAACCGCCTGGGCATGCCTCTGCCCAAAGGCACGCTGCGCGTTTACAAGGCGGACAAGAGCGGCGCCAAGCAATTCGTCGGCGAAGACAGCATCGAGCACACGCCCCGCGACGAGAAACTGCGCGTGAAAATGGGCGATGCGTTCGACGTGGTCGGCGACCGCAAGCAAACCGAGTGGCGTGAACTCGGCGGCTGCGCCTCGGAGAGCGCCTGGGAAATCGAAATCAGGAACCACAAGGACACTGCCATCGAAGTCGAAGACTACGAACCCATCGGCGGCGATTGGACGATCATCTCATCGAGCCAAGCCGCCGAAAAGAAAGACGCCAACACCTTCACTTTCACGATCAAGGTCCCCGCCCGCGGCAAGACCAAGGTGAACTACAAAGTGCGCGTGAAGTGGTGCTGAGGGCGAGCGCATTGTCACGTGTCTGCCTGCGTGTGGACGTGCCCGTTCTTGCAAACGTGCCCGCTGTTCTCGCCCGATCGCCTTCGAACGTTGGGGACCCGCGTCGGCCGGAGGCCGACGCTTGGGACCCCCCGCGCGCGCAGCGCTAGCGAGCACGCGGACCGTGTCGCGCCGTGGTCTGTTGGGGGCAACCACGATCGGTCGGCATCGTGATCACGATGGCACATTTGGATGGCGGCCCGGAGAGATCGGTCATCACGCGGCCAAGCCGGATCCGACCGCGGACTGAACGTCGAGCGAGCGAAGACGCTCAAGCTGCGAAGAGCGGTTCGAGCTCCAGTACGATCAAGCCGTGGTCGAGCGCGGCGTCGAGTAGCAGATCGGTGCTGGCGCTGCTTGCCGGTGGTAGTTCGACGTGGAAGCTGCCGGCCTGGCTTTGTGGTTCCAGCCGCACCCCCGCGTCGCGGAGGGCCTGAGAAAAGGCCGCAATTCGTGGCCCTTTGACGGACAGTGAGTAACGCGTGCCCAGGGCGAAGACCGAGCTCGGAGCGCCCGCGGCGACGAGCTGTCCCTGCTTGTACACGAACAGTTCGTCGCACGCGGTCAGCACGCTGCGCTCGGGGCTCGGTGAGCTGGGCAGGGCGCTGGACAGCAGCACTCGGCTGTGTGCGCCGGCCTCACCGCACAGACGGGCAATGTAGTCGGCGGAGGCTGCGTCGAGGCCGCGTAACGGCGCCTCCAAGCAGACCACCGCTGGCACGGTCAGCGTGGAAAGCGCGATGCCCAGCGCGCGCCTTTGATAGAGCGCGAGCTGGGCGAGCTTTTGCTTGGCGAGTTCTGCGAGGCCATAGCGGTCGAGTGCACGCTGAGCGTCGTGCACCGCGCGGCTCGCCGAGCCGTGACTCAAGCGGGCCGCGTGTCGCAAATATTCGGTCACCGTGAACGACCCTGGGAGCACGGGGTCACACGCGGCAAATCCCAAAATACCGCGCGAAATCGCCGATTCTAGCTCGCAGCCCAGCACTTGCGCGCTGCCACTCGAAGCTTCTGCGCGGCCGGTGAGGAGCTGGAACAGCGGCTCCCAATCGCCGACCAAACCGATGCGCTCAGCGTGCGAGCGCACGCTGAGCGGCGGGGTCCAGGTCGCGCCTGCCGAGCGCACCGCAAATTGCCGCAGCTCGAGCGTCGGCGTCGAGCCGTCCGAGCCTGGGTCTGGGGCGCTCATCGCATCACGGCTCGACCGCCGTCAATTCCATCAACGCCAGGGGCTTGTCGCCGGAGTGCGCGACGAAGGGTGCCAGAGCACGCACCAGATCGAAGAACTGCGAGGGGAGCAAGGCGGCCGCCGCGGGCGGCTCTTCCTTGATGCCCTCGATCCCGAGCAAGCGGCCGATGAGGCTCGTATCCGGCGGCGGCAGCTCGACGATCGGGCCGTGCTCGGAGACGTTGCCGAGCTTCCTCGCCAGCGCGAGCGCCTGACGCAAACCGCCCAATTCATCGACCAATTTGCGCTCGAACGCTTGCTGGCCGGTCCACACGCGACCCTGGCCGACGGCATCGACCTGCGCCTTGTCCAACTTGCGACCGCTGGCGACGCGCGTCAAAAACACATCGTAGAATTGCGCGACCTTGCGCTTGAGTTCGCTGCGCTCCTCCGGCGTGAACGGGCGGAAGATCGACTCTGCGTCCGCGCGCGGGGCGGTCTTGTACACCTCCACGCTCACGCCGATGCGCCGCATCAGCTCCGCGACGTCGGCCTTGCCGTAGAAGATGCCGATGCTGCCCGTGATGCTGAGCGGGTTGGCGAACACGCGCGTGCCGGGCGCGGAGATGTAGTAGCCGCCGCTCGCCGCCGCGCTGCCCATGCTCACGATCACTGGCTTGACCTTGGTGGTGAGCTGGATCTCGCGATAGATCACGTCCGCCGCCATGGCCGAGCCACCGCCGGTTTCGACGCGCAGGACGACCGCGCCGATCTTGGGGTTTTCGCGAGCTTTTTTCAGGCTCTCCGCGATCGTGTAAGAGCCGACCAAGCGCATGCCCAAGAGCGGGATGGTCTGGCTGCGGCCGTCCACCATGTCGCCGTCGACATAGATGATGGCGATGCCCGAGTTTTCTCCGAAATACTCCGGCGCGCGTGGCGCGCGGCGGTCGTCGAACAAGCGCACCGGGAAACCGACCAGCGAGCTTACCTCGTCTTCGAGTTGATCGTCGAAGGCGAAGCCGTCGACCAGGCCGGCGAACTTCGCTTCGGACGCCACGAACGGGCCCGTAGCGATGCGCTTGCGTAGCTCGGCCGCGTCGATACGACGGCCAGCGGCAACGTCGAGGGTGAAGTTTCGCTCCACTTGCTGCAGCAGATCGATGTGGTCGGCGCGTGCGACGTCCGTTGGGCCCTCACGCATGAACGATTCGGGCGCGCTCTTGTGGTCACCGATGCGCACGAAATCAGCCTTGATCCCGAGCTTCTCGAGCAGGCCGCCGAAATACATGAAGCGCGACTTCAAGCCCGCGAAGCGGACCCCGCCGGCGGGATTGAGCAAGATGCGATCGGCGGCGGAGCATAGGTACAGGGACGAACCGTCGCCGTCCTCCAGGTGACACAGCACGCGCTTGCCCGCTTGACGCAAGTGGAAGAGCGCGTCGCGCAGCTCCTGCGTGTGAGCCATGGAGCTCGAAGGCGCGCTGCGCAGCTCGAGCACCACCGCGGCGACCGTCGGCTCGTGCTCGGCGATGTCCCACAGCTTGCGCAGGAGGGCGGTATGGCCGCGCACGTTGGGCGTGTCTTCGATGCGCAGGCGGAGCGCGTAGCGCGGTGCCTCGGCCGCGGCGGCCTCGCGAAAGCCTCTGGCGGCGACCTCGATGCCTAGATTCTGCTGCGCCTTGTTCTGCGCGTCCGCGCCGAGCCCATCGCCGAACAGGCTACCGCCAGCGACTTCGGCCGAGCCCGAGTTGCCGTTGAAATTGAAGGCAAATGCGGCCGAAGCGAGCCATTGCCGGCGCCCGGCGTCGTTGCCCGGATCGGCGTACGAGAAGTCGCCGCGCAGGCGTCCGAGTTCGGGCACATCCACGCCCAAGGTGGCTTTGGGCACCCAGTACTCACGGAAGTGGTCCACGTATTGCGCTTCGAGTCCCACCTCTACCGCTCGGCTGCGCGCCGGACGAATGGCGACCGCGAAGTTGTACGCGCGATCGATGTACCCACCCGCGTCCGTGCTGGGCGCGTTCAGGTTGTGACCGACGATTGCGAAGCCAAAGTAATCGGTCGGTCGCGAAGTCATACCCAAAGACCAGGCAGACAGCCCGTGAGCGATGGCCTGATTCGAATACGAATGCTGGTACGATGCGCCGAGCGAGAAGGCGTTGCTCGGTCGAAACGCCACGCCCCAGGTCAGCCACTCGTAGCGAGCGTTCTGTTGGCCGAAGACCAGCTCCGATGCAGCGCGCGGTGGCGACACGATGTCGAGCCGCAGGCCCGTCGCCAGAGACAGAAAAGGGATCGGAAAGGCCAGCGCGAAAGCGTGGCCCTGGTAAGGCGCGGTCGCGTCTTCATTCAAGAACTGGCCCGTCCAACGCAGCTCTGCCCCCGGCATGAAACCGAGATTCGCCGGGTTCACGACCAAGGCCGTGGAGTCGTCGTTGCTGACTGCGCTGCGTCCGAGCGCAGGTAGGCGCGTGGGCTGATCGGTCGGGAACTGAGCGCTCACGCGGCGGCTCGCGAACAGGCCCAACGCGAACAGCAGCGTGCCCGTGGCGACGCGCGGCAACGCGCGAGTAGTAAACGGCATCAAACGATGCCTCGTGCTTTCGCGACGGCCGTGATTTCCGGCACTCGCAGCGCGAGTTCGTCGTTGTCTTTCACGGGCAGGAAGCGCGAGACGGTGCCCGTCCGCGGCAGATGCAGGTACGCGGTGGGCAAGTGACTCGTGACCTCGTTGACCAGGCGCTCGAACTGCACCACCGGTTGCTCGTCGACCTTCTTATTCACGGTGAAATACGTCCATTTCATGTCGAGATCGAGGATCGCTTTGGCGTCGAAGTAAAATACGTTGGTCGCGAACACGCGCACGGTCTTCGGGTCGAAGCTGGGTGGGATGCGGAACTCTTCCAGAATGCTCAGCGTGTCGTCGACGTAGGCGGGGATGCCGCCGCGATCGGTCGGCAACTTGTCCACGACCTCGGCGGTGACGGGTTTGCCGTGCGCTAGGTGGAAGCCGATGATCGCTTCATCGAGCGTACCGCCCATGTTGTCGATATTCGTGATCATGATCACCTTGCCGCCGCGCTCCGTGAACGCCTCGAGCAGGCCGCTTTCGCGCAGCGCGTCCGGGAGATCGCCGTGACCCGGCGCGTGCTCGCTTGGTTGCCCATTTTTATCGAAGAAAACGTCACCTGCGGGCGTCACGCGCAAAGACAAATGTTGGTTGAAGGTGGCGATGCTCTGGCCGTCCAAGTCGTCCCCGAGCGCGGCGCGGATGCCGGCGTCGGTGGAATGGCTGGTCATCAACCAGAGCGGGGGTACCGCGCCGTAGCGGCGCTCGATCGCGCGCATCTCGGCGCGCCGCAGATCGAGAAAGCTTTTGCCCGGGATGGCGTCGACCAGAGCCTTGATCACGCCGCCCATGCGCGTGGCCATGCCGCCCGCGAGGACCAACAGCGCGACCTGCCCTTGCCTGAGCGCCTGCGCGCCCAGCTCGCTCAGGCGCGCGTACTCGGCGCTGCCCGGCGCCGGGAGCTGCTTCAGGTCCTCCGGTTTGGGCGGGCTGATCTTGCCTTTGACGAAGTTGTCCTCGGCGCTCTCGCTGCCGAGCCGCCCGGCGAGCTGCTTGAAGCGCTCCGGATCGAAGCGGTGGTGCGCGAGGCGCGCCTGAACGTCGGGGGGAAGTTCCGCCAGTTGTCGATCGAGCGAAAGTGCCATCGCGCGCGAGGCTAGCACTGGACGGTTCCGGCGATCAGCCCTCATGCGCGAACGCGGCCGAACGGCGGCGCGCGGCCTTCAGCGCCGCTTTCCGGATGGCCTACGGATTTCTCGATGCTACCGTGCTCGCCTAGTGGATAATTGGGCGAGCGCATGAAGGGCATCATTTTGGCTGGCGGCAGCGGTTCGCGGCTCGATCCGTTGACGCGGGTCGTCTCCAAACAACTGCTCCCGGTCTACGACAAGCCCATGATCTATTACCCCCTGTCGGTGCTGATGTTGGCCGGCATTCGGGAGGTGCTGATCATCTCCACCCCACAAGACTTGCCGCTGTTCGAACGGCTGCTCGGGACGGGTGAAGAGCTCGGCATGCACTTCAGCTACGCGGCGCAGCCCGCGCCGAATGGTCTGGCTGAAGCCTTCATCATCGGCCGGGCCTTCGTGGGTTCGGATCCCGTGTGCCTGATCTTGGGCGACAACATCTTTTACGGCGCAGGCCTGGCCAAGCAGCTGCAGCGAGCCCGCGCCGAGCTCGCTGGTGCCACGCTGTTCGGTTACCGCGTCGAGGATCCGGAGCGCTACGGTGTGGCCGAGGTCGGCGCGAACGGCGAGCTGCTCGGTATCGAAGAGAAGCCCAAGCAGCCGAAGAGCCGTCTAGCCGTCACCGGTTTGTACTTCTTCGACAATCAGGTGCTCGACATCGCCAAGGATCTGAAGCCCTCGCCGCGCGGTGAGCTGGAAATCACCGACGTCAACAACGTGTACGTCCGAGCCGGGCGCGCGCGCCTGGAGATCCTGGGCCGCGGCCAAGCCTGGCTCGACACCGGCACTCAAGAGAGCTTGCTGGACGCGGGTCACTTCGTAGCCACGCTCGAGCGCCGCCAGGGCACATCCATCTCGTGCATCGAAGAAATCGCCTTTCGCATGGGGTTCATCGACGCAGCGCAGCTCGGGCGCCTCGCCGATAAGTGCGGCAACAGCCAATACGGACGATCCATGCGGCGCGCGCTGGAAGAAAAGCACTAGCTACTAGCCATGTCTCTCCTCAGACAACCCAAGAGTGTGCTCGTCACGGGCGGCTGCGGCTTCATCGGCTCGGCCTTCGTTCGCTACTTGCTCGGGCAGTCTGGCTTCGATGGCCGGGTCATCAATCTCGATCTGCTGACCTACGCCGCCAACCTGGACAACGTGGCCGAAGCCGCCAAGAGCTCACGCTATGCGTTCGTGCAGGCGGACATCGGCGACGCCGAAGCCGTCGCGCGCGCCTGTCGCGAATACGCCGTCGATACCATCGTGCACTTTGCGGCGGAGAGCCACGTCGACCGCAGTATCGTGGGGCCAGGCGCCTTCGTGCAGGCCAACATCGTGGGCACCTACCAGCTGCTGGAGGTAGTGCGCGCTCAAAGTCAGATCCACTTCCACCACGTCTCCACGGACGAGGTGTACGGCTCACTGGGCGCTACCGGGTCGTTCCACGAGACTACGCCCTATGATCCGAGCTCGCCGTACTCGGCTTCGAAGGCGGCTTCGGATCACTTGGTGCGCGCTTACGCGCGCACGTATGGGCTCTCCACTACGCTCTCCAATTGCAGCAACAACTACGGGCCGTATCAGTTTCCCGAGAAGTTGATCCCGCTGATGATCACGAACCTCTTCGACGGAAAACCGCTGCCCGTCTACGGCGCTGGCAACAACGTGCGTGATTGGCTGTACGTCGACGATCACGTGGAGGCGATTTGGACCATCGTGCAGCGCGGTGAACGCGGTCAAACCTACAATATCGGCGGTGAGGCCGAGTGGGCGAACCTGGCCCTCTTGCACAAGCTGATTGAAGTCGTGGCGCAGGTGACTGACCGCGACGCCGAGGTTTTGCGCAAGCAGATCACGTTCGTGGCCGATCGCCCGGGGCATGACGCCCGTTACGCGATCGACTGCAGCAAGCTGAAGTCCGAGCTCGGTTGGTCCCAGCGCCACGACATCGAGAGCGGCCTGTTGTCTACCGTGCGTTGGTACCTCGAACACCCGGCATGGGTGTTGCGCGTGAAGAGCGGCGCCTACCGCGAATGGATCGACAAAAACTACGCCGACCGCCGCTAGAAGTGCTCGGGGCTTTGCACCAGCGCGGCGCGCTTGCTGCGCGCCAGCAGCCAAAAGCCGAGCCCGAGCGAGAGCAGCATGGCCAACAGCTGAGTCGCGTAGCTGACGAACGCCATCGCCGCGCCCGACGTCCTCAAGATCTCCACTGGGAAGTACAGGGCGAGGCCGGAATAGGTGCCGATTTGAAAGGCGCCGAACAGGCCCGGCCCAGCCGGCACGATCACGCCCAAGCCGAGCACGCCGAGCGTGACGATGGCTTGCACGATCGAACCTTCGATCCCGCAGGCGCGCATCAGCAGCCACTGAGCGATGAACTGGCACAGCCAATAGAGCAGTGTTTCGCCGAAGAAACGCAGGCGGTTTTCCGGTGATCCGAGCACGTTCAGGCCGTCCGCGAGGCGCTCCAAAGTGCTGGTCACGAAGTTCGCGAGCTTGAGCGAGATCGGGCTGAGTAGGGTCATGGTGATCTTGCGCGCGAAATCCCGCGCTAGGAAGAACACCGTGAGCGCGATCGCGCCGCCCGAGAACACCACCGCGGCTACGTAAATCGCACGCGGGATGATCGAGACGGGCAGCGCCACGTCACCCAAATGATCGGGCAGCGGCGAGATCGGCGTGGACAACGTGAGCGCGAGCGCGCTGCACAGGGTGAGCACCAAGCCGTCCACCACGCGCTCTGCGCCGGCAGCGCCTAGGGCCTGAAAAAACGTTACTTTCCCGTCGCGTGCGAGCAGGTAGGGGCGCGCGGCTTCACCCATACGCAGCGGCGCGAACATGATCGTGGCAATGCCGATTAAGCCGACCCCGACCACGCGTGTCTCGGAAATATCTGGCGCGACCGGGCGCAGCAAGGGCACCCAGCGGTGCACGCGCAAATAGATGGAGAACGCGATGAACAGGCCGAACGCCGCGACCGTGCCAGGCTGCAGCGCGGCCAGCGTGCTCGCTGGCGGGATCAGCGGCAGCCCGCCGCGGCGAAAGAGCCACACGAAGCCACCGGCGATGGCCAGCGAGGCTAAGACCCGTGGCGCGTACTTCCACAGCGCGTTCGGCTTGTTCGCCACTACTTGTTCAGCGGGTTCGAGACAGTGATCACGGTATTCCAGCACAGCCTGCCGAGTAGCGGCACGCGCGCCAAGATCTGCTCATCCAGCTTCTTCAAGGGATCGAAGAAGGGCGCGATTTTCACCGCGTCCGTGTAGATTTTCTTCCAGTATCGCTCTTTGTTCGGGTTCACGCGATCCCAGGCGAAAAACTTCAGGAACACGGCCAAGGTGGTGAGCCAGAATTCACGGTGCGACACGTTTCCGAAGGACGATTTGAACTGGTCGATCTGCCCGAAGGAGAGCGGGTGCTCGTCCGGCGTGCGCACCTCCTCTGCGATCTTCCGATATACGTTGATCACCGGATTGTACGGGAGCGGCTCGATGAAGCAGCCGAGCCCGCCTGGCTGCATGATCCGCGCAAGCTCCGGGATGGCGGTCTTCAGCGGCACGTGGTGGAGCACGCCGTTGCCGTAAATGCGGTCGAACTCACCCTTCTCGGCGGGGATGGCGTCACCCGAGACGACGCGGGTTTCGATCTCTACGCCGTGCTTTTTGGCGAGCCGCTGCGCGAGCTCGAGCATGCCCGGCGAGACGTCGATGGCGACGACCTTGGCGCCTCGTTTGGCGAGGAAGATGCCGCCCTCGGCCGCGCCGCAGCCGTAATCCAGAACACGCAGCCCGCGCACGTCCCCGAATTGCTCCAGCACGAATTGATTCTCAATCGCCGTGGTGGAGGTGAACGTCTCATCGACGAGGGTGTTGTCGAGGTCGACGTCCGCGGCCCATTGATCGTGAAATTCAGCCTCTTTTTGGCGGCGTACGTCGTCGTTTGGACTCAGCTGCATGGTGCGCTGTTCTACGCCAGGTCACCTGGCTCCGCAACCGGGAGCGGGCGCGATATGAGGCTACTTATAGGCGATCGCGGCCAGATTGCCGACAGGGGCGGCCAACGTGAAGCGGCCGAGCCCGCTCGAACGCAGTAGCTCGAGCGCTCGTGGCTTGAGCGAGCCGGGGATGGGCGAGAGCCGGGCCCAATAGTCGATGGGGTAGCGGTTGACCACGGTGTGCAGCTCGACCCGCGAAAAGCCGGCGCGCAGCAGCAGCCCCCGCACGCTCTCCACTGAAAATAGCTGCAAATGCTCGACGTCGAAAATCGGCGATTTCATGCCCATGGCGCGAGCCAAGAGCGCGCGCCGGTTGTGGCAAACGATGAATAGCGCGCCGCCCGGGCGCAGCAAGCGCCGGGAATCTTGGCACAGCGCGAGCGGATCGTAGACGTGCTCGATGGTTTGAAAGCAGGTCACGAGCCGCAAGCTGTCGGGCGAAAAATCCGCGCTGCGGAACGGCGTCTGCCGGATGAGCGGGCGCAGCTCGGCCTTGGCGGCGGCAACCGGAGCGGCGGAGGGCTCGACGCCTACCACGTTCGTGAAGCCGTGCTTTTGGAGTTGCTCCAAGAACGCGCCGTCCCCCGTGCCGATGTCCAGCGCGCCGTCGCGATCGGGCAGTTGCGCCACGATGCGCGGCAAGTAGCTGGCGTAGGTCAGCGCCGCGTAGCGCGCTTCCTCCGAAGCATCGAAGGCAGCGTCATGGTAGGCGGCCTCCAACGCTCTTCGAGCTGGCGCGGGGTTCGCGTACAGCAGGTCGCACCTTCGACAGACCACGAGCGCGTGGTGCATGTACTCCGGCAGCTTGCGTGAGGCGAAGGCGAACGCGCCCAGCGCTTCAGGATCGATGTTGGCATCCGCGAATGGACGGCCATCGTTCGCGCCGCAGCCCGGGCAGGCGCGGGCCACGAGTTGAAACTGAAAGCCTGCGGGCGGCAAATGTTCGGCGTTCACGCGGAGCGCGTGGAACTCTAGCATCGAACGCGCGGCCTCGAGCCAACGCGCGCGAGGCTTGAAATCAGCCAGCAAATGCCCCGGGCGTGATTGACGATCGGGATCCGCCAAGCTAGCTTCCGCGAACACATGAGGTCGTGCCTAGTGCGTCGTTGACATGTCTGGTCTGCAAACACGTCCGGTCGTCATCACTGGGTGCTCGGGTTTCGTTGGAGCCAACTTAGCGATTGCGGTGACCGCGCGTGGCGGGCGGGTGATCGGCGTCGAGGGTCCTTCGGGGATCGACTGGCGCACGCGCAGCATGCCCGGGGTCGAGCTGGTGCGGCTCGACCTGTGTCGAGCGGCGGACGTGCGCGCGTTCGTCGAGCGCGTAGAGCCCTTGGCGATCTACAACTGCGCGGCCTACGGCGGATACTCGGTGCAGACCGACGCGCAACGCATCTTCGACGTCAATTTGCTAGCGGTGCGTCACTTGCTGGAGGCCGTGCGCAGCGTGCCCGGTTTTCAGGCGTTCGTGCAGGCCGGCAGCTCTTCCGAATACGGCTTCAATTGCAGCGCGCCGCGGGAAGACGCCGCGACCGAACCGGACAGTGACTACGCCGTGTCCAAGGTCGCCGCGACCGAGCTCGTGCGCATGTACGCGCAGAAGTACGGCGTGCCGGGCTTCGTGCTGCGCCTGTATTCGCTTTACGGCCCGTACGAAGACTTCAGCCGCCTGATCCCGAGCCTGCTCGGTCACGCGCGTGAGGGTCGCTTGCCGCCGTTGGTCAACCCGAACATCTCTCGTGACTTCGTGTTCGTGGCGGATGCGGTGCGCGCTTTCGAGGCCGTGCTTTTGCACGCCTCGCAGCTGAAGCCTGGCGAGGTGTTCAATGTGGGCAGCGGCCGACGAACCACGCTCGGGGAGCTGGTGCAGCTGGTGCGAGAGCTGTTCGGTGTCCACGCCGAGCCGGCTTGGGGCAGCATGCCCGATCGCAGCTGGGATCATCCCGCGTGGTTCGCCGAGCCCGCGAAGGCGGCTCTGGCCATCGGCTGGCGCAGCGCGATCTCACTCCGTGAAGGACTCTCCGCCAGCGCTCGCTGGATCGAAGACAACCCGGCCTTGGCTGCCGAGGGTCGAGCCAAGACCGTGCTGGAGCTGAAGCGATGAGCGAAGCCATGCAGCCCGCTCGGCTCGCGCGTGAAGCGTTGGCCATTCGCCGCCAATTTTTGCGCATGCACTACGAGGCACGCTCGGGTCACGTCGGGGGCGGCCTGTCGGCGATCGACATCCTGACCTACCTGTATTCCGTGTGGCTGCGACCGATTGACCAGTTCATCTTGAGCAAGGGCCACGGCGCGTCGTCTTTGTATGCAACGCTGCATTACTTCGGAAAGCTGTCCGATGCCGAGCTGGCCAGCTACTACGAGGACGGCACTCTGTTGCCCGCACATCCCGTGCCGCGCGGCGTGGCGGCGATCCCGGCTGCGACCGGCTCGCTCGGTCACGGCCTGCCGATCGCGGCCGGCATGGCCCACAGTTACCGGCATTTGCGCCCGACGGACGCGCGCGTTGCCTGTCTGCTCTCCGACGGCGAATGCAATGAAGGCTCGACCTGGGAAGCCGCGCTGTTCGCCGCTCATCATCGCCTGGACAACCTCAGTGTGTTGGTCGACGCCGACGGCATTCAGGGCTTCGGTCGCACCGAAGACGTGCTCGGTCTCGAACCCTTCGCCATGAAGTGGCAAGCGTTCGGCTTCGACGTCCGCGAGTGCGACGGCCATGATTTTGGCGAGCTGCACGCGGCGCTGTCCGAGCCCTCGGCGGGCCGCCCGCGCTGCGTGATCGCCCGCACCGTGAAGGGTAAGGGCGTCAGCTACATGGAAAACACGGTCGATTGGCACTACTGGCCAATGAGCGAAGCCCAGTATGGCCAAGCCATCGCCGAGCTCGATCGCACCGAGAGCGAACTGTCTCGATGAGAGTCGATTTCGTCACCGCCGTCGACACGGTGCTCGCTCGCGACGCGGACGCGCTATTCATCACGGGTGATCTCGGCTTCAACGCGTTCGAAGGCTTGGTCGCCAAATACGGCAAACGCTTCATCAACGCTGGCGTGGCCGAACAGAGCATGATGGGGCTGGCGGCGGGCATTGCGCTCACGGGCATGCGGCCGTGGGTGTATTCGATTGCCCCGTTCGCGACTTACCGCTGCTTGGAGCAGATCCGAAACGACGTCTGCTTGCATCGCTTGCCGGTGCGCATCGTCGGCAACGGCGGCGGCTATAGCTACGGCATCATGGGCTCCACGCATCACGCGCTGGAAGATTTGGCGGTGTTGAAGGTGCTGCCCAACATGCAGCTGTTCTTTCCGTGCGCGAGCGATCAGGTGGCGCGGGCCGTGGCGCTGATGTCCGAGCTCGACGGCCCGTCGTATCTCCGCTTGGCGGTGTCCGCATACGATACGGACCGCGCGCCCCTGGCGGAGCACCCGCTCACCCTGACGCGTTCGTATGCCGCGCGCCGAGACCCGAACCAGCCCGGCGTGACCGTGATCGGCGCGGGCCACGGCGTGCAGGTTGCCTTACGCGCGCTCGCCGCGCACGGCCTCGACCGCGAGAACGCGGACGTCTTCGGCATCGCGCGCTTTCCCTTCCAATTGGCAGAAGACTCGGCGCTGATGGCCAGCGTGCTTTCGACCAAAAATGTGGTCTTCGTCGAAGAGCACTACGCTGCGGGCGGCATGGGTGAATCGATGAAGTTCGCACTCCCGCCGCTTTCGGCTTTCTCGCTGATGAGCGCCAGCTATCGGCCCGATCAACGTTACGGTAGCGCCGCGTTCCACATGAAACAGGACCAGCTCACGCCCGAAGCGCTAGTGGCGCTCGTCCGAGCAGAAATCGGGGCACGATGAGCGCAGTGGCTCCCGCGAACCGCAAGCTGACCGCGATCGCCGCCTGTTACAAGGACGAGCAGGCCATCCCGTTCATGGCCGAGCGTTTGCAAAAAACGTTCGAGAAGCTGGGCGTCGACTACGAGATCATCTTCGTCAACGACGGCAGCCCGGACGACACGCAGACGGTGATCGAGCGCCTGGCGGCCGATAATCCGAAGATCAAAGGCATCACTCACAGCCGCAATTTCGGCTCACAAAACGCCTTTACCAGCGGCATGAAGCTAGCCACCGGCGACGCTTGCATCTTGCTCGACGGCGATCTGCAGGATCCGCCGGAGTTGATCGAGGGCTTCCACGAAAAGTGGCTCGAGGGCTACGACGTCGTGTACGGCGTGCGCACACGGCGCGAGATGCCGCGCTTGCTGGAGCTCGGGTACAAAGGCTTTTATCGACTGTTTCAGACCATGGCCTACATCCGTGTCCCCGTGGACGCAGGGGATTTCTCGCTGATCGACCGTAAGGTGATGAGCGTGCTCAACGGCTTGCCGGAGCGAGACCGCTTCGTGCGCGGCCTGCGCGCTTGGTCCGGGTTCAAGCAGATCGGTGTGCCCTACGTTCGGCGTGAGCGCATGTTCGGTCGCTCGACGAACAATTTGCTGGCCAACTTTCGTTGGGCCAAAAAAGGTATTTTCTCGTTCTCTTACATCCCGCTGGAGATGATCGCGCTGGGCGCGCTGGTCGTGTCCTTCATCGCGGTGCTCGCGGCGTTCGCCCAGATCGTCAGCCGCATTTTGCATCCGGAGATCCCGCAAGGGATCGCGACCATCATCGTCATCAGCCTGTTTTTGGGCGCGATCAACCTGCTCAGCCTGGCCTTCATCGCCGAGTACATCGCCAAAATTTTCGAAGAAGTGAAGCAGCGCCCGCAGTTCGTGGTCACCAAATTGGTGAACTTCGACGAGCCGAGCGCGGCTCCGGAAGCGCGGGACGAACGCCCTACTTGATCGCGACCTGCAGCTGCTCGGGCGTCATCGAACAGAGCGATGCCTTGGAGCCGGCGGGCTTGCACGCGCCCTCGGTTCGTCGCACGAGCTTGCAGGCGGGGTCGCTGCTGCCTTCGTTCGCACACGCCACGGTCACCGGCGCGGTCGGCGATTGAAAGCGGGGCTCGCGCGCGAACTCGCGCAGGGCCGCGATGCCGGATTGCGCCGTCCCCACCTTCAGATCGTGGCCGTCGAGGCTCGACACGGGGCCGACCATGAAGGCGGGGCGGCAGCCGATGTAGAGGTATTGGATCGCTGGGTCGACGTACATCGGCCGCGTTCGCTCCGTGACCACCGTGGCACCGACCTCCGCTCGGCAATTCGTGTCATAAAACGCCGTCGAGATGCCGTCCTTCTCGCACGCTCGCGCGCCTTCACCCGTGTACCAGTCCACGCCCGATACGGCGCTGGTCACGAGCGCAAGCACCATGACGAGTTCGGCAACGCCGCTCACGCGCGGCCGCACGCCGGGGCGTGGCACCAACCAGGCCACCGCAAAAATAGGGCAAAACAGCATGAGCGCGGTGATGAAGCGATGATTTTCGCGGCCGCTCCCGCTGTACAGGAGCGTCGAAAACAGGAGCACGGAAACGCTGGCGACGGTCGCGTACATCGCGAAGCCGCCGATCACCAGCGGATGACGGCTGCGAGTCGAAAGCCAAGCGCCGCCCAGGAACACCGCCAATATACCGAGCAGGTCCGAGACGAAAAATCGCATGCCCGGCGCGGTATCGAGGCGCCAGGGCCGCGCGTAAAAACCGGGCGAGCTCGGAAAGCTGAACTGCAAGCGATAGTTCGGAGCACCGGGCGAAACGGTGCCGTTCATCACCAAGAAGCCGAACAACATCGCCAAGCCCAAACCCGCGAAGAGATACACTCCTTGGCGGCGAGTGACCGCATAGACCCGGGGATAGATCAGCCAAACTGCGGCCAGGCCGAGCCCGAGCACGCCGATCGCGAACTCGTCGACGATCAGCAAGAAGGGGATCAGAGGCAGCAGTGGGACGGCGAGCTCCGTCCAGGCAACGTCTTTACGGAGCTCGGTCAGGCGAACCAGCGGCAGCGTGAAGAACGGCAGCGCAGCAAGCATCCCCAGCGCGACGTGCGGGCGCATGCTGAGCGACATGTAGCTGGTCGAGGAATAGCCGCCGTACCAGGGCCGTTTTTGCCCTTCGAGCGCGATCACCGGGCTCGCGAAATACATCACCAGAAATACCAGCACGAGCAGCGTGGTTTGCTTCAAGCCCAGGCGGCGCAGCACGAGCGTCGTGGTGACGCCGAGCCAGAAGCAAGACAAGTCGTGCACCAGCGACAGCGCGTGCGACGCATGCAAGATGCTGAACGAGGTTGCTTGCATGCTGGCGGCCAACAGGTTGCCGCCGTAGTGATAGTGAAGCGCCTTCCACGGCTCGTAGACGGTGACGAAGGGTGAGGTCTGACCGCGCAAGGAGGTCAGCAGCGGCACGTGAAATTGACGATCCCAGAGCGCGCACGGGCGCGTCATCGTCAGGCTGAGGACCAGGGCGATCAGCCCGACCAGCACGGCTTGCGCCAGGGCCTCGCGCGGAAGTTCCGTTGGCCAGCTGGGACGCCAGCCGCGTCGCCGCCGGACGAAGAAAACGATCGCGCCCAAGACCAACCACGAAGCTTTGGTCAGCCAGATCGCAATATCGAGCAGGAACAGCCGAGACAGCAGCGCCGTGACCAAGAGATCGAGCGCGAGGGCGGCGGGAATGTCGACCGCTAGCCACCACGCGGGGCGCTCGCTGCGCGAGCGCAGCACGACGAACACGACCATGGGCAGCAGCGCCCACAGCATGGCGGAGAGGACTCCTAGATTGGTCACGGTGCGTCGCCATAAGACGAGTTCGCTCAGACCTCAAGCTTTACCAGGGGTCCCCGTTGCGCCCTCAGGCGTTGGTCAGCGGAGCGGGCTCAATGCTTGCGCTTGGGGTGAGCAGCGCCGCTGGCTTTGGCGCGCCGTTCGAACAGCACGGCATATTGGTTCTCGTACGCGACTGCCCAGTGCGGATCGTTGTGCAAATCGTAGCTCCGGCTATCCGTGGCTTCGATCATCGGCGGCAGCTTGTCCAAGATTACGTATTCTGCCCGCTGCTCGGGTTGTTGCTGCTCACCGAGATATGGGTAGACGTAGGAGATGTCGTGAGTCGATAAGGGTGGGTTGAGGAGCCAACTGGTCGAGACTCGCGCATCCGGCGGCACACGCCCGATCACGTCCCAAATCCCGCGCTCGCGCGCGCCAAACGATGGCACTCGTGACAAGCAGCCCAAGTTGCCGTGGTAGCGATATTCGTTCTCGCGAACCGGGTGTCCACCGTACTCGAGCTTGTACGTCTTCGAAGCAATGTTGCCCCACAGGATGTTCCCGGCCAGCACGCTGCTGCCGACGAAGAGCAAAATCGGAATTTTGCGGCTGCGCCCCCAAGTCTCGCGCAGCCGCTTGGAGAAGAGCAGCGCTCGCACGCCCATCATGCCCATCAAGATCGCGCCCGGCGTGATCGGGGCGCCATAGTTGATGCCGTTCGAATAAAAATCTGGGTTGCCGCTGGCCAAAAGTAGCGGGAGGGCGGGGAGCAAGAACCAGCCGGCGCGGCCGCCCCAGAGAGCCACGAGCCCCATCGGGATCAGAGACAGCCAGAAATACTCCGTGCGCACCGGAGCGAGCATGGCGTTGAAGACACCGAACGGATTCAAGAGCAGCACGCGCAGAAACCCGCCGGGTCCGGCTGAGTCGAAGAACAGGTCGAAATGCCGACCCATGCGCGGCTCGCCACCGAACGCAGGCATCAGCACCGCGGTCATCAGCAGGTAGATGACCGCCGAGCCAACGACCGTAATCAGCCCCGCCCGAAAGCGCACGCGATCGGTCTTGCCCAACAGCCAATACACTCCGACGCTGGCGGCGTAGATGCCGGTCTCCTCGCGACAGATCGCGCACAAGAGGGCCATCGCGATCGCCCACCGCGGGCGCTTGGCTTCCATGAAGCCGACCGCCAAGAGCATCAGCGGGATAGCCAAGATGTTGGCGTGAATGTCGTGCAGGCAATAGCCCTGGATCTGAGGGTTCAGCGCATACGCGAACGCCGCCAAGACGGCCAAGCCGCGATCGTTGAACCAACGCCGACCGGTCAGGTACGCGCCGAACACGCCGCTGCCCATGAAGGCTGCCTGTAGCCAAACCACCGTGCGCGGGTCCTTCCAGAGCGCGTAGAACGGCGCGTAGGCGTAGTAGATGAGCGGCGCGTGTAGATTGAAGTAAGGCGCCGGCAGGTGTTTTCCGCTGTAGTACGAGTCCGAGCCGGAGGAGATGGTCGGGATACCGTGGCGCAGGATGCCGGCGATCGCGTTCATCTCCCACGCGTAGTCGTACGGGTGAGCGTAAAATGCCGACGCGCGGCGGTGCGACAGGAAGCCGATCACCGCTACGAACAGCGCGAACGCTCCGCACACGCACAGCCAGGCGACTCTTTCCGAGGGTTCACGCCACACGAATTTGCGTTCGCGCGCGAAGCGAGCGCCGACATAAGCGAGCGCCAGCGCCAGCGCCAGCACGGCAACCCCCGCTAAGATCGCATGTTCGTACTCGAAGACGGGCAGACACAAGACCGGGAAGGCGACGGACGCGACCGGCAGCCAATAGCCGTAAGGTGAGCCGCGAAAGGTCGAGCGCCGGATCCGATGCAAGATCAGCGCGATGTGAGCGCCTGCTAAAACCAGCGCCAGCACGAGCCACTTGGCGGCGAGCGCGCGCGGTTCTGCTTGCGCCGAACGCACGGAGCCATCCTGGGCGCGCAAGACCAAGTCGAACACGAGCGGCAGGTGGCTGAGCTGCCAAATTGCCGATAGGGCAAAGCTCCAGCCGAGGACGACTAGCAGCGCGGGGCGCCAGAGTTGGTTGAAGGCCTCTGGCCAGGAGACAGGCTCGGGCCTTTGAGCTTCACGCGGCGCGTCGGATGAAGGTGCAGGGATGCTGCTGGGAGTGCGAGAAGTCATTCTGATTCCGAGAGCACGAATACGGTTCTTTCATCGTCGAGCACCCAGGTAGCGGTGCTCGTCACGGCGACGTCAGTGACTGGACGGTCCTGCGGCATGCGATCGGGACGAAACTTCGTGGGGCGGGGCAATTTTTGCCACGAGCCATCCTTCACGCGCCGAAACACGTCACCGCCCGTGTCGACGACGAATAGACGATCGGCAAAGCCTGAAAGGCGGATCACGTGTGCGGGAGCGGCGGCTGCCCCGTTGCAGTCGTTTTCGGTAGCCACATACAAGCGCTGCGCGTCGCTCAGCCACAGCTTGCCCTGAGCGAACGCGATGCCGACTGCGCGCACGTTGGGACACACGCTCGCGAGTTGCCCAGCTGGCAGCAGCTGCGAGACTCGACCATCTGCGACGGCGTAGGCGAGATCTCCCGAGTTGTCGCTGGCCAGGTCGGTCACCTCGGCGTTCAAGGTCCAAGCCGGCGCGGCGACCCGGCCTTGGCGACCCGAGCCAACTTTGCCGCCGCGCTCCGAATACAAGAGACCGTCACGCGAGCCGGTGATCGCCAGAGGGCGAAATTGAGCGTTCCACTCGCGCCAGGCGCCAGACTCTGGATATCTATAAACGAGCCCGTTGGTTCCGATCGCGAGCAGCCCGACCGAGCCTCCGGCGAGTCGGGTGAGCTCGCCTCTGCCGTGGGTCTCCGTCCAGTGCGGTCCTGTGGAGCGGATGCGGCAACCGACCGTCAGCAGGCACGAAAGCAGCCCCACCCAAATCATCCGGGAGCCACGCCCGGAGCCAGCCCTTTTCTGCGTCGTCAAAGCGCGCGGAGGCTAACACAGCCGGCAACGAGCGCGAGCCTTGCCTGTGTCACCTCGATAATCAGCGCTCGGTCAGGGATGATCCGGGCTCAGCAAGCCGAGAGCGCGCAGAGCAGCGCTGGTTTCCGGCGTCTCGGCGGCGCGACGGAACAGGTAGAATTCTTCGATATGTGCCACGAGCGCGTAACTATGCGACGACAGCGTTGCGCTGAGCGCGCTCCTGGCTGGTCCGGCTAGCTCACGGGTGCTGAAGAAGATGTAGTCGGGCTTGCCATAGGGCCGTCGTGCGTCGAACACGTCCGCACGGCTCGACACGTGCGAGACCATGTACGTGGTCGCCGCGACGCTCGCCGAGGCTGGGATGTGGCGGATGACGGCTTGGAGGTCCGCGTAGCGTTTTTCGTCGGCGCGCGTGAAGCCGAACTGGGTGCTCTTGCTGGGGTTGGTCAGCGCGTCGCCGCGTAAGAGCAGGCCAAAGTCGTAGCTGTGACTCAGTAGCCCCAAGCTCATGGCAACCACGCTGGCCAAAAAGAGCGGGCGCTGGCCCGGTGCATTGCGCAGCCGATGCAATGTAAAGAGCACCGCCAAGACGGAGCCAGGGATCCACAGCAGCTGAAATTGCGCCGACCCGGTTGCGGCCGGCCAAAACTCTTTGCTCGCGGAGGTGAAGAGCAGACCCGGAAGCAGCAGTGAAAGCGAGCTCAGGGGAGCCAGCGGCAGCAGCGCCAAAGGTGCCAACGCGTGCAGCGCAGCGGTCAATTTGGCGGCCCGCGCGAGGTCGAGGAAGAAATAGACCGGGTTGTACAGCAGCGTCTTCAGGCCGGCGGCGAGTGGCGGCAGTTCCGCTTGCTCGCCGGCCGAGAGCACGAGCCGGGTATTTACGACGAAGACCAGCGCCGCGACTAAGCAGAAGCCGACACCGAGTCGGGTCTGCTTGCGCGATATCGCCAAGAAGATGCCCAAGGCGAACACCCCGAGTGGCCCGGCCTCGGTGCTCGCCAGCAGCGCCAGCAGCGCCAGTGCGATCAGCCAGCGTCGCTCGGAGACCACCGCGTAATAGAGGGTGAAGGAGAAAAGACCGAACGCGGGGAACCAGCTGAAGCCATAAATCAAGGCCACGTGCAGCGGCGCAAGCAGCAGGTACGCGATGCTTGCCCAGATGGCCATGCGTTGTCCGAGCAGACGCGAGCTCAGCAGGTACAGCGGTACGAGCGAGAGCCCAGCCAGCGCGGCCTGCAGCCAGAGCAACGTCTCGGCGCCCGGACGCAAGCGATAGATGGGCACGAACAAGAGCGCGATGTAATCGGCGTGTACGCTCAGGTAGCTGCCGGGCAGCGTGCCGAGCTGCGCAGGGGCGCGAAACCAGCGGCCACGCAGCAAATTCGCCATCAGGTTGTCGACGATGCCGACGTCCGTATCGATGGTCTGAATCATGCGATGGTGCACGACGGCGTAGTGGCCGAAATAGAGCGCGTAACTGACGGCGGAGAGTACGACGAGCGAGAAGGCGATCGCGCCTGGCAGAGGCAACGCCGGCATACGCCAGCGAAAGCGGCGTAGCGCGCCGAACCGTTGCGTTGGTGGTGGTGGGCGCGACGCGCGCTGTGCGCGACGTGCGCTCTGCGCTCGCAAGGAGGCCGCGCAGAGCGCGCGCGTCGCAAGGCCGAAAGCCGAGAGCACGACCAGGTAAAAGAGCGGTTTGGTCTCGGCGACCTGATTCAGAAATAGGCCCGGCAGCACGAACGCCAGCGCGAGCGGCGCCAGCACCGTCGCCCAATATTCGAGCGGCTCGATGGCGCGGGGGCCCCTTCGCCAGAACAGCAAGAGCCCGATCAGCGCGGGCAGCGCAATGCCGCCGCCGAGCGTCAGCAGCAGCAGATTCCGGCCGGGCGCGCCGAGCACGTTGGACAGCGTGTAGCTGCTCCGGGACGCGAGCTGCATCCAGGACAGCTGTGCGCACAGCACCAGCGAGAAGCCCACGGCCGACAGCGTCGCCAGAGACAAGGCTAGGCGCGGAAGCTCGCCGTGGTCGTTGCGCAAGCGCGGAATCAACATCGACTGAGGCTCAATCGCTCGCTTGTCGCTCGTCCGCAGGCTCGCTCACGTTCAGCTCCTCTGCGGTGATGTAGAGCGGGCGTCGCTTGATCTCTTCGTAGATCCTGCCGACGTACTCGCCGAGAACTCCAGTCATGATCAGCTGTGCGGAGAAGCCCAGCGCGATCACGATGATGATCGTCGTCCACCCTTGTACGACGCCGGCGGCGAAGAACTTGGTGTA